>Ga0105248_10000260_pt1 | contig 61933 bp, 56 predicted proteins | sample KBSS34metaG_FD_81524 | JGI IMG/M metagenome (GOLD analysis project Ga0105248, IMG submission 81524) | Switchgrass rhizosphere microbial communities from Kellogg Biological Station, Michigan, USA - KBS S3-4 metaG | ecosystem: Host-associated > Plants > Roots > Rhizosphere > Soil | place... | reverse complement strand
CAAGATTTCAGAAGGTACGAAATTGAATTTCCGGATGGATGCGACAAACATTCTGAACCACCCCCAGCCATCAAATCCGGACTTGAATATCAACGGCAGCAACCCGTTTGGCAATATCGCCACCAAGACGGGTCAACGCCAATTTCAACTGCAAGTACGTTTAGAGTTCTAGAACAGAGCGGGTTCTGAAAAGACGGTCGCATCGATCCCATTCATCTTCGGGTGATTGATATCGTCTCGAGGCTTTCCTCGAAGCTCATGGCTGGCAGAATCGAGGGAATTCTCTTGGCGAGCATCGTCTTGCCTGAGCCTGGAGGTCCGACCATCAGCATGTTGAGGAAACTACCCGGTAAAGCCGTGGAATGCGCCAGCAAACTCCGGAAAGCTTTGACTTGAACCACGCCAGACGATAGATTGCATCCAAAATCACGTTCAAAAAACCGGGTTCCGATGGGAGGCGACACCATGGGTAAGCCTGCGTCTGCCGCATTTCTGCTATCTCTGGTTCTGATCGCAAACGCATTTGGTCAAACGAGTAACGCCACACTGGGTGGAACTGTGGCCGACACCAGCGGAGCTCTGATTCCTGGTGTGACGATCACGGCCACCAACAACGACACTGGAGTCGTCACGACAGTCATTAGTAACGAGTCCGGGGCGTATCAATTTCCGAACCTCCAAACCGGGACTTACAAAGTCGGTGCAGCATTGCCCGGTTTTCGAAACCAGACCTATAGCGACGTGGTGCTGGGTATCGCACAACAAGTGCGACTGAACTTCACGCTGCAGGTCGGCTCGGTCGCGACGCAGGTTGACGTGAACGTCGCGGTCGATACGCTGCTGAACACGTCCTCGTCGTCGGTCGGGACCGTGCTTCCCGACTCCAAAATACGCGACCTGCCGTTGAGTTCACGGGACGTGCTCGACCTGGTAGAGCTTGCCGCCGGAGTCGAAGGAGATAACTTCGCGGGCCATCGCATCAATGAGGTCGCGACGACGCGAGACGGCATCAGCGTCTCCGACGGCCGATACGATCTCGGCGTCTTCTCACAAACCTACGTCAGTCCGGACCTGGTGCAGGAAATCCGAATTGTCGTCTCGGCTTCCGATGCCGAATCCGGCAGGGCGGGAGGCGTCCAGTTGTCCACTCGTTCCGGCACCAACCGATATTCGGGCAGCCTCTTCTGGACGAACCACAACACCGCGTTGGATGCCAACAGCTGGAACAATAACCGCACCGGCGTGACACCGAATTACCTCAACCGCAATCAGTTCGGCGGGCGCATTGGCGGACCGATCATCCGAAACAAAGCGTTCTTTTTCTTCCTCTATGAGGGTCAGCGCCATATCAGTCGCTCGATTGTGACCTCTCCAGTGCTGACGGCGACCGCGCGGGAGGGCATCTTCCGCTACTACCCGGGCGTGGTGAATGGAAATGCGGCTTCCAGCACCACGAGTGGTGCAAACCCACAGGCTCCCGTGGTGGATGTCCTGGGAAATCCCATAAAGCCCGCCGCCGCTACCGGTGACTTGATGGCACTGAGCCTCTATAACCGTGATCCACTCCGGCCTGGCCTCGACCCGACCGGATTCATCACCGAGATTCTTTCAAGGTCACCGCTTCCGAACTGGTTTGAGTCGGGCGACGGCCTCAACACGGCCGGCTACCGTTTTGTCCGTCACACCAAGGGAATCGACGGCGCCAGTGGAGACGGTGTAGATGTGGTGCGGAACCAGATCAATCTCCGCGTGGATTACAATTTCAACCAGAAACATAAACTCTTCGCGACATTGACGCGCGAGCGCGTTCCTACCGAGGGCAATCCGCCGCCGTTCCCCGATAGCCCTTTTTTCGGCCGCGTCCTTCGGGAGCCGCAGGTTTACACGGGCTCCTTCGTTTCGACACTCTCCCCGACACTGCTCAATGAAGTGCGGATTGGTTATAAGAGAGGCAAGCATCTGCTCCAGGTGCCCTACACCAATCCAGAGAACCCTGTCGATGAATTGCTCCAATTGATCACCAGAGGACGCCGCGCAGATGGAACGCCCGGCTCGTATCCCTGGGTAGGAAATCCGATCAACTTTAGCAACTTTTGGGCGTGGGGCCTGGGAGATCGCGATCAATGGAGTTCCGACAAGACTTTCGGCGATACGTTGAGCCTAACGCGCGGCAAACACGCCTTCAGAATGGGCGGCGAAGGTCATCTCTCGTTCAATCACTCCATGCAGGGCGGAAATGTCTTTCCGACCGTGACCATGGGTGCGCCGGCAAGCGCAGCGGTGACAGGAATCACATCCACGACGTTCCCCGGTCTTCTGGGTGCGAATCAGACGCGCGCTCAAAGCATTCTGGCTGATTTGAGCGGCGGCGTTTCGTCCGTCACGCAGGCTTTCGAGCTGGAGAGCGCCAGCGATCCGAACTTCAGGGATTATGAGGAGCAGACCAGAAAGGGAAAGCACCGCCAGATCCACCAAAACGCGTTCAGCGCATTTTTCAAAGACGATTGGAAGATCCGTTCCGATGTCACGCTCAACCTCGGCGTGCGTTGGGACTACTTCGGCGTGCCGTACGATGCGTACGGTTTGATGGGAACTGTTAAGGGCGGAAAAGACCACGTCCACGGCCTGACGGGCACTAACTTTGACGGCGCCCTGACTTACATTGATTTCGTCGGGAAGAACTCCACCAACCCGAACACGGTCTGGAAAAACGACTTGAACAACTTCGGTCCCACGGTGGGCGTCAGCTGGTCCATTCCTTTCTTTGGAAAGGACCAGACGGTGCTGCGCGCCGGGTACGGCATCACTTATCAGGGAGGCGGGCGGACGTTTTCGAACCTCGACGGAGCGCTTGGCAGCATTCAAGGACTTCGGTGGAGTTCCAACAACACGACCTACGGTCTGCCCTGGAAAAATGTCGGGGAACTCGTGCTGCCGCTGCCGAGGGGACAGATCCTTGAGCCCGTCTCGCTGAATGCCCGCAACATCGCGATTTCGCTGTATGAAAACGAGTACGTCAACCCGTATGTGCAAAACTTCAACGTCGAGGTCGTGCGCAACCTGGCCAGGAACCTGACGCTCGAGGTTCGGTATGTGGGCAGCAAGGGCACCAGGCTTTACGACGAGATTCCGTTGAACCAATGGCAGGCCACCAGCAATGCGGAGTTTCTTGAAGCGTTCAGGATCACTCAGGCCGGAGGCAACGCGGCGCTGTTCGACCGCATGCTCATGGGGCTCAATGTGACCGGCTTCGGAGTGGTCGACGGGGTCACTCGCACGGGCTCGGCGGCTCTTCGCACGTTCACAAACACGCGGACGAGCATCGCGAACGGAGCCGTCGGGACGCTCGCTAACTTCTTCAACACAACGAACGCCTTTACCAACGAAAACGGCGGCATCCTGCGCAACGCGGGGCTGCCGGAAAACTATTTCGTCGAAAATCCCCAGTTCAGCACCGTGACACTGAACGCGAATGGCGGGAACTCCACGTATCATTCGCTTGTCCTGCAGGCCACCAAGCGGCTGTCGCACGGCATGACGTTCCAAGCGTCTTATACGTGGAGCAAAGCGATCGGAGAAGATTCTTCCGACGACGCCAGCAATTTCCGCGACGTGAACAATCGCCAAATGGAAAAGACCCTGCTTGGCTTCGACCGAAGGCACAGTTTCCGGAGCAATGGCACAGTCGAACTGCCTTTTGGACCGAACCGTCTGTTGCTGGGGAACAGCTCAGGCTGGCTGGCGCGCGTCGTCGAGCGTTGGCAAATGGGCGCGATCGCGAATTGGACGTCGGGATCACCGCTGAACATTACGGCCAATCTTGCAACCTTCAGTGCGTCGACCGCGAACACACCGAATCTGGTCGGCGCTTTTCCCAAGGACCTGGGTAAGGTTGTGCCTGCCACCGACGTCGCGGGCGCACGATACTTTCAGGGGTTGATTTCGAGTGCGGACCCCACTTGCGGCAGAATTACCAGCCTGCAGAATCTGAACACCCTTTGTACGAACCTTGCAGTACGCGATGAAGCAGGGAATCTGATTCTGTCAAATCCGGAGCCCGGACAACTGGGCAGTCTCGGGAAACGCTGGATCACGGGGCCTTCCAGCTTCACTCTCGACATGAATCTGATCAAGCGCTTCAAGATCGACGAACACAAAGAGTTCGAGTTGCGCGTCGACGCAATCAACGTATTGAACCATTCGGTATGGGCCAACCCCACGGTGGACATCAATAACGCGAACTTCGGACGAATCACAAACAAGACCGGGAATCGAACATTTACGATCAATACGAGGCTGAACTTCTGAGTTGTTTCCTTGCCCAGCTAGTTTGTGTCTCGAAACTCACCCCGAAGGGGTGAAGGAGTGTAGCCAGGGGTTGAGCGCACCGAAACCCCTGGTTGAGGAGTAGCAAAGATTCGCACGATGCCTTTTTCCCAGGGGTACGCCAAAAAGGCGTACCCCAAATTCCTTTCACCGCTGTCGCGGTGAAGGTCACGTCGCAATCCGAAAGACAGAGTTTCAGGACAGAAACTAGCTCGGCGCTATTGAGTGGAGAATTCGATCGCATCGCGCTCATTGTCGATGCAGAAATATTCGTGAATCTCTCCGCCGGGCGAGCCATCGTAATTGGTGTATTGCCACTTGATCAGCCAGCCGCCATTCCAGGGCCGTGTATAGGCGCCTTTGTCGTCGATCGTGACTTCATACTTCAGCGTGTCGAAATCCGTACGGGTAAACCGTTCCGTAAGGTGCATGTACCGCGTGTGCGGCAAGCCCCCGCGGATAAACCAAAACTTTTCGTTGAAACCCACCGTGTCGACGACAAGTGTTTCTCCCTCCCAATGGCCAATCGAATCGCCGAAGTAACTCGGATTAAGTAAATCCTCCGGGGGATGCTTCCGCCCGGGTTCCATGGCAATTCTGCGCCAGTCCCGGTTCTCGCCGTCGATGATGAAGATCCGCTGAAGCTCCGGCTGATCGATGAACTCCATACCATTGGGAACGGTGAAGAACCGCATGCCTCCGGCCGGCTGGCATCGTGCGTGAGGGTCGTCCAGTCCCGCCCGTGACTGACGGTATGCATAAAGTTCCCGTGCCCAATCCTGAAACGGAACTTCTGCAAGCGTCAAGTTCGTCGGCAGTCCTGAGCCTCCCGTACCGATCGGGCTACCGCCCATCACGTTCCAGAACCCCTTGATCCCCGGAGCCTGGCTAAGGTTGACCCTTCCGTCCGGCCAGTGCGGAGTGGGCTTGGATGGTGCAGCGGGCTGCGCCGCACCGCGTGCTCCGCGCGCGCCGCGACCACCAGGTTGAGCTCCCCTGGCGCCTTGTTGAGCGCCTGCAGCAGGTTGTTGGCCACGAGCTCCATCCTGTGCACCACCGGCGGGAGCCTGCGTGGCAGCAGCCGGCAATGACAACAGAAGTGCGGGCACCGCCACGCGGAGACAAGCACGTAACCGATGGTTTCGCATTTTCCCTCCCTACGGACCTGCGGGAATCCGGGATTTATTGTTCTGCAGGGTTGGTTTCGCTGGAGCCCGCCCCCAACCGCTGGCCGGTGCTGGCCATCGTCACCGTCCGTGCATTCCCATGCGGTTTACCGCTCTTGGCTTGCGAACCTGTGACGATCACGAGATCACCGATCTTCATGGTATTCCGCGTCCAGCCGTTGCGCTGAATCACGGCCGGCGCGCCCATTTCCAACGCCCAATTCACGACATTGCCGGTCTGCTCGTCCCGCACATCGATGTAAAAGTACACGTGGGGATTCGTCCATTCGATCTTAGTGACCGCCCCCTTCAAGTTCAGCGGCTTGTTACTGTCATATTCGGACCCGAAGGAATGGTGGGCCCGCAGCGGGGCCGCTGACAGTAGAGCAAGAGCGAAGCCAAAAATGACCGTATATCTCATCACTGAGCCTCCTCGGTTCAGGTTGTTCTGCGGCTTACTTCTCACTTCGGTTCACCGATCGTGTGGTAGTAATCGCGGTCACGGGTCAGCTTAAAATCGTTCTTCGTGGCGCCGCATTGCCACGTCCCCGTCAATGTCCGCCGGTCTGAACCCAGTTTATCCAATTTGCCGTCCACGATGCAGCGAGTGATCTTGCCGGAGCTGTCTTTCGAATCCAGTTCGAAATGGACTGTCCAGTCCTTCGCATTGAGTTTCGCGCTTTGCAGAGCCATGTGGTCGTACCCGGGATTGACTAGCCCTGTTATTTCTGTGCCGTCCCAGTCCACGATCAAAGTCACAGGGACTCGGGTCGCCGCAGTCGCTCCTCTGTCCCCATGCCACGAACCGACCAGTGGGTGTCCCTCCTGGGCAATGAAGGGTGCCGACAAAAGGAAGCAACCCAGAACAACAACGAGATGAGACCGTCTCCCCTGCATCAATCCTCCTCAGGAAACTCAACCGGGCATTGTTGAACGTAAGTGCGCGCTTTCGGGGACGATATATTTTAATCGCGGGAAAGATCAATGTTTTTCAGGCCGGTGGGTGTACCGGCGTCTCCAGCCGCATGGCCACCATTTCCGTGGCGCAGAAATCGTCCACTTCGGACAGCAACACTTCGGCCTCATTTGATTTTCAGAATGTCTTTTGCAGCAATTCCGATGGCTGGGACGCTTACAAGGATCAGCCCGCGTCCAAAGCAAAGGCTTATTCGAAAGATGCGTGCTGTAAAGGATCTCTTGCTTCGAAGCTCACAGGTGATTTGTTTGCCGCTGTTGCTCCGAAGCCAATTTGCGAAGGTTTCGCGCGTTGCCTCGTCGACATGATGAATGAGTAAAGCCGAGGGACCTGTTGAGGACGAAAACACTTCCATCACTTCGACTTCGAGAGTCTCTTGCGGAGTGGCGAGAGCCGAACCCAGTGTGCCGCCAATCAGGAATTCGCGACGTTTCATCATGCCCATAGATTTCTATCCAGCGTTCGATACTGGACAGCCTCCGAAAGATGTTTTGATGAAAGAGCGTCTTCGCCGGCGAGGTCTGCAATCGTGCGGGCAACTTTGAGGATGCGATCGTAGCCACGCGCACTGAAGCCGAGCTTGGTGACGGCGTTCTCCATGATCTTTTCGCACTCGGTCGTCAACACGCAGTGTTTGCGAAGATGCCGCGGTCCCATCTGCGCGTTGGTATAGATGCGTTCGTCGAAGAATCGGCGAAGCTGAACGTTGCGCGCTGCGACGACGCGCATGCGGATCGTTTCTGAGGATTCTGCAGCGCGCGAGTTGGACAATTCCTTATAGGGAACTGCCGGCACATCAATCTGAATGTCGATTCGATCCATCAGCGGACCGGAGATTTTCGACATGTAGCGCTGAATTTGGGGCGGCGTGCAGAAGCACTCGCGGCGAAAGTCGTTCGCAAAGCCACATGGGCAGGGATTGCTCGCAGCGACAAGAACGAATGCGGCTGGAAACGTGAGCGTCATCTGAGCGCGGGCGATGGTCACGTGGCGCTCTTCAAGAGGTTGTCGCATCACTTCGAGCACGTTGCGAGGAAACTCGGGCAGTTCGTCCAGGAAGAGCACGCCGTTGTGCGCCATGCTGACTTCTCCTGGGCGCGGCGTGCTTCCTCCGCCGACGAGGCCCGCATCGGAGATCGTGTGATGGGGATGCCGGAACGGGCGATCCATGATCAGGCCGCAACCCGCAGGCAGCAATCCCGTCACGGAGTGAATGCGAGTGGTCTCGAGACTTTCCTCAAAGCTCATAGCTGGCAGAATCGAGGGAATTCTCTTGGCGAGCATCGTCTTGCCCGAGCCTGGAGGTCCGACCATCAGAACGTTGTGCCCGCCAGCCATGGCGACTTCGATGGCGCGCTTGGCGTGAAATTGTCCGCGCACGTCGCGGAAGTCGTCGCCCTTCGGCGTTTGCTTGACAGCCGATTCTTCGGTGTCGACCTGAAAAGGCTGCGGAGAACGGTTGCCGTTTACGAAGTCGACAACTTCAGTGATCGATCGAAACGGATGAACTTCGATGCCGCCAACAACCGCCGCTTCCCGTGCGTTTTCTCTCGGGACCACCAGACAGGGAATTTTCTTTTCTCGAGCCAGCATTGCGATTGAGAGAACACCGCGGACCGGACGTAGTTTTCCGTCCAGGGATAGTTCGCCGATCAGCAGGAAGTCCGACATGTCCTGACGATGAAGGAAGCCAACGCCGCCAAGAATGGCGATGGCCATGGGCAGATCGAAAGCGGATCCCTCCTTCTTGATATCGGCCGGCGCCAGATTGACCGTGATTTTCTGATAGGGAAACGAGAACCCGCTGTTGCGGATCGCGGCCATGACGCGGCTACGGGATTCACGAACTGCGGGGTCAGGGAGGCCGACGATCGCGAAGTCGCCGTGACTTCCGGAGCCCGTCGTGAGATTCACCTCGACATCGACGAGATGAGCTTCGATGCCAAAAACAGAAGCACTCCGAGTTTTAAAAAGCATGAGATTTCAGCGTGGTGGGACAACCAAAGGGTGAGAGGAGTCTAGCCAGAGGGCGTGGTTTCAGGCAAGAGGATTCCCGCTTAACAGCACGTGATACCATTTTCTCGTGCGGAATTTTGGGATTGCGTGGGCCTTGATTCGGTTTTATGGCCGAGTTGTTCCACGAGACTGGTACCGCCGTATACCCTTCCTGCCCCTTCCTCCCAAGGATTACCTGAGTTGGCGTTTTCACACCGCCTATGGAAAACATCGGCCGCCATTGAGAACTGTCCTGCGCGATGTATGGCAGTTTGGTGACTGGCTACGGTCGTTCCCAGGTTAACGACGGGAGCAGCGACGATGAGTTTTCCCTTGAAGCGATCCGTCGCGATTCTGATTCGAAGCGGAAACAAGTTTCTGTCGACGCGTCGTCCGGATGACGATGACGAACTCCCGGGTGTGTGGGGGTTGCCTGCAGGAAGTTATCGCCAATCGGAAACGTTGGAGCATCTGATCACGCGGATCGGGAAAGACAAGCTTGGAGTCATACTGATTCCTCTTCGAAAACTTGCGATGGGCCGGCAACAGCGTGAACGCTATATCCTCGAAATGGAGCTATGGGAGGTGGAGATGTCCGGCACGCCCCGACATCCCGCATGGCAATGGGCGACAGCAACGATCCTCGAGTCTGGAAAATCTGAGGGATCGCTCTGCTGCCGCCTCGCGCTGGACGCCCTCAAAAACTGAAGCGCGCCCCAAGTTGAATTTGTCGCGGATCGAAGGCTGAGGTATAGGCAAGCGGCTGGCTTGGGCTCAGGTCTTTCCTGCCGGTGACGTTGAATGGTGGAGCGAGAAGTCCAACCGTGTTATTCACGGATCTGAAATTCAGGCGATTGAAAATGTTGAACGCCTCTGCCACAAGCTCCACTCGCGCGGAATCACTTACGGGAATGGCGCGCATCACACGCAGGTCAACGGTCCAGAAATTCGGCCCACGCCCGGTGTTGCGACCCGCAAACGGCGGTCGGTCTGTCGTCGAATGGAAGTCCTGATTCAAATCCGATCCCACCAGCAAATTAAAAGGCCGGGCACTGTTGCCGCGAAAGACTGGAGTCACCGTGAATCCGCCGGGGCTCTGCACTGTCGCATAGGCTACGACCTTGTGCCGCTGGTCAAAAGAAGACAACGATCGCTCCGCGCGCATGTTGAGCTGATCGTTCGCCTGGAAGTCCGTATTGAAATCCACAACGTCGTCGATGGCTTTGCTCAAAGTGTAGTTGGCATTCAGCTGGACCCGCGACGACAGCCGCTTCTGAACCTCGAGCGTCATGGCGTGATAGAACGATCGCCCGGTGGACTCATAAACGTTGTCCTGCGCCAAAGACACGTCCCGGAAGAGGCTCGGATCCCGCGCCGTGAGACTCCAGACCCGAATTCCCAGCGCAGGATTTACCGGCACCGGAAGCAGGTTCTGCTCGCGTGCGCGAAGAATCTTCAAGCCGTTGACGAAGAGATAGTTTGCGTTGACCACGAAGTCTGAACTGAAGGCATGCTGAATTCCCACGCTTGCCTGCTCTGTGTATGAACTCGCGTAGTCGGGTGACGCGCTGAACCTCACCGACAAGGGAGGTTTCGCCTCAACGCTTGCCATGATTCCGAACTGCTTCAGATCGTCGTAGGTGATGGCTCTCGTTGGCACGGGCAGAGTGATCACCCCCTGCGCCAGAAGAGTCTGATAGATATTCGCGGAACTCTGAGGTCCAGGTGTCCCGATCGATGTGATTACCTGCGCAATCTGACGTTTACCGTCCACGTCTCCGAGCGCGTTGGCGACGTGAACAATTGCGTAATTGGACGGTGCGTAGAAAATGCCAAAACCGCCTCGGACCGTTGTTCGGTGGTCCCCCACAACATCCCAGGCAAATCCGACACGCGGAGCAAAGTTGTTCTTGTCGGTTCGAATCGGATCCCGAATGTCATCCAGTTCGTATCGCAAGCCCAGATCGAGACTCAAATTCCGGGCGATCCGCCACCGATCTTCGAAGTAGAGGCCGGAATACGGTTCGGTCGAAAACACCGTCGGATTTCCAAATGCCTGCTGGAACGTTTGCGCCAGTCCTAGATTGAACGCCTGAACCGAAGTGATCGAGGTCGAACTCAGCGCGGGATTGATCAAACCTCCGGGCAGCGGCCCGAAATTGAAGCGTCCTGGAAAGAAGACGTGCGCCTCGACGAAGTTTTTGCGAATAAGTAACTCGCCGCCGATTTTGAATTGATGAGAGCCGCGGCTGAGGCTGAGCTTGTCTGAGATCTGCTGGCGGCGCCACAGTATCCGGCTTGGCAGAAGCGCGTCGCCATTGAAGTATCCAAAGCCATTGACGTTGATCTCCGGACCGAACTTCTCGACCGAACTGACCATATAGTCGTCGTAGTTGTACTGAAACTGAAGCTCGTTGATTGACTTCGAGCTGATGGTGCTCTGCCATCGAAGAATTCCCGTGTGATCCAGCCTGCTGGCGTCGGTCGCGCGAGTAGCGCCGAGCAGTGCCCGCGTGTTGGGATTCGATTCATTGATGCTCGCCATGTTGTAACGGAACATGAACTGATTGGAGGCATTCACCGCATGATCCAGCCGAATTGAGAACTTATAGTCCGTTCCATGAAACGGATGGATCCCGCTATTGATGCGAAACACGTCCTTTGTGCGCTCCGAACTTGTCAGAGCCTGGCGCAATCCGGCCGCTGCCGGTGGCGGCAGTGTGCCAAGGATGGCTTCCTGTTGCGGCGTCGGATTGAAGATTGACGGGTCTGTGAGAACCGAAACGGAAGAGAACTCGTCGCGATCGAGGCCTTCAAACGCTGCAAAGAAAAATGTGCGTTGCTTGATCAATGGACCGCCCAGAGTCGCCCCAAACTGTTGGCGATCTGCTGGAGGCTTTACGCGCACGGCTATGTCGTTTTCCAATTTGGTCGCGAAGGGATCCGCGGCGTCGAGTGCATCATTTCGAAAGAAACCGTAAACCGAACCGTGCAGCGCGTTGGAACCCGATCGGGAAATGATGTTGATCGTCCCGCCGCTGGCCCCGCCCAGTTCGACCGAATAGTTGGAGCGGTTGACTTGAAACTCCTGAACCGCATCCTGGCTGAGTGTGGGTCTGACCCCGCCGGCCGAATCATTGGCTTCGCCGCCGTCAACCGCCAATGCGTTGCCGCGACCGTTATTCCCATAGAACGAGAGTCCACTGTGTGCGGCCTGCGGCGGCCGGTAGTCGTTTGCATCGGCGAGCGCATCCGCATCGGCCACGCCGGGCATGAGGAGGCTGTAGGTCAGATAATTTCGCTTGTCGATGGGGAGTTGCTGCAGAGCATTGCCCGTAAGCGTGTTCGATTGTTGAGAGCGATCAGGCTCTGCAAGTGGCAGGACTTCGACGCTGACCGTTGATGAAAGGGTCGGCAGCAGCATTTTGAAGTCGACAACGGCGGTTTGCCCCACTGTCAGTTCAACCACTCTTGTACTCGCCGTAAGGCCTGGCATTTTCGCATCGACGTCGTATGTGTCGGGCCGCAACTGAAGAGAGCGGTAGATTCCGTTCTCATCCGTAACGGCGGAACTTTCGATTCCCGTGTTCCTGGACTTCAGAGAAATCGTGGCCGACGGGATGACCGCTCCGCCCGGATCGGTCACGACACCGCGAATTTCTCCGGTTGAAATGCCGGCCTGTGGAACGGCGTGTGCACGGCCCACAAGAAACAAAGGAAGGAACAATGCAATGACGGTCTTCATCACAGACTCCGATCGGGGTCGAGAATGTTTCAGGGCTTGGGTCACTTAGGGCGGGCCGAAAAATACCAAGAGCCGCGTCAGGTTTAAAGATCGTTTTTTCGCCAGGGACGGTAGCGGAAAATCGAGCCCGACGCGGCTCTCAAATCAATCCTCTAACTAGGCTTTTAGAGCGGTTTCCGGCGCACAAAATACAAAAATTATTCACATCTCCCAGGAAAAGAGCAGGCTGCCCCAGGTAAACCCTGCGCCAAAACTCGCCAGGAGCACCAGGTCCCCCTTCTTTAGGGTTTTGTTTTCAGCAGCTTCGGAAATGCAGATGGGGATGGTCGCGGCTGTGGTGTTCGCGAATCTGTCAATATTAATAGCCACTCGCGAAGAATCCAGTTTCATCCGGTCGACTGCCGCCTGAATGATCCGAAGGTTCGCCTGGTGCGGGACGTAAAGTTGGATATCAATTGGATCTATGGAGTTCTTTACCAGAATTTCATGAGACACATCCGCCATACCTCGGACGGCATGCTTAAACACGTTTTTGCCGTCCTGATGCACGAAATGCATCTTCTTCTTAATGGTTTCGGGTGATGTGGGATTCAGACTACCGCCGGCTGGCATATAGAGATACTGCCCGCCTCCACCATCGGATTTCAGGATGAAGTCGATGATGCCGCGCTCGCCATCTTCGGCCGGTTCGAGGAGCACGACGCCCGCACCATCTCCAAACAGGACGCATGTCGCTCGATCTTCGGGATCCACGATCGAAGTCATGACATCGGAGCCCACGACAAGGACTTTTTTGTGGGCTCCGGTCGAAATAAATTGCGCGCCTGTTGCCAGCGCGTAGATGAAGCCCGAGCACGCGCCAGACAGGTCAAACCCCCAGGCGTTCTTTGCGCCGATTTTCTCCTGGACGAGACACGCGGTCGACGGGAAGAACATATCGGGAGTAACAGTAGCGACGATGATGAGGTCCAGCTCTGAGGCGTCGATGCCGCGACGCTTCAGCAGTGCTTTCGAGGCACTCGCGGCGAGATCGCTGGTGGCAACACCTTTTTCAACGAAGCGCCGTTCGCGGATTCCCGTCCGCTCGAAGATCCATTGATCGGACGTATCGAGAGTTTTCTCAAAATCCTTGTTTGTGACGCGGCGCTCCGGGAGGTAATGACTGACGGCGGTGATTTTAGTACGGCGTAAGTTCAACATGAATCCTTAGTACAAGCCTTCAAAACGCCGAAATCTAGCACAGTCTCACTACGTGATACAATCGCAGGCGCCGTCCTTGGGATGGCATTCATACAGGAGTTGACGGATTCATGGCAGGATACGATGCAAAAAAGGCGAACCCTACGTCGATCATTCCGGAAGCGCCCGCGAAGATAACACGTAAGAAGAAGAAACCGAAAGAGATTGCCGTGGTGATTCCCGATAACTGCACCGGATGCGAAGCTTGCGTTAGTTTTTGCCCCGTGGATTGCATCGAGCAGACCACGCGCGACAGTTCGGATGGGACGAATGTCATTATTCCCAATGTACAGATCCGTTTCGACGAGTGCATCGGCTGCAAGATCTGTGTGAATGTCTGTGAGCGTATGGCGTGGGATGCGATCGAAATGTGGCCTGCGGACGAAGTCGAGAAGTTCTTCGGAATTAAGCTTCACGATAAGTATGAAGACGCAGTCGCGGCGCATGAGGGGGTGGCGGCGGCAAAGAACTAGTCGGCCCGACAATTGCGATATCGATTGAATCCATTGTTAGTTATGTTTCGTGATAGCGGCCCTCGGCAACAACCGTAGCCGTAGAGGTCAATTTCAGCCGGCCGTTTTCCGGCCATTCCACAACAAGCTTTCCTGCAACGGCATGGATGGTGACGTGGCGTCCGGTCTTGCCGTTGAGAATCGCGGCCACCGCCGCGCCACACGAACCGGTGCCCGATGCAAAACTCACGCCCACACCACGCTCCCAGAAGGCAACCCGCAGTTCCCTGTCATTGAGTACCTTGATGAATTCCACATTTGTGCGGTTTGGAAAGGCCGGATCGTTTTCGAGGCGAGGGCCAACCCGTTCGACTTGCCTATCGTCAATTTCTGGAACAAACAGCGAGCAGTGAGGATTTCCGGTGGAGCAAAGACTGATGCGTACTTCTTCGCCGTCCAGGTCGAATGGATAATCGATCACTCGATTCATTGGCTGTTTAAGCGGCTGCTTCGGTAGGAAGGGAATACGTTCGGGCTCCAGCGCCGGCAGTCCCATGTCCGCCTCGTACTGGTCTCCCTTTCGAGTGAGCGCGTATGTTCCGGAGATTGTTCGCAATTGAATCTTCGGCTGTTGCCATCTTCCGGATTCGATCAGATAGGCAGCAGCGCATCGTAGTCCATTGCCGGAGCATTCGGCCTCGCCGCCGTCGCGATTGAAAATCCGAAGGTCGAATGCGTCACCCTTTTGAACCCAGAAGATAACGCCATCCGCGCCGACACCGAAGTTGCGGTGACAGATGGCCTGAGTGAACTTGCCATATTTCTTTTCGGGAACCGCGGCCTTCTGCACAAGGATGAAATCATTGCCGAGCGCTTGAGTTTTTACGAAATCGATCACGTTTCCTCTATATAGGCCTTGTCCGCATGGGCACTGAGGCTTGCACGCATTTCCGGGCTCACTCTTCCGATCGGAAGCCACCCGATCACGATGGTTGCCGTCAGAAAGAGAACCGTGCCCAACACGCCACCTTCGGGGCCATAGGTCCCTCCGAGAATCAAATCCGAACCCGCAACGGAGGTCTTCAGAATCGACGGTGTGTCAATACCCGAAACGGGATACCCAAGCACGACCGACAGGCCGGCATTCCAGCCGAGGTGGATGCCATAGGGAAGCCACAGCGATCGCGTCATCAAGTAAGCCCGGCAGAGAAACACTCCGGCGAGAATCGTGTTCAAGATACTCAGCGGCGTGGCACCAGGGTTTGGCGCGTGAAGCAATCCGAAAATAAAGGATATCAGGAGCATTGCGCCCCACGGTCTGAGACTTTTCAAAAAAACCTGGAACGGATAGCCGCGAAATACGAGTTCCTCATTCATTGCGGAAACAGCCAGCACCAGAAGCGTCGCGAGAATCGCGGGAATGACCGACAGGGATCCGCTCGACTCTACTCGCGCATGCCCGAACAGGAACGACCCTGCAAGCGTGAGAAGCAGAAGCCCGCCTGCAACCAACAATCCCGCCAGGAAGTCGTGAAACCAGCCTTCATGCAGAGACACCCCAAACACCGAAACCGGCACCTTTTCGATGCGCGTCATTATGAGCAGGGAGACGACGCTCGGAATCAGCAGGACCAGGGCATTCAGACCGAGAAACCGTACATCCGTCCTGGGCAGAAGAAGCACTCCGGGCGCAGCGAACATCAAAGCTGCGCCAACGGCGATGTTTAGCGCCAACAGAAGGACAATAAAGATCGCGGCGTAGGCTGAAAACTTCCAGCCCGATCGAACCTCATAACGCCTGTCGACGAATAGAGGCAGCAGCGACACTTACAAGTATTTCCTCAAAAGGATTTCCAGTTTTGCGCGAGCCTCGGATGGCGCCTTTTTCAAATCGGTGAGAACGGCGTACTGGAGAGCCGAACCGCACTTGCAGGTTCGATCCACAGGCAATCGTCTCACCGCCGCCTTGATGATCTTCTGCGCATTCTCGCTGTTCTTGTGAAGGTTCCGCACGATATCGGCAACAGTCACGGAATCGTGGTCCGGGTGCCAGCAATCGTAGTCCGTGACCAATGCCATTGTCGTGTAGCAGATCTCCGCTTCACGCGCGAGTTTGGCTTCCTGAAGGTTGGTCATACCGATGAGATCCATGCCCCAGCGGCGATACGTGTTGGATTCGGCCTTCGTAGAAAACTGCGGGCCTTCCATGCACACGTAGGTGCCACCTCGTTTTATCGGGATTCCTGCGTCCTTTCCCGATGCCTCGATAACATCGGCCAACACATGACAGATCGGATCGCCAAAGCTCACATGCGCGACAATGCCGTTGCCGAAGAACGTGGATATTCTTGCCTTCGTTCTGTCGAAAAACTGATCGGGAAGGACGATGTCGAGCGGGTGCAGGTCTTCCTTCAGCGAGCCGACGGCGCTGGCGGAAAGAATCCACTCGGCTCCCAGTTGCTTGAACCCATGAACGTTCGCGCGAAAGTTGAGCTCCGACGGCAGGATCGTGTGATTGCGGTTGTGCCGCGCAAGAAAGGCGACGCGCTTTCCTTCCAGAGTTCCAACGCGATAAGAGTCTGAAGGCGGGCCGAACGGGGTATCAAGCGCCACCTCCTCCACGTTCGTGAGACCTTCCATCTGGTAGAGACCACTGCCTCCGATAATTCCGATTCGAACGTCATTTTTCATGTTCGACAAGCTCCAGCAATACTCCGTGCATACCTGCAGGGTGAATGAAGGCGATCTTCGTGTTTCCGGCTCCGCGTTTTGGAGAGGAGTCGATAAGCCGAACGCCCGCTGCTTTAAAACGTTCCAGGGCCGACTCGATATTGTCCACAGAAACGGAGATATGGTGAATGCCTTCTCCGCGTTTCGACATGAATTTCTCAATCGGCGAATCGGAACGCAGGGGTTCGAGCAACTCGATGCGACTTTCTCCGATGGGAATCATGGCAACGCGGACTCCCTGTTCCTCGACATCCTCATAACCGGAGACCTGCAGTTCGAGAACGCCCTCGTAGAGTTTCAATGTCTCCTGTATCGATCGGACTGCAATTCCGACGTGATCGATTTTCCGGTTTGACTGAACCACGGCATCCATTGCGGCGTAGGGATCGGTTTCGTGTCGGGCAATCTTATCCAGGACATGATCAAGTGCGCTCCCGGGGAACGTGGCATCGATAGCATTTTTCACCAGCCGTTCGTGGAGAAGCCGAGTCAAGTGGTGGCGCGCGGCTTCGCGCTTTCTTGCCAATCGTTGTGCAGTGCCTTCGGAACGCTGCAGATACCCCTCAATGCATTTTCGCAATTGCTCGGTACCGCTACCTTCTGTGGCGATCGTCTTGATGATGGGGGGCATCCAACCGTCTTCCCGATGAGCGAGAGAAATGATTGCAGTCAAGGCCTGCTCCATCTTCTCGACTCCGGGCCGGTCGCATTTATTGATAACGAAGATGTCGCCAATTTCCATGATGCCAGCTTTGAGAGCCTGGATGTCGTCACCCATTCCCGGGACGAGAACCACGACAGACACGTCGACCAACTTTACGATATCGATCTCATCCTGGCCGACTCCGACAGTCTCAACAAGGATGGGATCGCGCCCGGCAGCATCCAGCACGCGAATCACGTCGGTTGTGGCTGCCGCGAGTCCTCCGAGGTAGCCGCGCGTCGCCATGCTTCGAATGAAGATGCCAGGATCGGTCGAAAGGGACTGCATACGGATGCGATCGCCGAGGATGGCTCCTCCCGTAAACGGGCTGCTCGGATCGACAGCAACGACACCGATTTGTGCGCTTTCCTTCCGGTAATCAGCGGCGAGGCGATCGACGAGGGAACTCTTCCCGGAGCCTGGACTTCCTGTTACTCCAATAATCCTCGCGCGGCCAGTATCCTCGAACATTTGGCGCAGCAGCGCTTCTCCTTGCGGTGCGCGGTCTTCGACGAGCGAAATGGCGCGAGCGAGAGCTCGCGTGTCGCCATTGAAAAAGTCGCGGCGAAGCGTTGTCATGTTTTCAGATGTCTCCAGATAGCTTCAACAACTCACGCGCGATGACGAGACGTTGGATCTCGCTGGTTCCTTCGCCGATGGTGCAGAGTTTGACGTCCCGGTAGAACTTTTCGGCGGGATAGTCTTTGATATACCCGTAGCCGCCATGAATTTGAACGCATTCGTTGGCAACGCGAACGGCGATTTCACTGGCATGAAGTTTCGCCATGGAGGATTCGAGAGTTGTCTTCATCCCCTGGTCCTTCATCCATGCGGCACGGTGGGTCAACAGACGTGCACTGTCGATGTCCACGGCCATGTCCGCAAGCTTGAACTGGATTCCTTGAAACGCGGAGATCGTTCTGCCGAATTGTTTCCTTTGTTGGGAATAGCGCAGGGAGGCTTCGAATGCCCCTTGCGCCATGCCCAGGGCCATTGCCGCAATGCTTATTCGACCGCCATCCAAAACCGTCAATGCGTCAATGAATCCATGACCCAGTTGACCGAGGAGGTTGTCTTTGGGAATTCGGCATTCATCGAAAATCACCGTGGAGGTATCGCTGGCGCGAAGCCCGAGTTTGTTTTCCTTCTTGCCTGCCGTAAAGCCGGGCGTTCCTTTTTCGACAATGAATGCCGAAATGCCGTGATGCCCTGCAGCCTTGTCCGTCACGGCCATGGCCACACAGACATCGCCATAGGTGCCGTGAGTTGTGAAAGTCTTCTGGCCGTTTAAAATCCAGTGGGCGCCATCGAGACGGGCGGTTGTCTGGGTCCCCCCGGCGTCGCTGCCTGCTTCCGGTTCCGTAAGGCTCCAGGCGCCGAGTTTCTCTCCTTTAGCCAAAGGTACGGCAAACTTCCGGCGTTGATCCTCGGTTCCAAAAGTAAAGATGTGGCCCGTGCAGAGGGAATTGTGTGCAGCCACGGAGATGCCAACTGAGCCGTCCACTCGGGAAAGTTCTTCGATGATCGCTGCATATCCCAGGTATCCGAGGCCCGCGCCCTCGTATTCGGGCGGGATAAGAATTCCCAGGAAACCCAGCTCGCCGAGTTTTGTCAGTATCTCACGCGGAAAAGTCTGGGCCTCATCCCACTCCATCACGTGAGGACGGATTTCATTTTCGGCGAATTCCCGGGCTACGCGGCGGACCTGAACTACTTCGTCGGGGTAGGTGAAATCCATAGGCCCTCGCGGAGGGGCGTCAACTCACGGGATCTGTCATCGTCCAGGTCGTATCGCAGTCTCCACATCGATATTTATGATCTGCGGCTCCGATACTTTCGATGCGAACAAACGAGGACGAACAGAAGGGGCAGTAATTGATCACGCCTTCTGATCTCGACGAGTCATCGACGCGTGAACTGAATTCTTCGATCGAGGAGAGCATCGCTTCGACGACCATCGACTGGCTTCGGCGCCACTCCGTACGCGGCGGCCAGAATACTTCCACAGCTGCTGGAGTCCAACCATGCGGAATTGCTTCATCTTCCGTTTCACGGGAATAGCTCAACAGGCAATCGACCCGAATGTCGGTGCCCGCAAGTTTTCCGTCAAGGATCCTCAAGAGTTCCCGAAGTCTGACGAGTCCGGTCATGCCCAGAACATTAACTTCCAGCCACAGCGTGTCTTCCAGTTTGTGGCCGGCGCAACACCCTTCAATGTGCAGCCAGGTGAAGCGTGTCAATGCTTTAAGAACAGGCCGTAATACCTTGTCAGCCTTACTGAGTATGTCGGAGTTGGACATATGTTGAGGATAGCACGGCGCTGTGGTTAGATGTGGGCGAGGTTTGGGATGCTGGATTGGACCGGCGAACGCTTTGTGCCGTGGGCCAAAGAAGCTGCTGTCGCTTACGAACATCTTCACCGCTACATCTGGGCGTCGAATTTCGTTGAGGGCAAGAGAGTTCTGGACCTCGCCTCGGGCGAAGGCTATGGTGCTGAAATACTTGCGCGACGCGCTTCTTCCGTGTCGGGCGTCGATATCGATGACGAAGCGCTCCGGCATGCCTCGGCAAGATATCGCCAAACTAACCTCCAGTTCATCAAGGGGTGCCTGACGGCAGTTCCCATTCCGGGAACGCATTTGTTCGACGTCATTACGTGCTTCGAAGCCCTTGAACACATCGAGCAGCACGATGAGATGATGCGAGAGGTTAAGCGACTGCTTAAGCCCGACGGTCTGTTCATTGTCTCCATTCCAAACAAGGATACTTATAACGTTGATGGTGGCCCGAACCCATTCCATGTCCGGGAACTCGCGTTTGATGAATTCAACGCACTCCTGACCCAATACTTTTCTACCGTGTCCTTTTTCGGACAGCGCGTGCGCACGAGTTCGAGCATGTGGCCACTCAATGGAGCGTCCGTGGAGCCGGTTCAGAAATTTGAAGTCGAACGTCGGAACGGAGAGTTCCAAATGGTTGATCCGGGAAACAGAATCCCGGTGTACTTCGTGGCATTGGCGTCGCAAACTTCTATTAAGGATTGCAAGGGCAGCATTCTTGTGGATCATTCGGATATCTTCATTCACGACAAGGATGAGGCACTCGCCTGGAGGGCCGAGCAAGTCGAAGATCTGTTGAAGTTCACGGACTATCTGCAGGGCGAACTAAAATCTGCTCAGCGTCAGATCCAACTGCAAAATGATGAACTGGAAGGAATGCAAAGGAGCCGAGGTTGGAAGTTGGTGCTGAAGGTTCGCGCGTTCAGGAACAGACTGATCGGAAATCGTTATCATCCCCGATAGTGATCCCAGCCCCGCGCGCGAAGCACGGACTCTGATGATCCATCGACGAACAGAATCTGGTGCTCTGCCCCGGATGGAATAATCTCGCCGATACAACAAAGCGAAACACCTTCGACCTCATCAGGCAGTTCCGGTGCTGACACGAGGAGTTCGTAGTCTTCACCGCTGTGCAGCGTCTGCTGCTCTGTCGCGCCGGTGGCAACAGGCAACCGCTCTTTGTAGATTCTTGCAGACACACCGGATTCCTCAATGATGTGTGTGAGATCGCTCGACAATCCGTCGCTGATATCGATCATCGCGTGAGCGAGTGCCGCAATGGCGTGTCCCACTCGATGCCTCGGCTGAGGATACAGATGGCGCCGAATGGCGTTGTCGTCTTTTTCGCCGCTTCGAAGCAATTCCAGGCCGAGCGCCGATGCGCCAAGAGTTCCTGTCACATAGAGTTGATCGCCGACTCGCGCCGCCGATCGCAGAACCGCACGCCCGGTCTGAACTCGTCCGACCATGGAAACATCAACGAAGATGGATGCTGCTGACGATGTATCCCCTCCGGCAAGAACCACGTCGAAATCGTGGCATGCGCGCTCGATTCCCGAATAGAAGTCATCGATCCACGCCAGTTCGAGGTCTCCAGGCGCCGCCAGCGCTATTGTGAAGTACATCGGGACGCCGCCCATTGCGCCGACGTCGCTGACATTGACGGCGACGGCTTTGTATCCCACGGAGTCGGGAGGATGCATGCCACGAGCAAAGTGTGTGCCTTCAACAACGAGATCGGAGCAATAGACCAGGCTATGGCCGGGTGGCACGTCGAGAATGGCCGCATCGTCACCGATGCCTACCGGTATGGATGAGGTGCGGAACCTGCGGCGAATTCGTTCGATGAGTCCGTCTTCGCCCAGGTCCCGCAGTAGCATTACGGCTGGACCGAAGTCCGCAGCGGGCGTGAGCGCCTTGCCGGTCTAGCCTCGGCGCGACGTTCGTCTCTGGATTCGATCAGGGCATGTTTGAAAACATCCCTGATGTCGTCGGCGAGAATGAACTTCATTTCCTTCCGGATGTCTTCATTGATGTCTTCGAGGTCACGCTTGTTCAACGCGGGAAGAATGACGGTGCGGATCTTCGCGCGATGTGCCGCAAGGACCTTTTCCTTGATTCCGCCCACCGGAAGCACCTCTCCGCGAAGCGTAATTTCTCCGGTCATTGCGATCTTCCGGTGTACGGGTTTACCTGTCAGCAGTGAGAGCATGGCTGTCGCAATGGTCACACCGGCCGACGGACCGTCCTTTGGAATAGCGCCTTCCGGAACGTGCACGTGAATATCATTCTTCGCAAAGAAGCTTTCGGGAATACCGTACTTGACAGCGTGCGTTCGCGCATAGCTGAGCGCCGCATGCGCGGATTCTTTCATGACGTCGCCGAGTTGCCCGGTAAGCGTGAGTATGCCCCTGCCCTTCATGGCGGTGGCTTCAACGAAAAGAATGTCCCCGCCAACAGGCGTCCATGCCAGTCCCGTAGCGACTCCGACCTGATCACGTTTGAGCAGTTCGTCTTGAAAGACCTTGGGCCTGCCCAGAAACTGATCCAGATTGTCCGTGTGGATCTTGCGGATTTTGTTCTCTCCAGATGCTACGTGCCGCGCGACTTTCCGACAGACTGAAGCGATTTCCCGTTCGAGATTCCTTAGCCCGGCTTCCTGGGTGTAGAGATTAATGATGGTTCGCACGCCGTCATCGGTGAATTGGATCTGATCCTTCGTCAGTCCGTGCTCGGCAATCTGTTTGGGAATCAGATGGCGCTTTGAGATCTCAAGTTTTTCCTGTTCGGTGTAACCGGACAGTTGAATGATTTCCATCCGGTCTCGGAACGCCGGTTGAATGGGATCGAGCATGTTCGCTGTCGTCACAAACATGACGTTGGAGAGGTCGAACGGAACACCGAGATAGTTGTCACGAAATGCGTGGTTCTGCTCGGGATCCAGAACTTCGAGCAATGCGGAAGAGGGATCGCCGCGAAAGTCTGAACCGATCTTGTCGACTTCATCGAGCATGAAGACCGGATTGTTGCTCCCCGCCTGATGGATGCTTTGAACGACACGCCCCGGCATGGCGCCCACGTAGGTGCGCCGGTGTCCTCGAATCTCCGCTTCATCATGCACGCCACCAAGGCTCATCCGTACGAACTTCCGGCCAAGAGCGTGCGCGATAGATTTGCCGAGCGAAGTCTTCCCAACCCCCGGCGGTCCGACGAAGCACAGAATCGGGCCTTTGCTGTCCTTCTTCAGCTTACGCACGGCCAGGTGCTCGATAATTCGTTCTTTAATCTTTTCGAGGCCGTAATGATCGGCGTTCAAGATGCCTTCGGCTTTCTTCAGATCCAGGTTGTCTTTGGTGGCCTTCGACCATGGAAGGGAAACCATCCAGTCCAGATAGTTTCGAATGGTTGCGGTTTCCGCGGCATCCGGATGCATGCGTTCCAGACGGCTGACCTGACGTTCCGCTTCCTCGGCCGCTTCCGCAGGCATCTTTGCCTTTCGAATCTTCCGGCGATATTGCGAGATCTCTTCCTGCAGTTCGTTCCCTTCGCCAAGCTCCTGCTGAATTGCCTTCATCTGCTGCCGCAGATAAAACTCCCGTTGGCTTCGATCGATCTCACCACGCGCTTGCGAGGTGATGTCGTTTTGTACTTCGAGAACTTCGAGTTCCTTCGTAATGAGGCTATGGACCTGTCTGAGTCTTTCGGCTGGATCCACCTGTTCGAGAATTTCCTGTGCCCTGTCGGCTTTCAAGTCCAGGTTGGATGCGACGAGATCCGCGAGTCGTCCGGGATCGTTGATGCTGGTAATGATTGCCACGAGATCCTGAGAGAGATTCTTTCCGAGTGCGACGGCTTTCTCGACCGCAGTCTTGACGTTCCGGATGAGCGCTTCCATCTGAACGGACTCGGCGACCATTTCAACTTCAGCCTTTGGCCGGACTTTGGCGACCAGGTAGGGCTGTGTTTCGTCGAAGTATTCCACTTTTGCCCGCGAGAATCCCTGCACCAGGATTCGGACCCGCCCGTCCGGGAGCTTCAACATGCGCATGATTACCGAGACGGTTCCGAAGTCATGGAGATCGGACGGCTTGGGATCGTCGACGGCCGGGTTCTTCTGTGTGACGAGCAGGATCATCCGGTTTTCGGCCAGAGACTGATCGACGGCTTTAATGGATCGCTCTCTGTTCACGAAAAGAGGAGCAATCATGTAGGGAAACACTACGGTTTCCGGAAGCGGAAGAACAGGCAACGTATCCGGAATCTTTGGTTCCTGATCGTCCTTTTCCGGGTGAGATGGCTCGGTTTTAACTAGTTCCGTGCTCATAGTCGACTGTTATATGAAAATCTAAGGCTCCTGCCAGTTTGCTACTCAATAGGTATCGTATCCTGAACGTTATCAGCGGGAATCCGGGGCAGGTAAATTTTCATCAGGCCATTTTTCAGTTCCGCCCGGGCTCTTTTGTAGTCTATGGGGATACCGATTGCAATTTCGCGCCGGAACGATCCATAACTGCGCTCAACACACATGTATCGCGCATTGCTGGTATCCGGCTGTTGGCGTTTTTGACCGGAAATCGTGAGGATGGGGTCTTTCCACGAGATCGCAACGTCATTCCGATCAACACCAGGCATTTCAACGAGAATGACGATTTCCTCAGCACGTTCGCAAACGTCGATCTGAGGAAAATACATGGCTATTCGCGGCCTTTGAGAAGATCCTTCAGCTCACTCATGAATTCCTGAATGTCCTTAAAGTCCAGATATACGGAAGCAAATCTCACATAGGCGACTTTGTCGAGATTTCGGAGTTCCTGCATGATCATCTCACCAATGATGCGCGTCGATACCTCGCGCTCGCTGGATTCCTGGACCATGGTTTCCGCGTTGTCGGCGATGGTCTCCAATTGGCTCATGGAGACCGGTCGTTTTTCGCACGCTTTCAGAACTCCTGCCAGAACCTTCTGACGGTCGAATCGTTCACGCCTGCCATCCTTCTTAACCACCATCGAGGGGATCTCGTCGATCCGTTCGTAGCTGGTGAAGCGACGTTTGCACTTCAAACACTGGCGTCGACGGCGAATGGCATCGCCATCTTTGCTCTCACGGGAGTCAACCACCTTGTCGTGAAGGTGAGCGCAAAAAGGACACTTCATACTATTTCAGACTCGATTTCAGATCGCGCAGTGAAAGGCCCTGACCCGCCATGAACAGAAATGAGATTGCAATTGTCGGAACAAAGCTTAAGACAGCGGCGACCAGCGATGTCGCGATCGCTTGTTCCTTGGGAACCTGAAAAAACGTCATCATACAAAACGTATATCCGGCCTGGAATCCCCCGCCGATCGCGGGTATCTGCGCGATGGATCCTATTCCCGCGCCGACCATAACAAGCGTGGCTGACGCCGCGGAAAGAGAAAAGTTCATCCCCAGGAGCATGAACCAGAACTGTAGGGCAATCAGTACCCAAAGGCCGACGGATTGAACGAAGACCAAACCGAGACTTTTCCCGTCCTGCAGGAACGAAAGGCCCTGGAGGAAGCTGTCCATCCAAGATGCGACGCGACGGAACGGAATCTTTCGAACGATCCATGCGGCATTGGAGCGCAAAATAAACAGCGAGACCAGAGCAGCGGCCGCCACACCCGCAATCACCCACGCGGCCTTCTTCAGAAGGATGACCGTCGGAGAGGATGCCCCCTGCACGTCGGCTGTCAGTAATGCCAGCCCGAAGGCGAGGATCAACATGATCGAGTCGAGGAAGCGCTCCACCACAATTGTCGCCACCGAACCCGTCAGCGCGACTTTTTCACGCTTTGACAGCCAGATCGGCCGTGTAAGCTCAGCGGCCCTTCCCAGCATGAAGATGGCCGAAAAGCCGATGATGGTTATCGAAAATAGCGAAGGCACTCGGATCGCTTTCAGTGGCGCCAGTAGGACCTGCCAGCGAATGGCACGGAACCAATACGTGCCCATCGTCGCTGCGATCGAGGCGGCAAGCCAACCTGCCTTTACCGTCTTAAGGCTCGAGACGAAGAGGCTCCAATCGAACTCCCTTCCCCAGACCCAATAGGCTACAATGACCACGACTAGGGCCAAAGCCAACAAAACCAACAACTTCCGGCTCATGCCCGGATTATCTCAAAAGGTCTGCTGAATAGGTGAAACATTTATTGGCCGTATCTCGTTCATCCAATTGTGGAAGCGGAGTCTGATCGTTGGAAACGACCGACGCCGAACTAGTAGCGCGGTGCCGAAGCGGCGACCGTGAGGCCTGGGAGGTCGTCGTCCGGCATCGCCACTCCAGGGTCTACAACCTGGCTTACCGCTTTACCGGAAGAGCCGATGAGGCTGAGGATTTGACGCAGGAGGTTTTCTTGAAGGTTTATCGAACACTCCATTTGTATCGCCCAGAATCGGGGGCACTCGAAACGTGGATTGTTCGCGTCGCACGGAATCACTTCATCGACCATTACCGGAAATACAAGACTGAACGTCACCAAACCGATCCGCTCGAGCAGCACCACGACGCCGTGGCCGTGCCTACGGTCCGCGTGGAGACACCCGGCGAAATGCTTGATCGGAAGGAAACGGCGGAGCGCGTTCACAGGTTGCTGGATCGCTTACCTCAAGATCAGCGCGAGGCCGTCATCTTGAGAGATATCGAAGAGTTGACCTACGAAGAAATTGCAGACCTTATCAAGGTTCCGATCGGAACCGTGAAGTCGCGTATCAATCGAGGCCGCATCGAATTGGCGCGGCTGCTGCGGGCGGGTGCTGCATGACCTGTAATCTTTGCGAAGAGCGGTTATCCGATTACCTCGAGTGGGCACTTCCTGCTGAGGAGCGGACCCTTGTGGACGAGCACTTGAAATCGTGCTCTGCCTGCAGCGAACTCCTCGACGGTGTGCGAAACGTCATGAACTGGGGGAAGGAGCTGCCGGCGCAGTTGCCGCCTCCGTGGCTTGCTTCGCGAATCGTCGCCAATACACCCCAGGTAATCCGCGTCGCGTGGAGCGATTGGATTGTGGGTGTCTGGAGGAACGTTTGCGAGCCCAGATTCGCGCTGGCGCTGCTCACGTCCACACTCATGTTGGGTTGGATGGGAAGCCTTGCGGGCATCTCTGTTGCGGACGTTGCCCTGGTCCGCCATCCGTCTGCAATCTATAACCGCATGGGAGGCTGGGCAAATCGGCTCTATGGAGATGCTGTGCGGAACTACTACAGCTCTCCTCTTGTCAACGCAATCCAGTGTCAAATACATAGCCGTATCGAGCAGTTTAGGGAGAACTCCTGATGAATTGTGCGTTGCACCCCGACGTTGAAAACACCGCGTTCTGTATACGATGCGGAAAACCGTTGTGTGCCCAGTGTGTTCGTCAGATTCAATCGAGCATCTACTGTGAGAATTGTCTGAGCGAGACACTGGGCGCTTCGGGTACCGGGGCAGGATCTGCTGCGGGAGCTGCAAGCACGGGCCCAACTGCCTCAAGCTCAGCGAGCTCTCTAAGCTCGTCAGGCTCAGCAAGCTCGTCCGGCGCGACGATGCACTACGCGGGCGGGAGCAGCCCTGAGGCCGCATTCCTGCTCGGACTTATTCCGGGCGTGGGCGCCATCTACAACGCCGAGTACTTCAAGGCAGCTCTGCACCTGTTGATCTTTGGAACTCTTGTCACAATTGTCGATTCCGCGGGACGCAATTCCGAGACGTTGTTTGGACTGCTGGCTTTTGGTTTCTATGCCTATATGCCGTTCGAGGCGTTTTACACCGCCAAGAAGCGCAAACTCGCACGAGAGGGGATCAACCTTATTACCCCGTTTGATCAGTTGAACGAACAAATGGGGCAATTCGGAGGCATGGAGCTATGGGGAGGAATTGGTCTCGTGTTGGCGGGAATGCTGTTCCTCCTCGATAACTTCCACATTCTTTCACTGGAACAGGTGGGACGTTTCTGGCCCGCGCTCCTCATCCTGGCCGGCGTCGCGTTTATCAGCCGTTTTCGAAAAGGGAACAGAGCATGACGGGTCCTCTGATCCTGATTGTCCTGGGAGTGCTGCTGCTCCTGAACAATATTTATCCCGAGGTGTATCCATTCCGGCGGGTCTGGCCGGTGATTCTTGTCGTTATCGGTTTTGCAAAGGTGGTGGAGTCTTTGCTCCATCGGAGCGGCAAAAAGCCGCCAACTGGAAAGGAGCCGCAATGAGCCGACCACGCAGTGCCGGAAGTATCTTCTGGGGTTTTCTTCTTATCGGTGTCGGCATGATATTCCTGCTGAAAAATCTCGGATACGAGATTCCGGTTTGGACAGGTGTCGCCCGCTACTGGCCGGCCCTGCTGATCCTCTGGGGAGTTATAAAACTGTTCGACTATGCGAGATGGAAGAAAGCCGGAGAACCAGGCCCTTTGTTTGGTGCCGGAGAAGTCATTCTGCTGATCATTGTCGTCCTTTCCGGCACGGCATTGACCGCTGCCGCAAACATCAGCCCGGACTTGAATTCGTTTTTTGAGGCTGCCGGCGTCGATATCGCGGACTTGACCGGCAAGGGTTATCAATACTCGGAGCATTACGAAAAGGATGTACCGAGCGGCTCGGCGATTGAAATCATCAACCGTTACGGTGCTGTCGAAGTGACCGCATCAGATGAGGATCGGATTTCCGTCGACGTGGCGAAGACCATCATCGCGTCCGACGAGAAGGAGGCCGAGGACCTTTCAAAAGAGTTCGTGTATTCGATTGTCGAGGAGTCCGGCCGTTACCGGATAATCTCGAACTACAACCGTGACCAGAATCGACTACGCGGCAGGCGGTTCAAGACCTCGCTCACCGTAAGGGTGCCAAAGAAGTCCACGGTGTCGATTAACAACCGGTTCGGGACCGTTGACGTGACGGACCTGATAGGTGATCAACAGGTCGACAATGGTTTCGGCGCGACCACGCTCAGCCGCATCTCCGGCGCTGTCGATATCAAAAGTAGAAACGATCGCGTAGTGATCGAAGACATCAGTGGCCCGGCCACGATCTCAAACGAGTTCGGAAACATCGAGGCGCGTCGAGTGGCCGGCAAGCTGGATTTGACGCACCGTAACGGCAATATCGAAATTGAGGAAATCAAGGGCGATACAAAGGTAAAGAATGAATTTGGCGCTATTACCGCCAAAAACATTCAAGGATCTTTTGTCGCCGACGCGCGCATGACTTCAGTTGACGTCACGCGCGTGGAGAACAACGTCACCATTGAGAACCAGTTCCAGTACGTCACGCTTGAAGATGTCAAGGGCGCTATTTCGGTAGAGAACCGCAATGGCAACGTCGAGATCCGATACATTGAGCCTCCGAGAAACAACGTTCGGGTGACGAACAGATTTGGCGAAGTGAAACTGGTGCTTCCATCGTCTTCGTCTTTTTCGATCGATGCGAGAACACGCTTTGCTTCGGTCTCAACGGACTTTGACGAATTGAACCGCCGCGATGATTCGGATAGAAACAGCCTGACAGGCCAGGTAGGTTCCGGTGGCCCGGAGATCCGAATTGATAACCAGAACGGCAACATCCATGTATTAAAGTAAGGAGGAATCGACTGTGCACTGTACGCATTGCGGCCTTGAACTCGATTCGAATGCCAGGTTCTGCAGCAGCTGCGGAAGCGCCGTTGGCGATGCGCTGCCTGCGACTGCTCCCGTCAAAGTGCGCGACTGGGATTTCCATGTCAATGTGCTTGGCTGGATCATGATTGCGCACGCGGCCATTTCTTCTTTGATCGGACTGATCGTGATGTTTGGCGGTCAGTTAGCGGGGCAATTCATTTTAAACAACCCCCGCATTCTGGAGAACGCCGACCCCGACATTCCGCCCGAGGCTTTTAGTTTAATCGCGCCGGTTGCATTTCTGGTGGGTGTGATCCTTCTAATTGTCTCGATGCCGTCTATTGCAGCGGGTGTCGGTCTCCTGCACTACCGAAGCTGGGGACGCGGTCTCACGCTGGTGCTTTCTGTTTTCGGGATTATCCAGTTTCCGCTGGGCACGGTTACGGCAATCTATTCGTTCTGGGTGCTGCTGTCGCAGGGCGGCAAGAGCTTCTTTAAGGAACGCGCGGCACGGGCCGAAGTTTAGGGGCGGTCACTCACTGCCCTGAGTTCGACGCGCTTATCGTGACAACATTCCGGCCATATCGAGCAGCCCGAGATCAAGAGGCTTGTTCTGGTCAACGACATCAGTCAGGGGTGTCGTGCCCGGACGATTGTCCAGAAGCCCGACCAGCACCCCGTGTTCACCGCGAACCAGAGTCTCCACTGCTGCGACTCCCAGACGCGTTGCGAGTAACCGGTCGAATGCCGTAGGCGTCCCGCCACGCTGTACGTGGCCAAGAATCGTGGCGCGTAGTTCGAACGCCAACTGGTGTTCGTGCTGGGCGAAATACTCGGCGAGGCGATGGGCGTTATTCGTCGCGCCTTCGGCGACGACAATCAGTGCGTGCCTTTTCCCGCGCTCATGGGCTGCATGGATCAGTTCGGCAAGCCGCTCGGGGGGAAGCTCCCTTTCCGGAATAACGATGGCCTCCGCTCCGCCGGCAAGGCCGGCCATCAACGCGAGGTACCCACACTTCCGTCCCATCACTTCCACCAGCAGCGCACGGCGGTGCGAGGTCGCTGTGACGCGCAGACGGTCAATCGCCTCGATGGCAATATTGAGTGCAGTATCGACTCCGATCGTGATGTCCGAGCCGTAGAGGTCGTTGTCAATCGTTGAAGCCACTCCGACGACGGCCAAGCCCGCCCGCGACAGCGCATGGGACCCCTTCTGGGATCCATTACCTCCAACGACAATGACGGATTGGATGCCGTTGCCCTCCAGGTTGAGAACAGCTTTCCTCAGGCCGGGCTCTGTAGTGAACTCAATACTGCGAGCCGAGCCGAGAAACGTTCCCGCGCTCTGCATAATGCCGCCGACGTCGCGGGCGCTGAGCTTGCGGAGATTTCCTGCAACCAATCCTTCAAAGCCCATCTCCACGCCATACATCTCACAGCCGTGAAACAAACCGGTGCGAACGATGGCACGAATTGCCGCGTTCATGCCTGGAGCATCCCCGCCGCTGGTAAGGACCGCTACACTTTTGTTCATAGGACGAGCCTACCTTGACATTTGGCTGGTTAAAAACTAGCACATGCTGTCGGGATTGCGTCCGGTGGTGAAGTTGAAGAAGAATGTCGGGGTTCGGTTGCAATGGTTTGGTTTAGAATGTGCGCGGATTGCAACCACAGGTATCAAAGCTTCTAAGGAGTTAGCTGATGAAAAATGATGACGATCTCGACCTGGGCTTGGATTTCGACGCTGACCCGGACTCCGACGCAGGTGCGGAGGACGGCTTGGACGATGAGATCCTCCTCGAGGACGAGTCCACGACTGTGAGCTTTACGATCGCGGGCAACGACTTCGATGAAACCGAAGAAGAAGGCTCGTCCGCACCTTCCGCTCCGCCTTCGCGTTCCAAGTCGGCCAAACCGACAGCCAAGCCTGCGTCAAAGAAAACGGTGACGGTTGCCGCAAAGCCCGCAACGAAGGCCAAGGTGAAACAAGTGGCTAAGGCTGCCAAGAAGAAGCCCGCGAAGAAGATGGCGATGTCGAGCAAAGTAGCGGCGTCCCGCAAAGTAGCGAAAGCTGGCGCTTCGGCGAAGAAGACGGCGTCCAAGAAGGCCAGTAAGGCCAAGGTGAAAAAGGTGGCGAAGAAGAAAAAGAAATAGTCGGTCAGGCTACTATCCGCGCGGCGTGGGACGGCAAAACCTTTAGTCGAACGCGAGAAGGACAGGTGTTTCGGCCTTCCCCGCTGCGTCCGGATATCGGTAAGGTGCCTGAAGGGCACAAACAACAGCACGTCCTCCAAATTTGTGCGCGTCAAGGCGTGCACGAAGTCTTCGTCGGGTGTACTGTGGATTCATCATGGACCGACTGGCGAGGCAACTTCATTTCATCCTCGAACTTGATAAGCTGAAGAGCATTTACCGCCGCACCTACCTGCTGGACGGAACTCGCAGTGAGAACTCTGCCGAGCACAGTTGGCACCTGGCGCTCATGGCGATTGTCCTTGCCGAACATGCAAACGAACCTCTTGATGTCGGCAAAGTCATCCGGATGGTTCTCATTCACGACATAGTTGAAATCGATGCAGGCGATACTTACATCTACGACGTTCAGGGTGACAAGGCGGAACGGGAAGGGCGCGCGGCGGAAAGGATCTTCGGGCTGCTACCTCCCGATCAGGAGCAGGAGTTTCGAGCGTTGTGGGATGAATTCGAAAGCGCCACCACACCGGAAGCGCGCTTTGCCTCCGCACTCGACCGCTTTATTCCTCAACTCCACAACTTCCATACGCAGGGCCGCTCCTGGAAGGAGCATGGAATCACGTCGGAACGAGTGCTGGTGCGCAATGCGGAGATCTCGCGTGGCTCGGTCACATTGTGGCAATGGGCGCAGACATTGATCGAGAGAGCAGAAGCGGAGGGTTTCTTCACCAAAAGTTAACCTAAAAAGACGTTGCGGCCTCCCGCGTCCATGCTATTCTGCTCCCTACTTAACAACAGTCACTTACGGCTGGTGTGGTAATGAAACTCAGGAGCCTCCAGGCTGCCTGGAGAGTTTGGCGCCGCGATTCGCTTCATTCAGTGACCCGGTCCCCTTTCCGCAAGCCCGTGAAGAAGTTCCTTAAAACAATGGAAAGTGCATGACAAAGAAAGTTTACGTTGGAAATCTCCCCTTCAGAACGACGGAAGAAGACCTTGCTAACCTGTTTTCGCAGGTCGGGCCGGTGGAATCCGTCAGCATCATTACAGACCGCGATACAGGACGATCGAAAGGTTTCGGATTCGTTTCGATGGGCTCAGACGACGCTGACAAGGCGATCGCTCAGTTCAACGGTACCGAATTCAACGGACGCGCTCTTACGGTCAACGAAGCTCGACCGATCGTAAAGAAGGAAGGCGGATTCTCCAACCGCAACTATCGGTAGTTGCATCCCATGTGAGGACAGGGGCAAAATGCCCCTGCCCTTATGACCGAAAAATCCAAGTTCAAGAATGCCGAGAGGCATCAACTCAGCATTCTGACTCCACTGGAAAAACGAACCCTGCGCTGGCTTGCGGACCGCATGCCTGCCTGGGTCAATTCTGATCACCTGACGCTGCTCGGATTCGCCGGCATGATTCTTACCGGCGCCTCCTATTACATGGCCCAGTACAACCCGTTGTTTCTGGTACTGGGTATCGTGTGTCTCGCGATCAACTGGTTTGGCGACAGTCTCGATGGCACGCTTGCCAGGGTCCGCAACAGACAACGTCCACGGTACGGCTTCTACGTGGATCACATCGTCGATGCCTTTGGTGTCTCGTTTGTTGTTGCCGGGTTGGGCCTGTCCGGATACATGTCTCCCACCGTTGCCATGGGGTTTTTGATTGCGTATTTCCTTACGAACATCGAGATCTATCTTGCTACCTACACGCTCGGAGTTTTCAAATTGTCTTACGGCGTGATGGGTCCCACGGAACTTCGCATCATCGTTTGCATCGGGTATGTCGTACTCCTCACCAAGAAGAACGTGCACATCGCAGGGGGCTACTATCTGTTGTGCGATGTGAGCGGCGTTGTCGCGATCGTCGTCCTGCTGGCCATCGCCATTGTGTCTTCCATAAAGAACACGAAGCGTCTCTACAACGAAGAACGCCTTCGGTGAAGCCGGGCTTGGCCGCATGGCTGAGATTCAATGCCGTGGGCATTGTCGGCGTCGGCGTCCAACTCGCGGTGTTGGCGGTTCTGAGGTCCGGCTTCGACTGGACACTTCGAGCCGCGACGCTCATCGCCGTCGAATGCGCCGTTTTGCACAATTTTGTATGGCACGAACGCTGGACCTGGAAACATCGCGCGCTGGCATTTCGCGAATTTCCCCGAAGGCTTCTTAGATTCAACGTTTCAAATGGGCTCATTTCGATTGTCGGAAACCTGGTCCTCATGGAATTGCTCACCGTCCGCCTTCATTTGAACTACATGCTTTCCAGCCTCGTAGCAATTGGCGTTTGCTCACTTCTGAATTTTTTCATCAGCGACAAGCTGGTCTTTAAATAGGCGCATTCAAGGTAAAATATTGTGCTCGTATCATGGAGGAAGGACTTAGCAAGATAGAGAATGCCGATTACACTGCGCCTGGGAATCCCGGGAATTTCGTATTCTGATCTCTTTGACCCCGATCGATTAAGAGAACTTCACCACATTTTCGACGCCGAACTCGCCGCGACGAACCCGGAATTGTTCGCCGCATGGAGAAGCTATCGCAACAATCCGACGGAGCCTAAGACTCCTGTGGAGATTTCGGCGCTTTTGGTGGGGGTGGCGGGCTGTATCAGCCGTTTCCTGGCGCGTCTGTTTCAAGTTGAGACAGACGCAGAAGCTCTTGCCACTGCCACGTCGGATCAGAATCCTGTGTTTCGTTTCAAGATCGACTTTGTTCGGCGCCGGGTTTTGCCCGCCCTGAAGAAGATCTCTGTTCCGCAGGATGCGTCCTCCCGTGCCGCGCTTGAACAGCGGGTTGCGGGGCTCCGCGGGGCTGGCGCGGATATTGAGCTTGCCACTGCGCTTGCCGCAACGCGCCTCATGGACGAGGAAAAGAAGGATCGCACCCGAGTTGCCGCAGCTATTGAGGATCTCATGCAGTGGTGTGCTCTGCATCTTCACGATCCCGCCTGCAAGCAGTGGGTTAGCTTCCATTTTCCAGAAGCCATCGAGCATTTCGATCTCGTGCAGGTCCAGCGGCCCGTTGCCGAACTTCCCGAATCCATGATTGGGCCCGACCAGCGTTTACGACGGCGCGACGGGTTTGCTCTTACAGATCGCCGGATGGAGCCGCGTGAAATTCTAAGCGAGATCCATTACTGCATTCTTTGCCACGAACGCGACAAGGATTCGTGCTCGAAGGGCATCCGCGATGCGAGCGGCGGTATCTCAAAGAACCCATTGGATATTCCTCTGGAAGGTTGCCCTCTCGACGAAAAGATTTCTGAGATGCACTACATGCGCAAGCATGGAGATGCCGTCGGAGCGCTGGCGCTGGTTATGATCAGCAATCCGATGTGTCCCGGCACTGGGCACCGGATCTGCAACGATTGCATGAAGGCTTGCATCTATCAGAAGCAGGATCCGGTCAACATCCCTCAGATTGAAACCGCCGTTCTGACAGATGTGCTCGCACTACCCTGGGGCGTTGAGATCTACGGGCTCCTCACGCGCTGGAATCCTTTGAATATCGAGCGTCCATACGCGCTGCCTTATAACGGAAAAAACATTCTTGTCGTCGGCATGGGTCCAGCGGGATATACCCTTGCCCACTACCTCGCGAACGAAGGCTTTGGTGTTGTCGGCGTAGACGGGCTCAAGATAGAGCCCCTCGACCCGCGGCTCACGGGAACCGCAGACACATTGCCTGAACCGATTCGGTCCTGGAACGACATCTACAGGGAACTCCATTCACGGATTCTTGAAGGGTTCGGTGGTGTGTCCGAGTACGGCATCACGGTCCGCTGGGACAAGAATTTTCTGACCTTGCTTTATCTGACGCTGGCGCGTCGCAACACAATTCGCATTTACGGCGGCGTTCGATTTGGAGGAACCCTGGGCATCGACGACGCCTGGGAATGGGGCTTTGATCATATCGCCATCGCGGCGGGCGCCGGACGCCCGACCATCATCGACATGAAAAACAATCTGGCCTGCGGAATCCGCAAGGCGTCAGATTTCCTCATGGCGTTGCAGCTTACTGGAGCTTTCAAGAGAAGCGCGTTGCCGAACCTTCAGGTTCGCCTTCCTGCCATCGTCATTGGTGGGGGATTGACGGCGATTGATACAGCCACCGAACTCGCGGCTTATTACCCTGTTCAGGTCGAGAAGACTCTCGATCGGTATGAAATTCTTGTAAAAAAGTGCGGCAAGGATGCGGTTCTTGCTCCATTCACTCCTCTGGAGCGCGAAATCCTCGAGGAGTTTCTGAAACATGGCGCAGAGGTGCGCACCGAACGGAGGCGTGCGGCAGCCGCAGGCGACAATCCCGATTTCGTAAAGCTCGTGCGTGCCTGGGGCGGCGTGTCGCTCGCTTACAGAAAGCGCATGGTCGATTCTCCTGCGTACCGGCTTAATCACGAAGAGGTAATCAAGGCTCTCGAAGAAGGAATATCTTTCATCGAAAACGTTAATCCTGAAGAAGCGATCGTCGACGAACACAATCACGTGCGCGCCATGCGATTCGCGGCGCCCGGCCGCAACGTCGAACTTCCGGCTCGTGCAGTGCTGGTAGCGGCGGGAACGACGCCAAATATTACCTACGAGAAAGAACACCCCGGTTCGTTTCAAATGGACGACAAGAAGAAGTTTTTTGCGGCTCATCAAACCGTCCCGCAAGCTGACGGTTCATTCGTATTGCAGGCGGCGCCGAATGGGAGAGGTTTCTTCACGTCTTATCATCAAAACGGACGTTTTATCACCTATTACGGCGACAACCATCCGCGATACGCCGGCAATGTCGTGAAAGCAATGGCGTCCGCTCGCGATGGATACCCGAAGGTTGTTGCACTTTTCGCGAAAGAACTTGCGGGGCTCGACACTGCAGGGCAGGCTGAGCGGGAAGCACAGTGGCGAAGATTGACCGACTTCCTCGATGAGGAACTGATCGCTCGCGTGGCGGAAGTGCGGCGGTTGACCCCCACCATTATCGAAGTCATTGTTCGCGCGCCCTCTGCTGCACGCAAGTTTGAACCTGGACAATTCTATCGCCTCCAGAATTACGAGACACTCGCTGAGGAACGGAAAGGGACGCGCTTATTGATGGAGGGCATTGCCCTGACCGGAGCGTGGGTCGATCGAGAAAAGGGCTTGCTCTCGCTGATTGCGCTCGAGTTGGGCGTCTCTTCGCGGCTGGTTTCACGATTAAAGCCCGGTGAGCCAGTCGTCGTCATGGGGCCAACTGGAACACCGAGCGAAGTGGGCCGTTCGGAAAATGTTCTGTTGCTCGGTGGCGGTCTGGGCAACGCCGTGTTGTTTTCGATTGCGAAGGAGATGCGCGACAAAGGCAATCGCGTGATCTATTTTGCCGGGTATAAGAAGGGTGAGGATCTCTTCAAGCGCGAAGAAGTGGAGGAAGGCACTGACCAGGTGATCTGGAGCACGGATCTCGGTGCGGAAGTCGTACCGAACCGTCCCCAGGACCGGCATTTCCGAGGCAACATCGTGCAGTCCGTTCTGGCGTACGGAAGGGGGGAGATGGGTGAGCCTCTCGTTCCGCTTTCGAAGATCGATCGCATCATTGCCATCGGCTCGGATCGTATGATGGCGGCCGTCCAAGCCGCGCGGCATGGCGTGCTGCAGCCTCTGTTACGACCGGATCATATTGCCATCGCGAGCATCAACTCACCGATGCAGTGCATGATGAAAGAGGTGTGCGCGCAGTGCCTGCAGAAGCACATCGATCCCAAAACGGGCAAAGAGACGATTATTTTCTCCTGCCTCAATCAGGATCAGCCGATGGATCACGTGGACTTCAAGAATCTCAACACGCGTCTTCAACAGAACACTGTTCAGGAAAAACTCAGCTGTCTCTGGCTGGATTACCTGCTGGCGGATTGAAAGTCGGGGGAGGCTGTCCCCAGATCTCTGTCAGTGCGAATCAGGCCTGTCAAACCAAGGCAAAGTTATCTTGACTTGGGCAGGAACTTCGTTGAGCCTAGCGATTAAGGCCTCGAGCCAAAGGAGATTTCCCATGAGACACCGATTGCTTCTCATCGTTGCGATCGTTTCGTTGACGGCGCCGTTGCTCGCTCAGGTGAAGCAGCAGTCCACGAAAGCTCCGGCAACTGCATCCAATAAGGCCTGGACGCAGCCGAAGACGTCCTGGGGAGATCCGGACCTTCAGGGCACCTGGACGAGTGATGACTATATCGGCGTCCCGCTGCAACGTAATGCCGACGTCGGCACACGACTCCAGCGCAACGAACAGGAGATCGCCGCGGCTCAGGCAAACATTGAGCGAACCACAGAGAGGAACTCGCAGGAGTTCGCCGCACCTAATGCTCAGGTCACTGTGAATCCTCCGGGCCATTGGGGCGAAGGAGCAAGGCGGCCTGCGTTGCAGACATCAATGATCGTTGTGCCGGAAGACGGTCGAATGCCGGCCCTCACGCCGGAAGCTCAGCAGCGCGTCGCTGCAAATGCGGAGGCGCGGCGAGTAAGCGCGTTGGAAGGACCGTCATGGGCGGACTACAGCTACTACATCCGCTGCATCTCACGCGGTTTGATGGGCTCGACACTGCCCGTTATCTATGGCAACGGAAGTCAGATCATTCAGGGTCCAGGCCATGTCGTTATCCTCTACGAAATGGTGCATGAAGCGCGCATCGTGCCGATGGATGGCTCACCTCACCCCGGCGCCGGTGTCAAGTCCTACATGGGAGATGCCCGCGGTCGCTGGGAAGGAAATACTCTGGTCATCGAAACGACGAATTTTCTGCCGAACAAGACGGGAATCGGCCTGAATGGTGGTGGCACTCCGACCAGCGACGAACTCAGGGTGACGGAGCGTTTCACGCGGACTGGCGCCAACACCATGAACTACCAGGCCATCATTGATGATCCGAAGACTTTTACGAAACCTTTCACAATTGGCTACCCGATCACTCAGGAGCCTGGGTACCAAAATTTCGAATATGCCTGCCATGAGGGGAATTATGCGATGCATAACTCCCTGAGCGGTTCGTCGTCCCCCGCTCAGTAACCTGCTACATGATCCGCGGTCAGCTCAATGCCTCGAAACTTTCGAAGAAGTGAGCCGACCGCGAACACCGCGCTTGAGCGTGGCCGACGCCTCAGATCGCCAACAGTCGAGAAAAGAATGTCCGGTACTGTTGTAATGTGACTCGTAACTCTTCTGTCGACACCTGATCACCTCTTGTCCACTGTTTTTCAAGTTCGCTCCTCTGGTTCGCAAAAGCCTCGGTAAGCTGCTTAGTAGTGGAGGCAACAAGCGCATCCGCGTCTTTTACAGAGCGTCGTGGTTCATCGATAAATGCCGTCTGAATCGTATTCCATCGGTCGCGAAGTTCGTCGACCTGCTCCCTGGATAAGGCCGATTGTGGAGTTTGAGCTGGTGGCTCGGGTTTTCTAACCGGAATCGGCTCACTGCGGATTGCCGCGTGTTTAAGAGACTCATCCGGTGCCCCATCAAGGGATTAGCACGACAGGCGGCATTGCTCTATTTCGTCAGCTGTTGGGGTTGTGCAGAAATCCGACACGAAGCGAATTAGAACGAGATGTGGAGGCACCCTCCGGTCAACACGACGGCCATAGATCTGCTCAGGCCGTGCTCTCCGGGTGGAATTCGGGGTCGCCCAGAGGAAGCAGCGATCGCTTGCGCAATTGTCTGGAGAATCCTGCAACCCAAAGTCCGCCAATCCCGGCAAGCGTGGCGAGATCCAGCCAATGAACGTGAAACGCAGGCTCGTGTGCGGGAACAACCAGCCACATCAAGTCCACAAGACGCATCACCACAACCGCGACGGCAATCGCAGAAATCACCTGCCTGCGTCGCTTGTAGCGCCGCACGAGCAGCAGAAAGAAGGGAATCGCAAAGTGGAAAAGTGCCAGGGCGACCGCAATCCATTGCCAGCCACCATGGGAGCGGCGAAGATACCAGGGAATCTCTTCAGGAAGATTGCCTGACCATATGATGATGTACTGCGAAAAGGAAAGGTACGCCCAAAGCATGATGAACGCGAACAAGAGATTTCCGAGGTCATTCAAGATTTCGGGCTGCAGATAATTCGACAGTGGGGGCGTATCCGCAAGCAAAGCGAGAACGGCGATTACAAACGCAAGGGTGGTCAGCGTTTGCCCGACCATGAACATCATGCCGTAAATCGTGGAAAACCAATGAGGCTCGAGGGACATGACCCAGTCCGTTGCCGCGAACGTAATGGTGAGCGCGTAGATAATGAGCCCCGGACCGCTCAGATGCTGGAATCGTTTAACAATGGATGGATCGCGCGTACTGTCCTGTTCTGCCGACCACCGGTTAAGCAGCCATCCCATGATCAGCCACAACGCGAAATACGCGGCCGCTCTCATAATAAAGAATGTCGAATTCAGATACGGACTCTTGTGCTGAAGGATGACGTCCTGGGCGACGACGTCCTCGTGCGACCATTCGTAGAGGCTGTGTATTCCCAGCACGACCGGTAAAAACAGGATTGTCATCAGCGGCAACGTTCGCGTGACGGATTCCAGGATCCTGCGCGTGGCAAATCCCCATTTGCCACCGACAAGGTGGTGGAGCATCACGAGGGGCAGCCCGCCGAGCGCGATTGCAAACCAGAAGAGATACGACAACAACCATGATCTATAGAACTGATCGGTCGAAGTTGCGGCGCCGATAAACGAGATCAGGATGCCTGCGGCGCCAATCACTGCAGCCGGCAGTTCGAATTGCTGAAGTCTTGTCATCGTCCTGCCTCCGCTTCTTCCTGTCGTCTTCCGGAAGATCTGCGACCAGGGCGTTCTCACTGAGTTCCAGCGCGAGTGCCTTGCCCGTTCCAGCAGATCGTGACACGACGCACAGAAAATATCAAAGCGCTGCTGCCCTCGTTTAATAGGGCGCGCGCGATCGGGAACGGAGACTTAGGGGACAGTTATGAATTCTGCCTTCCCGTGAGAGGAGAGTCTTCGTACAGTTGCGTGCACGTGACCATGCCCAGCAACTGCGTCCGCAGGGGACTATCTGAATCTCTAAAAAATCGTCTACGAAACTTTCGTCTTCGCGCAATAGCGATCGAAGGCTGCCGTCAATTCGCTTGCGATCTGCGGCGCTTCGCGGCCTTCGATCTGATGGCGCTGCAGCATGAACACGAGTTCGCCATCTCTAAATAATCCGACTGACGGTGAGGATGGAGGATAGCCTTTGAAATAGCTTCGGGCCTGGTCCGTAGCTTCGATGTCCGCGCCGGCAAAGACGGTGACAATTCGGTCCGGTAGCGCTTTATTCTTCAGAGCCATCGCAATTCCGGGGCGGGCTCTTCCTGCCGCGCAGCCGCACACAGAGTTGACGATCACCATCGCCGTACCAGGCTGCTTGACCGCCGTATCCACCTGCTCGGGCGTTCGAGTTTCCTGGACGCCTATCTGTGTCAATTCGTCGCGCATCGGCTTAATGAGAACTTCGGGATATGGCATAATGTTACCCTCCTGAAACTTGTGTGACTGTTTGTCTGGAACGAACCGTCGTCCAGACACGAAACGTTAATAGTAACCCGACAACGACGCCATAGCGCACGGGGAATCTAATATCGGCCTTCACCAGCCACAAATAATGAAGAACTCCTGCAATCGCACTCACATAGATGAGGCGATGAAGAGCCTGCCAGCGCCGGCCACCCAGCCGCCCGATCCACTTTTTTGTCGATGTGACAGCCAGAGGGATCATTAGGACGAAACCGGTGAATCCTACTGTCACATAGGGTCGCTTGGCGATATCCGTCCCGATCTCTGACAGATTGAGATTTGCTATGGAAAGCGCGTAAATCGAGAAGTGCAGACAAGCATAAAAGAACGCAAACAGCCCGAGCATTCGGCGAAAACGGATTGCCTGATTCCAGCCCGTTAATCGCCGAAGCGGAGTGATGCATAAAGTGAGTACGAGGAAACGGAGGATCCAGTCGCCAGTGGTATGCGTGATGTTCTCAACGGGGTTGGCGCCCAGGTTCGCGGTGAGCGCCCCCCAGATGAGTAAGAGAAACGGGCCGAGGCAAAGCAGGAATACGAAAACCTTGAGTGCCCTGATCAAAAATTAGCCCGAAGGTCCATACCGGAGTACATCTTCTCGACGTACTGTCCGTAACCGTTGAACATGCGCGTCTTGATTGGTCTGAGTTGATCAAACAACCCACCCGTCAGGCGTGCTTCCGATGCCTGACTCCAGCGCGGATGATCGACGTTAGGATTCACGTTGGCATAGAAGCCGTACTCGTGCGGGGCTTCCTCGTTCCAGGCCGAGAGCGGCATCTTGTCCGTGAATTCGATCTTCACGATAGCCTTCACGCCCTTGAAGCCGTACTTCCAGGGTGTGATTAGTCGCAACGGTGCGCCGTTCTGAGCGGGCCCTTCCTTGCCGTAAACGCCTACAGCCAGGAACGCCAGTTCATTCATCGCTTCGTCCATGCGCAGGCCTTCGGTGTAAGGCCAGTGAAGGATGGGCCGCTTCTGTTCGGGCATCCGGTCGGGAGCGTATAGCGTTTGCATCTTAATGAATTTTGCGGACGGGAGGGGCTCTAACTTGTTAATAACAGACGCGAGTGGAATGCCGTGCCAGGGAATGACCATGGACCAGCGTTCCACGCACCGCATCCGGTAGATGCGATCTTCCATCGTGATGCCTCGGAGCAGGTCGTCGAGGTTGTAGGTCGCCGGTTTCTTGACCATGCCGCTGACCTGGACCGTCCAGGGCCGTAGCTTGAACCCCTTCGCGTTAACGACGGGTTCGTCTTTGCCCGTGCCGAACTCATAGTAGTTGTTGTAGCTGCTGACGTTTTCCGCCGGAGTCTGCATTTCGTCGGTGTCGTACTTCGAACTCGCATACGCGGAAGTGGGAATAATGCTGCCCAGGCCTGCCGCTCCGAGCGTTGCCGCCGCCGCTTTAAGGAATTGCCGCCGATTCCGATACACATACTCGGAAGTGATTTCAGACGACGGGATGTCTGTTGCCTGTCTAATCAGCATGATGACCCCCTAAGTAGAATTGCCTGCATATTCTATACCTCAATACCGGGGTGCCTGAGAAGTTTATGAGGTGGCGGAAGTCGGGCCCCGACGTCCGCTACGCCAGCAGTTGCCTCAGTACGAATTGCAGGATTCCGCCATGTTGGTAGTACTGCAATTCGTACGGCGTGTCGATTCGGCAGATCGCCTCAATCGTCCTGGACTTACCCGCATCATTTACCACAAGCGACAACCGCTGGCCGGGCTTCAGGCCGCTGGAAATTCCGGGAATATCGTAGGTTTCAAATCCCGTCAGCCCGAGGCTTTCCACGTTCTGGCCGGGAAGAAACTGAAGCGGGAGAATGCCCATTCCTACGAGATTGCTGCGATGAATGCGCTCGAAGCTTTCGGCCAACACTGCTCGGATACCCAACAAGCACGGTCCCTTTGCGGCCCAATCGCGTGACGATCCCGACCCGTACTCCTTGCCGGCCAGAATCATCAGCGGAACGCCCTCCTGTTGGTACTGCATGGCGGCATCAAAGATCGTGGTGGATGTTTTTTCGGGCAGGTGAACAGCGAGGCCGCCCTCGGTTCCCGGCATCATCAGGTTTTTCAGCCGGACATTTGCAAATGTCCCGCGCATCATGACTTCGTGATTTCCCCGGCGGGCTCCATAGGAGTTGAAATCCTTGGGAGAAACGCCATGGGACTGCAGGTATTTGCCCGCAGGACCGTCTGTCTGGATCGAGCCTGCCGGCGAAATGTGGTCTGTCGTTACGGAGTCACCGAGAACTGCAAGCACACGCGCTGCACGGATATCTTTCAGTGGCGGCGCCTGTCTGGGCATGTCGTCGAAGAAAGGAGGTCGTTTTACGTAGGTCGATGTTTCGTCCCACTGAAAGAGATCCCCTGATGGCGCATCGAGCGCTTTCCAGCGATCGTCGCCCTGAAGCGACTCTTCATAGGCCTTTTGGAACATCTCGGCGCGCATTGCCGATTGAATGGCGTCCTGGACTTCCTTCTGGGTGGGCCAGACATCCTTCAGATAGACTGGCTTGCCGTTGCTGTCATTACCCAGGGGTTCGGTCGTGAGATCCATGTCAATGTGACCGGCGATTGCATAAGCGACGACGAGAGGCGGTGAAGCCAGGTAGTTTGCGCGTACCTGAGGATTAATTCGTCCTTCAAAATTCCGGTTACCACTCAGTACAGAGGCGACAACCAGCGAGCCGTCCTTCACTGCCTTGGAGACCTTATCCGGAAGGGGGCCGCTATTTCCGATACAGGTGGTGCATCCATAACCCACAACGTGGAAGCGCAGCTTTTCAAGATAGGAAAGCAGGCCCGTGGCTTGAAGATAATCCGTCACGACACGTGATCCAGGGGCGAGGCTTGTCTTCACCCAGGGCTTCACCTGCATTCCTCTTTCGACGGCTTTGCGCGCGACCAGACCGGCAGCGATCATCACTGATGGATTAGAGGTGTTGGTGCAGCTTGTGATCGCCGCAATCACAACGGAGCCATCGCCCAGATCGTATTTGTTGCCGTTGTCGGTAACCGCGACCTTGCCGGCGCTTTGCGTTTTCATAAGGCTTGGCAAAGCTTCCCGGAATACCTCTTTCGATTTCGCCAGGGGCACGCGATCCTGCGGTCGCTTCGGCCCGGCCATGCTAGGCTCGACAGTTGAAAGATCCAGTTCAATCGTGTCGGTAAACACGGGATCGGGGCTTGTGGCCGTGCGGAACAGACCCTGCGCTTTGGCATAAGCATCGACGAGCGCGATCTGCTCCGGTTTGCGACCCGTCAGTTTCATGTAGCTCAGTGTTTCGTCATCAATGGGGAAGAATCCAATCGTTGCGCCGTATTCGGGCGCCATGTTGGCGATCGTCGCGCGGTCTGCAAGGCTCAAGCTGCCCACACCGGCCCCATAGAATTCGATGAACTTCCCAACAACGCCCTTTTTGCGCAGCATCTGCGTGACAGTCAATACCGCATCCGTCGCCGTAACGCCCTCGCGGAGGCGTCCGCTGAGTTTGAAGCCGACGACTTGAGGTATGAGCATCGACAGAGGCTGCCCAAGCATCGCGCCCTCCGCTTCGATTCCGCCGACACCCCAGCCTACAACGCCAAGGCCGTTGACCATTGTCGTGTGCGAATCCGTTCCAACCAGTGTGTCGGGATAGGCGTATCTTGTCCCATTCATCGTGCTCGAATAAACAACTGGAGCCAGATATTCGATGTTCACCTGATGCACGATTCCCACGTCTGGCGGCACCGCACGGAAGTTTCGAAAGGCCTTCTGCCCCCACTTGAGGAAGATGTAGCGCTCACGGTTCCGCTCTAGTTCTCGATCGGCATTGAATGCAAATGCTTCGGGCGTGCCGAACTGATCGACTTGAACCGAGTGATCGATGACGAGATCGACCTGCTGAAGTGGGTTGATTTTACCCGGATCTCCACCCATTTTCTTGATGACATCCCGCATCGTGGCGAGATCAACGACCGCCGGCACACCGGTGAAGTCCTGCATCAGCACCCGCGCGGGCCGGAAAGCGATCTCCTTATCTTCCGGAGCCGCGCCTGCCGAACGCGCGAGCGCGAGAATGTCGTTCTTTGACACAGTCGAGCCGTCTTCAAAACGCAGAAGATTCTCGAGCATCACTTTAAGCGAGAACGGCATGCGGGCTATTGCGCCTGCACCGGCCTGTTCCGCCAGTTCAAGGGAGAAGTAGTCGAATTGAGAACCGCCTACCGTTAACGTAGATTTGGAGCCGAAGCTATTCATCATGAGTTCCCCATCCTCTGAAAAGGATCAATTGTAGCGCGGACGATTCCTAACCCGCCACACTCACGCCGAGAAGTCGCCCGATTCCGAACGCCACGACCGCCGCAAGCGCGCCGATTCCCACCATGCGAAAACCGCTGTAGGCGAGGCTTCGCCCGGTAAAAACAGAGATCGCGGCGCCGACCGTGAAGAGCGAAATACCACACACGGCCGCACTCATGTAAAGAGCTGTTGAGCTTCGCATCAATAAGTAGGGAATCACTGGAATCACGGCGCCGACAGCGAACGCTACAAACGAACTCAACGCTGCCGACCACGGCGAACCAAGAGAATTTGGATCGAGCCCGAGCTCCTCTCGCGCGAGTGTTTGGATCGCGGTTGCGGGATTGGAGAGGATCTGACTGGCGAGCTTATTGGCTTCATCTCCGGGTATGCCTTTGGCCTGGTAAATGAGGGAAAGCTCTTCGTGCTCTTCCTCGGGGCTGGCCTCAAGTTCCTGCGCCTCCAGCGCCAGTTGTTGTTCGTACAACTCGCGCTGCGATCGGACAGAAACGTACTCTCCAGCGGCCATCGAAAACGCTCCAGCCAGAAGCCCGGCGATGCCAGCGAGCAACACGAAACGAGGTTCCGCGCTGGTTCCTGCGATACCCATCACGAGTCCAAAGTTGGAAATGAGTCCATCGTTTATGCCAAATACAGCGGCGCGAAGACTTCCCCCGAAGTTTTGACTGTGCCAGCGTTCTGCCTTGACTATCGATTGAACGCCGGCGGCTGCATTCTCCTGCATCATGAGTTGCAACGTTCGGCTGTGAGACCGTTCTGCAGCCGGCATGCCGGTAGCTTCAACCTGACCGACATATTCACCCTGGTCGCGGAATTCAAGCCCACTCACGATCGGCAGGACGTGGTGAGTGCCGAGAGTGCGCGACACCCATCCCAGCAGCTTCACCCGCAAGCTCGGTCTGTAGGACGGAACGGCGACGCCGTTATCTTCCAGCAACCTTGCCCAGCGGGCCGCGTGGTGCTCTTCCGCCTGCGCAAGCTTTTTGAAGATTTCCGCCCGATGCGTATTCTGCTCGGCCCGGGCGAGGGCACGATAGAGTGCAATGCCTTCCTGTTCCTTGATGTAATTGACCTTGTAGCGTTGTATATCGGAGTGCGTTGCGCTCACGAGGCTATCTTACACAACCAATCGGATGAAAGTTCGCTATAGTTGGCCGCGTGTGGAAGCGCAGACTCCTGATCCTCACCGTAGCGGTGATCTCCTACCTGCCGGCGCTGAACAACGGCTTCATCGCCGACGACTGGGTAATTCTGCATCGCGTGGACGTGCTGAAGGCAGACGCGCTCTACCTGAATGAAGTTGTTCCCGAAAACTTTCGCTTAACAAGCTATTTGGTGTTCGGCCTTCTGAAGGCACTCTTTGGTTACAACGCAGTTCCGTTCTACGTCTTTAACATTCTGTTGCACGCACTGAACTGCATCCTGCTATCGCTACTCGTGCGCGAGATCACCGGTGATTCGACAACGAGTTGGATCAGTGGCCTGTTCCTTGCGGTGTTCCAGGCTCCGCAAGAGGCGGTGATGTGGCTTGCCGCTATGAACGAAACGCTTAGCGTGTGCTGCATGCTTCTGACATCGTTGTGCTGGTTCAAGGGAAGGCAGGCACTCGCTGCACTGATGTTCATTACCGCGTTGTACTCAAAGGAATCTGCCGTGATCCTGATCGTGCTGCTTCCCCTTGTAGAAATGAATCGGAATCGGGGCAAGCATGTGCGGTGGCGGGACTATTGGATTCTGGCACTGCCCGCGATTTTCTTCTCTGTGTTTTTCATCCTGACGCTGTCCGTGAACTTCCAGCTGGGACATGGAACGTATGCATTGAGTCCGCAGGGACTTCTTGTTCTGTTCAAGAGTTTTCACCGGCTTATCTGGCCCTGGGGTTACCTGGTTACTGTAGCGATGTTCCTGTCTCAAGGGCGTCCGAGCCGTCGGGCAGTGGATTGGGCACTACTGATTCCCCTGACGATGCTCCCGTATATATTCGTGCGCTACACAACGAACATTCCGAGCCGGCAAACGTATCTTGCCTCAGTATTGTTTTTGCCGCTTCTCGCGGCTGGCATGTTGTCCCTGAGATTAAAGGCGCTCCGCCTCGGGGTTGTGGTGGCGTTCATCGGTTTCAATATTTTCTATATGTGGACAGTGAAAGATTCTCAGATGGAAGCGCGTGCCTTGCCAACAACGGCGCTCGTGGAGACACTGAGGAAATACAAACCACAGGATGTGCGAATTCGTGGGTTTGAGTATCCCGTCGATCTCATACCGAAGGCTGTTGCTGTTGCGCTGCCCGGTTGGAGGTGGGACCAGGTCGATCTGGACGTGCCGTGTAAGAGGTGCCTTTTGCTCGAGTGGAATCGTGGCACGGGAAAGTACGTCGTCAGCGAGATCAAGTAGGTCCAATTTCGAAATTCCCGCCTTTCTATCCGGCTACCTTCCCAAAATGTGCATTCCTTGAATTCTCCTCTCGCCTTCTGTTAGCGTTGTTCGTTTACTTTTATGCTGCTGGACTACAAAGGCAAGCTGCCAAAGTTGGGGGAGCGCGTCTTCATCGCGGAGGGCGCGAAGATCATTGGTGACGTCGAGATTGGGGACCACTCGAGTGTCTGGTTCAACACGGTCATTCGAGGTGACGTCCATTACATTCGGATCGGCAAACATACCAATATTCAGGATCTCAGCATCCTCCACGTCATGAAGGACCAGTACCCTTTGATTCTTCACGACTACGTGACGGTCGGCCACGGGGTCATGCTGCACGGTTGCGAGATCGCTTCCCACTGCCTGATCGGAATGCGCGCCACTATCCTGAACAACGCTAAAATCGGAGCGCATTCCATCGTCGCAGCTGGGGCGGTTGTTACGGAACGAGCCGAGATGCCTGAGCGCAGCCTCATTATGGGAATGCCGGCGAAGGTGAAGCGTGCGCTGACGGACGATGAGGTTGCCCATATCGACCAGTACGCCCAACGCTACTACCAGTACAAGGAAACCTACCTCGAGATGCACGGGAAACCGGAATGATTCACGCTGTTCGAGGCACCTACGACGTTCTTCCGGGCGATATCGAAATCTGGCAGGCCGTTGAATCCCGCATCCGAAGCGTCTTTCACTCTTACGGATTCAGTGAAATCCGAACGCCGATCCTCGAGGCGACAGAGCTTTTTGTTCGCGGTGTCGGGGAGGAAACCGACGTCGTGTCGAAGGAGATGTACACCTTCACTGACCGCGACGGGGGTTCGCTGAGCCTTCGACCGGAAGGGACGGCGCCCGTTATTCGTGCCTACATCGAGCATCAGCTTCAAAACGAAGCTCGAATGATGAAGCTGTATTACATCGCGCCTATGTTCCGTCGCGAGCGTCCGCAGAAGGGGCGATATCGCCAGCACGTGCAGGCGGGCGCTGAGGTCCTTTCCGCCACCGACAATCCCGCGATCGAGGCGGAAGTTATAGAGATGCTGCTTTTCTTTTTCGGGGAGGTGGGGCTTCCTGAGACCGATGTTATGGTGAACTCGATCGGGCATCCCGGCTGCCGTGCTCCGTTTCTCCAGGGCTTGAAGAAGGAAATTGCGGCTCGCGCCGATCGCTTGTGCGAAGACTGCCGCCGCCGCGGCGAAACAAACCCTCTGCGGGTCTTCGACTGCAAGGTGCCTTCGTGCCAGCCTGTGATTGCTGAATTGCCGACGATCACCGCACATATCTGCGACGATTGCCGGGCTCACTTCGAAAAATTTCAGGGCTATCTCAATGCCCGTGGCGTGAAGTATCGCGTTAATCCGCGACTCGTCCGCGGTTTTGACTATTACCTGCGAACAACCTTTGAGATCACGTCCAGCGGCCTGGGGGCGCAAAACACCGTAGCCGCCGGCGGACGCTACGACGGTTTGTTTCAGGATCTCGGCGGACCCGCCAGTAGCGGTTTCGGATTTGGTATGGGAATGGAGCGATTGATCCTATCGATACCGAATCCGCAGGCGCTGGTCCCGGATTACTCCCCCGAGTACTTTCTGGCGCCGCTCGGAGATGACGCGTTCAATTACGCCACGCTTCTCGCTCGGCGTTTGCGGGCTCGCGGCAAACGTGTTTACCTCGATTTCGACGGACGTAGTTTGAGGAGCCAGATGCGTCTGGCCGACAAGGTAAAGGCGAAGTCTGTGCTGATTATCGGGGATGAGGAATTGAAATCAGGTACGCTGGTGCTCCGCGACATGGCGACCAAGGAACAACGTAACGTTCGGGAGGAAGATCTGGTTTGAAGCGCACTCATTCTTGTGGAGAACTCACCACAGCAAGCGCCGGGCAGGGCGTGACCCTCATGGGCTGGGTGGACACCCGCCGAGATCATGGACAGCTGGTATTCATCGATCTGCGAGACCGCGCCGGGATCACGCAGGTCGTCTTTGAAGCGACAAACGCAACGGTGCATGACCTCGCCAAAACACTCCGGTCCGAGTTTGTGATCGCAGCGACTGGCAAGGTGCGTGTTCGCGGCGAAGGCCTCGCCAACCCGAATCTCAAGACGGGCGAAATTGAAGTGGTCGCGGAGTCGCTGACGATACTCAGTGAAGCGAAAACCACTCCGTTCCCGATCGAAAACGACACGACGACATCCGAAGACCTGCGACTGAAGTACCGCTATCTGGATCTGCGCCGCCCGAAACTTCAGGAGAATTTCCGCCTGCGCCACAAAGTGAATGTGGCCATTCGAAATGTGCTGGACCGATACGGATTCTGGGAGGTCGAGACTCCGATTTTGACCAAGTCCACTCCGGAAGGCGCTCGCGACTATCTCGTGCCGAGCCGGCTTTATCACGGAAGTTTTTATGCGCTGCCGCAATCACCTCAGCTGTTCAAGCAGTTATTGATGATTTCCGGATTCGAACGGTATTACCAGATCGTCCGTTGTTTCCGTGACGAGGATCTTCGCGCGGACCGTCAGCCAGAGTTTACACAGGTCGATATTGAGATGTCGTTTCCGTCGCAGGAAGAACTGTTTCCCATCATCGAAGAGATGATGGTCGATGTGTTTGCCCTGAACGGTGTGAAGATGCCTACGCCTATACCGCGCATGAGCTTCGAAGAAGCGATGGAGAAGTATGGAAGCGACAAGCCGGACACGCGCTTCGATGTCTTGCTGCAAGACTTCACGGAGATTTTCAAGAAGGCGGAACCCGGCGTTTTCCGTGAGATGGCCGAAGCCGGACAAACTATTCGCGGATTCATGGCGCCCGGTGTGTCGTATTCGCGTAAGGTTCTCGACGATCTCACCAACTATATGAAGCAGATGGGCGCGGTTGGCCTTGCCTGGATCAAGCCCACGAGCGAAGGTTTGAGTTCCGCACCGGTTGTTAAGAATGCCGGGGCCGCCGCCATCGACGCGACACTCATACAGGCGGGCGCGAAGAACGGCGATATGGTTTTTCTGATGGCCGGCGAAAAGGAACCCGTTCTGAATCTGATGGGTGCTCTTCGTCTGGAGCTTGCGCGTCGCGAAAACTGGATTCCTGCCGGCAAGTGGAACATGTTGTGGGTTGTCAATTTTCCGTTGCTCGAGTTTTCCCCCGACGAGAATCGTTGGGTATCGCGACATCATCCCTTCACTTCACCCGTAGCGGAAGACCTCGGAATTCTGGAGTCGAATCCTGGCGCAGTTCGCGCTCAGGCCTATGACCTCGTGCTTAACGGAACCGAGATCGGTGGCGGCTCCATTCGTATACACCGTAGCGATGTGCAGGCGCGCATTTTCAAGACTCTGGGTTTCACCGAAACGGAAGCGCGCGACAAGTTTGGGTTCTTCCTCGAAGCGCTCGAGTACGGCACACCTCCGCATGGCGGCATTGCGCTGGGGCTCGATCGCATTGTGATGATCCTGGCGGGGCAATCCTCGATCCGTGACGTCATCGCGTTCCCAAAGACTGCACGCGGCGTCGATGCGATGAGCGGCTCGCCGTCCATCGTTTCGGATCAGCAGATGAAGGAACTGGGACTTCAGGTTCGGAAGACGTAAGTCGCAGCGGCCATCATCGTCGAGAGCTGCAGGACATCGCGATTCATGACTCGCAAGGTCGTACTGCCGGATCACATCATCAGCTGGATCGCGCAGCGACTTCCCCTGGGCGACCTAAGCAAGATTCAATTCCGCCTGGGTCCGCGAATTCCGTTCTGGTGGCTGGTTCCGGGAGGAACCTTCAGCGGGCTCACGCTATGGAATCGAATTTACGTCGTCGAGAGCTGCTGGTTTCTGGAACCCCTGAGACGGAGCACTCTGGAGCTCATTCTTCATGAGCTCGTGCACGTTGTTCAGTATCGAAGAAATCCGATTACGTTTCCGTTCCGTTACGTCCTCGACCACTTCCGCTGCGGATACGGGCGCAACCCTGCCGAGATAGAAGCGCGGGCTGTTGCCGCAAGGCTGACCAATTCCTACTTCGATCGGAGTTAGAGGATCGCCTCGTCATCTTGTGTCCACTAAAGGGTCGTGTGCTACTCTGTGTTGTCGAAATCTTATGAGTCGGGAGGTTTTATGAACAGGGATCAAGTCCGCATCGTTTCGATGCGTTATCACGGGATGAACGGGTAAGGAAGTAGCCTTAACGAGTCTGCATTTCCCTTCCTCATAGTCGCTCGCGACTATCCCGCCTTCGTTCCAGTCTCATAAACAATTCAGTTTTGTCGAAGGAGAGCCACGTGGATCTGCACGTCCTTGGATGGAATCGTTATTTCCAGCAATATTGGGAAACGCACGCCAGATCCGGCCTCGCGCCGGCGCGTGTCGTCGAAGAACAGAAGGAAGCCTATCGGGTCGTTGGGGAGACAGGCGAGTTGGCGGCAGAGGCTACAGGCCGACTCCGTCATGGGGCTTCTGACCGATCGGCCTTTCCGGCCGTAGGTGATTGGGTCGCGATGGCGCCGATCCTGTCGGAAGGAAAAGCATTAATCCATGAAGTTCTGCCGCGGCGAACAAAGATCTCTCGCAAGATCGCCGGTGGGCGCACTGCGGAACAGATCCTGGTCACGAACGTTGATGTCGCATTCATTGTCATGTCGCTGAATGCCGATTTCAATCCGCGCCGGCTCGAGCGGTACGTCGCCGCGATTTGGGAGAGTGGCGCCCAGCCTGTCGTCCTGCTGAGCAAGGCCGATCTCTGTGCCGATCGTCGAAACGCTGCGAACGAAATCGCGGACGTCGCGCCGGCAGTGAACACTCATATTCTCAGCGCTGTTACCGGCGAAGGGCTAGATGCGCTAGCCGCCTATTTGGAACCAGGAAATACCGTGGTCCTTCTCGGTTCATCCGGCGTTGGTAAATCGACGATCATCAACCGGCTTCTGCGCTCAGAAACTCAAAAGACCCTGGCAATCCGCTCGAGCGACGACCGCGGACGCCATTCCACAACGTATCGCCGACTGTTTCTGCTGCCGGCAGGTGGCGTTCTGATCGACACTCCCGGCATGCGGGAGTTTCAGCTTTGGGATGCGGATACTGGTCTCGATGACACTTTCGACGAGATTGGGATGCTAAGTGTGAACTGCCGATTTCGCGATTGCCAGCACAATACGGAACCTGGTTGCGCAGTGCTGGAAGCGAGTGCAAACGGCTCCCTCGATCCTGACCGATTAGCGAACTATCGCAAATTGAAGCGGGAACTCCAGTTTCTCGAACGGAAAAGGGATCCCACAGCGCAGGCGGAATTACGGAAGCGGTGGAAGCAGATTCACAAGGCCCAAAAACAGATCTACAAGTCGAAGGCTTAGGTAGCGCAGCCTTCATGGAGGAGTGATATAGAGCCGCGCGTCCGCATCGGCTATTCTTAGCTTATGCCGCACATTATTGAGCCTGCTTCCAGCGGACGGTCCAAGTGCCGCGGTTGTGGGAAACCGATCACGACTGGAACTCGCCGGTTCGGTGAACGTCTGCCCAATCCTTTCGGCGACGGAGAGATGACGCTATGGTTCCACCTGTCATGTGCGGCGTATAAGCGCCCTGAGCCATTCCTGCAAATTCTTGGAGAGACGAGTGAGGGGGTGCCCGCGAGAGAACATCTCGAACAAATGGCACAACGTGGTCTGGCGCATCATCGCGTTCCGCGAATCGATGGAGCTGAGCGATCGCCGGGACGTATGGCCAAGTGCCGTCACTGCCGGAACGCCATCGAGCGCGGGACCTGGAGAATTCGCATCGTCTTCTATGAAGAAGGCATGTTCACCCCGGGGGGATTTGTGCATCTGAGCTGCCGCAACGATTACTTTGAGACTCCGTCGGTGATGGACCAGGTTCTGCATTTCAGTTCGGCTCTGAGCGATGAAGATCAGGAGCAATTGCGTCGAGCATCCGATTCTGATTCCCGCTCGGAATCGTAGTCAGACGAAGGTCTTCTGCGCCGGACTTTTCCATTGACGGGACGCCGTGCGTTTCGACAAGGTATTTGTGCATGGCGAAAGGTATTCTGCTTCGCGCCTTCCTCGTTCTCATCACTACGAGTGTCATTGCCCAAGCCCAAAGTCCTACGGTTCTGTTTGGCACAAAACACGCGGTGGCGCTTCGCAATAATGGGGAGGTTTTGACGTGGGGAGAGAATCTCTTTTGCCAGCTTGGTCGCCCTTCCGCCGGTAACAGCGCGACGGTGCCCACTGTCGTGATGCGAAACGTTAAAGAGATCGCGGCGGCAACTACTCACACCTTCGCGGTGACCGCGGATGGAAAGGTCTATTCGTGGGGCGGAAACGCGCGTGGAGCTCTCGGGCTGGGGCATGAGTACGAACAATGCGAAGGTCCGGCCCTGGTGGACTCGCTCGCGGACAAGTCGATTACGCACATTTCGACGGGATATAGTTTTGCCGTTGCCGTTTCTTCTACAGGTGATCTGTACTGCGCCGGTGAGAACGACATGTTGCAATGCCCTGCAGCCAAGGACGGGCGAACAACGGTTTTCCTTCGAGTTCCGTTTCCCGAACTCGCGGGAAAAGTCGCATCCGTAAGTGCCGGGATGTTTCACGTCCTCGTCCAGACTACAGACGGAAAGATGTATGCCTTCGGTCGCGGTCGGGATGGCCAACTCGGAAATGGACGCACTACCAATGGCTTTTCGGCGATTCCTGAACTAACGGATGTTGTCTCGTTTTCGGCGGGTACCTGGCACAGCGCTGCAGTGAAATCCGACGGCAGCGTATGGCTTTGGGGGAACGACAGCAAGTCGCAGCTGTGTGACGGGGCAACGGTAAATCGCGCGGTTCCGGCGAGGGTCACGCTGCCGGGACAGGTCAAGGCGACAGGCGTCGTAGCCGGCGGACATAGCACGATTATTCGTACGAGCGATGGCGCGCTTTACGCTTGTGGCGACAATCAAGCGGGGCTGCTCGGAATCAATGCGCAGCCCGTCGTTCCACGGCCGGCGCTGATCCCAGTGCCTGCGCCCAGGACGACCCTGGTTTCGATGGGTGGGGGTAATGCCGCCGCCAGCCCAGATGGATGCGCTGTTCTCTTGTCTGGCCTTAATGAAGGCGGCATTGTGGGTGTAGGTAGTGTAGGACAGCCGGTTGCCGTGTTCTCGTCACGTCAGAACCTTACGCTCTGCGGCGCAAAAGCAACGACGCCGCAGCCCACGCTCGTTTTCGATTATCCGAAGGGTGGACAGTCCGGCTGCTGGACACCGAGAGTTGAAGAAGACGACATCAAAAACTTAAAGTGGCTCCCGCTGCGTCAGGGAATGCTTGCCGCGGAAGATCTTCTCCGGCGGAACGCCGCGCTTCTGGCGCCGCTGCAACCTTCTCGATTCAGAACGACGATTGGCGCAGGCCCGTACAACGAGAGCGGGGCACAAATGCACGTCAAGGTTGTGCCGGAGCGCAAGACGGACCTGACGCGTCTTTGGACCGGCGCCTGTGATGTTATTCCTCAGGTCGATCGTATCGGCGGCGAGATTGCGCAGGTGTCGGTCTTCTTCAATACTGACGTGCGCAGTCAGTTCATAAGCCCCACCGGTGAGGCGCCGAAGCTAACAGGTCGTGTCGCCGGGTATCCGGAATACAACCACTGGGTAGTCATCACGAAGGACAATCGTCTGCCATGGATTCCTCAGACACTGGCTGACAAACTCGATGCCATCGCAGCGCAGCGCGCAAAGAAACTCGCCGACTGGAAACGAGACACAGCTAACGACAGGCTGCCCGATCCTGCCGCGTCGCAATCGAGGTACGAAACGCTGAAGAAGACGGATCCTGCCGGTGCAGAGAACTTTCTGAACACCATGAAGGCAGTGTCTGAGGAGTTTGCGCGCCGACTGAGCACCGTAATTCCGGCTCAGACTGCTCAACTCGAAAAGCAGATCGATGACCTGAAGAAATACCGCGGCTCTTTCACTCCGCAACAATTAAGCTCAGCGGCAGTTTCCGGAGACCCTTCGGGCGAGGAAAAGCGCCGGATGGAAGCCAGGGTTGCGGCATTGCGCGCTCTGACTGCGGGCGAACAACAGCAGCTAGACGCGTGGAGCATGGAGAGCCGTGCCCTGGAGCGCCAGGCACAGGCCGCAACCGCAACCCGCAGTACGACGGAAGCGGCGTCGATTCGAGCGCAAGCGAGCGATCTGGCCAACAAAGTGCGCGCGCTTCGTAACCAGCACATGGAACGGGTGACCCCGGAAATCAACGATCAGATAGCGCAGTATGAGTTGGCAAGCCTGAAGCCCGGCCCAGCCGAGCAGGCGATCAGCGTCAAGCCCGATCCGGCCCTGCCAAACTTTGCTGAACCCAACCGGATTCAGCTGATCACAATTCTCTTCTCGGAGACTCCGGATCCCAAGGCGGTTGAGCTTGCTGCGTGGCAGCAGCGGGTTAAGCAGACCTTCGACTTTGCCGGTCTTGCTGCACTCCTCAAATAGAATGTCCACCGCACGTTTTCGCACAATAGAAGAGCCCTCTGCCTGTTGGCAGAGGGCTCTTGCTGGACGCGAACCAGATCGCTGGTCTTAGCTCTTTTTGCTCTGACGATAGCGAAGAATTCCGAAAGCAGACATGCCCGCACCCAGGAGGAGCAGAGACATCGGTTCCGGAACGGTTGGAGTCGAAGTGGGAACCAGGAAAAAATGTTCTCCACCGTCGGTGCCGTTGTTCCATACGGCATGGAACAAGACCGTTGAGTTAGGATTCAGGCCTGCCAAACTGACAGTGCCCAATGTCCAATCCGCATAACCGTTACCATTGTTACTTATGTTTCCAATCAGGGTTGGTCCGACATAGTCGTAGGCAACGACGCCATTGATGATGACCTGGAACAACTGCAGCGTTTCGCCGGCAGCGCCAGTCGTGTTCACGTCGATTCCTACCACGAAGCTGGTGAGACCCGCACCGACGAGTTGACTGACAGTATAGGGGTTTCCCTGGACCCCGTCCGGGACATTAGCGGTAGGCGTGGTGCTAAACATGTTATACGAGGATATGTTCCCACCCTGTGTGTAGTTGTTGTATCCGAAACCAGCGGGCTGCTGGCAATTCGTGGCTGCTATGACGCAGGGGTTCTGAGTACTCTGCGGGCCAACAGTATTGCCAGGAACCGCGGTCAAGGTCAGTGGAATGGCGGAAGCCGCTTCCGGCCAGGCGGCTGCCAGCAATGCGAAAGTCACAGCCAAACTCAATTTTTTGATGTTCATCTGAATTTCCTCCGTGAAACTCATAGGCGGTACATTTCACGCAATCTGCTGGCCATCATTAATTATTTTTGATTCAATGACTTAGGGGACTATTTGCGTCGAAGTTCTGTAATAGGTTCCGACGGTTTCCGCCGGAAAGTTCCAGACGTGCCTGTTTTATCAATTAAATACAGCAGGTGTAAGGATTTCCGACCAATTCAGTGATTTACTGTAGGGATTCAAGCGTAGACAACCTGTCCACGGTCGATACAAAAATCAGTTACGGATCTCGTTTTTTCATCGATACCAGGAATTCTCCGGAACGCTAAACCGTGATGACGTTCGCTTTTGGGTCCTGAATCATCCCTGGTGGAAACTAGAATCTCGTCCTATGGCACGCATCCATGTGTTGCCCGACGATATCGCGAACCGCATAGCGGCTGGCGAAGTTGTCGAGCGGCCGGCATCGATCGTCAAGGAACTCATTGAGAACTCGCTCGACGCGGGCGCTACCAGGATCTCAGTCGACGTTCTGGAAGGCGGCCGCCGTCTGATTCGAGTGACCGACAATGGCGAGGGAATGGGGGCGGAAGATGCCGCGACCTGCCTTCTGCGCCATGCGACAAGCAAGCTCTACAATCCCGACGATCTTTTCTCGATCAAGACACTCGGCTTTCGCGGCGAGGCGCTTCCTTCGATCGCTTCGGTATCCAGACTTACTCTGGAAACACAAGCCGAAAGCGGTATTGGGACAGCGATCGAGATCACAGGCGGACAAATCGTGTCGCAACGGGAAGGTGCATTTCCCCAGGGCACGCAAATTACGGTTGAGGATCTGTTTTACAACGTTCCAGCGCGTCGCAAGTTTCTGCGGTCGGAGTCTTACGAACTGAGCCAGCTCACCAGCTACTGTACGCATTACGCATTGGCGTTCCCCGAGATTCAGTTCCTCGTCAGGAGCGGCAGTTTCGAGGTGCTCTCGACGCCGGCCGTTCCAGACTTCCGCGAACGGATCCTTCAAATTTTCGGGAATGATCTGCTCGACGAGCTTGTCGAGCATCAGAAGGAATCCGGCAGGTCAGGCTTGAAGATCCGTGTCTTCACGTCACGCCCTCATATTCAGAAGTACAACCGTCATTCGATGTTTTTCTTCGTGAACCGCAGACTCGTGCGGGACAAGATCATCATGCACGCCGTTGGAGAAGCCTATCGCAACGTGTTGCCCTCCGGGACGTATCCGGTGGTTATCCTCTTTGTGACGGTGCCCTTTGAGGATGTGGATGTCAACGTCCATCCCGCGAAAACAGAAGTTCGCTTCAAGCATCAGAGCTACATTCACGACTCGATCCGCGACGCAATAGTTGCAGGACTCACGAGTGACAAGACAATCGTTGCAATGCAGTCCACCGCCGGTTCGATATCGCCTTACGGATTGCCTGCGCCTTCGCCAAGAGTTCCGGATTCGTGGGCCGGCGACGATCCGATTCTCAACGCACCATTTTCGCTACACGCTCCACCGGTTGTATTGGAAGGGCAGCCGCGGCCGCTCGAGTTGTCCTATGGCCGCGCCGACGCGACCGCAGACGCGCGTCCCGAACCAACGTACGCGGATTTTGACCGTGTCAAGCACGAACTGCGTCCACTCGGACAATTAAGAGACAGCTTTATTGTTGCGACAGACTTGACAGGACTCATTTTGATTGATCAACACGTCGCACACGAACGTGTACTTTTTGAGAATTATTTGCGACAAAAGCTTGCCGGAATGCTCGAAGTACAGCGATTATTGATGCCCATTGTGGTGGAATTGCCACCGCGGCAGGTCGTGATTCTCGAGAGCATTGTTCCCGAGCTGATGCAGAACGGTTTCGAAGTCGAACCGTTCGGGCCTAAGACGATTGCTATCAAAACTGCGCCGGCCATTTTGAAGGCGGGTGCGGTTGAGAAGCTTTTGCGCGAACTGCTTGATGGACTCGAGCGCGAGACTCAGGTGATGAACATTGATGCGCTCAAGAGAAAGATCGCGGCAACGGTTTCGTGTCATGCGGCTATTAAGATCAATACGCCGCTGGACGAGACCAGAATGCGATGGCTTCTTGGGGAGCTTATGAAGACTGATGTTCCGACGGTTTGTCCTCACGGGCGTCCCATCATTCTCAGGTATGACCTCAGGGAGATTGAAAGAGCGTTTAAACGAGCTTAGTCGTTGACAGATGCTCCCACACCCTTTATTTATTGGGGGGCCTGAATGCGGCTTTTATATTGGCAAACTGAAAAAGGAGAATACGAATGGCGAAAATGACCCAGACCCAGATCATCGCTGAGTTGTCAGCGAAGTCCGGAATCAGCAAGAAGCAGACGAAAGATTTTATGGCCGCGATGGTTGATCTCGCGCACCGCGAAGCGAAGAAGGGTGAATTTGCCCTGGCTGGACTTGGAAAGCTCGTGAAGCAGAAGCGGAAGGCGCGTATCGGACGCAACCCGGCGACTGGTGAGTCGATCAAGATCCCCGCCAAGACGGTTCTGAAGTTCCGTGTGGCCAAGGCCGCGAAGGATGCTGTTCTCGGCGCAAAAAAGTAAGCGACACAGACTACGAATAGGGGGGAACGCGGAAGAGACGACGTTCCTCCCGTTTATTTTTTCTGACCTGCCCGTTGCAACTCGTCTTCAATAACCTCCTGAACCTCGGCATAGGACCTTCCGCCGAGCAATCGGCCATTGATGAATACGGTGGGGGTACTGTTTACGCCGATCTTCCGCGCATCGTCTCTGTCCTTCTGAATCGCTGCCGCCTGGCTCCCCGAGTCCAGGCATGTATTGAATGCTGGGACGTTCAGGCCAAGCGTCTGTGCGCGCTGCTTCAGAGAAGGAACGTCGAGCCGGGACTGATCGCTGAACAGCGAGTCATAGAAGTCCCAGAATTTCCGTTGGTCGTTGGCGCAAAGAGATGCCTCGGCGGCTTTCTGCGCGTTCGGGTGCATATTCGTTAGCGGAAACTGGCGGTAAACCAGGCGTACCCTGTCGGCGTAGTTCTTTTCGACCAGTTTCAACGTTGGATAAAAACCGCCACAGAATGGACATTCGAAGTCTGCAAATTCAATGATGGTGACAGGAGCGTTGGAAGGGCCTCGCGAAGGATAGCCCGCTGTAGCGACATCTGTTCTGAGCGGATCGAGGAAAGTCACGACCTTGAAATTCCGCCGCATGTTTGCCGCAAGTATGTCCTGATATCTCCTGCGGCTCGAGTCGATCATGTATTGCCGCACCTGCGGGAGAGCCTCGGCTTTCGGAATGGGAATTTGTGCCTTGTTCGCTTCGTAGAATTGCTCGACTTCTTCGGGAGAAGGTGTTCCCACGTTGCTTTCAACTTCCGCATTGAGCAGTTCTTCTCTGGTCATGTGGTTCTTTGCCGCTTCGAGCGTCAGCAGCTTGTTGTCAATGATTGAAGTGAGTGCTTTCCAAAGGACTTCAAGCCTCGCACGATCGTATGCGGCCTGAGGCTGCGGCCGATTTGCGTCGAGCTTCGACAGGTCTGCGGCCGCGCCCTGCATCAGTTGTTGTTCGGTGATATTTTCGCCGTTGACCGTGGCAACGACTTTGGAGTTCTGCTGAACGGCTGCAATGGACATCGCCGCGAGCAGACCAGCAATAAGCAGTCCTTTGTGAATTCTCATGCCCGATATTCCACTAGCGGGCTTGGCTTTTGTCAAGGCGGGGGCGCTAGTTTTCAGGACCAGCGCTTCGAGGCGTCCCTGATCCGGCGCATGGCTTCCTCGATGTTTTCAAGCGAACTGGCATAACTGAATCGAAGATACCCATCCCCGTGTTTGCCGAACGCGGTGCCATTCAGGCACGCAACCCCGGCTTCGTTCAGCAGCAGCTCCGCGAGATCCTTTGATGAAAGACCTGTGCCGGTCACGTTGGGGAATGCATAGAATGCACCCGCCGGCGTAGTACAACGAAATCCGGGGATTTCATTAAGGCGCTTTACGATGACATCGCGACGTTTGCGGAATTCTGTGACCATCCTGGTCACGTCGTCCTGAGGGCCCTGAAGGGCCGCCAGGCCGGCCTTCTGTGTGAAGGTTGCTGTGCACGAATTGGAGTTCACCATGAGCAGATTGACCGCGTCGGCGAGTTTCTGAGGCATTACGCCGAATCCGAGCCTCCATCCAGTCATCGAATAAGTCTTGGAAAATCCGTCCAGGATGACGGTCTTTTCGACGATTCCATCGAAAGCCGTGATGGATGAGGGTTCCTGCTCGTAGAAAATCCTGCAATAGATCTCGTCGCTCAGGATTGTCAGGTCACGGTCGCGCAGCATGCCCGCAATTTGCCTGAGGTCGTCTTTCGAGATCACTCCCCCTGTCGGATTTGCGGGCGAATTAAGAATGACGAGCTTGGTCTTGCTGGAGAGCTGATCTTTCAGAACATTGAGATCAAACGAGAACCCCCGGTTTTCGATGAGCGGGACCGGCTTCGGAACAGCGCCGAGGAAACTGATTACCGATTCGTAGATTGGGAAACTCGGGTCCGGATAGATGACCTCGTCGCCTTCTTCCAGCAGGGCCATCATGACGAAGAACATGATCGGCTTCCCGCCGGGAACCACACAGACATTGTCTGGTCCGACATTAATGGCGCGTGTTTTTGAAACATGCGCGGCTATCGCTTCTCGAAACTCAAGGAGCCCGGCGGTCGGACCGTACTTCGTGAAACCGTCATCCAGGGCTTTCTTACCCGCCTCAACGATATGTTTGGGTGTGGGAAAGTCCGGTGCGCCAATCTCCAGATGAATGATGCTCTTGCCCTGCTTTTCCAGCGCCTGGGCCTTGGCAAGCACTTCGAATGCGGATTCGGTTCCAATCCGCTCCATCCGTTTCACGAGTTTCATAAGGATCCAAAAAGGGAAATAGCGGGGTAGGGGGAGGGGGAAGATCTGGGGACAGCCTCCGAATTCGAACTACAGAATCTTCAGTGTGCGTAGATTTCTCAGTTCGAATTCGGAGGCTGTCCCCAGATCT
>Ga0105248_10000259_pt1 | contig 62005 bp, 61 predicted proteins | sample KBSS34metaG_FD_81524 | JGI IMG/M metagenome (GOLD analysis project Ga0105248, IMG submission 81524) | Switchgrass rhizosphere microbial communities from Kellogg Biological Station, Michigan, USA - KBS S3-4 metaG | ecosystem: Host-associated > Plants > Roots > Rhizosphere > Soil | place... | reverse complement strand
GTCGGCGGTCCTTGCGACCTTCCGGAAGAAAATGAGCGAGGCCAAGCTGTCCGACGACAAGCTGACCGAGCGCGTGCGGCAGGCGATGGCCGCCAAGGTCATTCCCGCGCTCCAGCGCCAGGTCGAGGAGCTGAAGGCGCATCGCGCGGCGGCCACGAACGATGCCGGCGTCTGGCACTTCAAGGACGGCGACGCTTATTACCGATGGGTGCTGAAGGCGGGTACGACGACGACCCGGACGCCCGACGACATCCACAAGCTCGGCCTGGCCCAGGTCAAGGAAATCCAGGCGCGCATGGATGCGATCATGCAGAAGCAGGGCCTGACCGGCGGGACCGTCGGCCAGCGCATGGCGGCGCTCGGCAAGGATCCCAAGCAGCTCTACCCCAATACTGCCGCAGGCCGCGAGCAACTGCTCGCCTATCTCAACGGCCGGATCGCGGACATTCGCACCCGACTGCCGCGCGCGTTCGCGACGATGGTCCCGGGCAACCTGATCATCAAGCGCGTGCCGCCTTCGATTGAGGCGGGCGCTCCGGGCGGCTATGCCGCCGCGGGCTCGATCGACGGCAAGGTGCCGGGCCAATATTACATCAACCTCCGCGACACTTCGGAATGGCCCAAGTTCTCGCTTCCGACCTTGTGCTACCACGAAGGCATTCCGGGTCACGTCTGGCAGGGCGATTATGCCAACCGAATGCCCCTGATCCGCTCGATGCTCGCGTTCAACGCCTATAGCGAGGGCTGGGCGCTCTACGCGGAGCAGCTCGCTGACGAGCTCGCCGTGTATGCCGACGATCCGCTCGGCGAGCTCGGCTATCTCCAGTCGATGGGCTTCCGCGCCTGCCGCCTGGTGGTCGACACCGGTCTCCATGCGATGAAATGGACGCGCGCCCAGGCCGTCGACTGGTTCGTCAGCACCAATGGCGACCCACGCTCGTCGGTGGAAAAAGAGGTCGACCGCTATTGCGTGATGCCGGGGCAGGCATGCGGCTACAAGGTCGGGCAGCTGGAGATCATTCGGCTGCGTGACAAGGCCAAGGCGGCGCTCGGCTCAAAGTTCGATCTGCGGCGCTTCGACGACGCGGTGGTTCTGGGCGGCAGCGTGCCGATGACCCTGCTCGAAACCGTCATCGACGGCTACATCGCCAGGGCGAAGGGCTAGGCTTTCTTCATCTTCACGCCGCCGAGCATGGTCAGCGCAACCACGCTGGCGAGGGCGGTCACGCCCGCGGACACGAACATCGCGGCGTGAAATCCGGCGAACAGCGCCGCGCCCGTGCTCGCCAGGACCGAGCCCAGCAGCGCCGTCGCGATGAGGCCTCCGGTGCGCGCGACCGCGCTATTGAAGCCCGAGGCCATCGCCACGTGCTGCTCCTCAACCGATCCGAGAACGGAGGCGGTCAGCGGCGCGACCGCGATCGTCATGCCGAGCGCCATCACAAGGATCGTCGGAAATGGGCCGGTCCAGTAGCTGCTTTGCTCGGTCATCAGCATCGCAAGGACCATCCCGCCGGCGACGACCAGTGGTCCGACCGTCAGCGGGACCCTCGGACCGGTCTTCATCGACAGCGCGCCCATCTTCGGTGAGAGCGACGTCATCAGGATCGGCAGCGGAAGCATCGCTAGGCCGGCTTTCACCGGCGAATAGCCGCCGCTGGTGATCAGGACGTAGGGAATCAGCAGCATTGCCGCCGCAAATGCCCCGTAAAGCAGGAAGGTGAGCAGGTTCAGCCCGGTGAAGCAGCGCCCCTCGAACAACGCGAGGGGCATCATCGCCCGAGGACCGCGGCGATGCTCGACCCACAGGAATGCGGCGAGCATCAATATCCCGGCCACGAGCGCGCCGATCGCGGGCGTCGCGAAGTGGCGGGTCGCCGACCACAAGGTGAGCGCGTAGGTCACGCCGCCCAGCCCAAGGGTGACGAGCGCAGCGCCGGCATAATCGGTCCGGCCGGCGCCGGGCTCGCGGCTTTCGGCCACGAACCGCAACGCAAGCAGGATCGCGCCAAGCGCCAGCGGAAGGTTGATGTAGAAAATCGCTGGCCAACCGACCGTGCCGACCAGCCAGCCGCCGATCAGCGGCGCGACCGCCGCCATCGCCGCGCCCGACGCCGCCCAGATTCCGACGGCACGCCCGCGCTTCTCGCCCTGGAAAGCGGCGTTGAGCAGCGCAAGGCTGTTGGGCAGCAGCAGCGCAGCGCCGATCCCCTGCGCTGCGCGCGCGGTGAGCAAGATCGGAAGGCTGGGCGCGAGCGCGCACACCAGCGACGTCGCGGCAAAAATGCCCGTGCCGATCACCAGCAGCCGCCGCCTCCCGAAATGGTCGCCGAGTGCGCCGCCGAGCAGGAGCAGGGCGGACAGCGGCAGCAGATAGGCATTCACCACCCATTGGACGTCCTGCGCGTTTGCTCCGTAGCTCTGGCGGATCGCGGGGAGGGCGACGCTGAGCACCGAGCCCTCGACGAAGGACAGGCTCGAGGCGAGGACGCAGGCGACCAGCGTCCAGCGTGGATCGGACTTTCGGGCGGTGGTCCCCGGACTGGCGTCGCGCGGACTCAATCGACGCGTTCGCCGAGCGCCGCTTCGACCATCTTACGCCACACCTCGGGATCGCCTGCAGCGGTCATGTCTTCGTCGGGTTCGCGCATCGTGTGGAGCACCGCCAGCGCCTGGTTCACATGCTCGCGCCAGACAAGGTCGATTTTGTCGGCGGCCGAGGGATCGCTGCCCTCGGCATTGCTGCTGTGGGCGGCGCCGGCGAGAACCCGGGCGATGCGTTCGACCAGCGGGCGGTTTGATTGAGGCATGGGTCAAGCTTTCTTCTGTGGCACCCGCTTAACCCGTTTAGGTGCTTCGAGTTCATCCTCATCGGCGAGCCCCGCAACCTTTCGCGCCGCCTGGAGCAACTCGACCGGGAGCATGGCGATGATCGTGCTGTTATGCTCGACGCCGATCTCGGCCATGGTCTGGAGCCGCCTGAGCTCAAGGGCACCCGATACGCCGCCAATCACCTTTGCCGCCTGCGTGAGCTTTGCCGCCGCTTCCTGCTCGCCCTCGGCCCGGACGATCCGGGCGCGCTTCTCGCGGATAGCTTCGGCTTCTTTGGCAATCGCGCGCTGCATCTGCTCGGGAATGTCGACGTCCTTGATCTCGACCGCGTCGATCTCGACGCCCCATTTCAGCGAAGCTTCTCGCAGCAACTGCTGCAGCCGGCCGTTGATCGCCGCCCTGTCCTTAAGGACGTGGTCGAGGTCGCTCTGGCCGATCGCGTCGCGAAGCGCCGTTTCGGCGGCCTGGACCGTGGCGCCGCGCCAGTCTTCGACCGCAGTCACCACCTGCATCGGAGAATCGGCGCGAAACCACAGCACGGCGTTGACTCGAACCGCAACGCCGTCGCGCGTGATCGTCTCCTGAGTCTCAAGCTGGTAGGTGATGATCCGCTGGTCGACCCTTACGACGCGGTCCACATAGGGGATCAGCCAGTACCAGCCCGGGCCCTTCATCGCGCCAAGGCGGCCGAGACGAAACAGCACGCCGCGTTGATATTCCTGGTTGATTCCGAAGCTCTTCAACGAGCTGACGAGCAGGAACAGCAGGAGAATGCCGAGGATCACATAGGTCGGAATCATGGCAATCTCCTGGGACAAGCGAATTCCCTTATAGCACCTCGAACAGGCCCGCCGCGCCCATGCCGCCACCGACGCACATCGTGACGACCACATATTTGACGCCGCGGCGCTTGCCCTCGATCAGCGCGTGGCCGGTCATGCGCGCGCCGCTCATGCCATAAGGGTGGCCGATCGAGATCGAGCCGCCGTCGACGTTCAGCCGGTCCTCGGGGATGCCGAGCTGCTCGGCGCTGTAGAGCACCTGCACTGCGAACGCCTCGTTCAGCTCCCACAGGCCGATGTCGTCGACCTTGAGGTCGAAGCGCTTGAGAAGCTTGTTGACGGCATCGATCGGGCCGATGCCCATCTCGTCGGGCTCGGTTCCGGCGACCGCCATGCCGACGTAGCGGCCCATCGGCTTGATCCCGCGCCGCGCGGCTTCGCCTGCCTCCATCAGGATCGAGGCCGAGCTGCCGTCGCTGAGCTGGCTGGCGTTGCCGGCAGTGATCGACGTGTCGGGGCCGAGTACCGCATTGAGCGCCGACAGGCCCTCGAGCGTCGTATCGGCGCGGTTGCCCTCGTCCTTGGCGATCGTGACTTCCTTTTGCGAGACCTCGCCCGTCTCCCTGTTGGTGACGTTCATCGTCGTCGTGACCGGCACGATCTCCTGGTCGAACCGGCCCGCGGCCTGCGCCGCGGCGGTGCGCTGCTGGCTCTTCAGCGCATATTCGTCCTGCCGCTCGCGGCTGATGCCGTAGCGCCGTGCGACCGTCTCGGCGGTCTGCAGCATCGGCATGTAGACATGCTTGTGCATCGCCATCAGGGACGGATCCGGCTGGATCCGCATCTCTGGCGTCTGCACCATGCTGATCGAATCCTGGCCGCCGGCCGCGACCACGTCCATCCGGTCGTGGATGATCTGTTTCGCCGCCGTCGCGATCGCCATCAGGCCGGACGAGCATTGGCGGTCGATGGTCATGCCCGAGACCGACACCGGGCAGCCGGCGCGAAGCGCGACCTGGCGCCCGATGTTGCCGAACTGCGTGCCCTGGGTGAGCACTGCGCCCCTGACAACGTCGTCGATCTGGCCCGCATCGATCCCGGCGCGCTCGATCGCGGGCTTGAGAGAAAATGCGCCCAGCGTCGGCCCCAGCGTCGCGTTGAACCCGCCCTTGTAGGCACGGCCGATCGGCGTCCGTGCGGTTGAAACGATCACGGCCTCGCGCATCAATATCTCCTCAGGTGAACATGAGGCCGAGCCAGACGGCGGTCAGCGCCGGCTTGTCCTCGCCTTCGATTTCCACGGCCACAACGTGCCGCAACAGCCATTGCCCGGGCGCTTTCTCCTCGATGGAGTCAAGCGTGAAGCGACCACGGACCCGTTTGCCCGACCTGACCGGCGCGAGGAAGCGCACGCGGTCGAACCCGTAATTGACCGCCATCTTGATGGTGTCTGGGACGAGCGTCGCTTCGGCCGCCATTCGCGACAGCAGCGACAGCGTCAGGAAGCCGTGAGCGATCGTCCCGCCGAAGGGCGTCTTCGCAGCGGCCTCGGGGTCGACATGGATGAACTGATGGTCCTCGGTCGCGGTCGCGAACGCGTCGATCCGCGCCTGGTCGATCACGAGCCACAATGAGACGCCGACCTCACTTCCGACGCGGGCGCGGATATCGTCGAGGCTGGCGGTCGGCATCGCTCGCTATTTGCAGCCGTGTGAATAAGACGCAAGCGCCTAGAAGGGCAGCGGCGCGGGCGGCTGGTCGGACGCCCGGGCGAGGATGAGCTTCCGCTTTTCGAGGCGTTCGATCAGCCCCTGCAGGATCGCCGACCGGTTGCGCGCGAGCGTGTCGGCGCTGCTGGTCGAATCGTCATAGACGAGGTCGTAGGCGAGGGCGCCCGACCCGGCGCCCGACAGGCCGCAGCGGACAAGCTTGCAGCCCTTCTGTGCGCCTACGGCTTCGTCCGCGGCCTCGGCAACGCGATCGACCGCGCCCGCCGACGTGTCTCCGCCGACGGCAAGGTGGATGGTGATCCGCCGCGCCCTGGCCTGCGCTAGGTTGTGGATCTCTCGTTCCAGAAGCTTGGTGTTGGCCATTACCAGCTGCTCGCCGGTGACCGAGCGCAGCCGGGTCGTCTTGAGGCCGATCCGCTCGACCGTGCCCGTGCTGCCGTCATAGCGGATCAGGTCGCCCTTCTTGAACGGCCGGTCGAACAGGATCGAGAGCGCCGCGAACAGGTCGGAGAAGATGCCCTGTGCGGCCAGCCCGATTGCGATGCCGCCAATCCCAAGGCCCGCGACCAGGGCCGTCACGTTCACGCCGATGTTGTCGAGGATCAGGATGCCAGCGATGCTGAACACGGCAACGCTGACCAGCACCCGGATGATGGCCATCGCGCTCGCGAGCGGTCCGGCGCCATTCTCCTCGGCGACCTTGCGGCCGATCACGCCCAGCACCAGCTCCCGGCCCCAGACCGCGCCCTGGATCGCAAAGGCGATCACGAACAAGATGTCGATCAGCCGCGACGCCTTGTGCGGCAGCTCGGCATAGGTCGAGACCACGTCCGCTGCGGCGAGGACCATGAATACGATCCCGGTCTTGGCCAGCACCCGACCGAAGACCGCTCGCCAGCCGAGGCCGAGCGGGTCGCGGCGCACGCAGCGCTCGCCATAGGCTCGCAGCAGAAGCATCGCGAAGACGAGAATCGCCCCGACCGCGATGCCGGTCACAAGCCCGTCGCGATTGGCGTTGAACCAGTTGGTTAGGCGATCCGCCCCCATGACCTAGCGTCTAGGCGGCGGCGGGCGGCGCAATCAAGATGCGGTCTTGCGCGCCTTCTTCGCCACCTTGGCGAGGAATGGGATCAGGGCCACCTCGCACGACGACAGCCACTTGCGTGCCCGTGGACGCTCGAGCCCCTTGAGCGGGTCGCGGGGATTGTCCTTAACCGCCTCGATCAGCGCCGGGTGGACGTAGGACTTTCGGCTCATCGCCACCGTATTGCCGAGCGCCTCGGCGACCGGCTTGATCATCGTCTTGACACTGATGCGGGCATTGTCCGCCTTGTCGAGCATCTGCTCGAACGCGAGGACGGTCGCGCCCCAGGTTCGGAAATGCTTGGCGGTGAAGTCGCCACCGCTCGCCTCGCGGATATAATCGTTGACCTCGGTCGAGCTAATCGGGTGCGGGTTGCCGTCGCCGTTCACATATTGAAACAGCGCCTGGCCGGGCAGCTCCTGGAGCTGGCGGACGATGCGCCGGAGCGTTCGATCGGTGATCGTCACCTCATGCTGGACGCCGCTTTTGCCCTTGAACTGCATCCGGACCTTCCGGCCGTCGTCCTTGACCTGGCGGCTAAGCAGGGTGGTTGCACCAAAGCTCTTGTTTTCGCGGGCATATTCTCGATTGCCGACGCGGAGATAATCTTCGTCGAGCAGGCGAACCACAGCGGCGACGACCTTGTCGCGGCTGAGCGCGCGCTTCCTCAAATCCTTGTCGACCTTGCGCCGGATCTTCGGCAGCGCCTTGCCGAACTCGGCGAGGCCGGCGAATTTGCTCGCCTCGGCCCTGGCGCGGAAGTCCGGATGATAGCGATATTGCTTGCGCCCGCGATCGTCGATCCCGGTCGCCTGCAGATGGCCGTTCGGGTCCTTGCAGAACCAGGCGTCCTTGTAGGCCGGCGGCAGCGCGATCGAGTTCAGCCGATCGATCGTGTCGCGGTCTGTGACCCTCTTGTCGCCATCGTAATAGGCCCAGTAGCGGCCCTGCCGCTTGCGGGTATAACCCGGCTCGCTATCGCTACTGTGTCTCAGCATGTCGTGTTACGCTTCACTCGACTCATTGAGCGGCATAAGCGACCGGCGGAGGATTGTTGTTCCGATGCCGAAAATATCTGCTTCAAAGGTGCTACTCGTCGCGACCGACGGGTTCGAAGAGTGGGAATTGTTCGGCCCGCGCGAGATCCTGCAGGAGCGCGGCGCCGAGGTCCTGCTCGCGTCGCTGGACCTGGCCCCGATCCAGGCGACCGTTCACGACGACCCCGGCAAGACGATCCGTCCGGACCTGACCGTCGACCAGGCCCGCGCCGACGATTTCGATGCGCTGATCCTCCCTGGCGGGGTCCGCAATCCCGACCAGCTTCGGTCGCACCGCAACGTCATCGACCTGATCAGAGCCTTCGCGGCGCAGGGCAAGCCGGTTGCCGCCATCTGCCACGGACCCTGGCTGCTGGTCGAAGCGGACCTCGTGCGCGGCCGCACCGCCACTAGCTGGCCGTCGATCCGGACCGACCTCCGCAATGCCGGCGCGAACGTCGTTGACGAACCCGCGGTCACGGACGGCAATATCGTGACCAGCCGTAACCCGGACGATGTCGAGGCGTTCACCAAAGCCATTATCGAGCTGATCGGAAATGGCCCGCAAACCGCCGCCGTCGACTCGACGCGGGAGACCGCCGCCTAACGGAGTGGAAACATATTCCGGCTAATCATCGCGCCATGGATGCGCGACTGATCAACCGGATCGAGACGGGCACCGCCCACGGCGCTGCGGCGCTGCTGGCGGGTTCTGTCGGCTTTGCAGCTTATACGGTGCTGGCCGCGGCCGGTATTGCAACGCCAATTGGGCTTGCTGCGGCGGGCGCCGGAGCGTTGGCCTATCTCCCATGCAGCCGCCTGCTCGCCGGTCGGCGGGATCGCGGCTTCGCGCTTTCGGATTTTGCTCCTCGACCGTTCGAATTCCCTGACCTGCCCGAGGAACTGCTGCTGACGGACCGGGTCGAGCCGGAAGAGCTGTTGCTGACTGAACGTCTCGGTAAGGCCGACGAGCTGCTGCTGACCGAACGTCTTGATGATGCTGGCGAGCTGCTGCTGACCGACGCGGACCGCGTCGATTCTCCGCTGCTCCTCGATGACATCCTTGCCGAGATGGGGCCCCAATCGCGCGTGGTCCGTTTATTCGACCGCAAGGCGATGGCCTCGCCGAGCCCGGGCGAGCTGCAGGCGCGGATTGCCTATCATCTCGATGACGGGGCGGCCCGGACCGCCCCGTCCGATGCTTCGCAAGCCCTCTCGGCTGCTCTTGCCGAGCTCCGGCGCTCGCTTCGTTAGTCGGCCGCGACGGTCAGGGCCTCGATCCTGATGGTGGTCGATCCGTCCGGGGCAGGCACCGGCGGACCAGTGAGCGCGATGTCGGCAACGATCACGCCTGGGATGCTGAATTCCGCGTCCTCGAGTCCGTCACACATGCGCTTGACGACGTACATTGAGTCTGGCGCCGGGACGCGCAGCTCGAGCTCGTGGCGCTCTCCGGTGAAGGTGAGCGAGCGCCAGTCGACCGAATATATCGCACTTATCCCCTTGGGACATGTACGGAGAATAGGTAAATGACTAGGAAATCACCTACTCCGGAGTCTTTCTCCCGGACTCCACAAAATGGTGTGAGGAAGGCAGGATATCGCCCATGGCGAGAAGTAAACCGAAGGCCATTGGATTTGGCGGCTCCGCCCTTGGCTTCCTTTGGGGTCTGTACTCGAAGCTCACGACCGCTGAGCAGCTGCCCGCCGACGCGGGATGGGCGGTGCGCATGATTACAGATCCACCTATCTATCTGCCGTGGCTCGTCATGGCGGCCTCTATTGTGTTGACGGTGTGGGCATTTCTTTGGCCACGAGAACCCAAGAATGATAAACCTGATCGTGATCCGGACAGCGGCTACAATCAGACGCATTCAGGGTCGGGTGACAACACTATGAACTTCTGAGGCGTCATGGGCGATAGTTTCAACCAGAACCACAGCGGCAGTGGCCACAACTTCATGAATTTCGGCCCGCGCCGACCAGAACTCACGTCTCAGGTTCTTGACGAGATAACGGCGCACATGCAGCCGGATCGGCACCGTACGATACAGGTTTCATGGATGGGATCGGGCCGCTCCCAGGAGATGGCAGAAAGGCTAAAGGCGCACCTTGTTGCGCAGGGATTCAAGGTCGAACCAGAAATGACCTACTTTGGTATGCTAGCCCCGCCCCCGACGGTTCCGATAACATTGCATTCACAGGGAATTACCAATCAGGAGAATTTCGAGATTCTCGTCAATGCGGACATACTGGTGGGATGACTTGGCAGGAACGCTTCGACCGCCTCTTGAAGGGCATGGCCCAAGGCGAGCCGCACAAGGCTGAGAAGCGGGGAAAGCCTGCCGCGCAAAGTGGGCGGCAGGAAGCAACTCCTAAGCCTCCAAAAGCATAGTCAGTTCGGCAACCTTATCCGGCTCCTTTTCGATAAGCCGCAAATAGGTTTCCGTGCCGCGATCGGGCCGTCGCCGACCCTGCTCCCATTGTTCAATTGTGCGGTGATCTAGCCGATACTTCAGCGCAAATTGCTTCCGCGTAAGTTTAATTCGCGCGCGAAGGCGGCGAACATCAACCGGCTCATGAACGACAAAGCCTGCAGGGCGATCGCCAGCGATATGAGCCTTCGCCTGAGCGAGGCCGCGCTGAAAACTTTCGAAATCGCTCTTCTTCACCGTTCTCTCCGTTTCTTCTTTTCGTCCTGCACGTCGCCTTTAAGCTGCTTTTTTTGGTCCTCAGTAAGCTCCGCTTGCCGACCTTTGCTGATCACCGTGAGGAGATACACAGGCGTGTCATCATCCATATAGTAGGTGACTACGCGGTATCCGCCTCTCTTGCCTTGGCCTTCCCTCGGTATTCGAACCTTTCGAGCACCACCCGAACCTTGGATTACATCGCCAGCTTGAGGGCGCTGAGAAATGATTGTGATGGCGTTGTACCGCTCATCGTCCGTCATTCCGGCCCGTTTTGCCGCCGCAAGGTATTCTGGTGTCTCAACAACTGTATGCACGCCGTTAGATACGTCAATGACGTACTACGTGCAAGAGGCTTTCGGGTTCCTTAACGGGCGAAAGAGTGCATCAAGCGATCAAGCATCAGGTGCGGAACGTGACGCATGTTCCAGCGGTACTCGAACTCGCCAAGGTACTTTGGCAAGTGCTTGCCAGAGACGTGAATGTGCGTCCCGTTGATGCCGCGCTTCAGCATGCCCCAGAAGCCCTCAATGCTGTTCACGGTGCAGCCCGTGGCGCTCACATATTCGTCTGCGCTGTGGTTCACGGTTTCGTGCTGATAGCCGCGCCGGTTTAGGTACTGGTACGCCTTGGCGCGGTCGGTGTGGATCGTCGTTCCCGGAAGCACCTGAGCGCTTACTAGCGGCATGAGGGTGAAGGCGCGAACGTCAGGCACAACCCGCGTCACCAGTTCGCCGCCGCGCTCCAGCATGCCAAGGACGGTCGTTTTCTTGTCGGCCTGCGGGCCGCTGCCCTTGCCGCGCACCGCACCGCCGACCAGCGTTTCATCAATCTCGACGGTCGCGCCGGGGCCGCCCAGAGGATCGTCGCTGTCCAGCGCCGCCATGTACTTGCGGACTTCATGGCACATCCGCCATGCCGTCTTGTACGTCACGCCGATTTCGCGCTCGACACGCTTGGCGGCCACGCCGTTCCGCGTCGAGCAGAACAGGAACATGACATAGAACCAGTCGCGAAGGCTGGTGCGGGTGCGGTCGAACGGCGTTCCAGCGGTCGGGTAAAGCTGGTTGGCGCACCACTGGCACTGATAGGAACGACGCCCCTTCACGCGGCTGTATTTCACGGGCCGGTGGCACTTGGGGCAGTCGGTCCCCGCGTAGCGAACCTGAAACAGGTGATCGAGGCAGCTATCCTCAGTCGGAAAGCGCTTCTGAAAGTCCCGAAGCGATGGGCCTTTTGTCCTTGTCATGCAGCATATGTACTACTTCTGTTTACATGCGTCAAGGGGATATATGCCGAATATATATCGCTAAGCAAAATCCTATTGCGAGGTACTTGCGCTCGCCCGGTCAGGCACCGGAGCAGCGCCGAAGCCGCTGGAGACATAGGCAACCGATTCATTGCGCACCTGCTTCCAGGTAGGCGAGGACCCGGGCGACGGTCCTCGGCCTGGGATCGCGGCCGTTGCGGAGATCGAACACAAATCGCGGATCTCCAACGACTTCTCGTCCAAATCGGGTCGGAGGCGTATCATTTCGGCGCAGAAATTTTTCCACTTCTCTGAGCAAATTCACCTGTCGTTTTCCTTATAGTCTCAAGCGACTCGCGCATTACCTTCCAGTGGATTTCCTACTTGTCTAGGCAGTTACCTATCGCTACTAAAGGCGCATTAATGATGAACGATCCCCGCCTGGTCCTTGAGCGGTTGTGCAACGAGCGTGGCGAGGACTTTGCCGGCCTGTCGCGGATGCTCGGCCGGAACGCGGCCTACATCCAGCAGTTCGTCCGCCGCGGCGTGCCGAAGCGCCTCGGCGAGGACGAGCGGCGCAAGCTCGCGCGTTATTTCGGCGTGTCGGAGATGCTTCTCGGCGGGCCACCGTCCGAAACCGCGGCCAACGATGGCTTGCTCAGCGTGAAGCGCCACCCCGTGATGGTCTCCGCTGGCCCGGGTGCGATCGTCACCGAGGAGCTCGGCAAGCCCTGTTTCGCCTTCGACGAGCGCTGGCTGAAGGCGCTGACGCCGAGCTCGCCGTCGAGCCTGTCGATCGTTCGCGTCGAGGGCGATTCCATGTCACCCACGCTCAACGCCGGAGACGACATCCTGGTGGATCTCGGCGACGCTGCCGACCGGCTCCGGGACGGCATTTACGTCCTGCGCATCGATGACGCGCTCGTGGTGAAGCGGATCGCGCTCAACCCGCTTGGCCGACGCGTGACCGTCCAGTCCGACAATCCGGCCTATCCCGACTGGCCCGACTGCAGCCTGGAGGACATTAATTGCATCGGCCGGGCCATCTGGTCCGGACGTCGGGTGCTCTAGCCTTTTCGACTACGGTCGATCACCCAGGTTATCAGCGCCAGCGCTATTCCGGCGCCCGTGCCGATCAATATGCCCTTCATGGGGTTTCCGATCGCCAGGCCGAGCGGGAAGCCGGCGAGGATGCAGACGGTGAGGAAACATCCTCCGGCGCGCGTCGAGTTCGGCATGCAGCGCCCATGGCAGACCGGCCCGGGTCAGGCCACGTCAAAAGATGGCTAATGCCTTGTTGACGATGCTCGTCGGCAGTCGGGAAAGGCCGGCGCGCTAGGAAGGGGTCATGGATAGCCCCTTCATCCATGGCCGCCTCGCGCTCGCGGATGCCGCAGACCTGATTGAACGCTATGGCGACGATGCCGGCTTCGAGGCGGCGATGCGCGCCGAACGCAGCCGCGACGACGGCAATGTCGCCCGCTTCTGCCACTGGCGGCAGATCGAGCGGGTGATCGCCACGCTCACCACCGACGAAATCACCGGCACCGTCCACTAAGCGCGCTCCTTAGCGCCGAACAGACTGGCGCGGTTCAGGCGCGCTGGTTAAGCCTTGCCCGAGATGAGCGGGTGGGTTCCAGGGTGACGAGCGCAAGATGGATTTGCGCGGCCGCCGTCACTGCGTTGGTCCCGGGGCCCTTGCTTGCCCAGGCCGCGCCCCCGCCGGTCGCCGTTCCGTCCGATCCCGCCGAGCTCGATCCCGATGCGCCGCTCGCGCCGCTGCCGGACCTCGGCGTCGCCTGGCCGGAACTCAATGCGAAGGACACTGCGCCGCCCACGACGCCACCACCGGCCACAAAGCGCCAGCGCCTCCCGGTGGCGGGGGACCTGCGCTACACGCTGGAAGTCGAAGGCCTCGCGTCGGTCAGCAGCGCCGAAGTGATCCTTCGCGCCTTCCGCCAGCAATCCGCGCTCGAGGCTGAGCGGAAGGACCCGGCCAACGCGGCGCAAATCGGGCGCCGCGCTGCCGCCGACGCCGATCTGCTGGGCCAGCTGCTCCGCGCCGAGGGCTATTACGACGCTGTGGTCGAGCCGCGCACAGAGAAGGCTGGCGAGGCGCTCAATGTCGTCCTCGCGGCCGAGCCCGGCGTTCAGTACCGGTTCGCCTCCGTAGAGTTGCCCGGTCTCGATGCTGCCGGCGCCGATGCGGCGACGGGACTGCGCAACGCATTCGCGATCAAGGCAGGCGATCCGGTCGTCGCCGCCGACGTCATCGCTGCAGGGCTCGCGCTCACAACAGCGCTAGGCGAGCAGGGCTATGCCAGCGCAAAGCTTGGCGAGCAGGACATCGCGGTCAATCACCAGACGCACTTCGCGACGCTTGTGCTTCCGGTCGACCCGGGACCGGTCGCCCGGTTCGGTGCAATTCGCGTCAGCGGCCGTCCGCCGTTCAGCTCGTCGCACGTTGGCCTGATCGCGCGCTTCAGGAAGGGCCAGCCGTTCCAGCGCTCCAAGGTCGACGACCTGCGCCGCGCCCTGATCGCGACGACGCTCGTCGCCAATGCCGACATCCAGGTGGTCCCGGTGGAGGGCGGACGCACGGTCGACCTCGACGTCCGCCTCGAGCCGGCACCGTCGCACACGATCGCCGGGGAACTCGGCTACGGCACGGCGCAAGGCGCACGGCTCGAGGCGAGCTGGACCGACCGCAATTTCCTCAATCCGGAAGGCGCGCTCACGCTGCGCGGCATCGCCGGCACCAACGAGCAGCTCCTCGGCGCCCAGCTGCGCCGATCGAACTTCCTGATGCGCGACCAGACGCTCAACGTGCAATTCTCGGCGTCCCACCAGAAATACGCTGCCTACACCGCCCGGACCGTCGACCTGGCCGGCTATATCGAACGGCAGAGCAACTTCATCTGGCAGAAGAAATGGACATGGTCCTACGGCGGCGAGTGGCTTGGGACCATCGAGCGCGGCGTATTCAGCAGCGCCGGGGTCAAGACCACGCGCAGGTTCCTGATCGCCGCGGCTCCGCTCGCGCTCGGCTATGACGGGAGCGACAGCCTGCTCGATCCGAGCCGCGGCTTCCGCCTCAGCGGCCGCCTAAGCCCCGAAATCTCCTTCCACGGTGGGCATTTCAGCTATGCCCGGGCCCAGTTCGACGCCAGCGCTTACCATCCCGTCGCCGACCAGGTAGTTGTCGCTGGTCGGGTCCGGGTCGGGACAATATTTGGCGTCGGCTTGTTCGACCTCGCGCCGTCGCGCCGCTTCTATTCGGGCGGCGGAGGATCGGTGCGCGGCTATGGCTACCAGCAGCTCGGGCCCAAGGACCAGGACGGCGATCCGATCGGCGGCCGAGGCCTCGCCGAATTCGCGGTCGAGGCGCGCGTCCGGCTGAAGCAGTTCGGCGGAAATTTCGGCATCGTCCCATTCTTCGACGGCGGGACACTGACTTCCGCGGCACGGCCGGACTTCGGCCGCTGGCGATACGCCGCAGGCCTGGGCGTCCGCTATTATTCGATGTTCGGGCCGATCCGCGTCGATGTCGGGGTTCCGCTCAACCGACAGCAGGGCGACGGACCGTTCGCGGTGACCGTGTCGCTCGGCCAGGCCTTCTGATGGCCGAAACCGCGATCGAGACCCGGCCCGAAGATCCGCCCCGCCGCCGGCTTCGGCAGGACTGGCCCCGGCGCCTCCTGAATGAGCTGCTGGCGCTGTTTGTCGCGCTGCTGTTCCTGCTCGCCGGTCTGCTCGTGCTGCTCGACAGCGCGCCGGGCCATCGCTTCATCGTCGACCAGCTGAGCCGTATGGAAACGGCGTCGGGGCTCAAGATCCGCATCGGGAGGATCGACGGGTCGATCTTCGGCAAGTCGCAACTGCGCAACGTCAGTGTCGCCGACGGCCGCGGCGTCTTCCTGACCTCGCCCAACATCAAGCTCGATTGGACCCCGGGCGCCTGGCTCGACAACAAGCTTTACGTCGACAGCCTGACGGCCGAGCGCGTCACGCTCATCCGCCTGCCGAAGCTTAAGCCGAGCGTGAAGAAGGGTCCGATCCTTCCCGGCTTCGACATTCATATCGGCGAGCTGCGGGTGGACCGGCTCGACATCGGCCCTGGCGTCGGCGGCAAGCCGCGCAGCGGGAGCGTTCGCGGCAAGGCCGACGTGCGCCGCGGGCGCGCGCTCGTCGAGCTACTGGCGCTGGTGAGCGATGGCGACCGCATCGCCTTCCACCTCGACGCCGAGCCCGACCGCGACAAGTTCGACGTCGGCGCCAGGGTCATCGCCCCGGCCGACGGGCTGTTTCCGGCGCTTATCGGAACGCACCGTGCGGTGAATCTCGCCATCGGCGGCATAGGCAGCTGGAGCCGCTGGCGCGGGACAGCCTCGCTCGACCTCTCCGGTCGGCCGACCGCGCGACTTGCCCTTGGCGTGGACGCCGGCCGCTACCGCCTGCAGGGCCAGTGGGCCCCGGCGCAGTTTCTGACCGGCAAGTTTCAGCGCCTGACCTATCCGGTGGTCTCGATCGTCGGCGATGCGACGCTCAAGGATCGACTGCTTGATGGACAGCTTCGCATTTCGTCGCCGGAGCTGCGGGCGGTCGCGAGGGGAGCGCTCGACCTCGGCACCAACCGCTATCGCGGCCTGAGGCTCGGCATCGACCTCCTGAAGCCGCCCGCTTTGTTCAAGAACATGACCGGCAAGTCGGTACGGATGGTGTGGACACTCGACGGGCCGTTCGCGACCGCCGATTATTCCTATCGGCTGACTTCGGACTTCGTGCAGTTCGACAACAACGGCTTCACCGGACTTCATGCGGAAGGCCGCGGACGGTTGACGCCTTGGCCGATGCGCGTGCCGATCCGCCTTGCGGCCTCGGCGATCACCGGGGTCGGCGACGTCGCTGGCGCGATGCTCGCCAACCCGCGCATCGAAGGCTGGCTCAGCATCACCCCAAAGCTCGTGCAGGGGCAGGACCTCACACTCACCAGCGCCAAGTGGAACGGGAAGCTGTCGGTCCTGATCGACCTCGTCACCGGCCGCTTCGATGTCCTGCTCTCCGGGACAATGAAGCGGTACCTGATCCCCGGCCTCGGCATCGTCGATGTCGTCACCGACCTTCACGTCGTGCCCGGCCCGAACAACCAGGGCAGCCATGTCGCCGGCACCGCCAGGGCGTGGGTTCGGCGGCTCGACAACAGCTTCTTCCGGGAACTCACCGGCGGCCTGCCCAGCCTGACCACCAATCTCGAGCGCGGCCAGGATGGCATCGTTCACTTCGCCAACCTGCAGATATTCTCGCCCAAGCTTCGTTTGTCAGGCGGTGGCGTGCGCTTCCGGGACGGCACCTTCCACATCGAGGCGAGCGGGAGACAGGCGAAATACGGCCCGGTGCGGCTGGTGCTGGACGGCCATATCGACCGGCCGAAGCTCGACATCTTCTTGCCCAGCCCCAACCAGACGCTCGGCATCACCAACATGCGGCTTGCGCTGGACCCAACGCCGGCCGGCTACAATTACCGGGCGAACGGCGGCTCGCGTCTCGGGCCGTTCACCAGCGTCGGGCAAATCCTTCTGCCGCACAACGCGCCAACGGTGATCGCTATCGCGAGCCTCGATGCCGGCGGCGCGCATGCCAGCGGCAACCTGCGCTCAGACCCTGGCGGGTTCAGCGGGCGCCTGACGCTCGCCAACGGCACGCTAGGCGGAACCCTCGACTTCTCGCCCGCCGGCCAGGCGCAGCGCATCGACGCTCACGTCAGCGCGACCAATGCGAACTTCCCCGGCTCCTTCGCGGTGCGCACCGGCCGGGCTGACGGCATCATCATCCTCGCCGACGACAGGACGACGGTCGAAGGCAGCGTCGATGCGCGCGGCCTGTCCTCGGGGGCGGTGGTGCTCGCCCGGCTCACCGCCAATGCGCGGCTGGTCAATGGCGAAGGCCAGGTCCGCGCGGCCTTTGCCGGCCGCCGCGGCGCCGCTTTCGCTTTCTCGACCCTGGCGAACATCACGCCCGATGCGATCAGGCTGACCGGCAGCGGTCGCATCGACCGCCAGCCTCTCGTGCTCAACCAACCCGCGGTGCTGACCCGGGCGGGCGACGGCTGGGCGCTCGCTCCGACCAGCATCAGCTTCGCGGGCGGCAGTGCGACCGTGTCGGGACGCAGCGGCTCCGCGCCCGAGGTCCATGCGCAGCTCGGTGGCATGCCGCTGCAGGTGCTCGACCTGTTCTGGCCCAACCTCAACCTGTCCGGATCGGCGACGGGCCGCGTCGACTATGCATGGAAGAGCAACCGGACAGGACGGCTCGACCTCAAGGTCCGCGGGCTGAGCCGCGCCGGCCTGGTCCTCGCCTCCAAACCGATTGACGTTGCCGTCGCGGCAATCGTCAGCGGCAACCAGGCAGGCTTGCGGGCGGTCGCTGCAAGCGACGGTGCGATCGTCGGCCGGGCCCAGGCCAAGTTCGCGCCGCTCGGCGGAGGGCCGCTGGTCGCCGAGCTGATGAACGCGCCATTGTTCGCGCAGCTGCGCTATTCCGGCCCGGCCGATACCCTGTGGCGGCTGACCGGCAGCGAGGTAATCGACATGTCGGGGCCATTGGCGGTCGGCGCCGACATCACCGGCCGGCTCGCGGACCCCCAGATCCGCGGCTCGCTCAGGACCCAGAACGGCCGCCTCGAAAGCCAGGTCACCGGCATGGTCATCGACCATGTCGCGAGCCAGGCGCGCTTCGCCGGCGCGCAACTGATCTTCAGCCAGATCACCGGCCAGACGGTCAATGGCGGGAGCATCTCCGGCGGCGGCTCGGTCACCTTCTCGGGGGGCAAGACCCTGCTCAACTTGTCGTTCAACGCCGACCAGGCCCTGCTGCTGAACCGCGACGACGTCGCCGCGCGCGTCACCGGGCCGCTGACGCTCAAGTCCGACCCCAACGGCGGGGTGATCTCCGGCGACCTACGGCTCAACAAGGGCCGCTTCCAGCTCGGCCGGGCCAGCGCCGCCGCCGCGGTCCCCCAGCTCAACGTGCGGGAGACTGGGCTCGACGAGGAAGACGTGATCCCGCCGACCTCGCTTCACCCATGGAAGCTCAACCTGAAGCTCGCCGGCGACGATCTCCAGGTGACCGGCCTCGGGATCAACAGCCGCTGGACCACGAGCCTGCAGATCGGCGGCCTTGCCGACCAGCCGCGCTTCACCGGCCGGGCGGACCTGGTGCAGGGAAATTACGACTTCGCCGGGCGCATTTTCCGACTCGATCGGGGATCGATCCGGTTCCAGGGCGAAAGCCCGCCCGATCCGCTGCTCGACATCCACGCCGAGGCCGCGGTCCAGGGGCTCAGTGCGACGGTCAGCGTCCGCGGCACAGGCCTGCGGCCCGAGATCACCTTCGCCAGCACACCGCCGATGCCGCAGGACGAGCTCTTGTCGCGCATCCTGTTTGGCACATCGATCACCAACCTGTCGGCGCCGGAAGCGCTGCAGCTCGCCTCGGCCGTTGCCGCGCTCCAATCGGGCTCGGGCAGCCTCGACCCGATCAATGCGCTCCGCCGCGCGATCGGCCTCGACCGCTTGCGAGTGGTCCCCGCCGACGTCGCGACCGGGCAGAAAACCGCGATTGGCGCCGGCAAATACATCACCCGCAAGTTGTTCGTGGAGGTGGTGACCGACGGGCAGGGCTATTCGGCGACGCAGGTCGAATATCAGATGACGCGCTGGCTATCCCTCTTGTCGACGGTCTCGACCATCGGCCGCTCGAGCGCCAGCGTTCGCATCAGCAAGGATTATTAGAAATCACGACGGCTGTTGCTCCGGAATGGCTCACGCATCGCGAGCTACGGAACCCGGATGCCGCCAGGTCAGTTAAATCCCTGAAAAGTGAGGGAAGGGACGCGCCATGGTACCGTGGCTGGCGGCTGCTGCCGCCGTGCCGCTTCTGGCCACATCTGTCGCTTCTGCGCAGGCTGCTCCCGCTCGACCGCTCTCCGTCGAGAAGACGCCTTCCGGGCCTGACTTCAAGCTCCCCGCCATCGCCGAGTTCACCTCGCAATCGCCTTTCCAGGACGGGATGATTGTGGATGACGAGCTTGCTTCGAACGCGCACCTCGGATTTGGCCTCGTTCCGATGTCGCAGCGCAAGAGGCATAGCGTGAGGATCGATCAGGAACGCGTGCCGACCCGCAACCCTGGCGTCTCGTTCGTCGTCAAGTTCGGCCACTAGGCGGCCTAACTCCGCACTTTCTGGATTGCTTCGTCGCTTCCCTCCACGCAATGTCGGCGTGAGGGGACAGGGGGAATGCAACACACATGAAGAACTGGAACGTTCGCAAAGCCGTCGTCCGCCGCGAGGACATGCGCGAGGAGCACCGGCTCAAGCAGTCGCTGTCTTGGCCGCACCTCGTCGCGCTCGGTGTCGGCGCCATAGTCGGAACCGGTATCCTGACGCTGATCGGCGTCGGCGCCGGCAAGGCCGGCCCGGCGGTCATCCTATCCTTCGCCATCGCCGGGGCCATCTGCGCCTGCGCGGCGCTGGCCTACGCCGAGGTCGCGACCATGATCCCCGCGTCGGGATCGGCCTACACCTACAGCTACGTCGTGTTCGGCGAGCTCATCGCCTGGATGATCGGTGTCGCCCTGATCCTTGAATATACCTTGGTGGTAAGCGCGGTCGCGGTCGGCTGGTCCGGCTATGCGGCCGGGTTCCTGCAGTCGATCGGCCTCGGCCTGCCGGACGCCTTGATCCAGGGGCCCGAGCTCGGCGGAATCCTCAACCTGCCGGCGATCTTCATCATCTGGGTCGTCGCCTGCCTCTTGATAGCCGGCACGCGTGAAAGCGCGACGCTCAACGCCATCCTGGTCGTGATCAAGATCCTCGCGCTCGTCTTGTTCGTCGCGGTCGCGCTGCCGGTATTCAACGCCGACCATTTCCACCCTTTCATGCCCTACGGCTTCCCGCGATCGGGCCCTCCCGGGCACGAAGTGGGCGTGATGGCCGCCGCCGCCATCATCTTCTTCGCTTTCTACGGGTTCGACGCGATCGCGACCGCGGCGGAAGAGGCGAAGAACCCGAGCCGCGACCTGGCGATCGGCATCGTCGGTTCGATGGCGGTCTGCGTCCTCATCTACATGGTGGTCGCCGCAGCCGCGATCGGTGCAGTGGCGACCACGGGTTTCGCCGGCAGTGCCGAGCCGCTGGCGCTGATCCTTCGCGAAATCGGCCAACCGTGGGCGGCGCGCATACTTGGCGCCTCGGCGGTGATTGCGCTCCCGACCGTGATCCTCGCCTTCTTTTACGGCCAGAGCCGGATTTTCTTCACCGTCGCCCGCGACGGCCTGCTGCCGCCAAGCCTGGCGCGCGTGTCGCGGCGCGGCACGCCGGTCAGGATCACGGTCTTCACCGCGGTCGTCACCTCCATCTTCGCCGGGCTGATCCCCCTCACCAGCATCGCCGCATTGGCCAATGCGGGGACCCTCGCGGCGTTCGTCGCGGTGTGTGCCGCGATGCTCGTGCTTCGCCGCCGCGATCCCAATGCGGAGCGCAAGTTCCGCGCGCCGCTGCCGTGGCTAGTCGGCATCGGCGGCATCCTCGGCTGCCTGTACCTGTTCATCAGCCTGCCGAGCCGGACGCAGCTGTTCTTCCTCGGCGCTCAGGTAATCGGACTCGTCCTCTACGCGATCTACGGCAGCCGGGCGGCCGAGCGGGCGCGCGCGGGATGAGCGATTGATGGGCGATGCGGTTGCGGCCGGGCAGAGGAGCCGCATCGATCTCCCGCTGCTCGTCGCCGTCCTGCTGATCCCGGCGGTGCTGGGAAGCTCGCAGACGATCTTCAACGACGGCGACGTCAGCTGGCACATCGCGACCGGCCAATGGATCCTCGATCATCGCGCGATCCCGCACACTGATCCCTTCTCCTATACCTGGTTCGGCAAGCCGTGGGTGCCGATCGAATGGCTGGCCGAGGTCGTGCTTGCCGCGGCCTACCGGCTGGCCGGCTATGCGGGCATTGCGGCGCTGGTGACCGCCGCGCTGATGGCGCTTCATGCCGCCGTCTATCTGAATGCCGGGCGGTGGCTCCGCGCGCCGCTCCTCCCGGTGGTGACGATGGACTTCGTGCTGATGCCGATGCTCCTGGCGCGGCCGCACGTGCTGACCTGGCCGCTGCTGGCCTTCTGGACCTGGCTGATGCTTCGCGCCCGGGAGCAGGACCGCGCGCCGCCGCTCGCCGCCGCGGCACTGATGATCCTGTGGACCAACCTTCACGGGGGCTATGTCTTCGGGCTCGCAATCGCCGGAGCGTTCGGGCTCGAGGCGCTGGTCGACTCGGCCGACAAGGCGCGTGCCTTCCGCCAGTGGCTCGCGTTCGGCCTCGCCTGCGCGCTCGCCTGCCTGGTCAACGGCAACGGTCTCGAAGGCGTGCTTCATCCGCTACGCTTCACGCAGCTCCAGATGCTGCCGCTGATTGACGAGTGGAAACCTTCCAGCTTTGCGCTGACCCCGTTCTTCTTTGCGGTGCTGGCGCTCACGCTCGGGATCATCGCCTGGAAGCGCCCGCGCCTGCCGTGGGTGCGCTGGCTGCTCCTCGCGACGCTGCTCGGCCTCGCATTCCTTCAGGTGCGGCATCAGGCGATGCTGGCGATCGTGGCGGCGATGATCCTGCCGCAGGGCTTCGCACGCGGAGCCAAGCCAGCGGCCGCGGCGGACCGCCTGTCCCTGCGGATCGCGCTTGGTGGAGCGGCGCTCCTCATCGCCATGCGCGCAATCATGCCGCTGCAGCCGCCCGACAATGAAGCCAATCCGTGGAAGCTGATCGCTGCCGTTCCGCCGCAGCTGCGCTCCCAGCACGTGCTCAACGGCTATTCGATGGGCGGGCCGCTGATCCTCTCGGGCATCCGGCCCTATGTCGACGGCCGCGGCGACATGTACGGCGACGAGCTGGTGGTCGGCTACTCGCGCATCGCCCACGGCGACGAGTTGCTGTTCAGTCAGGCGGTCCAGCGCTGGAACATCCGTTGGGCGATGCTTCCGCTGCGCAGCAGGCTGATCCCCGTGCTTCAGCGATCGTCGGACTGGCGGCTGGTCGCGCGGGACAAGGTCGGCGTGATCTATGAACGCACTAGTCGCTGAAGAATCTCTCGAGCTCGGCGCGGAGTTCCGCCGGGCTCAGCCGGCGCAAGCGTCGCTCCCATGCTGCCAAGACGGCGCTGTCGAGATAGGCCGGCGGGGCCCAGTTGCTTTGCTTGGCCGCGGGCCGGGCCTGGGCGAGGAAAGCCAGGTCAAATGGGGTGCGGAACCGGAGGCCGGCCTGGTCGTCCACCGCCCACTCGACCGTCGCGCGGATCGACACCGTCTCGCTGAGCTGAAGCATTAGCTCGGAGCCGACCGCCACCGGAGCCGCCGATTCAACCATGGCTCCGGCGGTCGAGATGTTGCGGATCCGGACGTCGGTGCTCTGATTGTCGTGGTGGAGGACGCCCTTCCAGATGAGCTTCTGGCGGCGGGCGGCGCGTTCCTCCGCGATCATCGATTTCTGGACGTTCATCGCCACTCCGAGGCTGAGCGTCAGCTATGCGCCGAGCGACCTTACGGATGTGTGGAGGGTTGGTCCGAAATGGAGATGATGATGCCGATGGGAGGAAAGGGAAGGTGGGAGGGTTCCCCCCATCGGCGTCCCGAAAGCTCAATGTTACTCCAAAATTAAGCGGAATAATACATATCGAATTCGACAGGGCTAGGCGTCGTTTCCCAACGCATAACCTCTTCCCATTTCAGTTCTGTGTACGCATCGATCTGGTCGTCGCTGAACACGTCACCGCGGGTGAGAAAGGCGCGATCCGCGTCGAGGCTGACCAGCGCTTCGCGGAGGGAACCGCAGACCGTGGGAACATTGACCAGCTCCTGGGGCGGCAGGTCGTAGAGGTTCTTGTCCATCGGGTCGCCGGGATGGATGCGGTTCTGGATGCCGTCGAGCCCGGCCATCAGCAGCGCCGAATAAGCGAGATAGGGGTTGGCGAGCGCGTCCGGGAATCGGAACTCGACGCGCTTGGCCTTCTCGCCGGCACCGTAGGGGATGCGGCAGGACGCGGAGCGGTTGCGGCTGGAATAAGCCAGCAACACCGGCGCCTCGAAGCCCGGGACCAGCCGCTTGTAGCTGTTGGTCGTCGGGTTGGTGAAGGCGTTGAGCGCGCGGGCGTGCTTGATCACGCCGCCGATGAAGTAGAGCGCCGTCTCGGATAGGCCGGCATAGCCGTTGCCGGCGAACAAAGGCTTGCCGCCCTTCCAGATCGACATGTGGGTGTGCATGCCGCTTCCGTTATCCTTGGCGATCGGCTTAGGCATGAAGGTCGCGGTCTTGCCGTAGGCATGGGCGACCATGTGGACCACATATTTGTAGATCTGCATCCGGTCGGCGGTTTCGACCAGGCCGCCGTAGGTCAGGCCGAGTTCGTGCTGTGAGGCGGCGACCTCGTGATGGTGCTTGTCCATCGGCAGGCCCATCTCGAGCATTGTCGCGACCATCTCGCCGCGGATGTCCATCGCGCTGTCGACCGGCGCCACGGGAAAATAGCCACCCTTGGCTCGCGGGCGGTGGGCAAGGTTGCCGCCCTCATAGTCCCGCATCGTGTTGGTCGGCAGCTCGATGTCGTCGATCTTGAAGCCGCTGGCGTTGTAGCCGTCCTCGAAGCGGACGTCGTCGAACATGAAGAACTCGGCCTCCGGTCCGACGAACACCGTGTCGCCGACGCCGGTCTGCTTGAGATAGGCTTCGGCGCGGGTCGCGGTGGAGCGCGGATCGCGGCCATAGAGTTCGCCCGTCGACGGCTCGACCACGTTGCAGAACAGCACCATCATCGGCGTGGCGCTGAACGGGTCGACAAAGGCTGCGTCAAGGTCGGGCTTCAGGATCATGTCGGACTCGTTGATCGCCTTCCAGCCGGCGATCGAGGATCCGTCGAACATCAGACCGTCGCTCAGCGCATCCTCGTCGATGACGCCCGAGGCCATGGTCAGATGCTGCCACTTGCCCTTGGGATCGGTGAATCGAAGGTCGACCCAGTCGATCTCCTCGTCCTTGATCCGCGACAGGATGGTGCCGGGGTTGTTCGCCATGGGTGTTGCCCTCGCTCTATCGGTTGCGCCCGAACAACGCCGCGGGCCCGGCGGACGGCCGGACGTCGGGCTGCGATTCGAGCTTGGGACTCCAGATTCCGGAGGCCGCGCCGAGAGTCAGGGGGGCGGCGAATATTTCACCGGTGCACACTGCTGTTGTGCGGGGCCCGGGAGTCCCTACGGTGGCCGCGAGCAACGAGCGTGAAGGAACTTCCGATGTTGATCGCCTTGTTGCTGCCGCTCGGCCTCGCGGTTCTCCTGTTCGGCCTGATCCTCGTTCGAGCAGCGCTTCGCGAGCACACGCTGCCAAAGCTCGAGGCAATCGCGGTGGGAGCGGTGGTCAGCTTCTTCGACACGCTCGGCATCGGCTCGTTCGCGCCGACTGCCGCCTGGCTGAAACTCCGCAAGCTGGTGCCCGACCGCCTGATTCCGCCAACCATGCTCGTTGGCCTGACGCCGCCATCGATGGCCGAAGCCATCATCTTCCTGATCCTCCTCGGGGTGATGGTCGATCCCGTCCTTCTGGTGGGATGCGTTATCGCCTTGCTGATGGGCGGCCTGCTCGGCGCGCCTCTGGTGGCGAGAACTCGAGTTTGGATCGTCCAGTTGGTCGTGGGGATTGCATTGGTCCTTGCAGCGACCGCCTATGTGATGACCAACCTTCACCTGTTCCCCGGCGGCGGAACTGAAAGCAGCCTGCCGTTGGCGCTGATGGTTGCCGCGATCGTCGGGAACTTCGTGTTCGGGATCCTGCTGAACTACGGCGTGGGCAATTTCGCGCCGAGCCTGGTGATGTTCAGCCTGATGGGCATGGACCCGCGGCTAGCGTTTCCGATTATGGCGGGCGGGGCCGCGATTACCGGCGCAGGCGCGAGTGTCCGTCATATTCAAATTGGCCAGATCGACTTGAGGATCGTCCTGGGCCTGGCGATTGGCGGCATCCCCGCGGTCCTCGTCGCCGCCTTCATCGTCAAGACCATGCCGATCGAAACGCTCCGCTGGCTGGTTATCGTGGTCGTCCTTTATGCCGCTGCCGTCATGTTCCGCGCCGCGATGCTCGGGCGGAGAGAACACCGCCCTGAGGGTGCGACAGCGCCGGTCCTCGATTAGGGAACCGTTGCAGCGGCGAACCATTGTCGCCGCCGGGGCGGGCGATTGTATGGAGTTTAGCCATGCGTTCGATCCTGTTGTGGCTGATCGGCATTCCCATCCCGATCATCCTTCTGCTCGCGCTTTGCACCCATCATTTCTGAGGTTTCGCGCTATTCGCTAGCGGCGGTGCGGCAGGGGCCTTGTCGGTCCCAAAACCCCTCGCTATCAGGCCCGCCAATCGCGGCGGTCACCGGCCGGCGCGGCGTCTCGCTACCGTGCTTCCCGGCACGTCAGCATATCGCGTCACAAAAGGGTTATGATGGCCACCCAATCCGCTGAGGATTCCACAACTGCAGGTCATGAAGCCGATGGCGTACGCCGCCGCGACTTCCTCAACGTAGCTGCGGTCAGCTTTGCCGGCGTCGGGACGGTTGCGGCGCTTGCTCCCCTGCTGGTCCAGATGTCTCCGTCGGCCGACGTGCTGGCGCTCGCAACGACCGAAATCGACATTTCCAAGGTGCAGCCGGGGCAGGGCATCAAGACCCAATGGCGCAAGCAGCCGGTGTTCGTCCGCAACCTCACTCCGAAGGAGATTGCCGAGGCGGATGCGGTCTCGATGGGGGACCTTCGCGATCCCGAGACGCTCGCCCAGCGTACCAAGCCGGGCCACAAGAACTGGCTGATCACGCTCGGCGTCTGCACTCACCTCGGCTGTGTGCCGCTCGGCATCGGCGATGGCGAGAACAAGGGGCCGTATGGCGGCTATTTCTGCCCATGCCATGGCTCGATGTACGACACGGCGGCGCGCATCCGCCAGGGCCCGGCGCCGAAGAACCTGATGGTTCCCGACTACAAGTTTTTGTCGCCGACGACGGTGCAGATCGGCTGAGGGGCTAAAGAGCATGAGTTTTTCCTGGGCCAGGCCCTACGAACCCAAGCACCCGGTAATGCGCTGGCTCGACGAGCGGCTTCCGCTCCCGCGCCTCGTCTATGGTGCGATCGGCGGCGGTTATCCGGTTCCGCGCAACCTCAACTATCTCTGGAACTTCGGTGTCCTGGCGGGGATCTTCCTGACGATCCAGATCGTGACCGGCATCGTGCTCGCGATGCACTATTTCGCAACCACCGACGGAGCGTTCAATTCGGTCAACCAGCTGATCATGCGCGACGTAAGCGCCGGCTGGCTGCTGCGCTACGCGCACATGAATGGCGCGAGCTTCTTCTTCATCGTCACCTACATCCATATCTTTCGCGGCCTCTACTACGGCTCGTACAAGGCGCCGCGCGAGCTGGTGTGGATGCTCGGCCTTGTCATTTACCTGCTGATGATGGCGACGGCCTTCATGGGCTACGTCCTACCCTGGGGACAGATGAGCTATTGGGGCGCGCAGGTCATCACCGGCTTCTTCTCGGCTTTCCCGCTGATCGGCGAGCCGATGCGGGTATGGCTGCTCGGCGGCTATGCGCCCGACCAGGCCGCGCTGACCCGCTTCTTCTCGCTCCACTATTTGCTGCCGTTCGTAATCGCGGGCGTGGTGATCCTGCACATCTGGGCGCTCCACATCCCCGGCTCGGGCAACCCGACCGGCGTGGACGTCAAGGAAGAGCGCGACACGCTGCCGTTCCACCCGTTCTACACGGCAAAGGACGGCTGGTTCGCGGCCTTCGTCCTGCTGGTCTATGCGATCGTGACCTATTTCGCGCCTGACTATCTCGGCCATCCGGACAATTACATTCCGGCCAACCCGCTTGCGACGCCGGCCCACATCGTGCCCGAATGGTACTTCTGGCCGTTCTACGCGATCCTTCGCTCCTTCACGATCGACTTCATCCTGCCGGCGAAGCTGTGGGGCGTGCTGGCGATGTTCGGCTCGATCCTGCTGCTGTTCTTCCTGCCGTGGCTGGACAAGTCGCCGGTTCGCTCGGGCGCCTATCGGCCGGTGTTCAAGCGCTTCTTCTGGCTGCTGGTGATCGACGTAGTGATTCTGGGCTATGTCGGAGGAGCGCCCTTGAATTGGTGGCGCACGGCGCTGGGCCAACTCGCTTCGGCTTACTATTTCGTCCATTTCCTCGTCATCCTGCCGCTCGTCTCGGCGTTCGAGACGCCCGATCCGTTGCCAAGCTCGATCAGCAGCAGCGTGCTTCACGGGGAGGAAGCGGAGGCCGCTCCGGCGGGACAGGCCAAGCCGCGGGGCGGTTCCGTGGCGACGGCCGGCTAAGGGGACAGCAGGCACATGCGTTTCATCCTGGGTTTTATCGGTTCGGTCTTCGCGGCGATCCTGCTGTTCTCGATGATCAGCAACCTCGCGACCTATGTGAAGAATCCGCCGGCCCCGCTCGCCGCCGAGAAGTTCCACAAGGAGCCGAAGGAGCTCAGACTCAAGAGCGATGGTCCCTTCGGCAAGTTCGACAAGGCTCAGCTGCAGCGCGGCTTCCAGGTCTATTCGGAAGTCTGCTCGGCGTGTCACAGCCTCAAGCTGGTCTCGTTCCGCGAGCTTAAGGGCCTTGGCTACAATGACGCCGAGATCAAGAAGATCGCGTCGGACTGGAAGACGCAGGTCCCGTCGATCAACCCGGATACCGGCGAGCCCGCGACCCGCAAGGCGCTTGCCTCGGACAATATCCCGGCGCCGTTCGCAAACGAGGTCGCAGCACGCGCCGCGAACAACAACGCGCTTCCGCCTGACCTGTCGCTGATCACCAAGTCGCGCGAAGGCGGCGCCGCCTATATCTATTCGCTGCTGACGGGTTGGGCCAATCCTGACACCTACCGGAACGAGCATGGCGAGAAGCTACCGGCCGAGGCCAAGCCTGGTCCGAACCTCCACTTCAACCCCTATTTCGCGAACCTCAACATCGCCATGCCGCCGCCGCTGACGTCGGAGGGCCAGGTGACCTATGCCGATGGGACCAAGCCGACGGTCGACCAGATGGCCAAGGACGTCTCTGCCTTCCTGGTGTGGACCGCCGAGCCCAATCTCGAGAACAGGCATGCCGCCGGCCTTTCGGTCGCGATCTTCCTGCTGTTCGCCAGCATCCTCGGTTATCTCGCCTACCGGCAGATCTGGCACGATGCGAAGCGCGTGGTTCGGGTGACGGGTGCGCTCGATCCGAAGAACCAGGCGAAGTCGAAGAGCGCCAAGGCCAAGCAGGGCGTCGTCGGCTGATCCGGATGGCCAGCGTTTGAGTTTTGCCGCCGGCGTGCTTGCCGCGCGCCGGCGGTTCTTCTTTGTGAGGGGGCAGAGATGCAATCGAAATTCCTGGCACTGATGGCGTCCGCAGCATTTGTGGCGGCCGGGCCCGCAATGGCTGCGCCGGGAGACGCTGCGCGCATCATCGACGAGGGCATGAACCGCAGCCAAGTGATGATGACCGCGTCCGAGCTAATGGACGGAATCGGCGCTCGCCTCACCAATTCGCCTAACATGCGGCGCGCCGAGCAATGGGCGATCGGCAAGTTCCAGAGCTACGGCCTGACCGACGTTCACCGGGAGGGCTTCGACTTCGGCCGCGGCTGGGAGATCGTGGATTCGAGCGTGGTCATGACCGCGCCGCGTCGAATCAAGCTCACCGCGATTCCAATCGCCTGGTCGCCCCCGACAGCGGGCGCGCTGAGCGCCCCCGTGATCGTCGCGCCGATGAACCGCAAGGAACAGTTCGTGGCCTATCGCGGCAAGCTTCGCGGCAAAATCGTGATGATCGACCTGCCCGGAACCGGCGACGAACCCGACAAAGCCGCCTTCCGGCGCCTCGACTCCGGGGAGATATCCAAGCTCGACCAGTTTGAGCAGCCTAAGTTCGATCCCGACTTCGTCGACAGCTTCACCAAGCGCATCAATTTCTGGAACGATGTCGACCAGTTCCTGGCGAGCGAGGGCGCTGTCGCGTGGGTCCGCAAATCCTATCGCGACGGGAAGCTGATCTCCGGCGAAGGCTATCAGAACATGATTGGCAAGAGCCCGAAGCTGCCAGCGGTCGAAATCGCGTCCGAGGACTATCGGCGCCTGGCCCGCCTGGCCAAGACGGGGCGCAATCCAGAGCTCGAGATCAACAGCAACGTCCGCTACGTCGACGACGACCGGCAGGGCTACAATATCATCGCCGACCTTCCCGGAACCGACCCCAAGGCGGGCTACGTCATGGCCGGCGGTCACTTCGACAGCTGGGCCGCGGGTGACGGCGCTGCCGACAATGGCGCAGGCAGCGTCGTCGTTCTCGAGGCGGCGCGCATCCTGCGCCAGCTGGGAGTACGGCCCAAGCGCACCATCCGCTTCGTTCTTTGGTCTGGAGAGGAGCAGGGCCTGTTCGGCTCGCTGTCCTACATCGAGCGTCACATCGCGGTCCGCCCTTATCGCCTGACCGAGGACGGGACCGCGAACTACGACAAATGGGAGAAGTCGTTCCCAATCACGCCCCTGGCCGAATATTCGGACCTGAAGGCCTATTTCAACCTCGACAATGGCTCGGGCAAGGTCCGCGGCATCTATGCCGAGGGGAACACAGGCGCTTCGTCACTGCTGAAGGAGTGGCTGGCGCCGTTCGACGCGATGGGCGCCGATGCGATCGTTGCCGCGCCCACCGACGGCACCGATCACCAATTCTTCCAGACCGTCGGCCTGCCCGCCTACCAGTTCATCCAGGACCCGCTGGATTATGGCTCGCGCGTCCACCATTCGAACATTGATACGCTGGATCACATGAAGGCCGAGGACTTGCGTCAGGCGTCGGTGGTCATGGCTGGAGTCCTGCTCGCTGCAGCCAACAGCGAAAAGGAATTGCCGCGACAGCCACTGCGCACGCAGCCGCTGCCGACCGACCCGTTCAAATACGACTATCCCGAGCCGAAATAGGCTCCAGCGTAGTTCACTCGCGGTTAACCTGCGCGGGCGCGTACACGCGCGCATGTTCCTCCGTAGTAGTGGAGTCTCGACATGCGCGTTTCACAACTTCGCTTAGCCGCTTTGGCACTGACGAGCGGTATCGCCCTTAGCGGCTGCGCCTACGACATGTACGGCGATCCCTACGGTTACGGCTATGGCTACGGCCCTCAGAGCAGCGTCTCGATCGGCGTCGGCTACGGCGGTTATGGCTACGGGGGCTACGGCTACGGCGGCTACCCCTACGGCGGCTACCCCTACGGCGGCTACGGCGGCTACCCCTATGGCGGTTATTACGGCGGCTACGGCTACCCTTACAGCGGCTACGGCTATGATCCGTTCGGCTGGTACGGGAACTATTATTATCCCGGCAGCGGCATCTACGTGTACGACAGCAATCGCACCCGGCACGTCTGGAGCGGCGACCAGCAGCGCTATTGGACCCAGCGCCGCCAGCAATGGCAGAACCATCATTCAAGAACGACCGCCGCAGCCACGGGCGAGAACTGGAGTGGCTGGGACCGCTCGCGCTGGCGCAACCGGACCGTCTCGACGACGGGCGCGACGACTAGCTCGACCGGGACTTGGTCGCGCGACTCCAATCGAGGCTGGCAGCGCCGTTCCTCGACGAGTGCCACTACCCAAAGCTCGGACGGGTCGCAGCGGGATCGAGGCGGCCGCCGTCGCGGCGACCGCGACGACTAAGCGGTTCCGCCGTCTCTTTGCGGGCGGCGTCGGATCAGTACGATCGAGATGAACGTCATCACGACCTCGCCGTGTTGATTGGTGACTGTCGTTTGGGTTCGGAAGGAGCCCATGTCTGGGCGGCTGCGGGACGGGGTCGTTTCGAGGATCTTGCCGCGCACGTGCAGCGTGTCGCCGGGGTAGACCGGCTTCTTCCACCTGAGCTCGTCGATTCCGGGCGAGCCTAGCCCGGCCTGCTTATTGTCGACGACTCGGCGCGCGATCACCGCCATGGTCATTGCAGCGGTGTGCCAGCCGCTCGCGGCGAGGCGCCCGAAGTGGGTCTTCGCGGCGGCCTCGTCCGACAGATGGAACGGTTGCGGATCGTACTTGCTCGCGAACTCGAGCACTTCCTCACGCGTGACTTCATATGTGCCGAACTCGGTCTCGGCGCCAACCTGCAGGTCTTCAAAATAGATCATGGCGGTCGCGCATAGCGACGAGTGTCGCTTCGCGCTACGCTGGGCTGTGGCGACGCATTCGACCCTTGGGACCGGCTGGGATCCCCGCCTGATCGAGGCCGCGGTCGCGCTTCACGAGAACCGTCTCGACGTCGCCGAGCGCATCCTGAAGCCATACCTCAAGGAGGATCCATTCGACGCGAAGGCGATCCGGATGCTCGCCGAGCTGGCGGCGCGGATCGGCCGGTGGCGGGATGCCGAGAATCTGCTCCGCCGCGCCGTCGAGCTTGCGCCGGGCTGGACGGCGGCAAAGGCCAATCTGGCGATGGTGCTCGGGCGGACCGGCAGGCCGGCCGAAGCGATGGAGCTGCTCGACAGCGTCCTCGAGGAGGAACCTGACTGGGTCGGGCACTGGAACCTGAAAGCGGCGAATCTTGGACGTCTCGGCGACTTCGAGCAGGGAATCGCGCTCTACGAGAATGTCCTCAAACAATCGCCCAAGCAGCCGCGGGTCTGGCTGAGCTACGGCCATATGCTGAAGACCGTCGGGCGGCTTGAGGAGGGCATCGACGCCTATCGGCGGGCCATCGACTTGCAGCCGACGCTTGGCGAGGCCTGGTGGAGCCTCGCGAACCTCAAGACAGTGCGGTTCGACGAGGCCGATCTGGAGGCCATGCGGAATGCGCTTCGCGCTCCGGCCCTGTCGGACGCGGACCGCTTTCATCTCGATTTCGCGCTGGGGAAGGCGCTGCACGATGCTGGCGAGGCCGACAAAGCCTTCGCCCATTATGCCCGCGGCAACGCGCTTCGTTTGAAATCGGCGCCTTACGAACCGTCGTGGATCACCAAGATCGTTGACGCTTGCGTCGCGGCCTTCACAAACGGGGCGTTCAGCGACGGTGCGGGCGGCTGCGAGGCAAGAGACCCGATCTTCATCGTCGGAATGCCACGTGCCGGATCGACCCTGATCGAACAGATCCTTTCGTCGCACAGCCTGGTCGAAGGCACGTCGGAACTTCCGGACGTTCCCGCGCTTGCGCGCAAGATCGGCGCTTATCCCGAGGCGATCGTTGGCGCATCGGCGAGCGAACGTCGGGCGCTGGGCCAGGAGTACCTCAAGCGCACGGCAGTGCAGCGACGCACCGACCGCCCGTTGTTCATCGACAAGCTGCCGAACAACTGGCTGTTCGTGCCCTTCATCCTGCTGGTCCTTCCGAACGCCCGCATCATCGATGCGCGCCGCCACCCACTCGGATGCTGCCTGTCCAATTTCCGCCAGCAATTCGCGCGGGGACAGGACTTCGCCTACGATCTTGCGCATCTCGGCCAATATTATGCCGACTACGTCCGCCTGATGGCGCACGTCGACGCAATCCTGCCGGGGCGGGTCCATCGCGTTATCTATGAGAGGATGGTCGACGACACGGAAGCGGAAGTCCGCAGGCTGCTCGACTATTGTGGGCTGGAGTTCGAGCCGCGGGTCCTCGAGTTCTACAATACCGAGCGCGCGGTCCGGACCCCAAGCTCTGAACAAGTGCGCCGCCCGATCTACCGCGATGCAACCGAGGAGTGGCGCGCTTACGAGGCGCACCTTGGCCCGCTGAAGGAGGCGCTCGGTCCGGTGCTCGACGCTTACCCGGAGCCTGCGACCTTCCCGCAACGGTAGCGCAACAATCCAACCGGATCGCTGACACTGTTGTTGACAAGGCGCGGGGCCTCTGTCGCATTGGTGTCATATTGCCACGGGGGAAATAATGGGCAATTTTCGAGCGCTGACGATCGGCCTCCTCGCTTCGACGGCGCTCGCGCCGCCGGTCTTCGCCCAGACGGGCCAGTCGCCTACGCCAGGCACCAACGCCACGGACGTGACCGCGCCGCCGCCGAAGGTTCAGCAGGCGCAGGACGGGCAGGTCCAGGATCAGACTGAGATCGTCATCACGGCGACCAAGCGCGAGGAGCGCCTTCAAAACGTTCCTCAGAGCGTGCTCGCGATCGGGACCCGGCGGCTCGACCAGCTGAACATCAGCAATTTCGAGGAATATACGAAGCAGCTGCCCTCGGTGAGCTACAACTTTGCTCAGTCCGGCGGCACCGTCGTCTACATGCGCGGCGTCGCGACCGGTGGCGACGGCAACCATTCCGGCGCCCTGCCGTCGGTCGGCGTCTATCTCGACGAGCAGCCCGTGACGACGATCGGCGGAGCGCTGGACGTCCACATCTATGACATCGCGCGGATCGAGAGCCTCGCGGGGCCGCAGGGGACCCTGTACGGCGCGTCGAGCGAAGCCGGCACCATCCGCATCATTACTAACAAGCCGGACCTCGATGCGACCTATGGCCGCGTCGACGGCGAGCTCAACACCGTCGCCCACGGTGGCGTCGGTGGAAAGCTCGAGGGCATGATCAACGTGCCCATCGCCAACCATGTCGCATTCCGCGGGGTCGCTTTCTACCAGAAGGACGCCGGTTACATCGACAATGTGCCGGCGAGCCGGACCTATTGCGGCACGCCCATCACCGATGGCGAGGGCGGGATCACCGGCTGCATTCACGACGGAATCCACGTCACCAATGCAGCGTTCGTGCACAACGACATCAACACGGTGTCGAACTATGGCGGTCGCGCCGCGCTCAAGATCGACCTCGACGACAATTGGACCGTCACGCCGACGATCATGCATCAATATTACAAACAGGATGGCTTCTTCGCCTTCGATCCTGCTGTCGGCGACCTGAAGGACGAGCGGTTCCGCAATGAATACCGCAAGCAGAGCTTCACCCAGGCCGCGCTGACAGTCGAAGGCAAGATCTGGAATTTCGACCTGACCTACGCGGGAGCCTATCTCAATCACCCGACTTATTCGCTCGGCGACTATACTGACTACACCGACGCCTACGACTATATCTACGAAGGCTCCGGCGGCATCGCCAACTACCAAAATTACGTCGATTCGGCGGGCAATACGATCGACCCGCGCCAGTACATTGTCGGCGGCGAGCACTTCAAGAAGATGAGCCAGGAATTGCGCATCGCAACGCCCAAGGAATGGCCGCTCCGCGCGATCCTCGGCGCCTTCTACCAGCGCCAGACCAATCACATCTACCAGAACTATCTCGTCGACAATCTGGGTCAGCAGGTGTCGGTCAACGGTTGGCCGGGAACGATCTGGCTGACCCTGCAGGACCGCAAGGACAAGGACTATGCGATATTCGGAGAGGCCGAATATGATCTTACCCCGAAACTGACGCTGATTGCCGGCGGGCGATATTACAAGTTCGACAATACGCTGATCGGCTTCAACGGCATGGGCCAGAATAACCCTGTCGGCATTACGCTCGGTTACAACCGCTGCCTCACGGTCAACGGAAAACTGCTCAAGGATGATATGACCGCCGCACTGATCAGTGGCGGCGTCCCTGGTACTCCGTGCACCAACGTCGGACAGGTCGTGAACGGCAAGCTCGAGCCCAAGCAGAGCGAGGGGACGGGCTTCATCCACCGCCTGAGCGCGCGCTACAAGCCGACGAAGGACCTGATGTTCTATGCGACCTGGTCTCGCGGCTTCCGACCTGGCGGCATCAACCGCCAGCCCACGGCGCCGTCCTACGCACCTGACTATTTGTACAACCTCGAAGCTGGATGGAAGACCCAGTTCGGGCCGCTGATTTGGAACGGGGCCATCTATCACCAGATTTGGAAGGGCTTTCAGTTCGCCTTCCTCGGCGCGAACAGCCTTACGGTCATCCAGAACGGACGCGACGCGCGGATCAACGGCATTGAGTCCGACATCTCGTACGTCGCTGGCGGCCTGACCTTGAATGCCGCTGCCTCGTACACGGATGCCAAGACGAAGGGCGCGATCTGCCACTCTTCGCTCGATACGACAGCCGATTGCTCGGCGGTGATTGACGGTGATCAGGACTTCATCATCACGCCATCCGGAACGCGTCTGCCGATCACGCCCAAGTTCAAGGGGACGGCGACTGCCCGTTACAGTTGGCCGATGGGGTCGGGGAAAGCCCACGTCCAGGGAAGCATTGCCTACCAAGGGTCGTCCACCGTCGACGTCAGGCAGGATGTCGGCGGCGGCTTCAATCCGAACAGCATCTTCGGAGAGGTTCGCTCATCGACGCTGGTCGACCTGTTCGCCGGTTATGATTGGCATAATTACAGCCTGGAACTGTTTACGACCAATGTCTTCGACGAGCGCAATGAGCTCGCCCGGGTAACCGCCTGCGGCGCCTGCCTGCGGCTACACATCATTCCTGGCCGTCCGCGCACGTTCGGGATCCGGGCCGGAGCAAAATTCTAGGCTGAACGCTTTTGGCCGGTCGACGGTTGATCGTCGCGTGAACTATCGGCCGTCATCGCGGCGCCTGCAATGGCGCCTGATCGCTCTCGCGCTGGCGCTCGCGGGCACGTGGCTCGCGATGCTCCTTGACGGGGGCGGCCCAGTCGACCGAGCAATCTACGAAGCGCTCTATTCGGGGGAACGGCCGATCCTGCTTGCCGTGGCGCGACTGCTCACGGCCCTGGGCGAGCCGACCTTGCTGATCGGGGCGGGGCTCGTTTGCGCGCTCGGGCTGTGGTGGGCCGGCCGCGGGCGCGCCGGTCTGGCGCTGGTACTCATCACGCTGACGGGGCGGATCCTGACCGAGGCGCAGAAATACTGGATCGCTCGAGTCCGGCCCGATATCGAACCCCATCTGGTCGTGGTGAAGACGAGCAGCTTCCCGAGCGGCCATGCGGCAAGCTCGATGATCTTCTATCTGACGCTGGCGCTACTCGTTGCCGGACGCGGCCGGCTGCGCTTTCCGGCAGCGGCGGCCGCCATCCTGCTTTCGTTATCGATCGGTACAAGCCGCGTGATGCTGGGGGTGCATTGGCCGAGCGACGTCGTGGGCGGGTGGGCGTTCGGCCTGTTGTGGGTGATACTTACGCTGAAGCCCACCGAGCACCTGTTGCACAAGGGGCCCGCGGATTACTCCCAGCGAGCCCCTGATTTCGAATTGACTGACGATCGGGCCGGTTAGGCCGCAAAGGCCAGCGTCCGGGAGGGGCGCCGCCGGACCATGCCGCCGACCAGCGCGAAGCCGAGCAGCATCATCGCCCAGGTCGCCGGTTCCGGCACTGCCGATCCACCGCCGACCACCTCGATGTGCGTCCCGACCGCGTAGGCATAATGCAGAGTGATGCTGTTGCCTGTTGCCAGGTTGCCGATCAGGTAAGCGAGGTTCAGGCTGTCGTCGCCGACCGTGTTGTTCACGCTTCCGGTAAGCACCGTGTAGGGATTGATGTTGTCGCAACAGGCAGGATCGATGCGGGTGTTGTGGCTAAGCGTGCTCCCGTTCAGGTTGACGAGGGCAAGCGTCCGCCCGTTGGCTTCACTCGCAGAACCGATGAAGTCCTCGACACCGAACAGCAGGTTGCCGCGCTGGTTGAGTGAATTGAACCCGCCCGAGTCCGGATCGACGGAGCGCGCGAACGCCAGGTTGGTAAGGTCCTGCAGCGCGGTTAGCGTCGTATAGACCTCGATGCGCTCGTCGCCGTCGTTGAAGAAATAGGAATTGACGATGCTGACGAAGGCGTTGCTGCCGCTCCACGTGGCCGCATTGTCATATCCCATGGCGGCAGCGCCGGTCAGCAAGCTCGGCGATGACACCCCGAAGCCCGTAGATACTGCGTCATTGTCGGCCTGAATGAATCCGCTCTGGGTCGAATTGATCGAATAACCCTCATGCGGGACGCCGGGTGTGATGTAATCCGTCGATGCATCGAAGGTCCCGGTCCCGGTCGGATCGTGAATAAGGCCGGGGCTCGTCGCGCCGCCACTTCCCAGCGTTCCGTAATTGCTGATTCCGACCTTTATGTAATTTCCGGTGAGCGTGACGGAAGCTGATGCGGGCGCTGCAATCGAGCCCAAAGCGACCGCCGCAAATGCGGTTACGAACGCCATACGCAACATGGCACATCTCCTAAGCAAACTCGACGGCCCCCAATTTGCCGCGACTCGCTCAGTATCACATTAACGTATTGTTAACATCATTTAATTGACTTGGGTAATAACCACCATCGCGCTCCGAGCTTTCGGTTCCGGAATGAACCCGTCTGGGCTATAGCTTCCGCTGCAATTGCGCAGGGGAGGGCTTTATGGGCTCGAGACCATTCACGATGATTGCCGCGTTGGTGTTCTTCGCCGTGTCGCTGCTCCACGTGTACCGCGTGTTCACCCACTTCCAGATCATCATCGGCACGCACACCATCCCGCTGTGGATCAGCTATTTCGGGATCGTGATTCCGGCCTTGCTGGCGATCCTGCTGCTGAGAGAGAACCGGGCGCCCTGAGCGCGCATCCTAAACGTTGAAGCGGAACAGCAGCACGTCGCCGTCCTGGACGACATAGTCCTTGCCTTCGGAGCGCAACTTGCCGGCGTCGCGAGCGCCGGCTTCGCCGCCGAACCGCACATAATCATCGTAAGCGATTGTCTCGGCGCGGATGAACCCGCGCTCGAAATCGGTATGGATCTCGCCCGCCGCCTCGGGCGCCTTGGCGCCCTTGTGCACGGTCCACGCGCGCGCTTCCTTCGGCCCCGCCGTGAAGAAGGTGATCAGGCCAAGCAGCTCGTAGCCGGCGCGGATAACCCGCGCGAGCCCGGTCTCATGAAGCCCGAGGTCCGCCAGGAATGCGTCTCGCTCGTCCGGCGGAAGGGTCGCGATCTCGGATTCAATCGCGGCGGAGACTACCACCGCCTTCGCATTCTCCGCTGCGGCCTTTTCGAACACCCGCGCCGACAGCGCGTTGCCGTCGGCGGCATCCGACTCGTCGACATTGCACACATAGAGCACGGGCTTGGCGGTCAGCAGCTGGGCGCGCGCCAGTGCCTTGGCCTCTTCGGCGTCCCTGGGCTGGACGAGGCGCGCCGGCTTCGACGCGCGCAGCAGCTCAAGCGCCTGGGCGAGCACCGACGCTTCGATCTTGGCTTCCTTGTCGCCCTGCTGGGCCTTCTTGACGAGGTTGGGGACGCGACGCTCGAGGCTGTCGAGGTCCGCGAGCATCAACTCGGTCTCGACCGTCTCGGCGTCGGCGATCGGGTCCACCCGGCCTTCGACATGGGTAACGTCGCCGCCCTCGAAGCAGCGCAGCACGTGGACGATCGCATCCACTTCGCGAATATTCGCGAGGAACTGGTTGCCGAGCCCTTCGCCCTGGCTCGCGCCGCGGACCAGGCCGGCGATGTCGACGAACTCGATCTGGGTCTCGATCTCCTGCGCCGACCCTGCGATCTCGCGGATCTTGTCGAGCCGCTCGTCGGGCACCGCGACGCGCCCGATATTGGGTTCGATCGTGCAGAACGGATAATTTGCCGCCTGCGCTGCGGCAGTTTCCGTCAGCGCGTTAAAGAGCGTCGATTTGCCCACGTTCGGCAGGCCGACGATGCCGCAGCGAAAGCCCATCAGTTCGCCTCCGCCGTTTCGATCCAGTCGGTGAGTCCCTCGCGCCGATGGACCTCGCGCAAGCTTTCGCGCTGCTTCATGCGCCGGAGATAGGCGTCGAGATTGCGCCAGGTTTGCGCAGGCCTGGGCATGTTGCGCGACCAGCGCGCGAGCATGGTCGCGAGGAAGTCGGCCGCGCTCATGCCCGACCCGACCATATATTCGCGTCCGTCGGCAAGCCGGTCGTCCAGGCGGTCGAAGACCTGCTCGATCCGGCGCCGGGCGTTTTCCCTGACCCGGTCGGCATCGTCGGGGCCGCCGAAGTCTTGCGGATAGAACCAGGCTCGAAAAGCCGGGAGCAGCGCATTGGCAAGGACGATCATCAGCTCGAGGTAGGCGGCGCGATCGGCCGACCCCGCGGCGGGCGCAAATCCCACCTCGGGGTGACGCTCGGCAAGCAGCATGAGCAGGGCAGTGCTTTCGCCCTGCGGCTTTCCGTCGACGATCAGGGTCGGAACCTTGCCTTCTGGATTCAGCGCCAGGTAGCGCGGTGATTTCTGCTCATCTGAACTGAAATCGACGAGGTTCGCCTCGAACGGAACGCCAAGCTCGATGAGCATCCAGTGCACGGCGAGGCTCGCCGCGCCAGGCGCATAGTAAAGGGTGTACATGGCGCGCGGTTAGCGGCTGCCCGCTTCGAGCGCCAGCGGCGCTAGCTTGGTATCGCCCGGCGGCGTAAGACCATTGAGCTATCGGCCAAATAGGGGGGTCGGATGACCATCGCTTTTTCGAGAAGGTCGCTGCTCGGCGCAGCTTCGGCGGGGACCGCGCTCGCCTTCGGCAATGCTCCGGTGCTCGTCGCGGCGAAGCCCGCGCAAAAACCGCTGTTCGGGCCCGACCAGGGAATTGCCTGGCTGACCTACAACGAAAATCCCTACGGGCCTTCGCCCAAGGCGCTCGCCGCGATCGCGCAGGCGGCGGGCAAGGGGTGCTATTATGCCGACGACGCCACTGATCGCCTGCGGGCGATGGTCGCCGAACGCTTCGGCCTTTCTCCCGCGAATGCGGCGATCGGCAATGGTTCGACCGAGGTGCTGAGCGCGGCGGCGCTGGACTGGGGCCGAAGCGGACCGATTGTCTGCCCCGAGCTATTCTTCGAAGAGCCATTGCAGGTTGCGGTGCGGCACGGCGCGCGGCTGGTCCGCGTACCGCTTCGCCCGGACATGAACATCGACTTGGAAGCGATGGCTGTCGCGGCGGCCGCCAACAAGGCGTCGATGGTCTATCTGTGCAACCCCAACAATCCGACCGGCATGCTTGTCGACCCGCAGGAGCTCCGGGCCCATGCCTCGCGCCTGCCGCCCGAGACGACGCTGCTGGTCGACGAGGCGTACAACGAGCTGACCGATCATCCGGCGCAGAACTCGATGATCGACCTCGTGAAGGCCGGCCGGAACGTGATCGTCAGCCGAACCTTCTCGAAGATCTACGGGCTCGCCGGGATGAGGATCGGCTACGCGCTGTCGACGCCCGCAAATGCGGAGCGAATCAACGGCAACATCATGACAATCGACCTCGCAACGGCGGCCTTGGCCGCCGCGATCGCCTCCCTGAACGACGAGGCCTTCATGGCCTTTTCGAAGAACCGCATCCTGGAGGCGAGGGGCATGATCCTGGATGCGGCGCGGAAGGCCGACTTGCCGGTGCTGCCGAGCCAGGCGAACTTCGTCTTCGTGCGGGTACCGGACGCCGATGCGCTGAAGGCGAGAATGGCGGAGCGCGGGATCATCATTCGCGGCGCCTATGGGAAATGGCACGAATGGTCGCGGGTCAGCACCGGCAAGATCGAGGACGTCCGGCGCTACGCTGCCGCTCTGCCGGAGCTCGTCAGGCGAAGTTGAAGCTGATGCTGAGCCGCTCGCCGCGGCCGCTGCCCGCCAGCACCTCGTGCCGAAGCCAGCTTTCCCACATCAGCAGCAAGCCAGCCCTTGGCTTGACGGTGACGAAGCTTTCCAGCAGCTGGGGCGCGGCCATCATCAGCGGCAGGCGCGGGTCCTCGAACCGGATTGCTCCCGACCCTCGGGGCACATCGACGTAGAGTGTGCCGGAGATGATGCTGTGCGGGTGGATATGTCCACTGTGCTGCCCACCGGCTTTCAACAGGTTGACCCACAGGCTGTCGAGCTTCGGCTTGGTTTCCCAGCCGGCCTCGCGCGCGAAAGATGCAGCGTGCCGCGTCAGCAGCCTCGCGAGGTCGGCGAAGGCCGGATCGCGCTTCGGCAGGTCGTTGAGCGAGGCATAGCTGGTATAGCCCGCGTACCGATGCTGCTTCGACCATCGCCGGCCTGCTTCATCCTCCCGCGACAGGCTGCGGATGGAATGCGCGAGGTCCCTTAGCAGCGCGTCGTCCGCGATATCGGCCTCGTAAAGCATGGTGGCGAACAGGCTGCGCATGGGCGCCCTTGTGTCGTTCAACCGTTTGCAGATCAATCGAAGCGCGGCCGCTCCTCGCAGAATCGGTCGAGACTTCGGCTCCGCCCGACGGCACCCGGCGGGAATTTCATCCCTTCGCCACTTAAAACTTCCAAGAGCGCCGGCCTTGGGCAGTCTCGCGGAAACCCTGACAAGGAAGGTGTCCGGTCGATGCCATCGTCGCGTACCCTGGCGAAGCTCAGCATCGCCGTCATCGCATTGAGCCACGCCGGTCACGCGGTGGCGCAGTCCCGCTCGTCGGACAATGCGGTGACCCAGGCGGAGGACGCATTCGGCTTCAGCGTCGGTCGCGAGAGCCTCGGCATCTACAACGCTGGCAACGCGCGCGGCTTCTCGCCGACCTCGGCGGGCAATTTGCGCATCGATGGGCTCTATTATGACCAGGGCGGCTTTGCTGCCTCGTTGGTCAGCCCGCTGGTCAATTCCACCAGCATCAAGGTGGGCTTGTCCGCCCAGGGCTATCCGTTCGCGGCGCCGAGCGGGATCGTCGACATTGGCCTGCGCAAGCCGGCCGACAAATCATCGGCCTCGGTGGTCATCAATGGCGACAGCTTTGGCAGCGCGGGGGTCGAGGTCGATGGCTCCTTGCCGGTCAGTTCGACGCTGTCCCTGGCATATGGGCTCGTGCTCAGCCGCGTCGCGTTCCCGGACGGCACCGACAACCTGAATCACAGCCAAAGTCTGCTGCTTCGCTGGCGTCCGGCAAAGGGCATCGAGATTATCCCCTTCTGGTCACTCTATAACGATTACAATGACGAAGCCGGCGTCTTTTACAGTCCTGACGGCGAGTTCCTGCCGCCGCTAGCAAAGCCGCATCGCTTCGAGGGAGCACGATGGGCGGACTTCCGCTTCGTCGCGACCAATCACGGCGTTCTCGGCAATTTCGGCCTGACCCCGAACACGGTGCTGCGAGTGGGCGCATTTCGCAGCGTCCAGGATCAGAAGAGCTCGTTCACGAACATTCTCGCGAACGAAGAACCGGACGGGACCGGCGAGCGGATCGTCATCGCGGATCCTCCCACGAAGAATACGTCCGTCAGCGGCGAAGCGCGGCTCACCCACAGCATCATTGATGGGCCGCGCCTTCACGTGATTCACCTAAGCGTTCGTGAACGAGACGCTCATCGGCAGTTCGGCGGTTCCGCCGTGATCGATTACGGGCCGGGGAGGATCGGCGAGATCCTCGACGTGCCCAAGCCGGCCTCATTCGACTTCCGCGAAGTCAGCCGCCAGCATCTCACCCAGACGACCTATGGAGTTGCCTATGACGGGCGCTGGCGGAACGTCGGCGAGATCAGCTTCAGCATCTCCAAGGCCCGCTACGAAAAGACGACCACGATCCCGGGCGATGAGGTCGCCGTCGCGCGGTCCAGTCCGTGGATCTACAATGGTACTGCTGCGGCGAACGTCACCAAGACGATCACGGTCTACGCGGGCTACGCTCGCGGGCTGGAGGAAAGCGGGCTTGCGCCGCCCAGTGCGGCCAACCGCAATTCTCCGCTGCCGACAATCATCACCACGCAGAAGGACGCGGGCGCGCGCCTCGTCCTCGGTCCCTTGAAGCTGACGGGGGGTGTGTTCGACCTGACGCGGCCCTATTTCGGGTTCGATTCCGCCAATATCTTCAAGCAGGTCGGAACTGTCGAAAGCCGCGGCGCGGAATTCTCGATTTCCGGCAACGTAACGCCCAAGCTGAGCGTCGTCGCAGGCGGCGTGTTCATCAATGGCAAGGTCACTCGCGACGCGGGCGCGCAGGGTTCGGTCGGTCCGAAGCCTGTGGGTTTGTCGCCGCACCAGCTCAGTCTCAACGCGAACTGGAAAACGCCGTTCAAGGGCCTCGAGCTCGACACGACGGTGATCAACCGCGCTCCGGCGCCCGCAACGACCGACAACCTCGTCTATATTCCTGCCAAGTGGCGCTGGGACGTCGGCACGCATTTCCATTTCAAGCTCGCCAAGCATGATGCGACGCTAAGGCTCCAGATTTTCAACATCACCGGGAACACCGGCTACAATGTGCAGGGATCGAACTTCTACGGGCAAAACCCGAGCCGGTTCGTCCAGGGCTTCCTCAGCATCGACTTCTAATCGTCTTGTTGCAGCCGCAGCGCGACCTCGCTCATGAAACGGACGTCGTCTCGTTCCGCAAGCCATTCCGCTTCGCCTGCGATCGCGGCCAGCAAATCTGACAGCGGCTCCATCTCGGCCTTCGCATAATTTCCCAGCACATGGCCGGTGACGAGCTCCTTGCGACCGGGTCCCGGGTGGCCGATGCCGATGCGCACGCGGCGGAAATCAGGGCCAAGCGACGCATCGATCGAGCGGAGACCGTTATGGCCGGCAAGTCCGCCGCCGGTGCGTACCTTCACCTTGAAGGGCGCGAGATCGAGCTCGTCATGGAAGACCGTCAGGTCGTCCATGCCGAGCTTGTAGAAATGCATCGCCTGCTGAACCGCGTCCCCGCTGTCGTTCATGAAGGTCTGCGGCTTCAGCAGCAGGATGCGGTGACCGCCGATGCGGCCCTCGGCGATCAGGCTTCGAAACTTTTTCGACCAGGGCGAAAAGCCATGAGCCTCCGCGATGATGTCGGCCGCCATGAACCCCACGTTGTGACGCTGCAGCGCATATTTCGCGCCGGGATTCCCGAGGCCGACCCAGAGTTGCATCGCCGCTCGCTAGCAGCAGCGGCGCCCAAAAAGAAACCGCCCGCCGGTTAGGGCGAGCGGTTCCTGTTTTCGGCACGTGAGGACCGGGCTTACTCGCTCGCTTCCTCGCCGCCCTCGGAAGCGGCTTCGCCTTCGCCTTCCTCGCCCTCGACGGTCGGGACCTCGCCTGCAGGCGCTGCCTCTTCCTCTTCGGCCTTCATCGCCGACGGAGCGACGATCGTGGCGACGGTGAAGTCTTCCTCATCGTTCCAGGGGGTGACTCCGTCCGGCAGCTTCACCTGGCTGATGTGGATCGAATCGCCAATCTCCATCCCGTCGAGCGGAATGTGAATCTCGTTCGGGATGCTTGCGGCGTCGCACTCGATCTCGAGCTCGTGGATGACGGCGTTGAGAACGCCGCCACGCTTGAGGCCCGGCGAAGCCTCCTCGTTGTCGAACCGCAGCGGAATCGCGACGTGCACCTTGGTGTGCTCGCCGATCCGCAGGAAATCGACGTGGATCGGCCGGCTCGAAACCGGGTGGAAATCGATCGCTTTCGGCAGGGTGCGATGCGGCTTGCCCTCGAAGTCGATCATCACGACCGAGTTCATGAAGTGACCGGTCGAAAGCATCTTGGACAGGAGCTTCTCCTCGACATGAATCGAAAGAGGCTCCTTCTTCTCGCCGTAAACCACGGCAGGTACCCGGCCTTCGCGGCGCAGTGCACGGGAGGCTCCCTTGCCAGCCCGGTCGCGCGCCTCGGCGGGCAGCGTCAGCTGTTCGCTCATTTGGCTATGCTCCGTTTAAGTAACCCGCCACGCCTCCAGGGATGACCATGGCTGGGAGCGCGCCCCCTACGGGAGAGCCGCCGGAAAAGCAAGTTACGCCTTAGTTGGCGCGCTGCGACGGGATCCCGCGTTCGGCGAGGCGGACGAGCAGGCTGTCAGGACCGGCGAGGTGACCGGCGCCGACGGCGACGAACACCGTCCCCGGCGCCTGCATCCGGGCCCTGATCCAGTCGGCCCAGCGCTCGTTCCTCTCGGTGAACATCATCCGGTAGGTGTCGGGGGATGCCTGGCGAAGCTGGGAAAGCATACGCACGAACACGCTCTGGTCGCCGTGCTTCCAGGCGGCCTGCATTTCGGCCATCGCCTTCGATAGTCCGTCTACGGAACGACTCTCGACTGGCTGGCCGGGGCGAGGCATGGGCGATGCAGCCGTTGCCGGCATGCGGTTGAACATATCGATTTGCAGCTGCAGGGTCTCCAGCCCGGCGACCGGCTTGCCTTCGGCTTCAGCGACGTGCCGCAGCACCATGTCGGCCCCATTTCCGACCTGCATGCCCTGCGCGCGGCCGGCGTTGATGGCGAGCCGGGTGGTCGCGAGGAACGAGGCCGAGGGCGTCACCGACGGGGCGCGGAGCGAGGGCGTGAACCGTTCAGGCAATGGGCCTTCGGGGACCAGCGTCTCGAGGACCAGCTCGTCGGACTGCTCGAAGGCAGTGCGGACCTGGTTGCCGAACCATTGCGACCGACCGTCGAGCGCGTGGAAAGTGCCGAAGATGTAGACAGTGGTGTCGGCGTCGCGGACGACAAACATCGCGGGCTCGTCGACCGGCTCGGTCGCGGAAGGGATCGCGGGCGATGCGGCAGCAAGCGCAGCAGCGACAAGCAGATTGACCATCCATCACCCTCCCGAGGCGAATGGCTCTGGCAGGTGATGAAGCGGAACGGAGTCGGCCGACGAACGCCGGCCAGCGATCCATTCGCGCATCAGACCCCCCAGCCCGATACCCGGAGAGGATGGTCACCAACTCCTTAAGAAATGTCTAGCGAATTTAGCCGAAAGGTGAACATTTATCGACAGATAGGACGGGCATTTATTGCGTATCCGTAACTATTGGATGCGCCGGACCTTCAACCCGTCCTTTTCCAGCAGCGCCAGGACCGAATGGGTTCCGGCCAAGTGACCTGCTCCGACCGCCACCATCACTGCGCCTGGCTGAGCCATGCGCCGCTCAATCCACTTAGCCCAATTGGTGTTGCGCTGGCGGATGAGTGCGTCGCGCATCGCCGGCGAAGTCGCCAAGTCGCGGTCGAAAGTACGGGCGATGCCCTTGACGTCGCCCCGCGTCCACGCGTCCAGCATGCCGCTGTACTCGCGCTTCATGTCCGCGCTGCCGGAGATCGCTCCATCGAGCAGGGTCAGCTGCGCTGATTCGGGCAGTTTGTCGAAAAAGCCGAGCTGCTCGAGGTTGGTTTCGAGCTCGCCGATCGGCTTGTTGCGCGCGACGAAGTCGCTCCGCAACACACCTTCGACGCCGCCCGACAGTCCCAGATCCTTGAACTGGTTGTTGAGCAGGATGAACGCCGCCATCCACGTCTTCATCGCGTTGAAGGCCTGTTCGGGGACGCCGCTCTTCTTGATTGCGGCCTGGAGCGCGGGGCGCTTTGCGGCCGAGACGCGCTCAACAATCGGCGGGAGGCCCTTCGCCATCCCCAGGCTGGCGAGCGCCGACATCATCTTGGCCGGGTTCTTCTCGTCGATGATGGTTTCGACGACCAGCTCCTGCGAGTTGGCAATGGCCTCGTCGAACTTGGCGGAGCGCCACTTGGTTTGATCGGGCAGCAAGTGGATCGTCCCAAACAGGTAGATGGTCGTGTCCGGGTCCGAGACCTGCCAGAGGGCAGGCTTCGCCTGTTGCGGCGCGCGCGCGTCGGCGGTTGCTGGGACGAATGCGAGCAAAGCCGCGATAGGTGCAAAGAGGCGCTTGAGGTTTAACATGGTAGCTCCGGATGTCGGGGTCAGACCTAAGGGTTCAAGATTGCGGATCGCTGAAGATTTCCTCGATCCGGGCGTCGAACAGCCGGGCAATGCGAAATGCGAGGGGCAGTGACGGGTCGTGCTTGCCGGTTTCGATCGCATTGACCGCCTGCCGTGAGACGCCTAGCCGCTCGCCGAGCTCGGCCTGGCTCCAGGCCCGCTCGGCCCGGAGGACGCGAAGACGGTTATTCACCGGCCGATTCCTCCGCCTCGTCCATGCGCCACGCAACGAATGCGCTGGGGAGGACCCAAGCGTAAAGGAAGATGCCCCAGAAAACGCCATTGTAGCCCTCATAGTCGCGCGGGACCCAGAGGCGCGTGTCGCTGGCGATGGCCGAATAGAGCACGAACAGCAAGGCGAGCACGGTGAACATTGCATAGGCGCTCTGCATCGCGCGGAGCCGAACCTGCATCTCGAACTCGTCGAGGAATTGCGGCTGCTCGCCGACGATCCGCTGGACCGAACTACTGGTGAGGAATGCAGCGCCAAACAGCGAGGCCATCAGCAGAACGGCGCCCGCGCCCTTGGCGACGAGGTCGGTCCCGAGCCCCAGCAGGAACGCCCCAGGAAGGTAAGCGATGAGGGCGATGGAGCTGGCCCAGCGGGCGGACCGAATGCTGATCGGCCGCGCCTTGTATGGGTCATTCTTCGAGCGAATGTAGAACACCGTATTTCCCTTCGGTTAACTCAGCGGACGAGGACGAACAGCGCGGCGAAGCCGAACACTACCGCGATGATGCTAATCGCGAGGCCGATCATGCGGCCGGTTTTCGTCGGGGTCTGGGTATTCGTCATTCTCGTTCGGTCCTGTCATGTTAACCTGACAATATGTCATGGTTCGCTTACTGTCAACAGGACCTGACATTTTGTTTGGTTTGGCTGACAGCTTGCCGGGCCAGCATGGATGCGCCAAAGCTCACGAATGCTGAGCTTCCAGGACCTAATCCTCACGCTCCACCGCTGCTGGGGCGCGCAGGGATGCGTGATCCTCCAGCCCTACGACATGGAGATGGGCGCGGGGACGTTTCACCCCGCAACGGTGCTCCGCTCGCTTGGGCCCGAGCCGTGGCGCGCCGCGTACGTCCAGCCGTGCCGTCGGCCGACCGACGGCCGTTATGGCGAGAACCCGAACCGGCTCGGCCATTATTACCAGTATCAGGTCGTGCTGAAGCCCAGCCCTGACGACCTGCAGGAGCTTTACCTCGGCAGCCTTCGCGAAATCGGCATCGACCCGCTGAAGCACGACATCCGCTTTGTCGAGGACGATTGGGAAAGCCCGACGCTCGGCGCCTGGGGCCTGGGCTGGGAAGTCTGGTGCGACGGGATGGAGGTCACCCAGTTTACCTATTTCCAGCAGGTCGGAGGATTCGAGTGCAGGCCGGTGACCGGCGAGCTGACCTACGGGCTCGAGCGCCTCGCGATGTACATCCAGGGCGTCGACAACGTCTTCGACCTCAAGTTCAACGACGCGGGCGTCAGCTACGGCGACGTCTTTCTCGAGAATGAGCGCGAAATGTCGGCATATAATTTCGAGGTCGCGGATACCGAAGCCCTGTTCGACCTGTTCCGCAAGGCGGCTGGCGAATGCGAGCGGTGCCTGGAGGCGAAGCTGCCGATCCCAGCCTATGAGCAGGCAATCAAGGCCAGCCACGTGTTCAACACGCTGCAGGCGAGGGGAGTGATCAGCGTGGCCGAGCGCCAGGCCTATATCGGCCGCGTCCGCGACCTCGCCAAAGCCGCCTGCGGCGCGTGGCTGGAGCGTGCCGGCTGATGGCCGATTTCCTGCTCGAGCTGCTCTCCGAGGAAATCCCGGCGCGAATGCAGGCGAACGCGCGCAACGAACTTGCGCGGCTGTTCGCGGAGTGCACCAGCGCCGCAGGCCTGAAGACCGGTGCGATCGACGTCTACTCGACGCCGCGGCGGCTTGCCCTGATTGCGCGCGACGTTGCCGATGTGACCGAGGCGAGCCGGGAAGAGCTCAAGGGTCCACGCACATCCGCGCCTCCGCAGGCGCTCGAAGGTTTCCTGCGCAAGACCGGCCTCACCAAGGACCAGCTCGAGGAACGGGACGGCGTCTATTTCGCGGTCGTCGAGCGGGCAGGGCAGGGGGCGGCTGATATAATCGCCGATGCGATCCGGCGCATAATCGCGGATTTGCCATGGCCGAAGTCGATGCGGTGGGGCGACGGCTCGCTGCGCTGGGTGCGGCCGCTGCACGGCATCGTCGCAATGTTGGACGAAGAGATCGTGCCGGTCGAGATCGACGGGATCTCGAGCGGCGCCACGACGGTCGGGCACCGCTTCCATCATCCGGGCGACATCACCCTCGGCGGCGCATCCGACTATATCGAGAAGCTCCGCGCCTGCCACGTGATCGTCGACCAGGAAGAACGCGAGCGGATCATTCGCGATGGCGCGGCTGAAGCGGCACGGAAGGCCAAGTTGGCGCTGCTCCCCGACGAGGGTTTGGTCGTCGAGAATGCGGGCCTGACCGAATGGCCCGTGCCGCTCGTCGGCCGCTTCGACGCCGAATTCCTCGATGTCCCGCGCGAGGTGATCGTCCTCACCATGCGCACCAACCAGAAATACTTCGCCTGCACGAACGACGAGGGGCTGCTTGCGCCGGCGTTCGTCTGCGTCGCCAATATCGCAGCGAACGACGGCGGCAGCGCGATCGGCGAAGGCAATGCGCGGGTGCTCGCGGCGCGGCTCGCCGATGCGCGCTTCTTCTGGGAGCAGGACCTCAAGGTTCCGCTCGAGGAGCAGGCCAAGAAGCTCTCGGGCATCGTCTTTCACGAGAGGCTGGGCACGGTCGCCGACAAGATCGAGCGCGTCGCCAAGCTGGCGCGCTGGCTGGTGGAGCAGGGCATCGTGAAGGCCGACGCGGACCAGGTCGAGCGAGCCGCGCGGCTGGCCAAGGCAGACCTGGTCAGCGGGATGGTCGGCGAGTTCCCTGAACTCCAGGGCGTCATCGGCGGCTATCTTGCTGAAACGCAGGGTGAACCCAAGCTGGTCGCTGACGCCATCCGCGATCATTACGGCGCGCCGAGCGAGCCAACTTCGATCCCGGTCGCGCTTGCCGACAAGCTCGACACGATTTGCGCATTCTTTGGCGTGGATCTTAAGCCGACCGGATCGAAAGATCCGTTCGCGCTCAGGCGGGCGGCAATATCGTCAATCGAGATCATCGCTCGCAACGGCCTGCGCCTGAGTCTTACACAGGCCCTGCGCGGCGCGCTCGCGAACAGAGCGGGCCAGGCGACAGACGCTGGCCCAAGACATACGCTGGACAAGACTACTGCCGAGCTCCTCGACTTCTTCGCTGACCGCCTGAAGGTCCAGCAGCGCGAAGCCGGAGTGCGGCACGATTTGATCGATGCGGTGTTCTCGCTGGGTGGAGAAGACGACCTCGTGCGACTCCTGGCCCGCGTGAACGCCCTGCAAAACTTCGTCGAGACCGAGGACGGCGCGGACCTGCTCACAGCCTACAAGCGCGCCGCGAATATCCTGAAAAAGGAGAAGTGGACCGGCGGTGTGCTTACCTCGCGGGAGGAGCAGGGCATTCCGCAGACCGGCGAGGAAGATCCGCTGGTGCTGGTCGACGATCCGATCGTCGGCGAAGCCGTGGCCGAGATGGCCTCAGGCCACACCGGCGCCGACCTGCCGCAGGAAAAAGCCCTTGTCGCTGCGCTCGACGCCGCCGAGCCCAGCGCAACCGCCGCTATCGATGCAGAGGATTTCACGGCCGCCATGGCCTCGCTCGCTTCGCTCCGGAAGCCGATCGACGAATTCTTCGACCATGTGACGGTCAACGACCCCGATCCGGCGAAGCGCGAGCGGCGCCTGAACCTGCTGATGCGTTTCCGCGACGCAGTGGACCGAGTCGCGGACTTCTCGAAAATCGAGGGCTAGAGTCCCCGAATCTCCTGATCGCCCGGCTCACGCGGGTCCCGGATAGCGGCGGCGCGAAGCGAATCGCGCTCGCGCCAACCCTTCTCCTGCTCCGCCCAATATTTCTCGCGCTCGGTGTGGGCCTTCTCGAGCTCGCGCCGGCGCTCGAACTCATTGTTGTAGCGCTCGCGCCACTTGCGGCGGCCGCCGGCGGTGAGGAAGACTCCGATCAGGAGCCCGAGCAGGAAGATCAGGCCGTAGATCAGCAGCACATTGGGATCGGTCGTGAAGCTCATGTCGCGTCCTTAACGGAACGGTTACGCGGCGACTACGCCTGAGCGAGCCGCCGCGTTCCCATCGTCCAGGAGCGATGCTTATCTGCCGTGCAGGAAACTGTCGTTGATCGAGCAGCTTGCCGGGCCCAAAATGACCACGAACAGGGTCGGCAAGATGAACAGGATCAGCGGAACGGTCATGATGGCCGGGAGGCGTGCCGCCTTCTCTTCCGCACGCATCATGCGCTGGTGGCGGAACTCGGCCGACAGGACGCGCAGCGCGGAGGCGAGCGGCGTACCGTATTTCTCCGTCTGGATCATGGTCGTTACGACACCCCGGACCGCTTCAAGGTCGACGCGGCTGGCGAGGTTCTCGAACGCCTGGCGGCGCTCGTTGAGGAAGCCAAGCTCGATTGCCGTCAGGCCGAACTCGTCGCCGAGCTCCGGATAGGCCTTGCCGAGTTCGCGCGAGACGCGGCCAAAGGCGGCGTCCACGGTGAGGCCGGCCTCGGCGCAGATTACGAGCAGGTCGAGCGCGTCGGGCAGGCCCTTGCGGATCGCGTTGCTGCGCTTGTTGACCTTGTTCTTCAGCCAGATGTCGGGCGCCTTGTAGCTTCCGACCAAGATGCCGGCGACGGTCGCGTAGCGGCGGAACCATCCCCAGTCGGGCCAGTGGTTGAGGACATAAATCATCACCACCGCGGTGAGGCCGAGGATGACCGGGAGCACGAAGCGCGCCAAAATGATGAAGAAGGCCAGGTCCTTGGTGCGGATGCCGGCCTGCATCAGTCGCTGCTGCGTCTTCTTGACCTGGTCGTCCTGAAGCATCTTGAACTGCCCCAGGAGCTGGCGGACGTTGTCCGCGGCCTGGTTGCGGTTGGTCAGCTTTTTGCGCTTGTTGGTCGAGGCGACGATGCCGGCCTTCAGCTGCTCGCGGCGCTCGTTCAGCGCCTTCACGCGCCGCGCCATCGGATCCTTGACGGTCGTCGCCGCATAGATGGCGGTGATGACAGCAAAGGTCGCAACGGCGCTGAGCAGCGTCGCGATCCAGATGACGTCGAACCCGAGGATGTGTGGGCCGGTGGGAGGCGCCGTAACCTGCATGATACTCGCTAAGCCTCCCTTAGATCTCGAAGTTGACCATCTTGGCCATGATCAGGGCACCGATGCCCATCCAGATCATGCCGCCGACGCCGGCGACCATCAGACGCTGGTCGGTGAAGAAGCCCTGCATGTAGTGCGGGTTGATCATCCACACGAGCGTGAACACCACGAACGGCAGTGAGCCGACGATGTAGGCCGAAGCCTTGGACTCCGAGCTCATCGCCCGGATCTTGAGCTTCATCTGCGCACGCTTGCGAAGCACGTCGGCGAGGTTGGACAGCGTCTCGGCGAGGTTGCCGCCGGTCTCCCGCTGGATCGCCAGAGTGATCACGAAGAACTGGAATTCCGCGGTGCCCAGCCGGTCCGCCGTGTCCTGCAGCGCGGCCTCCATGGTCCGGCCGATCTTCATCTTGTCGGCAACCATCCTGAATTCGATCCCAACCGGGCCGGTGATCTCGCTGGCGACGATGCCGAGCGTCTCAGTGATCGGAAGACCCGAGCGGAGGCCGCGGACCATCAGCTCGATCGCGTCCGGGAAGTTCGAGTTGAACTTGTTGAGCCGCCGCTTGATCATCTTGCCGATGACGAAGTGCGGACCGCCGACGCCGAAGAACAGGCCGATCAGCAGCGAAAGAATGAACGGCGCGCCCCGAAACGCCAGCAGTGCCGTGACGACGGCGATAATCCCGACGCACACCAGGCCATATTTGCCCAGGGTGATTTCCTTGCCGGTCTGCTCGAGGCGTTTGCGGAGCAGCGCGGGCTTCGGGATCAGGGTCGAGGCATAGCTCTCAAGCCTGCTTCCGCGCTCTGCGAACAGCTTGCGGATCTGCGCCTGGGCATTGCCCGTCAGGACGTCACCGTGGCGCTCCCTGATGAGTTCCATCCGGCGCTTGAGGTTCTTTCCCGCCGACGGCCCGCTCATCGCCATGTAGGCGAGGAAGAGGGCGCCGAGTCCGCCGATGATGAGTAGCCACAGGAGCATACTTGGCCTTGCCTCTCACTTCTTTCGCGCGGGCACCCGACGGGTGACAGCGCGACCCATGCTTACGCAGCCTTGTCTTTCGGCTTGGCCAGCATCGACTTCAGATTGTCGACCAGCGACGCCTTGCCGGCGGTTCCACTGGACGGTTCGGCGCCCGTGCCTTCCTCGCTGGCATGGTTCAGAACCATGCCGGACAAGGTGTTGAACGGCGCCGACAGCTTGCCGCCGGCGATCTCCGCCATCGGCTTGCCGAGTTTGGCTGCCTGAGCGGCGACCTTGGCGTCGAACGGGAAGACCACGTCGACGTTGCGCTCGATCGACTGCTCGAAGTCCTTTCGGCTGATCTCCAGAGCGCCTCCCGAAGGAACACCGTTGGCGACCACGATCACCTTGGTCTGCGGAGCATTCGACTTGAGCCATGCCAGGATGCGGATGGTGTCGCGGGTGGCAGCCAGGGTTAGCTCGGCAACCACGACTGCGACGTGCGCATCGTGCACCAGGTGCGGATACTGGATCAGCATGTGGCGCGGCAGGTCGAGCACCGTCGATTCGAAGGCGTTGCGCATCTCTTCCTGAAGCTGGAAGAAAGCGGTGCCGTCGGTGACCAGCGGCTGGTTGATCGGCGCCTCGGCGGAGAGCACTGACAGGCGCTCGTTTGCGCGAACCATCGCGCGCTCGATGAACAGGCCGTCGATGCGGCTCGGGTTCTCGATCGCATCGGTAAGGCCACGGCCGGGCTCGAGGTCGAGCGCCAGCGCGCCGGTGCCGAAGTGGACGTCGAGGTCGAGCAGCGCAGTCGAGCGACGCGCCTTCTCACCAAACATCCAGGCGAGCGAGGTCGCGATGGTCGAAGCGCCGACGCCGCCACGCACGCCGATGACGGCGGCCATGACGTGCGGCTTGTCGGCCTGCGCTTCGCCGCGCGGACCCGACAGGACCATCTGAGCATGCGCAAAGGTGTCGCGCAGCTGGTCGACCGTGAACGGCTTCAGCAGGTAATCGTGGATGCCGCTGGCGACGAGATCGCGATAGAGGCGAACGTCGTTGACGGTGCCGGCCGCAATCACGATCGTGCCCGGCTCGCAGACTTCAGCAAGCGCGTTGATGTCGTTCAGCGGGTCCGCGGATTCGCTCAAGTCGACGAACAGGATGTTCGGGCTGGCCGAAACCGACAGCGACTGGACGGCGTTGCGCAGCCCGCCTTTGTTGACCTTTTCCGGCGACCAGCCGTGCTCGACCGCCACCGGCCGCAGCATGTCGGCCGTCGCGTCGTCGCAAACGAAGGCGGTGAACGGGTCGCGCAGACCTGCGCGGGCCTGGAACGGAGCATTCATCACTTGGCTCCCTTGGTGTCGATGGCCTGGAGGCCCCTCGAGCCTGTCGGCGGAGTGGTGCGGTACATTTCGATTGCGCGCGCTGCTGTCCACGTATCAGCCAGGCCGCCGTTCTCCCGGCCGTGAAGCAGGTCCTCGGGGTTGGCGACCATCGCGGCAATGTTGCTGTTCACGCTGCAGCCAAAATTCGCCAGCGACCGATTGGAATAGTCCGGCAGGCCGGCGCGGCTCCAGTTGGGGCAGCCCGGAACCTCGGCGCGGCGACGAGCGACGACGACGCGGACCGATCCCGGCTGGACCATCCCGGCGGTGGCCGGAGCACCCGGCGTTACAAGCATGCCGAAGCGGCCGGCGATCGAGGCGACCTGGGCGCGAGCGGAAGGCCCCGCGCCGTCGACATAGACCGTGTCGCCGTAGCCGAGCCCGAGGCCCTGCAGCCAGCCGTGCAGCCGCTCAGCTTCGCCGGCTGGAAGCGCTCCACCCGGAGCGGCGGCGTCGAAGACATAGTCGGCGGTCGTGACGATCGGCACGTTGACCGACGCAAGACCGCGGTCGGGCTGGTCGGCGGTGGCGCAAGCGGCCAGTGCCGAGCTCAGAGCGATGATGATCAGTTTCGAACGCATGGTGGCATCCTTCACGATGAAGCGGCGGCTCACAGCTTAAACCCAGGAGCGGCGACCGGCCCGCCGGGGGCGGGAACGGCGACTGCGGCGACCGGCGGATTGGCCGCAGCGGGTCCGCTAACTCCGGTGACGGCCTGTCCGTTGAGGATCATCTGGGCGTCATTCGGCGCGCGATACCCCTGCGTCGGGAGGGCCAGCTGGCCGGACACCGGACGGACGAGGTAAGGCGTGACGATGATGACCAGCTCGGTCTCGTTGCGCTGGTAGCTCGTCGAGCGGAACAGCGCGCCCAGGATCGGCAGGTCGCCAAGGAACGGCGCCTTCTGAATGCTGTTGTTGTTGCGGTTCTGAAGCAGGCCCGCGAGCATGAACGACTGGCCCGAGCCGAGCTCGACCGTCGTTTCGGCGCGGCGCGTGGTCAGCGCTGGAACGACGAAGCCGTTTAGCTTGACCGAACCGGCATCGCTGAGCTCGCTGACCTCGGGACGAACGCGCATCGAGATGCGGCCGTCGCCAAGGACCACCGGAGTGAAGGCCAGGCCAACACCATATTGCTTATATTCGATGGTGACGGCGTTGTTGCCCTGCGAGACCGGGACCGGGAACTCGCCGCCGGCAAGGAAGCTTGCCGTTTCGCCCGACAGCGCGGTCAGGTTCGGCTCGGCGAGCGTGGTGACGAAGCCGTCGTTTTGCAGCAGGTCGAGCGTGCCCAGCATATCGAGGCCGAAGACCTTGCCCGCGAGGGCCAGCGTCGTGCCCTGAGAGGCGATGTTGAAGACGCGACCGCCGCCGGCAGAACCTCCACCGAGATCGCCAGGATCACCCTGGCCGATGCCGAACAGCGTTCCGCCAGGCTTGAGGTCGCGGCCGAGAAGGTTGATGCCAACCTTCTTCAGGATCGACCGATTGATCTCCGCGATGCGGACCTTCAGCATCACCTGCAGCGGTGTCGCTGAGCGAAGGCGCGTGACAACCTGAGTGCCTTCACCGACATAGGCCTGGGTGAGGCGGGTTGCCTCGGCGACATCGTCGGGATTGGCGACGGTGCCGGTCAACAGCACGAGGTTGTTCATCGGCGTCGCCTGGATCGCCGAGTCCGGCATTGCGACGTGCAGCATCTCGCCAACCGAGCCCAGGTTGTTCCCAACCCGCACGTTGGCGGCATAGACGACACGACCGCCCTTGCTGGTCGCATAGACCGTTGTTTCGCCGGCGCCCTTGCCGAAGACATAGAGCTGGGTCGAAGAGCGAACCTGGACATCGGCCACGCTGTCGTTGGCGATGAACACGTCGCTCATCGGCTCCGAGAGACGGACCAGCGTGCCGGTGCCCTTGCTCAGCGTCAGAGTCTCGGCCGGCTTGGCCGAGGTCGGCTGGGCGATTGCCGGCGCCGTGGCGCTGACGCCGCCCAGGGCAATGGCCAGCGCGGCCCATGCAGTGCCGAGACGGACCCGGCGGGTGATGGCTTGAGTCTTCATGTTAGCGAGCTCCCACCGGAACAACGGTGACATTATTGCCGCGAGCGACCCGGACGACCGGACCCGAAGAGGGCAGGCCCGCAGCCTGGCCGAGCGCCTGGCCGAGACCCTTGCCGAAGGCACCCATGGCCTGGGCCACGTTGGCATTCGGCGAGGCGGGGACGGTGCGGCGCTGGAAGCGCGACACGTCGCCACCGGTCGAGAAGGTCGTGTTGTTGTCGAGCGGACGGTTAGCCATGGCGAGCAGCATCTGCTTCTCGTCGGCCGGGTTCGCGCCCGCCGGGACCTTGATGTCGCCGGCCGCAACCGCACGCTCCAGGTCCGACGTATTGTCGGCGATCGAGCGCAGCGAGAGCGACAGCGTGCCGATGCTCTGCGCGACCTGGATCTTCTCGGCGATGCGCGGAGTGACTTCCAGCGTGACGTTGGAGAAGGTCTTCACCTCGGTCTTGCCGTCGTCGTTCTTCTCGGTGATGCGCTGGTCGGTAGCGAGCACGCGCAGGTTGCGAATGATCGTCTCTGAAACCTTGAGCGGTGGACCATCGCCGCCGCCGCTGACCGTCTGCGTGAGCACCATGTCGACATGGTCACCCGGGAAGACGAAGCCGGCGACGCTCGCCGAAGCGTTCACGGGAACGGTGATGGCGCGCATGCCCGGGCCAAGCGCCGCGGCCAGGAAGCCACGGTCCTGCGGTCCGACAAGCGAGCCGCGGGTGACCGGCTGGCCGGCGGTGACCGCATAGCGGACCACGGTGCCGAGCAGCTTCTTGGGGTCGCCGTCGGGCTGGCCCTCGACGTAGTAGGCGCTCTGCATGAGCTCCTTCGGCCAGGGCTGGAAGGTGAAGCTGTCGGCATCAATGATCGTGCCGACCGGCAGCGCCTTCTTTGCGACGAGCACCTTGGGCCCGACTGGGACGGTTTGCGCAGCAGCCTGCTGCGAGCCGGCTCCGGCGAACATGTTCTTGGCCATGACTGCGGTGATCACCGCCACGACCAGCGCTCCAACGAGCAGCGCGAGCTTTTTCACATCCATGGCGAGATCGCCTCCCCCAAACGGGCCACTTGAACAGCCTCAGAAATCAGACAAATTGGTTAAGAAACGGTTGGGCTAAATTCGGACCTAGAATTGCGAGGGCGCCAAACGCGATGGCGACCCCATATGGAATCTCGGGTCGGCCCTCGCGACGGCGGGCGCGGTGCCAGACCAAAATGCCCAGAGTCAGTACGCCGCCGGCGACGGACATCAGCACGAGGAACTTCACCGTTCCAGCGGGCGAGAACCATAGGGCCAGGGCGGAGGCGAGCTTGACGTCGCCGCCTCCCATCATCCCGGCATAAAAGGCTCCGGCCAGCAAGACGAACACCGCTGCGCCGGCCGCAAGTTGAATCGCAACGCCCGGCCAGGGACTTAGCGCGATCGACAGCCAGTAGAGCGGTGCGCCGGCGGCGACCATTGCATTGAGCCGGTTCGAGATGGTGAACGTCCGCACGTCAATGACCGCGGCCGCGACCAGGATCGCAGCGAGGGCGAGAAGAAGCAGATCGGTAAACATCCCGTTGAACATAATCTCAGCCCTAGACGGTGCGCCTTTCCAATTCGTAACCAGCGTCCGAAATGTCGGAATTTGACGTCATCATCGTCGGTGGGGGGATCGCCGGGGCCAGCCTCGGCGCCGAGATTTCCGGAAAGCGCCGGACGCTGATCATCGAGGCCGAGGACCAGTGCGGCTATCATACGACGGGGCGCTCGGCCGCCTTCTGGCTGGCGCACTACGGCGGGCCGGAAGTGATGCCGCTGACCCTGGCTTCCGGGCCGCTGCTGGACCAGGGTTGGCCCACGGGCGAGCGGTCATGGCTGCGCCGGCGAGGGGCGATCACGATCGCCCGGCGATATATGGACCTTCGCGAAGCGCTCGCCGCCAGCTCGAGCGAAGCGCCCGTGTCAGAGATGCAGCGCGAAGAGCTGGACGCGCGAATCCCGGGGCTTCGCGAGGGCTGGGACTACGGGGTCTGGGATCCGAGCTGCTCGGACATCGACGTTGCGGGGCTTCATCAGGCTTGTCTTGCGCACTTTCGGCGAGGCGGCGGAACGATTCGGTGCGGCTCTTCGCTCAAATCGGCGCGGCGCAGCGGCGATGAATGGGTCGTCGAGGCCGGCTCGGGACAAATAACGGCATCGGTCATCGTCAATGCTGCCGGCGCCTGGGCGGACGAGGTTGCCGAGCGTTGCGGCAGCCGGCGCCTGGGCGTTCAGCCGTATCGACGAACCATAACGCAGCTGCGGATTGCGCGGTCGGGCCTCAGCGACCTGCCGCTCATCAACGACGCGCTCGAGCTTTTCTATTTCAAGGGCGAAGGCGAAAATCGGGTGTGGGTCAGCCCTCACGACGAATCGGCGAGCGATCCCTGCGACGCAGCGCCCGAGGAACTCGACATCGCTATCGCGATCGACCGATTTCAGAGCGTGGTCGACTGGCCGATCGAGGCCGTCGAGCGGAGCTGGGCGGGCCTGCGGAGTTTCGCGCCCGACCGCCTGCCGGTCTTTGGATTCGGCTCGACGCCGGGCTACTTCTGGTGCGTGGGGCAGGGCGGATTCGGGATCCAGACCTCGCCGGCGGCGGCAAAGCTTTGCGCCGCGCTTTTGCTCGGCGAACAGCCCGAAATGGCTGGGAGCTTCTCGCCGCTTCGATTCGACGGCGCCCGGATATGACGCGGGGAGGCGCGGGTCACGCCTCCCCTCACCAACCATCCAACAGGGGAACGAGAGAGTCGGTGTGCGAGCGATTCTAGCGGTGCTTGGGCCTTATCGAAAGTGAACTTGCGTTCATCCTCGTCTCACAGCCGATGATGCCGCCGCTGTTCATCGGCCGCTGCGCAGGCGAGCGCGTCGACGCGGTCATTTTCGGGATGCCCGCTGTGCCCCTTGACCCAGTGCCAGTCGATTCGGTGAGGCGCGCTGGCTGCGATCAGCTCCTGCCACAGCTCGGCATTCTTGACCGGCTTCTTGTCGGACGTGCGCCAACCATTGCGCTGCCAGTTGTGGACCCAGCGCGTGATTCCGTCGCGGACGTAGATGCTGTCGGTATGCAGCTGGACCCGGCAGGGCCGCTTCAAGGCCTCGAGGCCCCGGATCGCTGCGAGCAGCTCCATCCGGTTGTTGGTCGTGAGCGCCTCGCCGCCGCACAATTCACGCTCCTTTTCGCCCATCCGCAGAAGCACGGCCCAGCCCCCCGGGCCCGGGTTTCCGCGGCAGGCGCCGTCGGTGAACAGCTCGACTTCAGGCAGCTCGGTCAGGGAGCAGCTCGCGCGGTAGCTTGAAGATCATGCGCTCGGGGGTGTGATCGGCAATTTCCTCGGTCACGTCGAATCGCGACCGGAGCGAGTCGACGACCTCGCGCACCAGAACTTCCGGCGCCGAAGCACCGGCAGTGAGACCCACCGTCGCGGGTTCACCGAGCCAGCCCCAGTCGATGTCGCTTGCCCGTTCGATCAGCCGCGCCGGCACGCCCAGCCGCTCAGCCACTTCGGCGAGGCGAAGTGAGTTGCTACTGTTCGGCGCTCCGATCACCAGCAGGCGATCGCACTCAGCAGCGATCGCCTTGACCGCCGCCTGGCGGTTGGAGGTCGCGTAACAAATATCCTCGCTTCGCGGCGCGCGAATCGCAGGGAAGCGTGCCTTCAGCGCCTCGACGATCGCGGCCGTGTCGTCCACTGACAGGGTGGTCTGCGTCAGGAAGGCAAGGTTGGCGTCCTCCGGCACGTCCACCCTCTGCGCGTCCTCGACCGTCTCGATCAGCGTGATCGAACGCGGCGGCACCTGCCCAAAGGTCCCGATGACCTCTGGATGGCCCGCATGGCCGATGAAAAGGATGTGGCGTCCTTCCTCGATCAGCCGCTGAGCCTGGCGGTGGACCTTGGACACGAGCGGGCAGGTCGCATCGACATAGGTGAGCCCGCGGTCCTGCGCCGCCGCTGGGACGGACTTGGGCACGCCGTGCGCGGAGAAGACTACCGGCCGATCATCGGGAACCTCGTCGAGCTCGTCGACAAACACCGCGCCGAGCCCCCGCAGGCGATCCACGACGAAGCGGTTGTGAACAATTTCGTGCCGGACATAGACGGGCGCGCCGAACCGCTCGAGCGCGAGCTCGACGATCTGGATCGCGCGATCAACGCCGGCGCAGAAACCGCGGGGAGCGGCAATCAGGACGCGCAAGGGAGGCAATTCATTCACGGTGCAGGCCATGTAAGGCATCGCTTGCAGCCATAGAAGGGCCTTCCTATGACGCTGCTGCTCAATGACGCTCCAGCTAAGGACCCGCACCCAGTGAAGCTTCGCACCACCGCACTTGTCGCTTTGACTCTGCTCGCCGGCTGCCGCCACCCCGGCGATGTCACGGCCGACAATGGCGGGGGCATTTACGCGGTGCGCAGCACCTGTCCGATCGTCGGTGTCCCGACGGGCACTGGCGATATCACCCTCTTCAACCCGCAGGGAAGCACGGATTCCGCCGCGATTGACGTCAGCGCAGCGATCACCAAGGTCCGCGCCTATTGCCAGGACGCGGGCAATGACGTGATCTCCACGGTGACCTTCAGCGTCACCGGCCTGCGGCGTGATGCGGGGCCCGCGCGGCAGGTCGTCCTGCCCTATTTCGACGTTGCCTTGCGAGGGGGCGCCACGGTCGCGGCCAAGCAGGTGGGCTATGTCGCGCTCAATTTCCCGGCTGGCAGCCAGCACGCAACCACCAGCGCCCGGGCCAGCGTCCGGGTGAACCGCGGCGCAGCGAGCCTGCCGGCCAATGTCCGGGCCATCCTGACCCGTCCGCGGAAGGCCGGTGAAGCAGAAGCGGCGATCGACCCGCTTGCCGAGCCCGGAGTTCGCGAGGCCGTCGCCAATGCGACCTTTGAGCACCTGGTCGGCTTCCAGCTGACGCAGGATCAGCTCAAGTACAACGCGACCCGGTAATTTCTCGGGCCAAGCCGCGTTGACTCCTCCGCGGCACACAGCCAAGGCAGCGGCGTCGCCGGAGGCTCGACTTCCGGAATGGACGCGCGGGAGAGTGTGGCAATAGCCACCGCCGAAGGAGCAACCGCCCCCGGAATCTCTCAGGCACCAAGGACCGCGCGCGCCTGACAGTCTGGAAAGCGCCCCAGCGATGGGGCCGCCGAAGGGGCAAAGCTCTCAGGCGCTAGAGACAGACGGGGGCGGCTGGCAACGCTCGATCGACGAGCCTTGTCTGTCGCACCCCTATGCCGGAGCGCCTTGAAGATGAGCAGGGAAGTCCACAACG
>Ga0105248_10000257_pt1 | contig 62094 bp, 43 predicted proteins | sample KBSS34metaG_FD_81524 | JGI IMG/M metagenome (GOLD analysis project Ga0105248, IMG submission 81524) | Switchgrass rhizosphere microbial communities from Kellogg Biological Station, Michigan, USA - KBS S3-4 metaG | ecosystem: Host-associated > Plants > Roots > Rhizosphere > Soil | place... | reverse complement strand
CTCACGTGCGCTGGGCCAAGATTGCTCCTCACGTGCGCTGGGCCAAGATTGCTCCTCACGTGCGCTGCCTCCCTCCGGGCACTCGTGATGGCCACCAGTTCGCGTTGCCGACGAGAGCAGCGATTGCGGGCACCGTGATGGTGCGCACCACGAAGGTGTCCAGCAGGATGCCCACCCCGATCAGGAAACCGCCTTGGACCACTATGCCGATGGAAGAGAACATCAGGCCTGCGACCGACGCAGCGAAGATCAGACCCGCTGCGGTGATCACCCCTCCAGTCGAACCCAGAGTGCGGATTACCCCGTACCGCATGCCGTGCGCAGACTCGTCCCGCAGGCGCGACACCAGGAGCATGTTGTAGTCGGCACCCACCGCGATCAGCACCACGAACGCGAGAGGAGGGACGCTCCAATGCAATTGCTGGCCGTGCAGGTTCTGGAACACCAGGACAGTGATACCCAGCGCCGCGAAGTACGAGACCACCACCGACCCGACGAGGTAAAGGGGCGCGACGAACGAACGCAACAGCAACATCAGGATCAGCAGGACCACGACGAGGGTCGCGATCATGATGAATTTGATGTCCTGCTGGTAGTAGTCGCGCGTATCCCGAAGTGCCGCAGGGAAACCGCCCATCGAGATCGAGGCGTCGGCCAGCGTGGTGTTCGGCTGAGCGCCCCTTGCGATGTCCTGGATCTGATTAACCTGATCCATCGCCTCGGAGCTGAACGGGTTGAGCTCGGTCTGAACCAGATACCGCACCGACCGGCCGTCCGGCGAGACGTACGCCGCAGCGGCCTTCTTGAACTCGGGCATGTTCAGAACCTCGGGTGGGATGTTGAATCCCGCCTGGGACGGATCGGCGGCGTCGTCGCGCATCGTCAGCAGGAACGACGAGGCCTGATTGAGCCCGGCGGAGATCACCTTGATCTGCTCGACGAGTTCATCTACGCCGCTCGCCACTTCACGGCTTCCGCCAGCCAGGCGGTTTGCGCCTTGCTGCAAATCCTTCAATCCCGACTGTGGCCCGCCAGGCTTGTTCAGCCCCATGGCCTTGACCGCCTTGTTGACGCTGTTAAGCGCTGCGTTGAGTTTGGTGACCGTGGCGTTGAGCGACTGCTTGTCGTTGCCTGCGCCGTTCAGCTGGTGAGCGAGATCGTTGATCTGGTCGAGACTTCCGTCCTTGTTTGCGTCGACGAGCCGCTGAAACTGGATGCGGGTCTCGGCACAGGAGGGGTTGGCATCGCAGACTGCATTGTTCTGCAGTGCCGCCAGGACCGGATCGATCCAGGCGAAGATGTTCTTGACGGCGGAGAAGTTGTAACCCATGGCGTTGGAGAGCGCATTGACGCTTTGCACCAGCTTTGCCGCGGTTTCAACGTCCTTCACCAGTTTGTCACCGCCGTATTCGGTGCGCACCGACGAGAACGTGTCGACCAGGCTCTGCAGGCTGGGCGCGATCTGGTTGATCTGAGTGCGCACGTCCGCGAGACTGCTGGCCAGCGTGTTGGCCCCGGCCGCCAGGCGGTTGAGATCGCCGGAGCGCTGATCGATCTGGGTGGAGCCGTCGGCCAGCCTGGTACCGACGAGGCCCGCCTGGAACGTAGCGCGGAACTCCGCGGGCACCTCGCCGAGCGGACGGGAGATGCCGCTGACCAGACCGACGCCGGGCAACTGGGCCACCCGCGAGGCCATCTGTTCCAGGTCGGCCATGCCTCTGGGCGTACGCAGGTCATGCGGAGACTGGATCAAGATGTATTCGGGGATCGACTGATTGATCGGAAAGTGGCGTTCGACCGCGGCGTATCCGACCGAACTCGGAGCCGACGCATCCACGACCTTTCGATCGTCGTAGTTGTACCGGGCAAAGACCGCGGCCCCCGCGAGCAGGACCAACACGAGAAGACTGGCGACAAGATGGGGCACCGGACGGCGCACGATGCGGATTCCCGAACGCCGCCAGAACCGGGCGGTCAGTTCCCGCCGCGGCTCGACCCACCCGCGCGGTCCGACGAGCACCAGGATGGCTGGCAGCAGGGTCAGCCCGGCGAGGTAGGCGACGGCGATACCGATCGCCGCTGCCACTCCGACCGTTCTGAACACTCCCATCTTGGTGAAGCTCAACAACAAGAAGGTGACCCCCACCGTCGCGGCGGATGCCGTGATCACCTTCCCGATCGACAGCATCGCCGCGCGCACCGCCTGGTCGAAATCCTTTCCCAACCGCAGATAATCGTGACAGCGGCTGATCAGGAACACCGCGTAGTCGGTGCCCGCCCCGGCCATGATCGCGCTCAGAAATATGACGGATTGATTCGAGACACCGGTGCCCGTCAACTCGGAGAACCCCGCCACGAGTGACTGGGCGATGAGTAGGGAGGATCCGATCGTCGTCAGTGGCAGCAGCATCGTGACTGGACTTCGGTAGACCACCAACAACACCGCCAGGACCAAAACCGCGATGGCGATTTCGATCGGGAAGCGATCGTTCTCACCCGCAACGGTGAGGTCGGCGGCGGTCGCCGCGGGTCCGGTGAGGTGCACCTGCAGCGGGCTGCCAGCGGTGCTCATTTTGACGATGTCGCTAACCCGGTTGAATGAGTCGATCGCACGCGGCGTACCCAGCTCACCCGCCAGACCCACGGGCAGCACCCAGGTGGTCTTGTCCTTGCTCGTCAGGAACTGTCGCAGTTGTGGCGTGGCGACGAAATCCTGGACGCTCTCGACGTCTGTCACGTCGTCGCGCAGCGCATCCACCAGCTTGCGGTACGTCGCCTCGTCGGAAGGGCCGAGCCCGCCCTCGTTGATGAGGGCCACCAACAACAGGTCGTTGTTGCCCGACTCGTGAAAGGCCCCAGTCATCTGCTGTGCGGTAACGCTGGACGGCGCGTCGCTGGGCAGGATGGCGAGCGGATGTTTCTGGGCCATGTCGCTCAGCGACGGGCATGCCAGTGGGAGGGCGATCAGAAGCGCGACCCAGATCCCGATCACCATCCAGGGCCGTCGCACTACTAAATCGGCTAGCCGTCCCATGCCGCCCTCACCCCTCTCGCCCCGTCCGTGGCCATACGTTTTTCGCCGCTACGCGACGCGCCCCCAGTGTCCGCTGTCAGCAACCCTGGACGACACCGACTTCATCGCCTCCATGTACCGCATGACCGATTTCTCGGCAACGGCGTTGTCCGGATGCATGATCGCCATGACCGTGCCCTCCCCGTACCGGAAGATGTAGATCGTCAATTGGTACGAGAACCGATTGTCCGGATACATGCCGATGTCTTCCGCGAGCCCCAAATCGCCTGCCGCGAGGATCGCGTTGAGCGGAGCGGCGCCACCATGAAGGAAATTCGACACCGGAAAGTTCGCCTGCGGCCATTTCAGCCAGGGCGCCAGTTCGAGCACGCGATAATATGGCACACGCGCCATGTCCAGGCCCGAATCGAAAGATGCCTGCGCAGCGCCGGCCGCCTCGCTGAAAGATGTCGCCGCGACCGGCACCACAATCGGGATCAAGCCGGTGAACCAGCCCTGCGTCATGAAATTGTCGCCGGCCGTTCGCGAATCTCTCGGCGTGAGTCCGTAATAGGTGAGTGCACCGGTGAACTCGTGCTCTACGAGGCCCAGACAGGCAAACAGGCCGCCAACGAACCGGGCACCGGCCGCCGCACAGGCCGCCTCGAAGCGTTCGGTCTGCGCCGTGTCCATCAGAACCAGAGAGCTCCAAGCACTGCTGGTCGACTTGTCCGGATTGCCAAGCGGCAGCGGGAATTCGGGGAAACCGTCCCCGTTGTTCTCGGCGAACTCGATCCATGCCTGCACCCCGGGCGAATCCAAGTTCAACGCTGACGTGTATTCCCGTTCGCGGATGCAGAAGTCGTCGAAGCTACCGGCATCGGGCAGCGCCAGGATCTGGCCGCTCCCGCTCTTCGCCGAATACATGCCATTGGCTTCCATCATCGTCGTGCCGATCAAGGTGGCATCCCCGTGCACGTGATCCATGGAGGCGAAGAAAGTGAAGTAGTCGTCGTTCTGGACTATGCCGAAAGTGAAACAACCCCATTCCAACGGACTAGGTATGTCTACGACGTGGGCGTGAATTTCCTCTAGCGTTAATCGACCCTGGTCGACCGGCACGAATACGATGTCGGCCGGATCTTCGATTGCATGCCGAACGAATTTTCCTTCGCCGGTCGGTTTGAACCAGCTGCGGAACGTGTCGTGCCGACGCAGGTAGGTGTTGACCGCGTAGTCCATGGCCGTGATGTCGCATTGGCCTGCCACCCGGCAGCTGGCGATGATCTGCCGGGAGAAGTTCAGGCCGGCAGCTTTCCGCTCGCTGTAATTGCGAAGATGTTGGCTCTGCATGTAGCTAACCGGCACTGAGCTGACCGGTGCCAGATCCGCCGTTTCTTGAGCCGCGGCTGTCGGATGCCAGGACGTGACCGCTCCCGGACTCAACGTCCATTCGTCGAGTGCGCCAACAGTTATCTTCCCGATGCGCAAATCCAAGTCCTTTCACGTATACCCTAATTAGCTTGGCTCTTGGTCCTGCACTTCACTTCACGGCAATCAACCGACTCGGCCGGTTCTGTTCTGGCCGCCGACAACGCCGTCGGGCGCGCGCACCGAATCACGTCGCGTGGCCCAACGTCGGACTTTCGTCAAGCTGTCGCCAGGACGTGATTTTTACGGCCGAGCAAGTTAATCTGACCGCCGAGTAAGTTACCCGACCGTAGGCTGTAGAGGAAGGGCACGTCACCATGAACTCCGCCAAATCCCCGATCGAGGCCCCACGTTTTGCCGTGATCGGGTACGCCGCACGCTTTCCCGGTGCTCCCGACGCCGACGCGTTCTGGGAGATCTTGAGCGAGGGCCGCGATGCGGTCTCGGAGATACCCGCAGACCGCTGGGACGTCGACGAGTTCTTCGACCCGGAACCCGGCGTTCCCGGCAAGGTGGTGACCCGTCGTGCGGGTTTCGTCGAGGACGTGACCGGGTTCGACGCACCGTTCTTCGGCATGTCGACCCGAGAGGTCCGCCTGATGGACCCGCAACATCGACTCCTGCTCGAGACGGCCTGGCGCGCAGTGGAGCACTCCGGAACTGCGCCAACGGCTTTGGCAGAAACCAACACCGGTGTCTTCGTCGGTTTGGCCACCCACGACTACCTCGGAATGGCGTCAGACGAGCTGACCTACCCCGAAATCGAGGCCTACATGGCCATCGGGACGTCGAATGCTGCAGCAGCGGGCCGGATCAGTTACCGGCTGGGCCTGCAGGGCCCCTCGGTCGCCGTCGACACTGCGTGCAGCTCGTCGCTGGTGGCGATCCACCAGGCGTGCCAGGCTCTGCGACTGGGAGAGTGCGACCTCGCCCTGGCCGGTGGCGCGAATGCCCTGCTCACACCTGCCACGATGATCACCTTCTCCAGCGCACACATGCTGGCCCCAGACGGCCGCTGCAAGACCTTCGACGCCGCCGCAGATGGCTACGTGCGCGGCGAAGGTTGTGGCGTCATCGTCATCAAGCGCCTCGAGGACGCGATCCGCGACGGCGACCGGATTCGGGCCGTGATCCGCGGCAGCGCGATCAATCAGGACGGCGCCTCCGGCGGGTTGACAGTACCGAACGGCGTAGCCCAGCAACGGGTTATCACCGACGCGCTCGACCGCGCCGGCGTCAAACCCAGCGAAGTCGGATACCTGGAAGCACATGGCACCGGCACTTCGCTGGGCGATCCGATCGAGGTGCAGGCCGCAGGCGCTGTGCTCGGCGCGGGACGCGAACCTAGCCGGCCGCTGTTGATCGGCTCGGCGAAGACGAACATCGGGCATCTGGAAGCGGCCGCAGGGATCGCTGGCGTCATCAAGGTCATCCTGTCGCTCGAGAACGAGACACTGCCGAAGCACCTCCACTTCGAGAACCCGTCGCCCCACATTCCGTGGGACCGCCTCGCGGTGGAAGTGGTGAAGGAATCCACGCCTTGGGAACGCAACGGCGAGCCTCGAATCGCAGGCGTCAGTTCATTCGGTTTCGCGGGCACCAACGCGCACGTCATCCTCGAAGAGGCTCCCGCGCCAACGGCACGGCAGGTGCCGGACCAGACCGGACCACGCGAGAGCAAGCGGTTCAGCATCCTTGCGCTGTCCGCGCGCACACCCGCCGCGTTGGTGCAGCTCGCAGGCGAGTACCGCAACTGGTTGGCCGCACATCCGGATGCCACCTTGGCCGATGTGTGCCTCACCGCCGGAGTCGGACGAGCACACTTGGAGCAGCGCGCCGCGTTGGTGGTCAATACCAGAGAGACCGCCCTGGAGCTGCTCGGCGCGCTCGCTGACGACCGCCCGGCCCCAGGTTTGGTTCGCGGGGAATCCCATGAAACGCCGAAGACCGCGTGGCTGTTCACGGGCCAGGGCAGCCAGTACCCGGGCATGGCCCGCGAGTTGTTCGACACCGAACCGGTCTTCGCCGAGACCCTTACCAGGTGCGCGACGGTCGTCGCCGACTTCCTCGAAAAGCCGCTTCTGGATGTCATTTTCGACCTCGACAGCTCGGAAGGCGGCGAGACGCTGCGGCAGACCTCCTACGCCCAGCCCGCGCTGTTCGCTCTGGAGATGGGCCTGGCCCGGCTGTGGCAGTCATGGGGCTTCGAACCGGACGTGGTGCTCGGGCACAGCGTCGGCCAGTACTCGGCCGCGTGCGTCGCGGGCGTGTTCAGTCTCGAAGACGGCGCGCAGCTCATGGCCGAACGCGGCCGCCTGTTCGGCAGTCTGCCTGCGGGCGGTCGGATGGTGGCGGTGTTCACCGCCCCCGAGCGGGTCGAGCGCCTCACCGACGAGTACCCGGCTCTGTCGGTCGCCGCATACAACGGGGCCAACACAGTGCTGTCCGGACCTGCAGAGCCCCTGGAGAAGGCTGTGGCCGGGCTGACGGCCGACGGCCTCCGTTGCGACTGGCTAGAAACCAGTCACGCCTTCCACTCGTCGTTGTTGGAACCGATCCTCGACGAATTCGAGTCATTCGCAAACCGGTTCACTTTCAATGCACCACAACGGATTCTGATCGACAACCGCACCGGTACAGCCCTGGGCCGGAGTGTCAAGATGGATGGCGCCTATTGGCGCCGTCACGCGCGCCAACCGGTGGAGTTCGCCAAGAGCGTGCGCACCCTTGCCGACCTCAATTGCAAGGTGCTACTCGAGGTCGGCCCACGACCGGTGCTCACCCCAATGGCCATGGGCGCATGGCCCGACCCGACGACCGCTCCGCGCGTGATCACCTCGCTGCGGCAGAACACCGCTGACCATCGTCAGATCACCGAAGCCGTGGCCGATGCATACGTATTGGGCCACCTGCCCAACTTCAGCGCTTTCCGGCGGGCCGACGCGCGAAAGCTGGACCTTCCGACCTACCCGTTCGAACACCGTCAGTACTGGTACCGCGACAACCGTGAAGAGCCCACCCAGCAACACCGCGGCGCCACACGCACCCAGGCCGTCCGGCTTCTCGAAGACGGTCGGCTCGAGGAGCTCGCGGCCCTGCTCGACGGCGCAAGCGCCGACGATCAAACGCTAGCGGTACTGACCAAGCTTGCAGCCCAACACAACCAACAACTCTCAACCCAGTCCATCGCCGATGACCGCTACGAATTCCGCTGGGAGAAAGCCGCCGCTCCACTCTCCGGCGCGGAAGTCGGGGAGAGTTCCTGGATCCTCATCGGCGATGCTTCCGAAGCAGTCACCCCTCTGGTGGACATGCTCACCGCGCGTGGGCAGCAGCATCAGTTCCTTGATTTGCCAGCGTCCGACGCAGACGAGGCGCAACTCGAAGAATTATTGCGCGCCGCGGCAACCGGCGATTCGACGCTGCGCATCGTGCACCTGGCCGCCATGGACTCCGGTGGTGCCCCTACCGTGCAGTCACTACTGACGATGCAGAACCAGGTCCTGGCCGGAACGCGGCGGCTCTTCCGCGCCGCGGTCGCCGCGAACCTCAGGGTGCCCATCTGGCTCGTCACCCGCGGAGCGCAACGCATCACCGCCGCAGACACCGTCGCGCCGGAACAGAGTGCGCTTTGGGGGTTCGGCCGCGCCGCAGCCCTCGAACTTCCCCAGCTGTGGGGTGGTCTGGCTGATCTCTCCGACGGCACGACCGACGAATGGTCCGGACTGCTCAACCGGATCACGGCATCGGAATCGACCGTCAAGGAAGACCAGGTCGCCGTGCGCGGTCAAGAGATCTACGTTCCCAGGCTGGTGCGGCCGGCGGACCTGCCGAGCGGCAAACCCCTGGAACTACGCGATGACGCAACGTATCTGGTGACCGGAGGGCTCGGATCCATCGGGCTCGAGATCGCCGGGTACCTCGCCGCGCATGGCGCGAGGCAACTGGTGCTGACCAGCCGGCGCCAGCCCAGCGACGCCACGCAGAAGCGCATCGAAACGCTGCGCGAACAACACGGCTGCGCAATCCGAGTCGCCACGGCCGATGTCGCCGACGCACACGACGTCGCACGCCTTCTGGCTGACGTGCGGGCCGAGCTGCCGCCACTGGCCGGTATCGTGCACGCTGCAGGCGAGATCGGCACCACCCCGCTGAGTGAGCTCGACGACGCTGAAGTGGACCGCGTATTCGCCGGGAAAGTCTGGGGTGCTTGGCATCTGAGCGAAGCCGCGGCGGCCGCGGGAAAACTCGACTTCTTCATCAGCACTTCGTCGATCGCTTCGGTGTGGGGTGGCTTCGGTCAGACCGCCTACAGCGCGGCCAACGCGTTCCTCGACGGGCTGGCCTGCCGGCTGCGCACGCAGGGCATCGTCAGCGCCAGCGTCAACTTCGGTCCTTGGTCGGCAGGCATGGCCGACGCGGAATCCCGTGCACGGCTTGAACAGCGCGGGATCGCGACGTTGTCGCCTTCCGATGCTCTTGCCGGCCTGGCTGATGTCGTCGCGGCTTCCTCGGCGGATGGCCCCGCCCAAGGCGTGATCGCCCGTATCGACTGGGCCCGCTTCCTGCCCCTCTATCACCAGGCAGGCCGAAGGGCCTTTCTAGCGGAACTGGAACGCGAATTGCCCGCCCAGATGACCGGCGCGGCGTCGCTGGCCAGCCCGTCGGGAAAGACCAAGCTGGTCGAGCAGCTCACGAACGCGCCCGTGCAGCAGCGCAAGAAGCTTCTCACCGACTACCTGCGCGATGCCGTGGCGGAGGTGACACGCGTCGATACCGCGGAGATCCGTGAGGACGCAGGATTCTTCGACCTCGGAATGGATTCGCTGATGGCCGTCGAACTGCGCCGCCGCATGGAACAGGGAGTGGGTGCAGAGATTCCGATCACCCTGGTGATGGATTACCCGCGGATATCCGACGTGGCCGACTATCTACTCGGCGACGTGCTCGGACTCAGCGAACAGGCCAAGCCCGCACCGCAATTGGCGTCGCCGTCGACGGGTACCAACGACCCGATCGCGATCATCGCGGTGTCGTGCCGCTTCCCCGGTGCGCCCAACCCGGAAGCCTTCTGGGAGGTGTTGTCCGGCGGCGTCAATGCGATCGGGGAAGTCCCGGAAGACCGGTTCGACATCGACGAGTTCTACGACCCGGATCAGGACGCACCGGGCAAGACCTACACGCGCTTCGGCGGATTCCTCGACGGCATAGACGGATTCGACCCGGAGTTCTTCGGCATTTCCCCCCGTGAGGCGGTCTGGATCGAGCCGCAGCAGCGGCTGATGCTCGAAACGACCTGGGAGGGTCTGGAACGCGCCGGGTACGCGCCCGCGACGCTGCGCGGCAGCCGAACCGGGGTCTTCGTGGGTGTCGCGGCCAATGAGTACGCGCACCTGCTGTCGTCGGAACCCATCGAAAAGATCGAGCCGCACTTCATCACCGGCAATGCACTCAATGCCATCTCCGGTCGCGTTGCGTTCGCACTGGGACTCGAGGGACCCGCAGTGGCGGTCGACACCGCGTGCAGCTCGGCACTCGTGGCTGTCCATCAAGCGTGCCAGGCACTGCAGTCCGGCGATTGCGACATGGCCCTGGCCGGCGGCGTGAACGTGCTGCTTTCTCCGGTGACCATGGTCGCCGCATCCCGTGCCCGGATGCTCTCGCCCGTGGGACAGTGCAAGACGTTCGACGCCTCCGCGGACGGCTATGTGCGCAGCGAAGGCTGCGGAATTCTCGTACTCAAGAGATTGAGCGACGCGCAGCGCGACGGTGATCGGATCTGCGCAGTCATCCCGAGCAGCGGGGTGAACCAAGACGGCGCTTCGAGCGGTTTGACCGTTCCCAACGGTGGTGCGCAGCAACGGCTTATCCGAAGCGTGTTGGCCCGCGCCGGCCTGGCCAGCGCAGACGTGGACTACCTCGAGGCGCACGGCACGGGCACTCCGCTGGGTGATCCGATCGAAGTGCAGGCCGCCGCCGCCGCCTACGGCACCGCACGTGACCAGGACCGCCCGCTGCTGATGGGATCGGTGAAGACCAATATCGGCCACACCGAGTCGGCGTCAGGCGCAGCGGGGCTGATCAAGGTCGTGTTATCGCTACAGCACGAGACACTGCCGCAAAGCCTCCACTTCGACAACCCGTCACCGCACATCCCATGGGAATCGCTGTCGGTGAGGGTCGTCGACAAGTCGATTCCGTGGCATGCCAACGGCAGGCCGCGACGCGCGGGCGTGAGTTCCTTTGGATTCACCGGCACGAACGCGCATGTGCTGGTCGAGGAGGCGCCACCACAGCTGGCACCGGCGTCGGCCGAAGTGGGCCTCGCCGACGGCCCGGTGACGGAATCGACCTCGGAAGCCGAACCTGATCAGATCAATGTGCTGCCGCTGTCCGCGCGGTCACCGGAGGCTCTCACGGCGTTGGCGAAGCGTTACGAACACTGGTTGGCCGCCCATCCGGATACCGATCTCGCGGACCTGTGCCATACCGCAGGCGCCGGCCGTTCGCATTTCGAGCACCGTGCTGCGCTGGTAGTGGACTCGGTCGACACGACACTTCAGGGCCTGGCCGAACTCGCCGAAAACCGTCTGCGCCCCGGCGTCGTCCGCGGCGAGCACGTCAACCATCCGACCACGGCGTGGCTGTTCACCGGACAGGGCAGCCAGTACGCGGGGATGGCCCGTGATCTGTTCGACTCCGAACCGGTTTTCGCGGAAGCCGTGAGGCGCTGCGCAGACGCGGTCAAGGACATCTTGCCCAGCCCGCTCCTCGAGGTCATGTTTGCCTCCGACCGGGATACAGCCGGCAAGGCCGGAGAGACGTTGCGACACACGTCATTTGCCCAACCGGCGATCTTCGCCGTCGAGATGGGCTTGGCTCGGCTGTGGCAGTCGTGGGGCATCGAGCCCGACGTGGTGCTCGGGCACAGCGTGGGCCAGTACGCGGCAGCCTGCGTAGCCGGAGTGTTCAGCCTCGAGGACGGTGCACGGCTCATCGCTGAGCGTGGCCGACTGTTCGGCAGCCTCCCAGAGGGCGGGCGGATGGTGGCGGTATTCGCCGATGCCAAGCGCGTCGAGCAGGTCGCCGGCGAGTTCCCACGGGTGTCGGTCGGCGCCTACAACGGCCCCAACACCGTGCTCTCCGGTGCGGGTGACGATCTCGAACCAATCGTCGAGAAGTTCGAGGAGGAGGGGATCCGGTGCACCTGGCTCCAGACCAGCCACGCCTTCCACTCCGAACTGCTGGATCCGGTGCTCGATGAATTCGAGTCTTACGCAGCACAATTGCAGTTCGCGACCCCGACATTGCCGTTGGTCTGCAATCGGACCGGCGCCGTGCTCACGGCGCAGACTCCGCTCGACGCCCAGTACTGGCGGCGGCACTCTCGCCAACCGGTGCAGTTCAGCGAGAGCGTCCGCACCGTCGCAGCACTGGGGTGCTCGGTACTGATGGAGATCGGCCCGCAACCGGTGCTCACCGGAGCTGCGGTTCAGGTCTGGCCGGAGCACCTGACGGCGCCCCGTGCGATCGTGTCGCTGCGTAAGGGTGTCGCCGACAGGCGCCAGATCGCCGACGCGCTGGCCTCGGCCTACGTCGGCGGTCACCGGCCCGATTTCACCGCGCTGCATCGCATGCCCCGTCGTCGACTGGAATTGCCGACCTACCCGTTCCAGCGGCGGCGCTTCTGGCCCAAGGGAGGCGGAATCACCTCCGACGTCAGCGGTGCAGTGGGATCGGGAATCCTGGGCAGTGGAAGGGATCTCGCTTCCGGCGATTCGATCTACACCAGCCGGTTGTCGGTCAAGTCGCAGCCGTGGCTGTGCGACCACGTCATCTACGGCACCGTCGTCGTTCCCGGAGCGACGTATGCGGCGATGGCACTGGCGGCGGTCGGTACACCAGCGCATGCCAAGGATGTCTTCTTCTACGAGCCAATCATCCTGCCGGAGAAGAGCTCTCGCGAGGTACAGCTGACATTGCATCCGCTGGACGGCGGCGGAGGATGGAAGTTCCAGGTGCACAGCCGTCCCTACGGGGAGAGTGGCGCCGACTGGTCGTTGAACGCCGAAGGCACGGTGGTGAACGGTGTCGACGACGCGCCTGGGGCGACGGTGCCGGAGGACGACTCCGTCGACGAGGCAATCGAGCGCATGACCCGCATGCGTCCGCAGGAGCTCTTCGAAACCTTTGCCGACCTGGAACTGGCGTGGGGGCCGAATTGGTCCGGTTCCCTGAAGTCGCTGTGGCTGGGTGAAGGTGAGGCGATCGGCGACATCCTCGTCGGTGCAGAACTCGCCGAACAACTCGGGAGCGAGCCGATGCACCCGGTGCTGATGGACCTGTGCACCGGTGTCGCGTTTCCTGCGTTCCCGGCGCTTCTCGCTGCCGAGCAGGGCGTGAACGACCTGTTCCTGCCGCTGCGGTACGGGCAGGTGACGTTGAAGGAGAAGATGCCCCGCCGGTTCTACTGCCGGGCGAGGTGGCACGAGAGTGCCCTGGACGGCGAGACCCAGGTCTTCGATCTCGACTATCTCGACCGGGACGGTCGTCACCTCGGCGGTATTCGCGACTTCACGGTGAAACGCGCACCACGTGAGGCGCTGTTGCGCGGCCTCGGCGGCGACGCCACCCGGCTGCTGTACACGCTCGGCTGGCACGAGGTTCCGGTACCGGCATCCGACGATGGTGCGACCGGCAACGCCGGCGCTAGCTGGCTGATCGCCGGGTTCGATGAGCTTGCCGCCAAGGTGCCTGGCTGCACCCGGTTCCATCGGAACACCGGTCAGCAGCTGGGGGAGGTGCTGGCAGAGGCCAAACAACGCGGCCTGCCGTTCTCCGGTGTCGTCTGGCGCGCCAGTGTTCCTGGCACGGAAGGCGTGGGCCCTGACAGCCAGGCGCGACTCGAAGCCGAAATCGCCAACCTGCTCGGCGCGGTGCACACCGTGCAGGGCGGCGAGGTGAAATTGCCCGGCGGACTCTGGATCGTTACCGAGCGGGCCGTCGCCACCGAATCCGGTGAACCGGTCGATCCGGCACAGGCCGCGCTGTGGGGCTTCGGTCGCACCACGATCAATGAGGAACCGGCGCTGCGCGCCAAGCTGATCGATTGCGACGGATCGCCGGAGGCCGTGCAGGCGCTGGCGAATCTGCTGGCCGCGCCGCTCGACGAGCCGGAACTCGCAGTGCGGCAAGGGAAGCTGCTGGCGTCGCGGCTGCTGCCGTGGTCGCGCAGCGGGCATCTCACGGTGCCGCGCGGCAGCGATTACGCGTTGGCGCCCACCGAGCGCGGCGCGATCGACAACCTGCGGCTCACCGAGAAGGAGGTGGTCGCGCCGGACGAGGGTTACGTGCAGGTCCGGGTGGAGGCTGCAGGCCTCAACTTCCGCGACGTGCTCAACGTTCTCGGCCTGTACCCCGGCGATCCGGGACCAATCGGCGGCGACTTCGCCGGCGTCGTCACGCAATTGGGTGACGGCGTCAGCGGACTCGAGGTCGGGCAGCGCGTCTACGGCTCCATGCAGGGTGCGTTCGCTAGCCGCTTCAACGTGCCTGCTCAGTTCCTGGCGCCGATCCCCGCCCGGGTGAGCGCGGTGGAAGCCGCGACGATTCCCGCCGCGGCGCTGACGGTCCGGCTGGCGTTCGACTGGGCGCAACTCAAGCCGGGCGACAAGGTGCTCATCCACGCCGCCAGCGGTGGTGTCGGGCTGGCGGCCATCCAGATGGCGCAGCAGCTCGGCGCCGAGGTGTTCGCCACGGCCAGCACCTTCAAGCGCGCAACCCTGCGCAAGCTGGGCGTGAAATACGTCTACGACTCGCGGACGACGGACTTCGCCGATCAGATCTTGGCGGACACCGACGGCGTGGGTGTGGACGTGGTGCTCAACAGCCTGACGAGCGAGGGCTTCATCGAGGCGACGCTGAAGGCCACCGCCCAGAACGGCCGTTTCGCCGAGATCGCCAAGCGCGACATCTGGTCACCGGACAAGATGGCTGAAGCCCGTCCCGACATCGACTACGAGATCGTCGCCTTGGACACGGTGATGTTCACCGAACCCGATCGCATTCGTGACTTGCTGAGCGAGGTGTCGGATGGTTTGGCCGACGGTAGGTGGACCCCACTGCCTGCAGAGATCTACCCGCTGACCGAGGCGAGGGCCGCGTTCCGTCGCATGCAGCAGGCTCGGCACATCGGGAAGATCGTGGTACAGATCCCGAACCCGCTGCAGCCCAAAGCTGATAGGAGTTATCTGATCACCGGCGGCCTTGGTGCGATCGGTCTGCACACCGCGTCGTATCTGGCACAGCTCGGTGCCGGCGACATCGTGCTGACCAGCCGCCGTGCGCCCGATGCGGACGCGCAACGGCTGATCGAGGAGATCACCGAGCGCTACAAGACCCGCATCCACGTCTTCGCCGCCGACGTGGGCCAGGAGTCCGAGGTCGCAAGGCTCCTCGATCGGATCCGCGCGGAGCTTTCGCCCCTCGCAGGTATCGTGCACCTGGCGGGCGTGCTCGACGATGCACTGCTCGGCCAGTTAACCGTGGAGCGATTCCGGACTACGTTGGCGCCCAAGGCCTTCGGAGCTGAGTACCTGGACAGGATGACGAAGAACGACGATCTGGACTTCTTCATCGTGTCATCCTCGGTCTCCAGCTTGTTCGGTTCACCCGGCCAGTCCAACTACGCGACTGCCAATGCGTTACTCGACGGTCTAGTCGCGCAGCGCAGGGCGCAGGGCCTACCGGCCACCGGTGTCAACTTCGGCCCATGGGGTCAGGGCGGCATGGCGTCGTCGGAGGCGGCAACCGCGAACATAAGTGCGCAGGGCCTGATTCCGCTGGAGCCCTCGGCGGCGCTCGCCGCACTTGCCGAGGTCGTCGCCAACGGAACCGGCCAAGCAACCGTCATCAAGGCGAATTGGCAGCGGGCCGCAAAGGTACTGGGCAGTCAGCGACCGCCGATCCTCGACCTGGTCCTGCCGAGTGCTGTCGGCGAGGTCGCCGCCGACAGCGAGGTTCTCAAGCAGCTGCTCGAGATCCCGGTGCCGCAGCGTGCAGGGTTCGTCACCGAGTTCCTACAGAAGGAGGTGCAGAACTTCTTGCGGTTGGCCTCACCCCCGGCCGCAACCAGCCGCTTCCTTGATCTCGGCACGGACTCGCTGATGGCGATCGAACTCCGCAACCGGCTGCACACTCAGTTCGGCGGGAAGTTCACACTCAATGCGACGGCAGTGTTCGACTACCCGACGATCGGCGGCCTTGCCGAATACCTCGTCGGCCAGTTGCCCGACGCGGAATCGCCAGAGGCGCCGGAGAAGACCGAGGATGCGCCGGAAGACCCGGAACCCGCCATCGCAACGGAAGACTGAGTGACGCGACCAGACGTCGAGGTGCCCGAAGGCGCTGATTCGGCGGTGATCGGCGATGTCGGGATCGTGTTGGGCATCGAGGTGTCGCGGCTGGCGCGCAACAACGCCGACTGGTATCAACTGCGGTTTTGTGTGCTTTGAGCGAAAGTCGCTGGGCCGCACCACCTCTGGACGGCTGCGGGCACGTCGTCGTCGACCGGCGCTTCCGACGCCCACGCGACGTACCCGTCCGGCCGGACCAGGACCACCGCCGGTAGATCCGTGACGGTGTCTCGGCCGACGTACGCCGTCCGGACTCGGTCCGACCACCGGGCACCGATGGAGTCGACACCCGCGGTGCCCGGGGCCGCCACCAATACGAAGCGGCCGTCGCGCAGCAACTCGTACAGTGGCCCCTCGCTGGCCTTCATGACCGGCATACGACGGCCTGCCCAGGAATGGTGCCCGCGCCCGCGGGTCTTGTAGGCGATGCCAACGCCTGTGAGTCGGCCCCAGATCGCACGACGCATCCTGCCGAATCGCAGGACCACAGTGACCAGTCGACGTGCCCAGGCGCGCACGAGCGCCGAATCGTTGACCATCATCTTGTTGAAGACGTCGGTCATCACCAACACCTGGTGCCCAACCGGATGACGCTCGTCTTCGTAGCTGTCCAGCAGCCACGACGGTGCCCAGCCGTGCACCGCCCCTGCCAGCTTCCAGCCGAGGTTCATCGCGTCGCCGATACCAGTGTTCATGCCTTGACCACCTAGGGGTGAGTGCACGTGTGCGGCATCGCCTGCGATGAACACGCGACCGACTCGATAGTGCCGAGCCTGCCGATGCTCGCTGAGAAACCGCGAACTCCAGCGCGGTTCGCTCATGCCGAAGTCGGTGCCCGCGATCCGGTCGAAGGCCGAGCGCATCTCGGCGGCGGTGATCGGCTCGTCCAACGGCGCTTGCTCACGCATCCGGTCCCACGCGATGGCCCGATACCAGCCGTCGCCGAAGGGGACGCAGAGCACCACCCCCTCCTCGCTGTTGCGGGCGAACATGGCCTCGTCAGGAGGTTCCGCGAGCTGAACGTCGGCCAACAGGATGTGGGTTGGGTAGTGCTCGCCGACGAAGTCGATGCCGACCAGTTCGCGTACCGCACTGTGTGATCCGTCGCAGCCGACGACATACCGGGCGCGTTCGGTCGTCACCCGTGCGGCCCGACGAACGTCGACGCACACGCCATCGCCGTCCTGGCTCAAGCCGACGACCTCCGCTCCGTACTCGATCTGAACGCCCAGACGCAGCGCCCGGGCCTCCAGCAGCTTTTCGGTCGCGCTCTGCGGCGCGATGAGAACCATGGGATAGGGCGTGTCGAACTCGGTGAGGTCGAGGATCGCGCCGGGAGCGGGCTGGATCTGCTGCACGGGTATCCCGCGAGGCACGAGGTCGTCGGCGAGACCGCGCGCATTGAGCAGCTCGAGGGTCCTGGCGTGTACGGCAAATGCCCTCGTCATGTTGGACTGGCCCGCACGCTTGTCGAGCACGCGGCATTGCACGCCAGCCAGCGCGAGCTCACATGCCAGCATCAAGCCTGTCGGTCCGGCTCCGCTGACGATGACGTCGGTGGTGTTCATGGTGTCGTCCTCCTTTTCGTTGTCGAGCACCACGATGCCGCTGATCATCACCAGTCGAATCGGTGTAATCACCAGTCTCGGTCGCCAGTGTCGGCCCTACGTCGGGGTTAGCATTCGGTTCATGCTGCACGGGCGCGAGCGGGAGTGCGCGCAGCTAGACCTGCTGCTCGACGACGCCCGAGCGGGCAGGAGCGGCGCCCTCGTGCTGCGTGGCGAGGCGGGTATTGGCAAGTCGGCGCTGCTCGACTACGCCGCCGATCGTGCCAACGGCTTCCGCGTACTGCGCGGCGCAGGTATCGAATCGGAGTCGGAATTCCCTTTCGCGGCGGCCCACCAACTGTTGCGTCCAATCCACGCCCACATCGGCGGATTACCCCCGCGACAACGAGTCGCCGTCGAGGCCGCCTTCGGACTGGGACCAGCCACCGGTGACGACAACTTCCTCGTCTCGCTCGGGATCCTGAGCCTGCTCTCCGAGGCTGCCGAACAGGAGCCGGTGTTGTGCCTGATCGACGACGCCCAATGGCTCGACGAGCCATCAGCCGATGCGCTGACCTTCGTCGCTCGTCGACTGGAGGCCGACAGGATCGTCCTGCTCTTCGCTGTCCGCGACCAGGAGACGGCGATCCTGGCAGGTGGAGCGCTCCCCAATCTGCGCCTCGAAGGACTCGACGCCAAGGCGGCCCACGGACTCCTTGGCGACGGACCAACCGTCTCGCCTGCCGTTCGCGACCTGCTGATCGCCAGCACGGCCGGTAATCCTCTCGGTCTTCGCGAACTGCCTGCCGCACTGCGGCCCGAGCAACTCAGTGGTCGAGAACCGCTGCCCGACCGACTGCCGTTGAGCGAAGAGCTCGAACGTGCGCTCCTGACGCGCCTCGATCGTCTGCCCGCCGCCTCGCACACGATGTTGCTGGTGGCGTCCGCAGAACTCACCGGCGACCCGAGGGTGATCCTCGCAGCAGCAGAACTGCTCGACGTTCCTGCCGACGCACTGGCAGATGCCGAGGCGGCCGGCATCGTGCGAGTGGTGGACGGCCAAGTGACGTTCCGAAATCCGCTAGTGCGGTCGGCGATCTACCGGAACGCCACGTTCCTAGAGCGCCGCGCAGCGAATCAGGCCCTCGCCTCCGCGCTGACGAGTCCCGAAGACGCTGACCGACGCGCGTGGCAACTCGCCTCCGCCGCAGTCGGTCCCGACGAAACGCTGGCCGCCGAACTCACCGCGGTCGCCGAGCGAGCGCTGGAGCGCGGCGGCCATGGCGCCGCGGCCACTGCCTACGAACGAGCGGCCGCGCTGACACCCGCCACCGCCACACAGTCCGAACGCTTGGTGGCAGCCGCCAGAGCAGCCTGGCAAGGCGGCAAGCCCGACCGCGCCCGCGAATTGCTCGACAGCGCGGGGCCAATCGCTTCGAGCGCGCACCTGCGGGCCGACGTCGCACGCCTGCGCGGAAACATCGCGTTCTCGTGCGGCGAACCCGGCGCAGGCTACGTGAGCATGTCCGACGGCGCCGACGAGATCGCTACATCCGATCCCTCGCTGGCGGCGAGCATGTTCGCCGAGATGGGCCTACTTGCGTGGGTCGGTGGCGACGTGCTCGGCGTCACCGAGGCCGCGCGCAGGCTCGCCGATCTCCCCGCTCCGTCGGATCGTACGGCGATCACGGCCTCGCTCATCGTCGGACTTGCCCACTTCCTGAAGGGCGACAGCGAGTCGGCAGCGGCCGCTCTGCAGCGTGCTGCCGAGTCGGCGCAGCAGACCGACGACTTCAACGGGCTTAGTCAAACTGCAAGCGCCGCACTGTTTCTCGGTGACGACGCGCGGGCAATGACGATGTTCACCCGAGCAGCGGCGCGGGCGAGGGCGGACGGTGCGGTGAACAGCCTGCCCGTCGTGCTCGGTCCGCTCGGTACGTTGCAGGCGTGGACGGGCCGGTACGCAACCGCGGTCGCCACCGCCTCCGAAGGGTTGCGGCTTGCGCTCGATACCGGCCAGGAGAACGCGGCCGCTCACCATCGGAGCGTCCTGGCGTGGGTGGCCGCAGTGCAGGGCCGCGAAGACGACTGTCGGGACGCGGCCGCGTCGGCACTGGCCCGTGCCATCGGACACCGACTCGGCCCGCAGGGCGGTATCGCATCGTGGGCCTTGGCCTTGCTCGACCTCGGAATGGGCCGCCCCATTGAAGCTTTCGACCGGTTGAACGCGATGGCTGGCTCGAGCCCCGCTGGAACCCATCAGGCCGTGAAGACGTTCGCTGCCGCGGATCTGGTTGAGGCGGCGATCCGAGCGGACCGACTCGACCGTGCAGAGGAAGCGGCGATGACACTGCGCGCCTGGTCTTCTCACGTCGGGGCGCCGTGGGCGCTAGCGCTCTCGGCGCGGTGCGACGCGCTGCTCGCCGACGGTTCCGAGGAGCACTTCGCCAGGGCGGCGGCGCTACATGCCCAGAGCGGGCGGCCCTTCGACGCCGCAAGGACCGCGCTATTGCGGGGCGAGTACCTGCGCCGCAGCCGACGCCGCACTGCGGCCCGAACTCACCTGCGGGCGGCATGCGAAGCGTTCGAGGGACTCGGCGCGACGCCATGGGCCGAACGCGCAAGGGCCGAGCTAAAGGCAACCGGTGAGACGGCGCGCAAACGCGACCCGAGCACGATCGGTCAGCTGACTCCCCAGGAGCTTCAGATCGCTCGGCTCGTGGGCGAGGGCGGGACCAACCGCGAGATAGCCGCGGAACTGTTCCTCAGCCCACGCACCATCGACTATCACCTGCACAAGATCTTCACCAAGCTCGGCATGTCGTCCCGCGCCGAGTTGGTCCGTCTCATAACGGCGGGCGATGCTGCGCGCTGAAGGGCGGCACGTACTCGATGATCCTGCCGAGATCTCGGAAACCGACTGCGGCATAGACACCTTCGGCCATCGGCGTCGACTGCAGACTCGCCGTCGAGCATCCGCGCGCAAGCGCGTCGTGCAGATGTGCGGCGGTCAGTGCGGTGGCGAGCCCCCGTCGCCGATAGCGATCCAGCGTCCCGACGTTGTAGACGCCACAGTCACCGTTGACATCCAAGGCCATTGCGGTAGAGACGTTTTCGGACCCCTCACGGGCGATCAGGATGTGGTAGGCATCGCGGTGGGCGTTGCCGAGATAGTCCGGCGACAGACCGTTGATGCGCACGTGTTCGTCCCAGTTCGGTGCCGCGAAGTCGATCGTCGGCCGCGGCATCCGAATCTCGTCGAGATGCATTCCCATTGCGCGCGTCACGGTGCCGACGGTGTAACCGCGGCGCTCGAGCAGCCGAGCGACGGCGTACTCGGTCTCGTGCACCCAGACCGCGTATCGGTTTATGCGCGCGGCGCCGTAGGTGACCTCTAGGGCATCCACGGCGTCATTGCCTGCTCTCGTGGCGAGACCTCTTTCGAGTACTGCGGTGCTGTGGATGAGGGCATTGTTGTAGAACTCGCGCTCGGGACCGACCGGAAAGACCGCGACGGCCACACCAGGAAGCGGTAGCACTGCGGCGCCGATTGCACCACGGGCGTACTCCGTCCATGACGCGACGAGGGTCTGCATGCTGCGGTCGTAAAGGTCCGTGCCCAACGTCGTTCGAGCGTCCATGGTCGCCTCACCCTCCTTTAGTTGTTCGAGGTGCAGTCGAGATCGACGTACACGGTCGTGAAGTGCGGCGGCTGGCCACCGGTCGCTGGGTCGTTGGGTAGGCCGTGGACGCCCGTGACCGAACAGGATGAGAGCGAGCCCGCCGTATTGCCGTTGAATTGCACGGCGTACCCCGCGGCCTGCAGAGCGTTGACGGTGTCCTGTGCGTTGCCATCACCCGGCGGTGCGGCATCGGAGATCCCGGCGATTGCGCCAGATCCCATTGCGCCAAGACAGATTACGGCAGCGCCGATGACCATCGAGGTGAACCTGCCCATGACTGCAACTCCCTTGTTCACGTTCGAATCTTCAACAAGGAGATAGCGCGCGGAGTTACACGAGCTCCGTCGTGTAACCCTCACGCATATCCATTGGTAGCTGGGTTTGATCTGCGTGGGATCCGGTGGAAACCTTGAGCGGAGACAGGCAGGTGATCTGGTGATGATGGTCCGGCGTGACCCCGACCCACCGAGGGCGCTGCACATCGTGCCCGATGGTCGGTACGCCAACTGGGAGGCCGTCTACCAAGACAATGCGACCTGGGTGTACCGCACGATCTTCGCCAGGGTCGGCAATCGCGCCGACGCCGAGGATCTGACCGCCGAGGTCTTCCTCGCGGCACTTCGACCCTTGAAGATGACGGCGTCGGTCGCCGAAGTGCGCGCGTACCTGCGCGCCACCGCCCGGACCGTCCTCGCCGCGCACTGGCGAGCGACGCTCGGCCGCGAGATCACGTCGATCGACGACCTGGAGGATCTCGCACCCGACAGTGAGCAAGCCATCAGCACCGCACCCGAGCGCGTCAAGGCCGTGCTCGCGACCTTGCCTGCTCAGTACAGCCGAATTCTGGAACTGAGGTTTCTGCAGGGTCGTTCGGTCCAGGAGTCAGCAACCGAGATGGGAGTCACGGTCGCGAACGCCAAGGTTCTTCAGCACCGCGCTCTACGCTTGGCGGCACAGGTCACCGAGGAGGGACAGCGATGAACGCACGCGACATGCGTCGCTACGTCGACGACCTGTTGGGCGGCCGCCGCCCGAGGCCGTTCCATCCCGACGACTTCGAGGCCACCCAGATCCGCACCGCGATCGATCTTGCGGCTGCCCGGCCAGACAGCGACGCCCCGCGGCCGGAGTTTCTCGCCGACCTGCAGAAGCGCCTCGCCGCTCAGATGGAAGAGCCCGCGGAGAACGTCGCGCAACTACCGACGAAACCGCCTGGAACGACTCGGCGGATGGTGATCACGGCAACCTCGGCGGCTGCTGCCGCGGCTGCGGTGGCGGTGACCGTCGATCGATTCGCCGTGAACAAGGAGAGCGAATCTCCTCCGACCGCCGAAGGCCCTGAGTTGGTTCCCAATCAGGGAAGCTGGCACGCGGTGGCGGCTAGCGCCGACGTCTCGGACATCGGAATGCACCGGTTCGAGTTGGGTTCGATCGCCGGATTCATCCGCCGCGTCGACGGCACTGCGGAGGCGGTGTCCGGGGTGTGCACCCACCAGGGGTGCAAGTTGTGGTTCGACGGCTCCGATGACCGGCTGCGCTGCCCGTGCCACTCGACGTCGTTCTCGCCGGCCGGACAGGTCCTCAGCCATCAGCTGTCGATCTCGCCCGCCCCGCTACCGAAACTGCAAGTGCGCGAACACGACGGCACCATTGAGGTATTCGCTCCGACCGAGCCCCTGTAAGCCCTCGTAACCGCTCGCTGTAACCAGCACCCCTATCTCTTGGTGAACCGTCCGCACCCGCGGGCGGAAAGCCGAGAAATGAAGGTGCACCAGCCATGTCCCTCACTCTTCACCGCGTATGTCACGCGGTGCCAGCGGCCGTGTGTGCGTTCAGCGCACTGCTGCTCGCCACCGGTTGCTCTAGCTCTGCGCCAGCATCCGTCAGTCAAACAGCGCCGACGGTGAGCTTCTCGCCGGACGTCAGAACCACACCGGGAATGCAGGGTATGCCAGGCATGGGTTCGATGTCACCGCCTGCCGCCTCCTCCACGCAGGGTTCGACGGCGCCAGTCGGTGGAACCGCAGTCGGCATCACCGACTTCGCCTTCAGTCCAGCCACTTTGACCGTTCCCGTTGGCGCGACCGTGACGTGGACCAACCACGACGCGGAGCCACACACGGTGGTCGCTGGCGACGGTTCGTTCCACTCGCCTGGCATGGACACCGACGCCACCTTCACCTACACGTTCACCAACGTCGGAAGCTTCGACTACATCTGCTCGATCCATCCGATGATGCACGGCACCGTGGTGGTGACCAAATGAGCGACGATCGCGACCCAAATGGCATGACGCGCAGGCAACTCATGCGCCACTCCGCCTGGTTCGGCGCCGCCGTAGTGCTGACGGTGGCAGGCGGCGAGGTGATCTCACACGTCGCGGGTGCAGCCAGCAACGCTCCAATGGCGAAGCGTCCCGATCTGCGTTTCGTTCAACTCAGCGACAGCCACATCGGATTCAAGGGCACCGCCAATCCTGATGTAACGGGCGCCTTCTCGCGCGCCATCGACCAGATCAACCACTTGGACGACGCGCCCGACTTCGTCATCCACACAGGCGATCTCACCCACCTTGCCACTCCCGAGCAATTCGACCAGACCAGGCAGATGCTGACCGGCCTGCGCACGCCGCACGTGTTCACGGTTCCTGGTGAACACGACTCCGTCGACGACGGCGGCCAGAAGTATCGGCAAGCCTTCGGCGCAGGCACCCGTGGCGATGGGTGGTACAGCTTCGACATCGCGGGAGTTCACGTCATCGGGTTGGTCAACTCGCTCCACATGACCAAGTTGGGGCATCTCGGCGTCGATCAGCTGGAGTTCATTCGCAAGGACGTCGCGCCCCTGTCGAGTGACACCCCGGTCATCGTGTTCAGCCACATCCCGTTGTTCGCGATGTATCCCGACTGGGGCTGGGGTACCGATGATGCCGCGCAAGCGCTCAGCTACCTGCAGCGGTTTTCATCGGTCACGTGCCTCAACGGTCATGTGCATCAACTATTTTCCAAGACCGAGGGCAACGTCACCTTCCACAGCGCCACCACCACCGCGTACCCGCTGCCGCACCCTGGCGACGGAACCGCACCCAAGCCGCTCACCTTGCCAGCGGGTCAACTCGCCGACGCGCTCGGCATCCGTAAGGTCACCTATGTCAAGGGCCAACAGGGCCTCGCTCTCAAAGAGGACAAATTGCAATGAAATTCGACACAACCGACATCGCGACGCGGATCGTCATCGCTGCAACGCTGGTTGTGAGCGGCGTCATTCACGCGTACCTCTACGTGGACGGTTACCGCCACATCCCCGCGGTCGGGAACGCGTTCCTGGTCCAGGCTGCGGCATTCGTCGCACTGGCGATCCTGATTCTGCTCGGCGGACCGGGCTGGCTGCGACTGGCGGCGGGCATCGGATCCGCTGGCGCGTTGGTGGCCTTCGGACTATCACGCACCATAGGCTTCTTCGGCTTCACCGAAGTCGGTTGGGAGCCTTCGCCCTATGCCGTTGCGACAGTCGTCGCCGAGGTGTTGACGGTCCTGGCGTGCGTAGCGTGGGTATTCACCGGCGAACGGTCGCGCGCGAGGTGACCGCCGCTATCTCTTGCTGCGCGGGAGACGGCATCCCGTGTAACCAGAGACCACCAGGTTGCCGTGGTAGGCGATCTTGACGGAAATCCCGATCGGTCCCGAAAACCAGACGTCGTGATTGCCGGGCTGATCCTTCATGACCTGCACGTCGGTTGCCTCGATCTTCGCGGCCGAAGTCTTCGCCGCGGCCAGGATCGTCGTCCACTGCGGTTCGGAGACGTGCACGCCCTCCGCCACCGAGTCGGCAAGGAACACGCGCTTCCCGTCCGTCTGGTCATAGGGCGACTCGCAGTTGCCGATGTCCTCCCCGTGAACCGACAGCCACTGGATCTCGGGGATGACGCCGGCGGCGGCAGTGGTGATCTCGCTCACCGCGTTCTGCACCTGCGCCTTCGTATCCTCAAGGGAGGGAAGAGCTTTCAGTTGAGCGAGCATCGAAGCCGGAGTGTTCTCCTGCGGCCTGCCTGGTTCTTCCACGTGACATCCCGTCGCTAGTAGTCCAATGGCGGCCGCGCACGCACCGATGCCGCCGCGAATCACGAGCCGAGTGATGGCTACCTCACTTCTGCCTGACGGCGTCTTCGTCGAGACCAGCGATCACCGCGGCGATGTTGTAGTTGGTCGTACGCCGCAACCCATCGCCACTGAAGCGCGGGTAGTCGCTGTGACCGTGGGCGGCTTCGAGAGTCAGAGTGCCTCCGTATCCGTCGGAAACGGTAGTGGCCCCGGTCTCCAGATGGGTGAAGTTGGGGTTGGTAGCCGGGTTGGGTCCGAACTGCCCTGCTCCGCTGAGGTCCAGACCATCGAGCGCCGACTCGGCGATCGCGTTGAAGGGCGGTGGCAGCGCAGCGGCGGCCTGGTGAAGTATCGGCGGCGCGTCGTACACCAATTGGATTGGGTCATCAGAGGTTTCCATGGTGAAGACATGCCCGTTGTCGAGGTGCAGCTGCTGCGGCGTGGTGGCTTCGATGCCGGGCGAACCGTACAAGATGGCGTCGGTGACGCCGTGGTTGCCTGGCTCCTGCAGCGCGAGGCCGGTCGTCAGGGATCCGTATGAATGGCCGATGGCCGTCAACTGGGCGGGCACGCCCTCGTGGCTTGCGCCGAGACCGTCGTAGAAGCCCGCCAGGTTGTGCGCCCCGGCCCTCGCCAGCTCGTCGTGACTGACCGCCCAGATGCCCTGGGCCGAACCGTTCATGTCGTCCCAGCCAGGTACCTGAGGTGCGTCGTACCCGATCCAGGCAATCGTCGAGACGCCCTCCAACTCGTGCCCTGGAGTTGCGGCCAACTGACGCAGGCTCTCGCGCTGGAGGTTGGTCGCCTCTTCGGTCATGCTCCCGATGCTGCCGTGGACGGTGGTGTTGAGCCCTGGCGCAGTCACCGAGACATGCTGGGCGATATCGGGATTGCCGATGGCCACTGCAGCGTGGACCTGCTGGCCGCTGTGCGTGTCGAGGAGCAGCAGTTGGCGATTCGGGTTGTCGGCGATGGACTTGTTTACCGCTTGCAGATCTGGCAGGTTCTTCGCGGCGTTGCGCGCGGAATCGTAATCTCGTTGCCAGGCTTCGTATCTCAGTCGATCATCGAAGATGGCGCCTGGCTCGTTCGGTGGCGGAATGTTATGGCCGTTCGCCCAATCGGGATGTTGACCCTTCAATGCGTCGGCGGTGTTCTGCGCCGTCTGCGCTCGACCGAGCTCGTCGTCGAGGGTCAGCCGGTTGTAGTAGTCGCGGTCGACGGCGGGCATGCCATCGTGGTTGCCGAGCAGGTGATTGCGCTGATACAGCGCGTCCTTCTCCTCGGACGTGAGCTTTCCCCATAGCTCACAGAACTGCTTCGGATCGTCGGGCAACGGTCTCGACAAGTCGGCCAACACGTCTGGACGGATCTCTGGCGCCTCAGCCGCGTCGTTGCCTGCCGTCGTGATCGCCCTTGCGAGATCGCCATCCGCGGCGTTGGCGGCCGCCAACAGCTGGGAGATTCGCGTCTCGAGGTCTGCCTGTTCGTAGGAGTAGATCGGGTCACCGATCATGTCCTGGCGCACCGGTGTCACCTCGCCCGAGACCGGGTCGACGCGGAAACCCTCGTTCTGCGCATCGCTGTTGATTCGCTGAAGGGCGGCTTTGCAGCGCTCTATCTCGTCGGCGGCGTTGGCCGTCGCCGACGAGACCTGCGCCATCTCCTCGCCGTGCGCAGCTAGGTAAGCGCTCAGCTTGTCGAGGGAGGCTCTCGCCGCGTCGCCGCCACTTCCCTGCCAGCTAGCGATCAGAGGCAGTTTCGTCAGCCCGGCTCTGACGTCGTCGGCACTTGCACCACGTCTCGCGAGGGCAGTCGACACGTCGCGGATCGCGGAGGCGTCCCACCGCTGAATCTCAGCCAGCGTCAGCGACATCGGAGCCGTACCACATCAGAGTGTGCCGGTGAGCCGCTCCGCGCCGTCGCAATCGGAGGTGACATAACCCGAGGCCGCGGTCTGGAAAGCCCGGCCGTGAGCCGCGAGCTCGCCGGTGATCTTCGACGTCGCGGCCTGCCACTCGACGAACTTTGCCTGCAGGGCTCGCGCCGACGATCCGACCCAGCCGCGCTGCGCTTCTTCGATCGCCCCGTTGGCGGCCGCGTGCGCCGTCGAAAGATCCGCGTGGTGCATGCCCATGTGATCTGACGACAAGTGCAGATCGACCGGGTCCACCTTCAGCTGGCCTGCCATCACACCTCCCGTGCAGTCGCGAGTCGGTTCGCTGCGCGCGCCCATCCACGATAAAGCCGCCGCTGGGGCGCCTTCGACACCAAATCTCCGCGGCCGACGCGAGGCCCGGTACGGCTACGACGCGCTTTCGACTGCGTAATCTCTCCCTCATGAAGGCACGGCAGGTTGCGGCGTGTGTGATTGCGACGGGTGCTCTGCTCGCCGGTTGCGACTCCACCATCACTGGCACGCCAGAACCCACCGTCGGCTCCCCGAACGAGCCGAGCTTCCCAACCCCGAGACCCAGCCACACCACACCGCCGTCCGCCACCGTGCAGACGTCACGACCGCCCACGGGCCAGCCACCGCCAGGGGCCGAGGTGCTTGCACCACAAGACGGCTACGTCTTCATCGAGACGAAATCCGGCAAGACCCGCTGCCAGATCGACGCCGATTCGGTGGGTTGCGAAGCGGCGTTCACGAATTCGCCGGTCATCGACGGAACTCAGGCCAACGGCGTGCGGCTGACCTCGGACGGGCAGCTCAAGTGGATCCTCGGCAACCTCGGTGACATCCCCGTCGTCACCATTGACTACAAGACCTACTCCGCGCAGGGGTGGACGATCGTCGCAACGGAACAGGGCACGCGCTTCACCAACGACAAGACGGGACACGGAATGTCGGTCAGCATCGAGAAAGTGGAGAGCTTCTAATGTCGATCGCTCAGAAGGAACGCGCAGCCCTCGTCGCCCTCATGCGCGAAGTCGGCCCCGACGCACCGACTCTTTGCGGAGACTGGACGACTCGCGATCTCGCCGCGCACCTTGTGGTTCGGGAACGTCGCCTCGACGCGGCACCGGGAATCATGGTCCCCGCGCTCGCGGACTACACCGCACGGGTTCAGGATCAGGTAGCTGCGGACAACGACTGGGATTCATTGCTCGCCAAGGTCGCATCCGGCCCGCCGCTGTACTCCCCGTTCAAGCTCCTCGATCCACTGGTGAACGCGGGTGAGATGTTCATCCACCACGAGGACGTCCGACGCGCGATCGACGGCTGGGAACCACGCGATCTCGATGGCGGCACGACCTCCGCCATCATGCGCCAGATCCCGATGATGGCGCGGATGACGATGTCGAAGGCGCCGGGCCACATATCGCTGCGCACGCCAGAAGGCAAGACAGTAACCACGATTGGGCGCGGACCGACTGTCGTCGTGACCGGTGACCCCGCCGAGCTTCTGATGTTCGCATCGGGTCGCGACCAACACCGGGCAACCTTCTCCGGTGACGACGACGCGGTGCGCGCCATCAGTGAGGGCCGCAGCGGTTTGTGACCAGCGTCACATTTCTGCCACCTACGTGACCTCGGGAATGTTTTGCCGCTGACCCTCAAATGACTCTTCTGCTATGAGCGCTGCGATGTATACAATCTGAACCACTGCTCGACTGGGCCCGGGGGGGTTCGAATGAGCCTTACATCATCCGGGGGGATGAGCATGAATGCTTCACGTGTCTATTCGAGTCGCGTCGCATCAGTTGGCGCGACGCTGAGTATCGGGGCAGCGCTGATCGCTTGCCCCAGCACTGCGTCCGCCGCGCCACCACTTCCGCCGGGCATAGGCGGTGGTCAAGTCAGAAACAACGTTCAGCAGGTCATCCAGCGCGTGTTCCCGCGGCTAGGAGGTCGGTTGCCGGGCGCCGTTGGCTCAGGATCGGGCTTTCCGGGTCAGTTCCCAGGTCAGTTTCCTGGGCAGTTCCCGGGTCAGTTTCCTGGTCAGTTCCCAGGGGGGTCGAGCGGCTGCACCGGAGGTTCTTGCCCGCCGCCACCGGAAACATGCAACTCGGATAGCAGTATCTCCTGCCCGGTGACGAACGTGATTAATAACGAGTCGAGCGGGAACAGTCCTGGTCCGACAACGTACAAAGTCGACATTCCGGACCCCATCGTGTGGGCGGGCGGCACTCGCGCCACGGGACACAGGACGGTTCCCGAGGTCACCGGATCGCTCTTGATACCGCCACCGCCGCCGGTCTACCGGCCACAACCCATTGTGGAGACGCCGCCACCGCCTCCGCCGCCTCCACCGCCGCCGCCTCCACCGCCGCCGCCCGCGCCGCGGGTCGAGGCCTTCACCGTCACCAAGCAGATCACCGGTGTCGCCGTCGGGCAGGGACAAGGCTGCAACTCCAACGCGCCGGTCACCCTGACCGTCGACGGCAACCCCGTCGCGAACACGGTGGCCAATTCGCAAGGCGGCTTCCAGACGACCTTCCCCACGGGGACGATCCCAGCTGGCCAGCACGCGGTCGTGGCTCTCTGCGGCGCCACTCTCAATGCGGTCCTGGACATCGTGTTGGTGTCCGAGATCGGCACTCCTGCGGCCACGGTCGCAATGATTCTGCTGTTCCTGTTGATGATCGGCTGGCTGCAGCGCAGCAGGGTCGAGTCGGCAGCTGACAGCTCGGCAGCGGAAAGCTTGGTGAACTCATGAAGCGTCTAGGGATTGCAGCGCTGATGATTGCGCTTGCTGCGTTGATTGGTGGCGGCTTCGCTCGTGCCGCCGACGGTGGGGTCACGGTATCGGCCACGGTCAACGGACAGGACGTCGCCACCGCGACCACCGACGCACCGTTGCGGCTGGAACCCAACACCCCGGCCAACGTCGACCTCGAAGTGACCAACAACGGCACCCAAGCCGTGGCCATCAAGAGAGTCGAGTTCTCCGGAAACATCCTGGGGCTCAGCTTCTTCCGCTACGCGGCATCCACCGAACTCACCGTCGCACCCGGAGCCACCGGCAAGCTGGGCTACCAACTGGATCTGTCCGACCTCGACCACCAGGCCACCGGACTGATCCGCGGCGACCTCAAGCTCACCGACGCCACCGGCCACGTGGTCACCGTCGTGCCCACGGTCACCGACGTACGCGGCTCGCTGTGGTCGGTGTCGGGACTGTTCGGCTTGTCGCTGATCGTGTTCACCGCGCTGGCGCTGCTCGACGTCGCCCTCGCAGTCGGACGCAACCGCCTGCCCGCCAACCGCTTCCGGCGAGGCCTGCGGTTCCTGCTACCCGGAATCGGAATCGGGCTGGTGCTCGCCTTCACCGCAGCGGTCTTGCGGTGGTGGGCACCATCGACGGTCACCTGGATCGCCGCGGCAGGCATCTGCGCCGCAGTCGCCTTCGGACTGGGCTACTTCTCGCCGACACCCGGCGACAAGGACGAAGACGAAATGCTGGCCGACCTCGAGAACGCCGACGAGTTCGACGACTTCGACACCGAACAACTCACCGAAGACTTCGGCTACGACCACACCACCGAAGACTTCGGCTACGACCAAGCCACCGACGACCTCCACGACGACCAACAAACCGACGTGGTGACCGTCAGTAATGCCCCTCGCGGGCCTTCCGATGGGTAACACATGAGCTCCAACATGGTGGACCGCGTCCGCGCCGCACTTCCCGGTTACGAGATCGGAGACGTAATCGGGAGGGGCGGGTGCGGCGTGGTGCTCGGCGGAATCCACCTGCAGCTGCAACGCAAGGTGGCGATCAAGCAGATCCCAGCGGAGTCTGCCGAGGACTTGGACGCACGGCGCAGGTTCATCGCCGAGGCCAGGATCATGGCCTCGATCAACCACCCCCACGTCGTGCCGGTGTACGACTACGTCGAGAACGACGACGTGTGTCTGCTGGTGATGGAGTACCTACCGGCAGGCACGGTGCTCAGCCGGTTCAGCTCGCAGGGCTTCGACGCCGCCTCTGCGGTCGCCGTCTCGCTGGCATGCGCGTCGGCCCTTGAGGCCGCACACAGCAAGGGGGTACTGCACCGCGACGTCAAGCCTGCGAACCTCATGTTCGACGAGAACGGCACCGTCAAGCTCACCGACTTTGGCATCGCGAAGAACTTCGGTAGCGAAGGTGGACTGCAGACCCAAACTGGCATGGTCCTCGGTACCTGGTGCTACATCTCGCCCGAACAGGTTCGCGGACATCCGGTTTCGCCTGCCACCGACATCTACGCACTGTCGACGATGCTCTACCAGTTGTTGTCGGGTGTGCTCCCGTTCCCGCCGTGCGAAGACCCGGTGGCGACGCTCTTCATGCACGCGTCCGATCAGCCGATACCACTCACCAAGGCCAAGCCGGACATCCCGACCCCAATCGCCGACGTCGTCATGCGCGGCTTGGCGACCGAACCGAAGGATCGTTGGTCCTCCGCGGAGGCGTACGGTGTCGCGCTCGCCGCGGCTGCCACCCACTGCTGGGGACCCAACTGGCTTGCGCAGGCGGGCATTCCGGTCGTCGGCAACGAGTCGATCACCGCGGCGAGCGCCGCCATCAGCAGCCCTCCCATGTTGAGCCCAATCCCGTGGTCGCCACCGCCAGCCACGCCGCCCGAGGCACGAACGACCGGTGGCACGGTACTCAACGGCGAGCTCGCCTCACCCAAGCTGCCGCTCATCGCGACGGCGGTGCTCGCACTCGCGACCATTGCGCTCGCCATCATTGGCCTGGGTGCGCCGCAGCGCGGGGGTGACCTCAAGCCTGGCATGGTGACGATCGCGGGGGTCGACCCCGTGACGTCGGACGAGGTTCAGATCGACATGACCAAGCCGATCCCGGTGACGGTCACGGGCATTCCCGGCGACAACGCATCCCTTTCCCTGAACGTCCTCGGGTTCGAGTTGGGCAACCACGATGCGCCGCTCGCCGGAAGCGGCGGGCCCAATTCGACTGCCGAGTTGCCCGATCCGCTGCACCCCTTGATCGTGGCAGGCCGGATGTCGGGTGAACTCCGCATCAGCGATGGCGCGACGACCACTGCGACTTACCACTTCGGAATCCGAAGCACACAGTCTGCGACCACCACAGGCGTCGCTGCGGGCGTCGTCTTCCTCGCGTTGTTCGCTCTCGCCTACCTCGAGTCCTACGCCCGCACCCTGCGACGCGGACGCAACAAGGTCTCGGCGACCGTGGGCCTTCCACTCGCAGCCGCTCTCCTTGCCGTCTCGATCGTCGGGGCGGTCTGGGTGCTGATGGGACGCGAGCCGACCGTGGCCACGTTGTTCGGTTGCGCGGCAGTTGGTGCCGCCGCAGGGGTGGGGGGCGTCATCGCTGCAACTCGGCAAGGTCGAGTGAACCGATACCGCCGAGCGCACCGGACGCCAACGACTGGGGCGACGACCGTCTACACCAGCGGCAAGACGGTCATCATCCGCGAGGCGAACACGAGCGGTAACAACACGGGCGGCCCCACCACCGGAGGCAGCACCACTCGCGGCGGCGGCCAACCAGACTCTGGAAGAACTCGCGTACCTGGCTCGGGCACGCAAAGCAGGCACGGCTGACCCAGGTCACCATCTGGTCGGCATTAGTCTGGCGGGCATGGACTTCCGTGTGTTCGTCGAGCCTCAACAAGGCGCCACCTACTCCGATCAACTTGCCGTCGCACGGGCCGCGGAGGCTCTCGGCTACTCCGCGTTCTTCCGGTCCGACCACTACCTCGCGATGAGCGGCGATGGCCTGCCCGGCCCGACCGACTCCTGGGTGACGTTGGCCGGTCTGGCTCGCGAGACGTCGACGATCCGGCTCGGCACGCTGGTCAACTCTGCCACGTTCCGTCACCCGGGGCCGCTCGCCATTTCGGTGGCTCAGGTCGACGAAATGAGTGGTGGCCGTGTCGAATTGGGCCTCGGCGCGGGATGGTTCGAGGCCGAGCACCTCGCATACGCCATTCCGTTCCCACCCCTGGGCGAGCGCTTCGACCGGTTGACCGAGCAACTCGAGATCCTCACAGGGCTGTGGACCACGCCCGTCGGGGAGACCTTCGACTTCTCCGGCGATTGCTACCGGGTGGTCGACTCCCCTGCCCTGCCCAAGCCGGTGCAGGCGCCGCACCCGCCAATCGTGATCGGTGGCGGCGGCGCCAAGCGGACCCCGGCTCTTGCCGCGAAGTTCGCGGCGGAGTTCAACATCTCCTTCGTCCCCTTGGACGTGCTGACGAAACAGTACGGCCGGGTCGCCGACGCACTGAAGGCCGCGGGACGGCCCACGGATGCGCTGACCTACTCGGCGGGGTTCGTGGTCTGCGCCGGGCGCGACGACGGCCAGGTCGCGCGCAGAGCCGCTGCCATCGGTCGCGAGGTCGACGAGCTTCGGACCAACTCACCGCTTGCGGGGACCGCCGCCGAGATCGTGGACCGCCTCGGCCCGTTCGCCGAAGCCGGGGTTCAGCGGGTCTATTTGCAGCTCCTTGACATGTCGGACCTGGACCATCTCGACTTCTTCGCCAGCGAAGTCGTCAGCCAACTGGGCTGACACGGCAACCAATCCATCCGACTATCATCGATCCCCGTGACCGGCGACCTAGTGGATCTCGACGACGAGTCGACCACCCCGCCGTGGCACGAGCGCACCAACACCGTCGTCGGGGCGAGCGTCGCGGCACTGCTCGCGCTACTGCTTATGTACTTCGCCGTCTCGTGTGTCTCGCGTGAGTTCAACGACCCGCAGACACCCCAGTACTACATCGACCCCGGCGGCTCCACGACGTCGTCGTGGAGCTCCGAGACGACGGCAACCACCTCGACGAGCTACAGCGTGAGCCCGCCGCAGACCACCGACATCAACCCTGGCGACACGACATCGACGTCGCCAACGACGACGATCAGAGGCGATTCCACCACCACCCACCGCCGCACCCCGAACACCGACGATGACGACACGAGCACGTCGCGACGACCCCGGTTCAATCAGACCCGGCCCGTCTTCCGGCCCTTCACTCCGAACTTCTTCGGCCCCAGTCCGTAGCGAGGTCAGCGACCGCGGGCAGCGTAGTCGGCGACCATCGCTTCAGCGCTGCGCACCGCGGCGCGACATGCGCGAGTGGTGAACGGGTCGTTGAGGGGATGGTCGGCGCGCCTCCGCCACCGCTGTGCAGCCGAGAACGCCGCCCTGGGGCCGTCGTGTTCAGCGTCGGGCCGCAGCCCGAGGCGGGTGCCGAAGTCGGTGCCGGAACCACCGATGATCCGACGCAGCGACGCCATTTCGTCTTCATTCAATGTCGTTGGACGAGAACGTAATTGACTGAGCAGGCGGAGCTCTTCGAACGCATGCGTGTCGGCAAGCAACGGATCGATGTCGGCGATGATGCGCGGTGTCGCATAGATCGGATTGACCTCGACGAACTTCCTCAGCGACAACATCGCGGTGTGCGCCTTGAGCAGGTCGGATCGTTGCGCGAACTGTTGGTCGATCACGTCGCGCAAGGCGATCAGTCCGCTGCGCTCCAGTAGCTCGTCTGCCAACGCCGTCGCGCCAGTGACCCCCGACCGCAGAATCGCGATCGAGATCCTGATTCCGAACATGCCAAAGCGCTCTAGCAGCGCGGCGCGGGTCGCGGCGTCCACTGGCAGCGAACTGTCCTCGCGGACGAACCGGTCGACCGAAAGCATCGCCTTCGTCAGATCTGTCGCGTCGATGCCCGCAAGCTTCTCCAAGGCAACGAACTCGCTCTGTCGGAGTGTCCTCGCCGTCAACGCCAACAGCCCGGACACCGGAACCACGGCCTGGCAGATGCCCGTCTTGTCCATCTCCTCGGTGAACCGGCTCGCGACGTCACGCGCCGACATCATCGCGTCGATGCGTCCCGCACCGATCTCGTCGGCCCTCGATGCCACGCCGATCACGCCGAGCGCTCCCGCGGAGCCCCCGACGAGCGCGCCGATCTGGGTCAGAAGTGCGATGTCAGCGGCATTGAGGGTGCGCAGGAGGAACACCACCGCGTCGACCCGGGGCACGCCGTCGTCCGGCACCAACAGACGCAGCGTCCGCTCCGAGACGTCCCGCGACAGCGACGACGTACCTGGCGTGTCGATGATCGTGTTATTGATCAGTTCCGCGGCGGGCCACTCCACGTCGAGGTCGACCACGTCCTCCGGGTCGAGGTGGGCGAGATCGAAGGTCAACCCCCTGGAACCATCGGAACCGTCACCGCTCACACCGCGGACGATCGGCACGTTCGTCCTGCGCCCATTGCGGTGGTTCGCAGTCACCTTCGGAGTCGCGCCGTTGCGAAACCACGTCACGATGCGCGTTGCCTCGGTGGCATCCGTCGGCGCAATGTCTTCGCCGACAAGGGCATTCACCAACGTCGACTTGCCCGCTTTTAAGGTCCCCGCAAGCGCGATGCGCATCGGCTGGTTGAGCCGGGCGTCAATCCGCACGAGCTCGTTGTGCACGTCGGGGCGATGGGCGTAGGCGGGATCGGAACGGTACGCCTGAATCGTTGCGCCAAGGATCGCCCGCACTCGATCGGCCGTGCTCATCTCGCGTTACCTCGTGGTTCGTTCATGTCGGGGTTTGCTGGTCCATCAGCTTAGGCATGGCGATTCGCGGGCGGCGCGGGAGCCACGGCAGCATCAGGACGCAGGCGCCTGCCCTGCGACCGCGAGTTGCGGGGCGATGTTCGTCGCATGCTGCGTCACTTGGCTGAGGATGTTGAGCCGACGCTCCAGCTCGCCAACCCGCGTAGCGCGCTCGTTTTCCTCCAGCTTCGCCGCGGCAAGGCTGGCCTGCAGCGATTCGTTCAGCGAACGCGTCGTCTGGTTGGCGATGCCGCGGTAGTGATCGCGAAGCTGGCGCTGAATCGCCTTGAGCCTGTCGCGAGACTCCTTGATGACGATGAACGAGACGTCGTCGATGAACTTGCGCAGGTTGGTCTTCGCCTCGCTGCGTACCCGCAACATGCGGTTCTCCATGTCCTCCTTGTAGGCCTTGCGGCCAAGCATGAGGCCGGCACCCAGCGACAGCGGGTTCAGCATGCCGAGGCCCGCCACCGAGGTAAGCATGCCGAACATCAGCACGCCGCCGTATGAGCCCCTCATGCCAGTCACCACCTTGTGGCCCTTGCCAATCGGCTTCGCATCCAGCTTGGAGACCGACTTCATCTCGCCGAGGCCCGCGCCCATCTGCCGCGCATCGATCTTCGGCATGTCGATGGCGTCGATGCCCGCCTCCATGAAGGTGCGCGCGACTTCCTCGGCCAACGCCTCGGCCCGCTGGTATGCCCACACGAAGTTGTCGCCGACGGCCGTGCCGACGGCGTTCTCCAACTCGGCGCCGATCTCCGCCCAGTGCTGAGTTGGATCGGTGCTGTCGATGACCTCTTCGGTGTGCTGGGTAATGGCGCGGAATCGAGCGCGGAGATCGTGGTCGACGTCGGCCGTCAGGTCGGCGATGCCGTCGTTGAGCACCTGCTGCCACAGCGCCGTCTGGGCGAGCGCATCGGTCGCCTCCTGCTTGCGCCGCTCCAGATCCGCGTTCAACCGCTCGCGGGCCTCTGGATCATTGATCGACGACAGTTCGGAGGACACCGCGAGCGTGAGATGCTCAGCCGCAGAACGTACTTCGAGGAGCACTTCGTCGCGCACCCTGTCGTTCTCCCGCGTCAGCACCTTCTCGCTGAGGAACTTGACGATGGCCGGGAAGTTCGATTCCTCGTTGAGTTCCTTGTCGTTGAGCGAGATGGCGTGGCTGCGCAGGGCCGACGACACCGGTTCGATCGGGGTTGTGATGCCCGCACGCTGCAGATGCCCAACGTTGGCATTGACGATCTCCCGCCAGTGCGGGTAGAGATCGGTCTTGGTCGCGAGAATCGTTGCCACGGGGCAGATTTCAATGGCTTGCCGGATGAAGGTCATCTCCGGTTCGGTGAACTCCTGGCTGGTGTCGCTGACCATCAGGAGCGCGTCGGCGTCGGGCAGCAGGCCGAGCGTCGCCGAAAGATGCGGCTGGCCGTGCCCTCCGACGCCGGGCGTGTCGATGAACGCGAGCCCATTCTTCAGCAGCGGGCTCGGTGCGGTCACCTCGACGCGGAGCACTTCTCGGCCGCCCGCCTGGGGCGCTCGGCGCAGGTCGTTCTGCACGTCGGTGGGCGGGATGTCGATGGCCACCGGCTCAGCGCCATCGCCTGCGTTGACGATTAGCTTCGCCGACGGCTGTTCACCGTAGGACACGACGGTGGCGAGCACGGTGCTCTCGTCGTCGCCGACGCGGGCGACTGGAACGTTGAGCAGCGAGTTGAGAAGTTGACTCTTGCCCTGCTTGAGCTGGCCTGCGATGACCACGCGAATCTGGGGATCCTCGATCCGCTCCTTCGCCCTGGCCAACCGCTCGACCAGGTCACTGCGCTCATAGATCGTGGCGATCTTGGTGGTGTGGTCGATCAGCTCGACGATCACCTTGACCTTGCGTGGGTCGTTCGGTTGCGTCATGGCGCCCTTCTTCGGAGCCGCCCCGGCGGCGACATCCAGCTTCGATGCTCGGAATCAACGGTAGGCGTGCAAACTGGGCGGGAACCACGAGGGTTCCCGCCCAGTCCGTCTAGTCGCCGTGAATCAGAAGGCGTCGAAGTGGTTGTCGTGGGGCTGGAAATGGGTGGAGTTGTCCATCGTGTTGCCCTCGTTGCTAACCCCGGTCACGGAGTGATTGTCCGTGGTGGTGTCGACGTGGTTGTAGGTTTCCTGGTTCTCCTCGGTCGTGACGGCGCTGTGTTGCTGAACGCTGTTGTCGACGTGCGACGAGTTGTCGGTGTGGCTGTCGGTCTTGTTGTCGACGTAGGTGATGCCGCCGCCACCGCCGTTGCCACCTGCCGCGCTGCCGCCCGAGGCGTTGCCGCCACCGATGCCGATCAGGCTGCCGCCGCCGTGACCGCCGCCTGCCTGGGCGCCGCCGCCGTTGCCGCCGCTGGCGTCGACGTCGTTGAAGACCGGTCCCTCGTTGCCCTGGATCACCGTGCTGCCATTGGTGGCGGTGGTGCCGTTGTCGTGGATGGTGCCGTCGCCCATGTTCACGTTGGACCCGGTGCCCGCATAGACGTCGCCGTTGTTGACGTGGTTGTTGTTGCCGAGGACCGCTCCGTCACCGGTGACGATGTCGCCGCCGTTGTCACCAGCGACCACCACGCCGCCGTCGGTTGCGGTGTTCGTGGTCTTGTCGCCGAGCGTGATGTCGCCGAAGCCGAGGTTGAATGCGCCGTTCTGCGCATTCGTTCCGCCGGCCTGCTCCGGGCTCATGAAGTCGTTGTTGCTCGCCACCTGGGTGTCGTTGTGGCTGGCCAGATCGTTCTGCTGGGCGAACGAGGGCTGGAACGGAGCCGAGATGCCGTGGTAATCGGACACCGCGCGCTGCAGGCCGAGGACGGGGTTGCCGCCGCCGAGTGCGATGCCCGCCGGCGCCGCGGTGGCGGCAACAGCCTGGATCTGCGCGGCGCTGACGTTCTGCAGGCCGACATTGCGCAGAGCGCCGTCGGGGTCGGTGATGAAGGCCGTCGCCGCATCGGGACTGCGGAACAGGTCGAGGATGTAGTCGATCAGGTTCATTGGAGTGCCTCTCGGTCGGGTTCTGTTGGCTTGTCGCCAGGTGAATCCGGCGAACTGGTGACTACGTTATGGAGCGTCAGAGCTACCGGAAACGGGGCCGAAACCCCTAGCTCGGCCCCGCCGTGGTGGGGTGTCCGGCGGTTCCCCATTAGGGGATTAGGGGATAGCTAGGGGCAACCCCGTCGAACTCACTGTACCTGCGCAGATACGACGACAGCGCGACCGTTGCCGGCCGCGCTGTCGTCGTGTCTTGGTTGCTGGGTCCGCGAAAGACCGCGAAGACTACGTGAAGAGGTCGAGTCCCGAATCGTCTTGGTGGTGGGCATGATCGTCGATGACGTCATGGCCCCAGGGTTGGTCTTGGCCACTGTCCAAGACGGGAACGTCCTCGAGCACGGGTTGGTCCAGGTGTACGACAGGTTCGTCGTGCGCAGCGAGCACCGGCACGTCGCCACCGAGATCGAAGTCCATCGGCGGCGCCGAGCCCGGCGCAAAGTCGTGGACCACGGGTTGACCGTCGTCGATGACCTGGGTAGGCAGGTGATGATCGAAGGAATCGAACGCATCGAAGGCTGCCGTCGCAGCTCCACTTGCCCACACGTTGGCGCCGGCGTGGTCAGCGCCGGCGGACGGCATGGCCGACGACAGGGACTCGGCGACCACCGGTATGAGGTTGTTCACGTCCACGCTGGTGACGTCGGTGAGGCCTGCGTTGGCGATGGCCTGTGCAGGGTTGTCCGCGTACTGCGCGGCGACGTCCGGATCGCGTACGACGGACATTACGAAGTCGAGAAGCGAATTCGCCATGACACACCTCCTTCCTGTTCGGCGATACACACGAGTGAAGACTCTCTGCCTACACAGGAATGTTATCGATGGGCGACGTCGCTGTGATCGGTGCCGAACCCAGCCCTGCCGACACCGCGTTAGGGGACGCGTCATTAGGGGATCGTGGCCATTAGGGGGATCGGTGTCGCTCCGCACGCGGGCCGCTATGGTGAGGTCTGTTTCCCGACACGGGCGCCGCCGGGGCGGCTCCGACAATCCGGCAGGGGTGAAGGTATAGATGAGCGACTCTCTGGGGTTGTCCGTCGGAACCACAAACCTGGTGGCGGCACCTTTCGGCCGTCCCCCGATCGTGCGCCAATCTGTGCTCACCCTGTTCAACGGCCGCGGGCCCGAGGTGGGCTTCGTTCCGGGGCCCAGTCGACTGGTTCTGACGGGGTTCGTCGAACGCGTCGGCGACCCGGTCCCGTTCATCGCATCCGACGGTTCGTCGCATCGCGCCGAGATCGTGCTCGTGGAGGCGCTCGACGCCTTGGTCCGTGCGGCAGGAGGCGGCTCGCCGATCACGATCGCCGTACCGTCCCACTGGGGACCGGGCATCGTGGGCGCTTTGCGCAACGCACTGCGCGTCAAGCCCGGCCTGACACCCGGCGGCGTGCCTGCGACGGTGCTGCCGGACTCGAACGCAGCCCTGATGAGCCTGCAGGTCGCCCCCGGGCTACCCAGCGACGGCGTTGTCGTGCTGTGCGACTTCGGCGCCAGCGGAACGACCGTGACGCTTGCCGACGCTCGCGCTGGGCTGACCACCATCGGCGAATCGGTGCGCTATCCGGAGTTCTCTGGTGACCTCGTCGACCAGACGCTGCTCAACCACGTCGTCGCGAGCGTCTCGGACGCCAGCGGCAGAGATCCGGAAAGCACCGCGGCGGTGGGGTCCCTCGTCCGCCTGCGCGACGAATGCCGCCACGCCAAGGAGCGGCTGTCTGCAGAGACCGCGGCCGCGATTCCGGTGCAGATGCCGGGCTTCTCGTCCGAGGTTCGCATCACGCGGGCCGAGTTGGAGCAGATGATCGATGGGCCACTCGATGGCCTGGTGGACACCATTGAAGACACGTTGCAGCGGTATCGCGTTCCGCTGGCTAGCGTCTCCACCGTCGCCACCGTCGGCGGCGGCGCGGCGATCCCACTGATCACCCAACGGCTGTCGGAGCGGTTGCGCGCGCCATTGGTGACCGCCGCCATACCGGCATTGTCTGCGGCCATCGGTGGAGCGGTGGTCGCCGATCGCGGCCTGAGCGTCGACGCGCCCACAGGCTTGGCACCCGCAGCGGGAGCCGGGATGGCCGCCGCCGCTGGGCTGGGAATTGGCGCGGACGCACCTACCGGCCTCGCCCCGACCATGAGCGGTGCGGCAGTCGTACCCCCAGCGGGCCAGGACCCGGCTTCCGTCGGCGGTCAGTTGGCTTGGTCGCAGGACGACGACGTCCCCGGTGAGGAGGCCATGCCCTACGAGGGCTCCGAGTATCCATCTGACTACCCGACCGGTTATGCCGGAGGGACCAGTGCCCGGCCACAGGTCGAATTCCTCCACGAAGAGGAAGACGAGTTCGCGGACCCGGAACCGTTGGCCTGGTGGCGTCGGCCACCGATCCTCTTCGGTGCCGCCGCGGCCGCGGTGCTGTTGGCGGCGGGCGGCCTCATCGCGGTGAATCTGACGAGCTCGTCCGAGCCGTCGGGACCGGTGACCAAGCTGGAGACGAGTTACTCCGAGGTCTCCCAGACGCAGACGCGCACGGGCGAGAACGGTGAGATCACGACCACCGTCGTCGTGAGCCAGAGCCCGGTGACCCGCACGATCACGTCGGATACCACCCAACCGTCGACGGCGCCCACGACGACGACGACCACCACCGAGCCGACTACGACGACGACCACCACGACAACGACCACCACGACGACGACCACCACGACGACGACCCCGCCGAGCTCGTCGTCCAGCAGCTCCAGCTCGAGCTCCAGCAGCTCTAGTTCTGAGTCCAGTTCCAGCAGTGCGACGGTCGCTCCCATCACGCCGGAGAGCAACATTCCGGTCATCACCTTCCCCCCGTTATTCCCTCGCCTCAACCCGTGATCCCGCACGCCGCCGTCGTCGACCTGACGACGTCGCCAACCGAACCGGCGAAGCTGCTGGTTGCCGGAGGCATCGGCACGGGAAAGACGACTCTGCTGGCCGAGATTCGGTCTGCGCTACGGGCGGCGGGTGTCAGCGTGATCGCGCGATCGCCGCGACACGGTGATCCGACCGGGGCTGCGGTGGTCATCGACGACGCCCACCTGGTGGAAGGAAGCGAACTCGCGCTGTTGGTCGAGCTGGTCACCGACCCCGCGGCGACGCTCGTCGTCGCGACGGAGCCGCTCGCACACCGTCCCGAACTGACGGCCTTGACCACCGCCATCACACGATCGGCGCCCGCAGTCGCGTTGAATCCCTTGACTCCAACGGAATTGAGTCATGCCGCCGGCGACGTCCTAGGCGCGGTGCCTCCTGCCGAAGTGGTACGGGCACTCGCCACGACGACCGCGGGACTGCCGTTCCTGGCATACCCGGCGCTTGCCGCCGTCGGTTCGCTGGCCGACGAGTCGTTGGAGTCGATCGAGTCTGCACTGTCCCGAGCCACGCGCATCGCCCTGATCGAGCGACTAAGGCGCATGGACGAAGCGGGGCTGGACACTTTGCTACTGTCCTCACTCAGCCCCGAGCTTGGGCCCGATGACATCGCCGCTGCACTGGCGATCGGCGGCGAAACTGCGCAAGCGCTCGTCGACCGCGCGAGAGCCAGCGGACTGATCGCACCATCACACAGCGAGACGTTCGTGCGTGCCCTTCACCAATGTCTCGCCGAGATCATCGGTACCACCCGCCACCGCGACGTCGAGCTTGCCCTTCTGCAAAGCCAAGTCGAGAAGTCTACGCTTTCAATGGATCTCGCGTTGAGATTGGCCGATCATGGGCTACGGGATCCGCGACTCGCCGAAGCTCTGACCGACTTCGCCAGCAGCCAGGCTCACCCGGAACGGGTGGCGCGGCTATATCGGGCCGCCGCCGAGGTGGGCACCGCCGCCGTCACCGCGCGTCTTGCCGACGCGCTCGCGTTGACGGGGGACTGCCACACGGCAGGTCGGCTCGCCGACGAACTGCTGACGTCGTCGGATCCGGCCGAACGCGCAGCGGCGGTTCGCATCGGCGCAAGCGTCGCGATGCACGACGGAGCCACGATGCAAGCGGCCGAACTGTTCAGGTGGCTTGGCACCTGTCCGGATGCGGCAGTCAGCGTGGCTGGCACGATGGTGGCGATCGGTGCGGGCGACGCCGAGGCCGCGAGAGTAGCGGCGACGATCGACAACGCGGGACCGCCGACCTCATCGGCGAGGGCGGCGCGAAGCCTTGCCGAAGGGTTGGTGAACACTCTCGACTCTCCCTATGCAACAGCGATTTCGCTTCTCTCCCAAGCAATTACGACTGACATCGCCGTTCTCACCGTCATGCCGGACACCGCGCCGGCACTGGTCACTCTCGCGGCTCTGCACGCGGGCGACGCGGGGCGAGCGCGCAGCGTCATGGGCCGCGCCGCCGGTGCCACGGGTGCAGACGATGGGTTCGTCGGGCGTCGGCATCGGCTCTTGCTCGGGTGGGTCCACATGCAAGACGGGCAGCTAGCAGCCGCGGGTGCGCGGGTCGGTACCGTCGCCGACCTTCATCGCAGGGACGCATTGTGGGCTGCCGCGCTTTCGACCGGCATCGCCCGACGCAGCGGCGACAGCGGATCGATGCAGATGCATTGGCACGCCGCAATGGAAGTGCTTTCCGAGTACTCGATGGACCTCTACTCGCTACTGCCACTTGGCGAACTGTGGATCGTGGCGGCCCGCATGCACCAGCTCGACCGAGTCGAACACGCCGTCGCTGAAGCCTTCAATCTGCTTGACCGACTTGGCAATCCAATCCTGTGGTCGCTGCCGCTGCATTGGGCAGGCGTGCACGCGGGAATCCTGGCGAACTCTCCGGAGGCGGTGGCGCCGCATGGCCAGGCGCTGTCGGCGGCGGCGAGCCACAATCCGTTCGCCAGGGCGCTGGCGACATCGGGACGCGCATGGCTCCGGGTGCTGGCCAACCACGTCGACGCCGACGAGGTCACTGCTGCTGCGCGTTCCCTCGCCCAGTTCGGTCTGACGTGGGACGCGACGCGGTTGGCCAGTCAGGCAGCACTGCAGACCGACGACGCGCGCGTTTCCGGCGCGATGCTTCAACTGGCGCGTGACCTCAAGATGTCGACCGTCGACCAGACCGCCGTAGCCGATCAGGCCGTCGCCACCGCCACGCCCACCACGACATCCGCGGCGCCCCAGCAGACGCCGCACGTGCCAGTTGCGTCACGGTTGTCCGACAGGGAGCGCGAGGTCGCAGAGCTGCTGCTGCAAGGGATGCCGTACCGCGACATCGGCAGCCAGCTCTTCATCTCCGCCAAGACGGTCGAACATCACGTGGCGCGCATCCGTCGCAGGTTGGGTGCCGAGTCGCGGTCCGAATTACTGTCGATGTTGCGGGCCACGCTCGGGTAGCGGGCATTGGCACCTCACTCCGCGTCCGATAGTGAGTTAGGTCAACCTTCGTAGCGATCCTGATTCGCTAGATGGAACTATGAGCAGGCATCTAGCACAAAGTTACCGGTCAGTAACCAGTCCCTATACTCGCCGGTAACTTGGATCGGGAGGCGAGCGGTGGACACGCAGACGTTGATCAGGCTGATCCTTGGCCTATTGCTGACCGCCATCGTCTTGGCCTTCGCCGCCAAGCGGGTGCTCTTCCTGACCAAACTGATCAGCTCAGGTCAGAAGACGATCGACGAAGACGCTCGCAAGGACGACCTGAAGACGCGCATAACCACCCAGTTCACCGAGGTGTTTGGGCAAACCCGCTTGCTGCGCTGGTCCGTACCGGGCATCGCGCACTTCTTCACCATGTGGGGCTTCTTCATTCTCATCACGGTCTACATCGAGGCTTACGGCGTCCTGTTCAACCCGAAGTTCGCGATTCCGTTCGTCGGGCACTGGGATGCCCTTGGCTTCCTGCAGGACTTCTTCGCACTCGCGGTGCTACTCGGCATCGTCACGTTCTCGATCATCCGATTGCGTTCGGAGCCCAAGGAATACGGGCGCGACTCACGTTTCTATGGCTCGCACACAGGTGGTGCGTGGCTGATCCTCTTCATGATCTTCAACGTCGTCTGGACCTACGCACTGTTCCGTGGCGCAGCGGTTGCCACCGGCAATCTGCCATACGGCTGGGGTGCGTTCTTCTCCCATGGGATCGGGTCGGCGCTCTCGCACCTTCCCCTGCACGTGAACGAGATCATCGAGACAGTCGCCCTGTTGCTGCACATCGGCGTCATGCTGGTGTTCTCGCTGATCGTGTTGCACTCCAAGCATCTTCACATCGGCCTGGCCCCCGTCAACGTCACGTTCAAGCGCCTGCCCAACGCGTTGGGCCCGCTGCTGCCGATCGAATACAAGGGCGAGTACGTCGACTTCGAAGACCCGGCAGAGGACGTGGTGCTCGGCCGCGGCAAGATCGAGGACTTCACCTGGAAGGGCTACCTCGACTTCACCACGTGTACTGAGTGCGGGCGCTGTCAGTCGCAGTGTCCCGCGTGGAACACCGGAAAGCCCCTGTCTCCCAAGCTCGTCATCATGAACCTGCGCGATCACCTCTTCGCAAAGGCGCCCTACATTCTCGGCGACAAGGAAACACCGCTGGAGAATACGGCGGAGGGTGGCGTTGGCGAGGAATTGCGCGGCGAGAAGCACGCTGAACACCACGCGGTTCCGGAGTCCGGATTCGAACGAGTCCTCGGATCGGGCCCGCAGCAGGCGACCCGTCCGCTCGTCGGGACCCTCGAAGAGGGCGGCGTCATCGATCCCGACGTCCTTTGGTCCTGCACCACGTGCGGCGCCTGCGTCGAACAGTGCCCCGTCGACATCGAACACATCGACCACATCGTCGACATGCGCCGCTACCAGGTGATGATGCAATCGGAGTTCCCAGGCGAGCTCGGCGTGCTGTTCAAGAACCTCGAGCGGGCGGGCAACCCATGGGGCCAGAGCTCCAAGGAACGCACGAAGTGGATCGACGAGGTCGACTTCGACGTACCCGTGTACGGCGAGGACGTCGACTCCTTCGACGGCTTCGAGTACCTGTTCTGGGTTGGGTGCGCAGGTGCGCTGGAAGACCGCGCGAAGAAGACCACCAAGGCCGTCGCCGAGCTGCTCGCGGCCGCAGGCGTGAAGTTCGTCGTCCTGGGCACCGGTGAGACGTGCACCGGTGACTCGGCGCGACGCGCAGGCAACGAGTTCCTGTTCCAACAGCTGGCCGCTCAGAACAAGGAGACCATCGACGGGCTGTTCGAGGGCGTCGAGACCGTCGACCGCAAGATCGTCGTCACCTGCCCGCACTGCTTCAACACGATCGGCCGTGAGTACGAGCAGATCGGCGCGAATTACCAAGTGCTGCATCACACTCAGTTGCTCAACCGCCTGATCCGGGACAAGAAGCTGGTGCCCGTCAGCCCGGTGAGCCAAGAAGTCACCTATCACGACCCGTGCTACCTCGGCAGGCACAACAAGGTCTACGAGCCGCCCCGCGACCTCATCGAAGCATCGGGCGCCACCCTGACGGAGATGCCTCGCCACGCCGACCGCGGCCTGTGCTGCGGGGCGGGCGGCGCGCGGATGTGGATGGAAGAGCACATCGGCAAGCGGGTCAACCACGAGCGCGTGGAAGAGGCCTTGAACACCGGGGCATCGGCGATCGCCACCGGCTGTCCATTCTGCCGCGTAATGATGACCGACGGTGTCGGCGACAGGGCCGAGGAGATGGGCAAGGAGGCCGAGGTCCTCGACGTGGCGCAGTTGCTGCTCGCGGCTCTGGACAAGGACGCGATCACGTTGCCCGCCAAGGGCGCTGCCGCCGAGGCCGCCGCAGCCCGTGCCGAGACCGTCGCGGCGAAGGCCGAGACGGCTCCAGCTGAGACCAAGCCCGAGCCGGAGACTCCGGTCGAGGCAGAGGAAGCGCCGGCCGCCAAGGCCGACACGGTTGCCGCGCCGAAGCCCGTCAAGGGGCTGGGCATCGCGGGCGGAGCCAAGCGACCCGGCGCCAAGAAGGCCGCACCGGCGGCGGAGGCAGCACCTGCCGCCGAGGCAGCGCCTACGGCCACTCCACCCGTCAAGGGACTCGGCCTGGCCGGCGGAGCCAAGCGACCCGGCGCAAAGAAGGCTGCGCCTGCCGAAGCGACTGCACCTGCCGCGGAATCGGCACCCCCTGCCGAGGCCGCGCCGCCCGCCGAAGCACCAGCGGTGCCCGTGAAGGGACTCGGACTCGCGGGCGGAGCCCGACGACCCGGCGCCAAGAAGGCTGCGCCCGCCGCTGCCTCCGAACCCGCACCAACCTCTGAGACCGCAGCTCCAGCGGCCGAGGCGCCTGCCGCACCGCCGGCTCCCGCCGTACCCGTGAAGGGACTGGGTCTCGCTGGCGCGGCTCGACGGCCCGGGGCGAAGAAGGCGGCGCCGGCCACCGAGGCCGCTGCTGCACCTCCGGCATCCCCCGAGGAAACACCTGCCGACGCCGACGAACCAAGCGCACCAGCGGCCGAACCTAGCCCGCCGGAGGGCAACGGTGAAACCGCACGCCCGCCGGTGAAGGGGCTTGGCATTGCTCCGGGCGCCCGCCGACCCGGCAAGCGCTGACAATTCGCTGATGTAGAACGGCCTCGACTCGTCGGCGGCCAGATCCGCCACTTCCAATGGCCGGGCGTCCCGATTACCAGAGTCGGACAGTGGCTAATGCACCCCGCTTCGACATCAGCTACGTGACAAGACGTCAGCAACATTGCGCGAGTCGAAAGACGCTCCGCTGGGCCACCGAAGCCGTGCGCTGCACCAAAAGTAGCTGTAGTTAGCATCGACGCTTGATCAATTCGGCGCACGCAATTACCCGTACACGCTGGTCAGAAATTTACGCCTCGGACACCGAATTAGTTGCTCCGATAATTCTTAGCGAAATGATTGCGGCGCCGTTTTGCCTGTCTTACCCTCCTATCCAGAGTTGGGGAAATTCACAGCAATGCTCACAGCTTGGGGGAAGGTTAACCATGACACCGGATTCGTACGCCCTGCGTAGTCGCCGTCACGCCGCCAAGCGAGCGGTCCGACGCTCGTTTGCCAATCGCGTCGCAATCGCGGCACTGGCGACGGGTTCCCTCGCCGTCGGTGCGCCTCTCCTCGGACAGGCAGCAACCGCCAACGCCAGCTGCGCCGGCGCGTTCGGCGTCAATACGCCGGGCTGCATCACCGACGCCACATCGGTGGCGTTCGCGCTGGGCCCTGGCAGCACGGCTACCGCAACCGGGTTCTCCGTCGCTTCGGTCTTCGGCAGGAACAGCTCCGCGAACACGACGGGTGGCTTCATGAACAACGCCACCGTCATTGGCGACGACAGCCACATCGCGTCCATCGGCGGCGACGCCTTCACCAAGTCGACGATCTTCGGCAACGACAGCTCGTTGATCACCGGCGGCAACAATGCGTCGAACCTCGTCGTCTCCGGTGCGGGCAACGACACCAACGAAGCCTTCGGAAACACCTTGTCCACGTTCGTGGTCTCGGGAGTCGACAACGACGGCAACGTCGCCACGGGCAACCTGCTGTCGCAGAACATCATCTCCGGCGTGAACAACAGCGGCAACGTCTCCACCGGAAACGTCCTGTCCAACTTCATCGTCTCCGGCGCAAACAACAGCGCGAACAACTCGGCCGGAAACCTGTTGTCCAACGTCATCGTGTCGGGCGTCGACAATGACAACGGCGCCATCACGGGGAACTCGTTCTCTAACTACATCCTCTCCGGCGTCAACAACGACGGCAACAACGCCCGCCAGAATCTGTTCTCCAACGTCATCATCTCTGGCGTTGACAACGGCGGCGGTCCTGGTGTCGGAAACACCTTCAACAACGGGACTTTCAGCAACTTCATCCTGTCCGGCGTCGACAATGACGACAATCACGCAGGCAGGAAGGCGCCGGGGGCGGGCAACCTCTTGTCCAACGTGATCATCTCCGGGGTTGGCAACTCGGGGAACACCGCCAACAACAACACGCTGTCCAATTTCATCGTCTCCGGCACCGGCAACGACAACAACCACGGCAGCGGGAACACCCTGTCGAACTACATCCTCTCGGGCGCCGACAACGACAACAACACGGGCGATGGAAACCTGTTGTCCAACTTCATCGTGTCCGGCGCGCAGAACGACAATTCAGTGGCCAACGGCAACGCCCTGACCAACAACGTCGTCTCGGGTGTGCGCAACACGACCATCTCTACCAACAACGCGTTCACCCAGAACGTCGTGTCGGGCGTCCGCAACCAATCGCTGGTTCAGAACAACGCCTTCAGCATCGCGAACGCAGCGGGCGTCCTGAACAGCGCCACCGTGCAGAACACCGGCTTCTCCGTCGGCAACGCCTCCGGCGTGCTCAACCAGTCGAAGGTCACGGGCAGCCTGTTTAGCCGCGCCGACGCCATCGGTCTCGGCAACGAGGCGAGCGCCAAGAACGTCGTCGGCCGCTTTGCCCGCGCGTTCGGCGTCGGTCAGACTCACAACGTCCCGTAACGAGCCGTTCGCTACCGATGAGTAAATCATTGGACATCGGTGGCACCATTGGCGACGTGAGTACGCATCAGCTGCCGTGGCAAACGGGTCATCAGCCGCGCCAACGGACGTTCACCCAGTCGACGAAGTTGCAGGACGTTCTGTACGAGATCCGCGGACCGGTACACGACCACGCCGCGAGGCTGGAGGCCGAGGGCCACAGGATCCTCAAGCTGAACATCGGCAACCCCGCACCGTTCGGCTTCGAGGCTCCCGACGTCATCATGCGCGACATGATCCAGGCGCTGCCGTACGCACAGGGCTACTCGGACTCCAAGGGCATCCAGGCTGCCCGCCGAGCGGTATTCACGCGCTACGAACTCGTCGACGGGTTTCCCCGCTTCGACGTCGACGACGTCTTCCTCGGCAACGGCGTCTCAGAGCTCATCACGATGACGCTGCAAGCGCTGCTCGACAATGGCGACCAAGTCCTGATTCCTGCGCCGGACTATCCACTCTGGACGGCGTCGACGGCACTGGCCGGTGGCACTCCCGTTCACTATCTGTGCGACGAGACCCGCGGCTGGGAACCCGACCTCGCCGACCTCGAGTCGAAGATCACCGAACGCACCAAGGCGCTCGTCGTGATCAATCCCAACAACCCCACCGGTGCGGTCTACAGTCGCGAAACGCTAGAGGGGATGGTCGAACTCGCGCGCAAGCATCAACTGCTACTGCTCGCCGACGAGATCTACGACAAGATCCTCTACGACGACGCCGAACACATCTGTCTTGCCTCCGTCGCGCCGGATCTCTTGACCCTGACGTTCAACGGGTTGTCCAAGGCCTACCGGGTGGCGGGCTATCGGTCGGGCTGGCTGGTGATCACCGGGCCGAAGGAGCACGCGAGCAGTTTCCTAGAGGGCATCAACCTGCTGGCCAACATGCGGCTGTGCCCAAATGTGCCTGCGCAGTACGCGATTCAGGTTGCCCTCGGCGGACACCAGAGCATCGAGGATCTCGTCCTGCCCGGCGGCAGGCTGCTAGAGCAGCGCGACGTGGCATGGACCAAGCTCAACGAGATCCCTGGGGTGTCCTGCGTCAAGCCCGAGGGAGCCCTGTACGCGTTCCCTCGGCTCGACCCCGAGGTGCACGACATCCACGACGACGAGCAACTGGTACTCGACCTGCTCCTGCAGGAAAAGATCCTGGTCACCCAGGGCACAGGGTTCAACTGGCCCGCACCCGATCACCTCCGCATCGTCACGTTGCCATGGTCCCGGGATCTCGCGAACGCGATCGACCGCCTCGGAAACTTCCTGGCGGCCTACCGCCAGTAACGGGCTCTACTCTGTTCCGGGTGTCGCACTCGCATTCCCACGGCTCATCTTCGGGTCCGGCGCCACTGGGACCGGTGGCAGCGAAGATCGTGGTCGGCCTGCTGGTCGCCATCGGCGTGGCCGTCGTCATCGGGGCGGTGTGGCTCTGGCCGACCAAGCAGACCGTCGACATCCCGTTGCCCTACCAGAATTCTTCCGGCGGAGCGGTCACCACCGAGTCGGGTCACGTTCTGTCGACGACGACCGCCACCTGCGGTAGCCCGTCGGTGGGAGCAGTCCTGACCGCCCCGCCGACTAACCTGCCTGCCAACGGAACCGAATGCGTACAGACGCTGGTGTCCATCACTTCGGGGCCCAACGCAGGGGCGAACACGCTCCTGGAGTTCAGCGAGGGACCGGGTCAGCCACGCATGACTGCCGGCGACGACATCCGGATCACCAGGCAGGTGGATCAGGCGGGCACCACCACGTACGCCTTCTACGACTTCGAGCGGACGTGGCCACTGGTTGCGCTGGCGGTCGTGTTCGCCGTGGTGATCGTAGCGGTGGCGCGATGGAGGGGCTTGCGAGCGCTCGTCGGCATCGTCGTGGCCTTCCTAGTGCTGGTGGTCTTCCTGCTGCCCGCCCTGCGCGACGGCGCCTCGGCGATTCCCGTCGCGTTGGTGGCGTCGTCGGCAATCCTCTACGCGGTCATCTACTTGGCGCACGGCGTGAGTCTGCGCACCAGCGCGGCGCTGCTCGGCACGCTGGCGTCGTTGGCGCTGGCGACCGTATTATCTTGGGGGGCAATCGAACTCGCACATCTGACCGGCCTGTCCGAGGATCAGAACAACGAGATCGCCGCCTACATGGGCAACGTCTCGATCACGGGACTGCTGCTTGCGGGATTCATCATCGGCTCACTCGGTGTGCTCAACGACGTCACAGTCACACAGGCGTCGACGGCCTTCGAGCTTGCCGAGCACGGCGCGTCGCGGCGGGCGGTATTCCTTGGGGCCATGCGCGTCGGCCGCGACCACATCGCCTCGACCGTCTACACGCTGGTTCTCGCCTACGCTGGCAGTGCCTTGCCGCTGTTGTTGCTATTCAGCGTGGCGAACCGTTCCTTGGGCGACGTGCTGACCAGCGAGACCGTCGCGATCGAGATCGCCCGCTCAGCCGTTGGCGGCATCGCGCTCGCGTTGTCGGTTCCGCTGACGACGGCGATCGCCGCGGCACTCGCGACTCCTACCGCTCCAGCAGCTCCAGCAAGTACGCGCCGTATCCGGACTTCAGAAGAGTTTCCGCCCGTGCGGCGAGATGATCGTCGTCGATGAAGCCGACGCGCCACGCCACCTCCTCGGGCACGCTGATCTTGAGTCCCTGCCGGCGTTCTATCGTGCGGACGTAGTCGCTGGCGTCCAGCAGCGAGTCGAACGTGCCCGTGTCGAGCCACGCCGTGCCACGCGCCAAGACTTCGACCGTCAGCCTGCCCTGCTCGAGGTAGGTCTGGTTGACCTCGGTGATCTCGTACTCGCCACGCGCCGACTTCTTCAAGGAGCGGGCTACCTCGACGACGTCGTTGTCGTAGAAGTACAGGCCGGGCACTGCGTAGTGCGACTTCGGGGTGGCAGGTTTTTCCTCCAGCGACGTTGCGACTCCGTCGGGGCCGAACTCCACCACGCCGTATGCCGAGGGGTTGGCCACCCAGTAGGCGAATATCGCTCCGCCACTGACGTTTTGGAAGCGACGAAGACTCGTGCCGAGGCCCGGACCGTAGAAGATGTTGTCGCCGAGCACCAGCGCGACGGAGTCGCTGCCGATGTGGTCGGCGCCGAGCACGAAGGCTTGAGCGAGCCCGTCGGGCTGGTGCTGAATCTTGTAGGTGATCGCGACGCCGAAGTCCGACCCGTCGCCGAGCAACCGTTGAAAGGCAGGCAAATCGCTCGCGGTGGTGATGATCAGGATGTCGCGGATCCCGGCCATCATCAACGTCGACAGCGGGTAGTAGATCATCGGTTTGTCGTAGACCGGCAGCAGCTGCTTGCTGGCGCCCATGGTGATCGGATAGAGCCTGGTGCCCGAGCCGCCTGCCAGGATGATTCCGCGCACCAACTGAGCCTATCCCTTCCGCCGAAACGCACATTTGGGCGAAGAATCGCGAGTGGATTCCGCCTAAACGTCGATCTCGACGGCGCCTAAAAGGGCGTGCGCTCCAGCCAAAGGTCCAGCACGGAGCGGTCGCCGAACACCTCGAGGCCGGCCTCTTCCGCGGTCCGGCGTCGGACGATGGCCAACAGAAGATCGGTCGCCTTGCCCCGCACGGCGGCATCGCCCTTGCCGTGGTCGTGCGACCAGTTCAGGCCGTCCTCGTCGTTGGTGATCGTCCATTCACCGGTGGGACCGAGGCCGTCGTCGGTGGCGTGCAAGTGCAACGCAACGCCGCGCTCCACCGGCGGCGAGTGGACGTCGGCCTGTGAAACCATGAGCTCGATCCACTCGCTGATGCCGTCGGCGGCAAGCTCGGGTGACAACTCGTAGTCGGCCCCGACGGCGAGCGCGGCGTCCGCCCTGTGCACCGTCGCCTCGTGCAGGCGCCGACGGATCCAGAAGCCCGCGGGCTTGGGGGCGATGAACGTCCACACCCGCGCGTCGGACCCGACGCGGTCGACGGCGTCGATCACCGCCTGGGCGCTCCCGTTGAGCCAGCCGATGGCCGCGTCGGGATCCTCGGGTGGCTTGCCGTCGCGCACCTCGCGCGGATCGAGCGGCTCGGCACGTCTCTCCGCGACGATCTGGGCTGCCCAACGATTCCCCCGACCAACATGTTTGAACAGCTGGTTCATCGTCCAGCCCGGGCACGTGGGCACCGGGGTGGTCGGGTCGGCGCCGTGAATCACGTCGCCGAACGCCTTGGTCTCCTCGATCAGCGCTGCTCGAAAGTCCACACCTAGGAAACTACCGCTGCGCGCGCTTCGCCGAGCCTGATCGGGAGCGACGACCAACCGCGAAGCACCCTGGTGTCCGTGCGGCTCCCTGCACCGGCGAGTCGAGCGTCGGGATAGCGCTCGAAGAACGTCCGCAACCCGACTTCTCCCTCGGCCCGCGCGAGTGCGGCACCGAGGCAGAAGTGCCGCCCACCAGAGAACGAAAGGTGCTTGCCTGCGTTGTCGCGGGTGACGTCGAAGCGATGCGGGTCGGCGAACACTGCCGGATCGCGGTTGGCGCCTGCGAGATAGAGGATGACGAGCTCGCCCGCCGCGACTCGACGACCGGCTACCTCGGTGTCGACCTGGGCGAGTCGGGCACTGAACTGAACCGGTGACTCCAGTCGCAGGATCTCCTCGACCGCACCTGGCCAAAGATCGGGCTCCTCCAGCAACATGGCGAGCTGGTCGGGGTGGTCCAACAGAATGCGGATGCCGCTGCCGAGCAGGTTCACCGTGGTCTCGAAACCCGCGGCGAGGACGAGGCCTGCGGTCGCCTTGAGCTCCGCGTCGTTGAGCCTCGCTCCATCCTCGCTGGCCGCGATGAGCTGGCTCATCAGGTCGTCGCCAGGGTGGTCGCGAAGGTGCTGGATATGATCCGCGAGCCAGGTATTGAAGCCGTCGAGACCATCCTCGACCCGTAGGTACTGCGGCCACGAGAGCCCGACGTCGAGGCTTGGCGCAGCCAGTTCGCCGAATTCGAGAATGCGTGGCCGGTCCGCGTCTGGCACGCCGAGGATGTCGCCAATCACCGTCACGGGGAGTTGCGAGCAGTACAGATCTACGATGTCGACCGTGTCAGTGGGGCCCCCTGCGGCAACGCCGTCGATGAGCGCCATGGCAGCCTCCTCGACCCGAACCCGCAGGGCCGCAACGGCTCTGGTGGTAAACACCGACGAGACCGTCTTGCGGTAGCGGGTGTGTTCCGGCGGCTCGACGGACAGCAGCGAGGGCGGAAGCAGAGGATGCAGCCTGCCCTTGACCGTGGTGCGCTGCTCTAGCCAACCCAGCGGACCAGGCAGCGTCTTGCCGATTGCGGTGACGGAGAAGTCGTCGGAGCGCAGCAGCTGGTGGACGAGTTCGTGGTCGGCCGTGATCCACGCTGCACGGCCGCGGACGAAGCGACCGTGCGACCGAAGCTCGTCGGCGAAACCACCCGGGTCGGTGCGTACCGTCGGGTCGGCCAGCATCCTGCCTTGCATCTCACCGCGTTTGGCACCGAGCGTGGACAGCCCGCGGATGACCCCGTGGAGTGCGAACCAATGCAGTCGTTGTCGGATGTTCGGCCTCATGATTCGAGCTTAAGCACCGGCCGTAGATCGTCCAACCGATCGAAGAGCTGCCAGATGTAGGCCGACGTCCCGTTCTCCCGGTGCGCGTGGAGGTCCGCCAGCGTCGGGTCGTTGCAATAGCCGTCGAACGCGTCCTTGTCGGGCCATTCGACGAGGATGAGAACCTGTCTGCCCGCGACGTCGCCGGTCACGTTCTCGCGGAACTTGCCGAGCGCGACCACACGTCCGCCATATCTGGCCACCTCGGCGACGGACCGCTTCGAGTAGGCCAGATACTCGTCTCGATCCGCGACGTCGAACAGGTTGAGTGCGTAGACCGTCATGCGATCCACGCTACGACGTGACGAGCTCCGGGATGCGACGGCCCAACGCGTGCACCTGCCAACCCGCTGAGTGCCATTTCTGGACGTCGAGGCAATTGCGGCCGTCCACAATGACTTTGGCGCGGACTGTGGCGGCGAGCTCACTGGGATCGAGGTCGACGAACTCCTGCCACTCGGTGAGTACCAGCACGGCGTCGGCTCGTTCACACGCCTCGATGACCGACGTCGAGTAGTTCAGCGTCGGGAAGATGCGTTGGCTGTTCTCCATCGCCTTGGGGTCGTAGACGTTGACGGTCGCGCCGTTGAGCTGGAGCAGACCCGCGACGTTGAGCGCAGGCGAGTCGCGCACGTCGTCTGACTCTGGCTTGAACGCGGCGCCGAGCACCGCCACGTTGGACCCTAGGAGCGAGCCTCCGCACGCCTTGGTGGCCAACTCCACCATCTTGGCGCGACGGCGCATGTTGATGCTGTCCACCTCGCGGAGGAAGGTCAACGCATGGTTGGCGCCGAGCTCGCCAGCGCGGGCCATGAACGCGCGAATGTCCTTGGGCAGACAGCCGCCGCCGAATCCAAGGCCCGCGTTGAGGAAACGACGGCCGATGCGGGGGTCGTAGCCTAGGGCGTCGGCGAGCATCGTGACGTCGGCATCGGCTGCCTCGCACACCTCGGAGATCGCGTTGATGAACGAGATCTTGGTCGCAAGAAAGGCGTTCGCCGATACCTTCACCAACTCCGCGGTCTGCAGGTCGGTGACGAGGAACGGCACCCCTTCGTCAAGAAGAGGGGCGTACAGCTCGCGCATCGCATGTTCGGCGCGTACCGAATTCCGTTGCACCCCAAGCACGATGCGATCTGGGTGCAGGGTGTCGTGGACGGCGAAACCCTCGCGGAGAAACTCGGGGTTCCAGGCGATCTCGACGTCCACGCCGGCGGGCGCGAGGTTGCGGGCCCGCTCCGACAGTTCGGCGGCCGTGCCCACCGGCACCGTCGACTTGCCGACGATCACCACAGACCGACGCAACCGCGGCACCAACGCGTCGATCACCGAGTACACGTGACGAAGGTCGGCGCCGTATTCGCCCTTCTTCTGCGGGGTTCCTACCCCGAGGAAGTGCACGTCGGCGAACTCGGCCGCCTCTTCGTAGTCGGTCGTGAAGTGCAGTCGGCCTGCTTCGAGGTTGTCCCGCAACACCTTTCGCAGGCCGGGTTCATAGAAGGGGATGTCGCCGGAGGCCAGCTTCGCGATCTTGCCAGGGTCGACGTCGACGCCGATTACCTCGTGACCCAGAGCCGCCATGCCAGCGGCATGGGTGGCACCCAGGTAGCCCGTACCAAACACTGTGCATCGCATATGCCCTGCATAGGCTTCCGCGATGAGCTAGTTGCCAACCGACACTTAGCGTCAGACCAACGCTAGGTAACGACTCGGCGTTCGGTCAGTGATGACCGCCACCTCCGACGCACAGGAGGAGCACGCAGGCGCTCGGACCTCCGCCGCCGCCCGAGCCTCCGCCGTAGCCGCCTGAACCGCCTCCATAACCACCGCCGGAACCGCTGTCGTAGTCGTCATGTCGGCCGTAGCCACCGCCCCCGCTGGATGGCGGATACTGCGGCGCCTGCGAGGGAGGCGGGTACTGCGGTCCCTGCCCCGGGTACTGGGGTGGGTACTGCGGCGGATACTGCGGTCCCTGCGGCGGGTACTGCGGATACGGGTCCTGACGCCACGGCGGACGGAAGATCGGCGGGAACAGCCGCGGTGGAACGTAGACCGGCGGCGGGACGTACACCGGAGGCGGAATGTAGGCGGGCGGCGGCGCGATCACCGGTGGCGGCGCCTCGGGAAGCGGTGGCGGCGGTGCCGCCGGAGGAGGCGGCGCGGCGGCGGGGGCCGGCGCGTTGTTCACGACGACCCGACGGGGTGCAGGGGCTTGTTGCACGACGGGGACCGGCGCCTTGATCGTCTCGGGTGGCGGCGGCGGGGCGGGCGGCAGCGCGACGGTTGGCAGCTCTCCCTTGGTGGGCGGAGCTGCAGGCACGAGGCTTGGCATGATCGCGGCCCTGCCAGCGTCGGGACGCTGATCGGCCGTGGGTCTAATGCTCACGGCAAGCGAAATCACCAGTCCCACAACGCCGATGATGAAGATCGCCGTCAGCGCGCTTCCGACGAGAAGGAAGGGCTTGCGTCGTTCGTCGATCGGCCCGTCGTCGAAGCCATCGAAGGCTTCGATGTCGTCGGAGTACATCGCCGGGTCCACGCTCGCGGACCGCATTTGGGTCGCCGCGTCGGCGAACCCCAGGGCGCTACCTGCGGTCGCACCGTCCGGGTCCTCCGAATACGCGAGTCCGTAGAGTCCGGCGGTCGCGGCGTCGAAGGGAGGCGCACTGGCTGCCGCCAACGCTGCCCCGCGGGCCATCGCCAGGGCAGACTCGTCGGGCGCGTTGACGGGAATGGACACCAAATCGCTCAGGTGGTCCTTGACGGAGGCGATGTCGACACCCGAGCCGACGACGAACATGCCCTGCGGCGGCGAGTCTTGCGCCTCGACGGCCGCGACCATCTCTGCGAGCACCGCCATCGCATCGGTGGCATGCAGACTGCGGCTCAACACCTTCACGATCGAGCCGTCGTCGCTCTGGACGACGGACAGTGTGGCGGTGTCGCGATCGACGAACAGCAAACCCGTGCTGTCGTACCCGACCGCCTTACCGACGGCTTGAGCCAACGCGCCTGCGGCGTGCAGCTCCGAGACCAGGATCACGTCGGTGATGCCGCGGGCGGCAAGGGAATCGCGCAGCGAGGCTGCCATCGCGCGGTCGGTCCACGTCACGCCGATCGACTTGAGAACGTGACCGCCCTCGGCGGCGCTCTCCTGGGTTCCAAGGACCGCCGCGACGAGCTGATCGGCGGCGCTAAGTTTTGCTGATCCTTCGTCTGACCACAGGTCGAAGGTGTCGTGGTCGACGATGGCACCGTCGGCGTTGGCGCCTTCGACCAGCACCATGCGCACCGTCTTAGGTGTCAGCGACACACCAAGCACGATGTCCACGAAGCCCCTCCAAATATTTGCTGAAGATCAAGTTATCGTTTGCCGTCTCAGACCGTACGAGCCGACGACTAGTTGGTTCATCGGTGCTACCTGCGGAGTCGTTACAGGCGAACCTGTTAGCTGATGCCCCGACTGGAGCCGACGAATCCACCGTACCCGCGGAGGCCTCGTTGGGTGGCGGTCAGTGCTTGATGAAGTTCTGGTACGACTTCGATGGCGTCGGGCCGCGCTGGCCCTGGTACTTCGAACCGACCTGCGAACTGCCATATGGAAACTCGGCGGGACTGGTCAGCCTCAGCAGACACAGCTGACCGATCTTCATGCCCGGCCACAGGGTGATCGGAAGGTTGGCGACGTTGGACAGCTCCAGCGTGATGTGACCGCTGAAGCCGGGGTCGATGAACCCGGCAGTCGAGTGGGTCAGAAGGCCCAGGCGTCCCAGCGACGACTTGCCCTCGAGACGGCCGGCCAGATCGTGGGGCAGCGTGCACCGTTCTAGCGTCGAGCCCAGCACGAACTCGCCGGGGTGAAGCACGAAGGGCTCGCCCTCCTTGGGCTCGACGAGAGTGGTGAGGTCGTCCTGGCGCGTCGATGGGTCGATGTGGGTGTAGCGGGTGTTGTTGAACACGCGAAAGAGGTTGTCGAGGCGGACGTCCACGCTCGACGGCTGGACCAGGCTGTCCTCGAAGGGGTCTATCCCTAGCCGCCCGGCGGTGATTTCGGCTCTGAGGTCACGATCGGAGAGCAGCACCCGACGAGCGTAGCGACGACGGTGCCGGGAGACCTCAGCGCAGGTAGGTTTCGCCCATGGTCGGGTATCCGCCGCCATGCGTCGTGATGTGCACGTGGTCGTAGTGGCCGTATCCACGGCCGCCCTGCGCGCCGTTGGGCGTGTAGTACACGCCGCGCCAGATGCAGTCCTGCAAGTCGAATCGCTCCGCGTTCGCCAGCGCGTACTGCACGATCTCGTTGCCGAGCGCGATGCCTTCGGGACTGCTCGGGTTGGGGATCATGACGTCCAGCGCCAAGCCATTGGGGTGCCACCTCAGCGCGTCTGGCCGGACGCCGCCGATGTCGTGGATCTGCGGAAAGTCCTCGCTGATCGCACGTGAGGCGAGGATCGTCTTGACCTGCAGTCCCCTTTCCGGGGCGATGCCCGGCGGCAGAGCGCGATCGACGATGCGGTATCTGGATGCCATCGCTTGCACGACGGTCGCCTGCTGGCCGGACAACAATGCAGGGCCTGCGGTTGCCGGAACTATCTCGATGTCGAATTGTGCCGCCTTGTCGACGACTGGTTCGGTCTGCGGAGCGGCCTCCACGGCCGGGTGAACGTCACTAGCTCCGGCGACGGCTGCGGCCGAGGCTGCCGTGACGGCTGCCAGAGCCATCTTGCGCGTCATCGTGGCGCCGCCGATGGCGATCAACGGGGTGACGACCGAGCTCAAGACATCCGACGCGCTGCGCCGCTCCTTGACCAACTGGTGCCGACCCACGCACAGCAGGATAAACGCAATCGCGGGTAAATATCTCATTAGCCTTTGATGGAACTGCATTTGCGCTGGTAATGGCCTGGAGATACGTTCGTTATCTGACCGTTATTGTCTACGGCGGTGCCGATCTGCGGTTCTCGCGGCAGCCGACGGTCGAGATGAGGTTCCTTGCCGAGGCTGGGCGCCGAAGTGCTAGCCTTCGTGGTCACCAGCCAGGCTGGTCAGGCCGATGTAGTTCAATGGCAGAACATCAGCTTCCCAAGCTGAATACGCGGGTTCGATTCCCGTCATCGGCTCCACGAAACCGCAGGTCAGAGACTCGCACCACCCCCAAAATATCGACAATCACTTGAGACTTGTCAGTGGACTGCCCGTGGGTGTGCGAGACAACCCCTCAGAATCCGTTTGCTGACCGTGAACGTCCGTGGCAGAAAATCTACGCACGCGGCAATTGACCCCCTATGCTTCGCAGCATACAAAACGGGTGTTTGGACCGGCCTGAGGGGACTTGCGGATGCTGGGGGACCTTCGGATGCTTGAGGGACCTGTGGTGCTTGAGGGGGAACGATTGGTTGGCGTGCGGCAGAGCTGCGGAACCGTTGATTGCTGGCGGGCGTGATGGCCAAGCACGGCGCCAAAGGCGATACACGGACCGATAGCAACGACCCCAACGTTCCCCAGAAGATCAGTGGGATCCCGCCGGAGGTACTGAAGGAGGTCGTAAAGGAGCATGGCAAGTGGACATCTATCAGAACCGGCGTCATTGGGTTCTTCGTCTGTTGTTCGCTCTTAGCGCTCTATCCGGTTGTTAGTCAGCTGGCCGGTAAGGAAACGGCGGTTGATGTCAATATAGCCATCAGCCTCTCGATCACATTCGCAATTACGACTGGCGGTGCGACTTTATGGGGTAGACAACAAGCCAAAAAAGCGGACGATGCGCGGAAGCGAGTAACAAAGCTAGAGGGGGAGAATCTCTTGCTTTCCGCCGAGAACAGGAGTCTTACTCAACGCGTCGACGGCCTGACGTCTGACCTCGAACGGCTACGAGCCGAGCAGGGCAGTCGGCACCGAAGCCAAAAACGGGAACAATGACACTCTTGTAATTTGTTGGCGCCCATAAGGCCTGGACTGATGGGGCATGATGTAACTATGGGAACGATGGAGAAGCCATGCTAGATGAAGCATTGGTGCTGGTAGTTGGTTATCTGCTACCTCTGGGGGCGTTCTGGGCGGCCGTGTTGTGGATCCGTCCTGCTGTGGCTCGCGCTCGCGTCGAGCGCGAAGCTTTGCTCGTTCGCGACCGAATCATGGACGGGATCCTGGCAGGCGACATATCGCCCGAGAACGGTCGCGCGGCTGACGCCATTGAGTTCTGTGACTATCTGGCGGAAAACTCGCGCGAATTCAAATTCCTCACAATTGCGGCAACTGAGCGTGGTTTCAAGAGAGCCAACTTCGACGTCAAAGCGCGTGCCGCCGAACTACGGAAGCAGGCACTTGCTGATTCGTACAATTTCGCGAATGAAGGTGGTCAGCGCCGCCTGCAAGAATGCGAAGAGGAAATCGACCACATGCTCGCTCGTTACTTCGTCAGAGGATCGTCGTTGTGGTTCGTGCTCGCGCCCGCTCAGCGCCTAAGCAGATTTGTCGCTCCTCTTCGCCGCAAGGTCATGGCAGCGCGGTCGGCGAGTGTCTCGTCGGAGTCGCCCGTGCCGTCGCTTCCGGGCGAACTCGCTACCGATCTGCGCGAGACTTGGCGCGGTAGCAACATTGGACTCGCGGCATCCCCTTGGACTGTGCACGGTTTGTCGCCTCAATCTGGGCTGATCAACGCTTAAACGCGACGACGCAACCTCACCACGTTGGGCGCGGCAATATTGCCCATCGAACCCAACGCGGCCATGGATGCACTCGCGCTGTCATCGGTGCGGAATAGGTGCGTGTAGATGTCTTGCGTCGTCGTAACTTTCGAGTGACCCAAATACCGGCTCACCTCAGCCACGTCGATCCCGGCAGCAGCGCACAAACTCGCGTAGGTGTGCCGTAGGCCGTGGAACTTGAATTTTGTAGGCAAAACGTCAGCACCCGCCAGGCGGTTCGCCCGCAGCACCGCTGGCCGAAACACCGCCTTGGTAGACGTCTGGTGACGCAAGGGTGCCGACCAGTCCAAGACCAGACGCTCTGTCGCTTCAGCCACCGACAGCGCAGCCAGGGCGGTTGCCTGACGCTCGGCGGCCTTTTGGCTGGCGGTCAACGGCTTGGCTCCCGGCTCGCTCCCGAGTTGGGTCATTTGGCTTAGTGCCTTGAGACCGTGTACTGGAGGGCGTCGAGGATCGCCTCGACCTCGGGGTTCAATGCCGGTGGGTAGGTGGCGATGACGCCGTTGATGTCGATGGT
>Ga0105248_10000253_pt1 | contig 62488 bp, 102 predicted proteins | sample KBSS34metaG_FD_81524 | JGI IMG/M metagenome (GOLD analysis project Ga0105248, IMG submission 81524) | Switchgrass rhizosphere microbial communities from Kellogg Biological Station, Michigan, USA - KBS S3-4 metaG | ecosystem: Host-associated > Plants > Roots > Rhizosphere > Soil | place... | reverse complement strand
TAGACAGGGCCAGGGCCTTTCCAAGGATGGGTTTCCATCTTGGAGCATCCCCAACAAACTGTCGTAAAATAACTCATCATGTTTCTGTAGTTCTTCCGATAGTCAAGTGAAACCCGAATCTTGGCTCTTTCCAAAGGCCATACTTCTCTCTAAGCTCAGAAAGGTATGGACACTTGGCTTTAAGCCAGAAGTATTCACCATTGTCTATAACGCCGGCTTCATATTCGAATTCAACAATCTTATTGGCGTCCATTCCCCACAAATTCATATTGGGAATACGCTCGCCTCGAATAACGGAAATATGTGCTCCCCAAACCGGGCGCGTCAATTTAAGACTACGATCCCCGTTTAAGTAAGGTAGATACTCCATTGTATAGAGATGTCTATAGTATTTGGAGATCTCGTCATCGCACATCAACACTAACCATTTCTCGGATGAGGCTAAGTGGGTGCGAGGAGAGTACGCCAACTTTCCAACTGATTTCATAAAAAGGCTTTCAAATTATTGATTTTGTGAATTACTTTAAGTAGCTTGCAAATCTTTTCGATGGTCATTGCAGCACTATTTGAATCAAAATGAGCTTTGTAATGATCAATTACAAAAACATCCTGAATATCTCGTAACTCTTTAAATCTAGTATCGATTAGTGGAATAATTATTTTCTCGTTAGTAATTTCGCCATCACTGTCCCTTTTAATTTCGTAAAAGTAAACAGTTACCATATGGCCATTAGAATCATCGGGGCGGGCAATCTCTACACGCATCTTGTATCCTGGTAGATAGAGGTTGTAAGTAACCTCTCTCCGGATTCCAATGTAATAGGCTCCCTGCTTTTTAAACAGAGATAGATCTAGTTTGTCACCAAAATCATACCTAAATTCCATGGCTTACTTGGTTCTGGAAGTCAGATTCGAACTGACATCTAATCACTCGGAATGACCCATCCTGCCGTTAGACGATTCCAGAAAAATGTGGCTGGAGAACAAGGATTCGAACCTAGATAAAGCGAGTCAGAGTCGCTTGTCCTGCCGTTAGACGATTCTCCAGTACATAAATTATATTGTTTTATTACCAGTCCTTTTTGAACGGCTGCCCTACCGGAACCTGTCGACTTCGACAAAAACGTTTGCAGTTATCAAGGAATACATCCTCGGGCGGCAAAGTAGAATCGTATCCGACTGGACCTTCTGGCAACAGCTCATAGAGTCTTATATCATCCACCCAACAACGGTCGTCTCCCTTTTGGTCTCGATGATAGCGAATGCCATCACGGAGCCTCTCAACCTCTTTTTTAAGATCTCGATTTTCCAATAGAAGTTCGGTGCCGCGTGTTTGAAGTTCCGTCACCTGATTTCTCATGTGCGCGTTTTCTTCTAGAAGCCGTTTAAGGTCTTCTTCGGAAATGCTAATGTTACTCATCTTCTTCCTTTTTGACGGAGTGAGTGTGAACCGTAACAGTAGATTCTGGATATGCCCCAATCAAATAATTAAGGCGGCGGTCGGCAACATCTACATCTTTAGATGTAAGATTCTTTAGTTCCTCACGTTCTTCCGGAGAAAGTCTCTCAACTAATTCTCCAGGTTTACCGTTAGGCTTGCGACGCAATGAGCTACTCAACCAAGGCCAGCCCCATGCTTTTTCGACTAGCTTTTCAAAAATTTCTTTAGCGTTCATGTTAATCCAAGAAGGGGTGCCAACCCAAAGTATCTTCCCAGAATTTACAAAACTCATTATAACTTTGAGTTACCTGGTCTTCCGCAAAAGCTTTCTTCAAAGCATCAATCTCTTGAAAATAAGTATCCTTATTCTCTCGTAGAATCTTTACTTGCTTGGCCAACATATCAGAGGCCACCTTAGGTTCCCACTGAATGGCTAAAGCGGAGTGACGCTTGACTTGCTCAAGATTCTTTTCTAGATGTTCAATATGATCAAACATAAGAGTGAACACATCAACCATCTTCGCAAAGAAATCAATTGGGTCTTTAGTACCAATAGAGTCTCTCATTTCTTTAAGCAAATCTTCACGTTTCATGCTCTTTCCTTTTCCATTTTCTTCCAGTAGTCGGCGTAATACTTTATATCCGCCTCCATTGTCGAAGGAAGTTTATTCATTCGGGCCCACCACTCTTCAATGATAAACATTGACATATCATCAGGATGAATGAAGCCTAAACTTTTCAAATGCTCCAGAAGGGGACCGCCCTTCCAAAGATCCCAATTGTTTCGAATCCATTGGCCCAGTCCATGATGGCATGCGCCAAGCTCTTTCTTCGACATCCTAAGAAGATCAGTTTGGTCTTCAACGGAAAGAAGCTCAGAAAGAGCTTTCATGCATTCATCAAGAGTGACTGGTTTCCAGTCAATCTTCTTCATTTCGAAGTACTTACCAGGTCTCCCAACTCCTGAACAGGATCCTTGGGTTGTGGGTTAAGGGCAACAAACTTGGTTGCCAAGTCCTTTAAGGTAGTTGCCAAGTCTGGCCCACTAGCTTTACAAATGACCTTCTTGTCCTTAGCAAAAGCGCCGCCATAGCGAACGACTGAAGCATAGTAACCCTTTTTAAGGGCGGAGACTACCACACTTGGAGAGGTCTTATCATCACGATACTTGTAGCTAACAGCATTGGTTAGCTTAACCATTAATTGATCATTACTCATCTTTCACCTTACATCATCTTGGCAACTTCATCTGCCAAATTATTTTGTTGCTTTTCAATACCTTCGCCCATTTGGCAACGGATAAAGTGTACAACCTTAACCTCACCACCGAGCTTAGTACTAACATTCTTTATAACCTGTTGAACAGTAGTCTTCGGAAGAACGATAGACTCCTGGTTCAATAGACAAACTTCTGTATGCCATTTGTTGAACTTGCCTTCCAAAATCTTAGGCCAAGCCGCTTGTGGCTTGTTCAGCTCAGTAAGTTGAGTTTCAAAGATTGCCCTTTGCCTTGCCACATCATCTGGGCTCAGACGCTCAACAGAGACAGAAATCGGATTCATGGCCGCAATTTGCATGGCAAGGTCTTCACCAAGCTCACGGAACGCTGGTTCATTAGCAGCCTCGACCGTAGGCGCTAGCAATGTTACTAACACTCCAATCTTATTATTAGAGTGAAGATAAGGGAATACCCTTGCTTTTACATCTTGTACTTGTTCAGCCCACCACCTGCGAACTACAACGTTCTCCTTGGTAAGGGAAACTACATTAGCTCGGCCCTCTTCAACATCGGAAACCTGAAACGGTTCGTTAGCTTGGACCTTACGATACAGGACATCAGCAGCATCATCAACGAAGTCTGCAAACGACGGACTGTTAGCTACGAAATCAGTTTGACAATTGACTTCCATCATAACGGCCAACCTATTGTCAGCGTTAGCAATAGCAACACGTCCTTCGGAGGCAACCTTGCCTTCACGACCAGAAACAATATTGAGTCCCTTAACCTTGACAATGTCAACGGCCTTCTGTAGGTCCCAACCAGATTCTTCAAGGGCTTCTTTGCAGTCCTTCATTCCGGCTTGGGTTAGGGCTCGTAATTCTTTAATTAATTCTGTGTTACTCATAATATCACCTGGGAAGCGTAAAACTTTTAAATTGGAGGTCAAGGGCACTCCTGCATGTTTTGCCGCGCCCTGCCCCTCATATAACGTTCAGATTATTGATTTTAATTTTGGAGGATATTTACTCATTTAGGTTAAAGAACAATATCTTAAGAGGTAATTATGCTAATTGCAATCATTAATGAATCAACATTATTAAGTAATACCGATGTATACAAAATGACTGGAGCTGTTGGTAAACAAATGACCTGGCACGTAGCACCTGCCTGGAATCAAAAGCCTCCAAGCGTTTTGTTCTATCCAGACAAGACTAAAGTTCCTGCCAATGCTTGGCTTGTCACTATGCTAGATAACGCTGATCAAGCTGGTATCTTAGGCTATCACTCTGAAGATAATGATCGTATTGATGCATTCATCTTTGCCAAACCGGTCTTGGATAATGGCGGAGTTGCTCTGCGCGATCCGCAGAACCCACAAAACTTTAGCGTGGCATCTGTTCTAAGTCATGAAGTCTGTGAGATGTTTGGAGATCCTTTTGCTAACTGGTGGTCTGATGGACCTAAGCTAACTCAAGGTGGCGAGTACGCCCTTGAGCTATGTGACGCTGTAGAGGGTGACTCATATGACATCACGCTAACCAGCGGTGAGCTTGTAGCAGTTTCTAACTTTGTTCTTCCACAATGGTTTAATCCAGAGGCAACAACTAAGGATGCTCCCTTTGATTACTTAAAGAAACTTACCAAGCCTTTCAGTATGACACCTGGAGGTTACCTGATTGTTCGTCAATCGGGGCGCGTTTCCCAAGTCTTTGGGGCGCAGATGCCAGCTTGGAAGCAAGAGTCTAAGAAGAATACCTTTGCTCGTAACCAAATGAATCGCAAGTAAAAACTAATATTATAAAAGAAAAAGCCAGCTTGCGCTGGCTTTTTTATTTGGAGCGGGTAGTCGGATTCGAACCGACACTTATTGGGTGGAAGCCAAGTATGCTGAGACCATTAAACATCATACCCGCGTAATATAGACGACAAAGTTGATGAGATTTTTGCATTCCTTGCGGAAAGTTGAAGGTTTCGAACCTTCTCGAATCAGGATTGCTCCTGACCTTTTACCATGTAATCTACATCGGCATTCGTCTTGGAGCGGATAGTGGGGCTCGAACCCACGACATTATGCTTGGCAAGCATACATTCTACCACTGAATTATATCCGCTTACTTCTTTTTCTTGCTCTTCTTAATTAGGGCGCCTACTTTGCCGACACCGCCCTGAGTGTCATGAAGATTATCTCTCTTGTTAGAGGTTCCACAGATTTCACAATCTCCTTCTTTATGTTTACAAGAAGTTGTATTGGGAACTACTTTGTAGTCATCTAAACAAAAATCAGTTATCTTCATTGGAGCGGGATAGGAGAATCGAACTCCTTTGACCAGCTTGGAAGGCTGGGACACAACCAATATGCCAACCCCGCATAACACTATCTATATCACTTTATTAGTAGATTTCACTTAATATGGCCACGGTCTCGGCCCCAGTCAAGCCAGGCATTACAAATAAAATCACCTTGACCTGCCTTATCATCTGGAATAATGGGACCGTTATTCTCTCCCACAATCTCCCAAAGCGCCGCACTCCAATGCCAATTTTCAATAATATGATTTAAAAGCCAAGGAATAATTTCATTCGGCCTTTGTTTTCCCCATCCCACAATAGTTTTAAAATAGGGATGTTCTGATTCAATACGAGAAGAGAACATAGTATCTCTTTCAAAGTATAAAACCAAAATATCTAATAGTTGACTATCGTTTTGATTCATTGGGACAAACTGCCTCATCATGTCCGCTACAAGCGCCAGTGGAAGTACAACTGTCAGTTACATATTTAATGATACAGGTTTGTCCATTCACCTTGATGTAACGAACAGGATCGGGATGAGTATCTCGATACCAAGCTAGAAATAAAAATGGTGAGAACAGGACTAGCATCATTAGTGGAATAGACCACAATGGAATATCTTTAGATGGTTTATGACAAGAGCATAAGCCACCACAAGGGCAAGGTTTACTAGGGCCGCGTCTACGGCTCTTCATCTGCATAAACATTTTAATCTCTAATCTGGTAGGCGGTAAGGGAATCGAACCCCTGTAGCTTGCGAGTCAAACAAGCACTCTACCATTGAGTTAACCGCCCATGGTATTTGGTAGGCGATAAAGGAATCGAACCTTTGTATCCTGCGTGTAAGACAGGTGTTCTACCATTGAACTAATCGCCCATGGGATGGTCGGCGCTAAGGGATTCGAACCCCTGACTTCCAGCTTGTAAGGCTAGCACTCTACCGCTGAGTTAAGCGCCGATTTGGTCGTGGTGATGGGAATCGAACCCATTCTTAACCGCTTATGAGACGGCCGCACATCCAATATGCTACACCACGAGTGGTATCCTATATATCAGAATATTACTTGGTTGGCGGGCCCTTTTGCCGTAAATATTGGATAAAATACTTAAAAGCATCCTTGGCGCCAGCAATATATTCGTCAGATTCTTTGTTAACCTGAGGGGGATCCCCAAGATAAACAATACAACAATCAGCCGCCTCTTGAATCATATAGATGTTAACCGCTGTATGAGGCATGAGGAAGGCCAATCTAAATGCCGTCTTTTTTACTTGATTCTCGTTGCTCATCGGAAAACAACTCCAATTGATTTGGGTTAGGAAGGTTCATACTCTTCAATGGGTCATAGCTCCATCGGTGAAGAGGTGACGGTCCATACTTTTCAATAGCCGCTACATGATCCTTATGCCAGTATCCCACATTCTTATCCCACCCATAATGAGGGTGGAGTGGATGAAAGATTCTCATCTTTTCATCACGATAAGTTTTGGCGAGAATACTCGCCGCCATGATCTGCTGAATGTGGGAGTCGCCCTTGATTAGGGACATCTTATCGTAAGCCTCAACCCCGAGGTTGTCAAATTTTAAATTTCCATCCGTAATGATTAGCGAATCATCAGAATATAATTTGTGGAAAATTTCCACATAACATTCTTTCAAAACATTGTAGACGCCAAACTTATCGATGTAAACGTTGGAGCGCTCGGCCAAATGCCACTCTATTTCCTTTTTAACAATTAATTCATTCAGCTTGCCGCGCAGCGCCTCACGCTTCTCTGGAGTTAATTTCTTGGAATCATTGAGGCCCGCCATCGACCAATCCTTGGGCGCCTTGACACCCACCACAACTAGAGGTCCGGCCAAAGAGCCATATCCAACCTCATCCGCCCCAATAAAGAAAGGCTTTGTGGATTTTTTAATTTCTTCTAATGACGCCATAATTACTTTCCAAGTAGATAAGCTCCAAAGAGCATTACTGCTACTCCAACTATTTTTGAAATTGTAAAGTTTTCGTGAAGAATAAATACTGATAATATCAAAGTTACTACTGGGTATAATGAAATCATCATGGTAGAAGTACCAGAATGATCACTTCCCTTTAAACTAGTGTACAATAATATATTAGCAGTAATTGAACAAAAGGTTGCTATAACTGTAAGTATTACACTATAAGCTGACCATTTATAGTTTAAAGGATTATTAACACCAGTTAATCGTAAAGCTACTGGAATATAGAAAAAGAAAACAGATCCAACTATGACTTGCATCAATAGCGGCGGCATTCGTTCAACTGACAATCGATTCAGAAATGAACTTATTCCCCATAATAACACACACAGGATAATAAGTAGGTTGTTCATAATTTGATACTATTTAACCACCTAATGGTCCGGCAACAATTGATACAGAGATATGAGCAGCATATCTCTCAAACCGATCGTCCCCAGAAAAGATAGGCAATTTAGGAAGCTCTGACTTCACAATAAAATGCATGCCGGGCTGTTCTATTTTGTCGGCCATGGCTCGCAAAGCTGTCGCTACTTTTTTAGCATACTCTTCATCACCAAGCTCTCGCTCTTCTTGACGATAAATTTCATCTCGCACCTGAACGTCCCATAAATGATCACGGTACCATTCTAAATACTGAACCATCTTAGGTTCAGACTCTCGGTACTTTTCAATACCGTCTAGAATTGCCTGGCGACTTCTAGTGCAGCCACAGGGACATGAGTTGAGAAACTTTTCTTTATCAAAAGGAACTTTAGTATGGGACACAGGAAGACTCCAAAACGTTGAGGACTTTAAGCGGGTCACAGCCATATATACCAGAGGCCCAGGCTTGATTGCTCTCAATCACCGCCATCCCTTTTCCAGGAATTATGCCAACGTCAATGACACTAGGAACCGTCTCAATGCCGTCCAGTTGAAGTTGTGTAAGCAGATTACTTACAAACTGAACCGGATGCTCTTGATCCATGTCAACCATATGATGGTACTTTGGATTATTGATTTCTCCGAAGAACAAATAGCTGGACCAAGCTCTAACACTACTTGAAGTTACAAAGCAGCGATACTCGATATCCCATTGAACAATGTCAGAGACAAGAGTAGGCGTATCGTTTGGTACGGTCTCATGTGGATGAAGAGTGCCGGGTTCATAGACGGCAGCCGCAAACACCTTGTCATCGGCAGGCTTAACGAACTTCTTCTCTTTCAGAAGTTTCGTTTCTCCCAGCGTCATGAATTGAACATTACGCTTGACATATCTTTCGGGAAGTTTAGCTAACCAGTCAAAGGAGTTTTGCTTTAGTTCCCAGCGCATCTGCATGGCGATAACCTCACAGAAGGTCTGTGACCCATAAGGAACACCGATGGGGGCAGATTTGATTAGCTCTTCGTCTAAACGCCAACCAGAAGGCGCAGGAACCACCTCCCATCCCTTCTCATGAGCGGCCATATGTAAAGCTAGGATCTCGTTGTGAGAAGTTCCCACACGAGGTTGTGTAATCAGAATCATCGTCTTTCTAGTCTACCTTGGTTGATCATTACATTTGTAAAGATAATGAAACCTATGAATGCTAGGTCCTTCATCGTGACCTCTGGCTTCAGAAAAGCAATGTAACCAATGTAAAGGGCTACAGCCAAATCGCATAAGAAAATAACCAGTTTAAACATTTTTGTTTCCTACAATCTCATCCCATCTAGCTTCAATCATTCGGGCGTACCAAACACGGTCTAGCCCATAAGACCCTAGCGAGAAAGCATCGTTAACCTCAACCAAGAGGGTACGACCATCATCAGTTAGCCCAAAGTCAATGCTATGAGCGACTGGGGCATTTTCATATTTGGTAATTGCCTCTTCAACTACAGAAGTGTCAATCATCTTCCTGAAGTCCCCAGCATAATGCTTGAGGCCAATCAGTTTCTTATCAAGAACGAATCCTCGATACTCTGAGATGAAATTAACCGGCTCAGAGCAAAGGATCTTAGTTTCATCAGGGCACATGGCGGTAGCAATTAGATCTTGCATGGCGCCAGTACGGATGTGGCCAGTGAAGAGCTTATGACCCTCCAATGGTTTGATGAAGAACCTGGCTTCACCTTCATCCATCTTGCGAATGTCACCTAAGGTTGATTCCCAGGTCTTCCTGCCCGCATATTGGGCCAAGGAAGGTGGGATAGACACCTCGGGTGGGTCAGGCACCTCTAGGAGAGAAAACGCCTTACGGACCGTCCTAATCCAACCAACAACGATTGATTCCTTGGTGATGGGGAGGTGGTCAAACTGCTTCCAAGTGAAAGGAATACACTCACATCCTAACAGCCAGAAGCCTTCCCAAGCAGCATAGACGTTGTTGTTAATGAATTCATTATGAATTTCATTCTTCTCTAGATAGACTTGGCGACTCATAGGTCATTCTTAATTCCATCGAAGATGGCTACCGAAGTAGCTAGCAAGTTTTCCTTGAGACAGATTTCATCGCACAGCATGAAGCGGCGGTACCCAATGTCATGTAGCCAGGCAATCTCTAGCAAGTCGGCACAAGATGGCACGGGGCTATCGACCACTGACAAGAGAAGACGAGAACCAACACAAGCATCGGGATCCTTCTTGATAATCTGGCGGAGAGCCTGAATCATGTGATGGGGTTTATCCAACTCCACAAACATATCTCCACGTGCTGCCACCAGGATAAGGTTATCCTTCTTTTGAAATTTGTTGTTAACAAAGTCCATTCCAGAAATGGATTCAATCTTCAACCAAATCTCAGCATCCTTACCGACAACCTCTTGCAATTGTTCGATGTCAGATTGCTTTTCCACATAAGAGAGGAAGAACTTATTGATTCCGGCACGCTTGGCCCTTTCGACCTTTTGCTTCTCCAAATCAGTTAGGATGCTTCCTTTTTGAATGTTTTGGAAACTCTTATCTCGGATATGAAGCGATTCCCCAGGCACCAAACGATACCGGGGACCACCATCAAAGATAAGGGTTTGGTCGGGAGTAATGTGACTCAAGAGAGCCACATCCGCACCAGCTTTGAATAGAACTTCACAAGGAGTATCTACTTCAATCGGATGATTGAGCTTCAACTCCAGATTGCCATTCTTAGTGGCAATCTCAGTAATTCTCATCTGGCGACCTTTGACATCGTAGTAGACTGGAATGGTTGAGTTAGCTTCATGCAAAGCCTCAATCTCTTTATCCAGCTCTTCCAAAGAAATCATTGCCGTATTGAAACGAATACCGGCAATCCTATTATCATAGTCAAAACGCTTGAAATGCTTGAAGGTGGGGCACATGGTGACCAACAGCTCAGGCACTTGCTTCTTGCGGAACATACGTCTCCTCATCTCGTCAACCATTGACAAGTTGATTAGGGTCTTGGCGTTAGGATCTCTCATGGCAACAGGCGTTTAGTCTTTGCACCCTTCATGTGGGTGTGCATTACGGACTTACCGCTACCATCATCATCTACATTAGCCGGGATAGCATGGATAGTCTTGAGTGACTTGTAAACGGTATCCACTTGGTCAGGACGTTGACGATCTTCAATTTCCTTCTTGAAGTAGTCAACCTTGTTCTTTTCTTGAGCCAAGATACCAAAGATGACATCCACCACTCGGTCAGCAGCCGGAAGGATGGCAATGTGCTCCTTGCCAATCAAATCTTCCCACTTCTTCTGAATGTACTTGTCGTCACCCGAGTTGTAAGGCTTACGGATGAGATAGATGGAGTACTTATCCTTTAGCTCCTTAAAGACATCTTCAGTAGAGATATCCTTACTAGCCAACTTGACATGAGCCATCTTGGCATGTTCTTTGGAGATATGATCATAGAATCCCTCATCACCAATGATGATCATGATAGGACGCTTAGCGTTCGGCATCTCAGCATTACGGGCGTAATACAGGGCCGTTAGCTCATAGCTTTCGTGGCACTGACCACCACCATTACCCTCAATGACCAACTCTTTGAGTTGAGCTTCCATGTCTCGACCCTTAGCGAAGGGGCGAATCTGAATGGGATACTGGTCGGAATTAGCATCGCCCACAGCGGCAAAGCTCAATTCAAAATCCTCACCAAGATACTCTTTACACTCATTGTCCATGTAAGGAAGCTTGGAGAACATGACGGCAGGCCAATCGCCCATGGAGCCAGTTACATCAACAAGGATAGTAAGAGGGGCCGTGCTCTCGGTCTTGATAACCTCTGGAACTAAATCGGCAACTCTCTTCTTGTCTGCTTTTGCATCGCTGTAGCTACGACCAACGTGCTTGTCGTAGGTCTTACGAGCTGCATCAAAGTCATAACCCTTCCAATCGCCTGGGCTGTAATCTGCTGTTTCTGACATAACTTTCTCCTAATTTGGATAGGCTATTACCAAATAGCCCCCGAAACTTTTAACACATAACTTAACAGCAACTGATGTGCCGTCAATGCTGATTCCTTGTCCCACTTCTAATTTATGGGAAGACACGAAAACTAATGAAGACCCATCTGTATTAAGGGTCATTTCACCAGCAGCAATAGGGCCAGTCCAATTATAAATATGGGTGAGGCTCATGAGTTGAATCCTGGAATGTTCCTCATGCCCGATCTTGTTCGGCCAAAGGAATCTTGACGAACTTTAATGAAGTCATCAAACAAATCCTTTTGAGGTCTCGATAAAACATCTTTCTTAATCAGTTGACCAATGAAGTTGGCCATTGGATCTGGGACGGTGCTTGGCACTTCCTTCTTATCCATACGCTTACCACCATTGAGGGCATAGACCATCAACATACCCACACTGTAATAGTCAGAAGCGGGAAGTAAAGCCTTTCCAGCAATCTGTTCAGGGGAAGCAAAGACTGGAGTATATCCAATCGACTTATCTGAGCTGCCCGGCCTTACCATGGCGAGGCCGAAGTCAACCAAGACCACTGAGTGAGTATTAGGTTGAATAATAATGTTTTGAGGCTTAATGTCACCATGAATAACGCCATGGTGATGGAGATACAGAAGAGCATTAAGAATGCGCTCAGTAATCCAGGCAGTTGTTTCTGGCTCAATCTTACCAGCCTTTTCTACAATTTGTTCCAGGGTATACCCAGGAATATAACTCATAATGAGGGCTAAGCTGCCATCATCCAAGCGCTGGAGGTCTCGCATCACTGGCATAGCATAGTGGCGCAAATCCCAAATAGACTTCATCTCTTGAATGAGAACGGCATCGTGGGCGGGTGATACCATCGAACAATGCTTGATGCATACCGGGTCCTTAGTGAGGGTGTGCTCGCCCTTGTAAGTGCTGCCGAAGCCGCCCTCAGCGATTGATTCAAGGACTCGATAGCTTCCGATAATCGTACCCGTCTTATCTTGTGATTGCTTGTCATGCTTCTTTCGCTTATCAGCATTGGATAGAATCTCGTACGCAGCATTTAGTTCTTTAGCCTTTTTATCATCTCCCGAATGGTCAGGATGATACTGTTTAATCAGCGCCTGATAGGCAGCTTTAATAACAGTCTGGCTCGCCCTATTATCCACTTCGAGGATTTTGTAAGGTTCAAAAATAGTCATAAGGAAATTTACCTCGTTACCACAAGTGTAATCCTATAGATTAGCCTGTCAAGTCGAGTAATTTTTTATCTTAGATTAACGCCAATCACCAATTACAACAGGCATTGGTTGGTTGCTAATACCACCACCGCCCCCACCACCATATCCAATAATTATGTATCGGGGCTCGCCAGCCTTGCGTCGGTCAGCCGTCCATTTATCTAAAAAGACTTTTACCCAAACGCTAAGATCTTTTCCAGAATGATCCGAATAATCGATCCCAATGAAAGACGAAGATTCCATAATTTTTCTCCATGTTCACATGGTGAAGGTAATGTAGCTCCACCCACTTATGGAATATAACTTTCAAGACCGGAACGCGGCTCATCCAATGGTTGTAAATGTGGAAGGCATCATGAATATAATCATGTAAAAATCCCATCAACCCTTCCATTACCAAAACAGTAACTACCAAATACCACGACAAAATACCTAATGCTCCCAAGATAATTGGAGTAATAATTAAAGGGATTGCTGCCAAAGCAAAGAACTTTGGAGTGCTGTCTTTACCTGCATGACGGTAGGTGTCAGAGGTAAAATCCTCGGGCGGATACAATTTTAAATGATGAGTCATATGGGCCGTATTAAATTGACCCGCCCAGGATTGATGTAGCGACCAATGAATTACATACCCAAAAAGGGATGTAATAATATAGGAAATAAGAATAGTTAATATAAAAGCGCCCATGTCAATATACTGTCTTAATACCCTATACCAAGAATGGTCTTCCGCTCATAATGTCTTCCAAAGTAACGGCCAATTGCGTGTACCGCTTTACAATGGGAGGAGCATTCCCTTGGTGTAGGTCAGAGATATCCCCCGCTACCTCCAAGGCCGTTTCCGCCAGTTCCTTCATAAGGACATCGGCTGGGTAGTTCATCATCAGTTCCTTCAACTTTTCCTTGTCTTCCTTCAACATGTTGCCCTTCTTTCACATGAATGCGGTTAGTTTTGAAATGATATGTAAGTATTTAATTAATTCACAGAGAGTATTAATTGGCATCTCTCTTCCGTCAGAGAGGCCGTATTGTTTGTACTGAATAGGTTGGTAGTTTTTAAATCTTGAATCTTTTTCTAAATAAATAAAATTGGCAAACCGTAAACCATCATCTCCCCTTTTGACATCATAAACATTTACATCAACTTTGGAGTGATTAAGAATGCGATCATCTTTATCATCATGGCCAAGGTCTTGAATATCTCGGGTGTAGATATTCACTCGGAACTTTTCTCCGACCCAATATTCGAAATGACTATTGCCATTGAACTTGCGCAACTCGGCAAGCTTGCGGCGGATGACATAAGTATTTCTGACGTTCTGGTTAATATCTTCCATGACAAAATAAAATGGGAGGCCGGGTGACCTCCCATTCCTATATCCATTCTGGATTCTTAATTCAAGGCCGGAACAGAAGTAATTCTGTGAGTTTCCTCGTAGTCTTGGATTAGGATAATGCAATCATGTGCTTGGCTTACGGCGTCTCCGAAGTAAGCATTTTTACTGATGGCGCGCAAAAAACTTTTAATATGAGGCAAGGATTCCCTTTTAACGGTACCGCTCTTAATGGATTCTTCGACCCCTACTTCTAAGATGTTTTCGACTTGATTTTGGATTTGCCAACCGAGTTTATTAAATTCCCTGCAAATAGTGATGATATCTGAAATATCTAGTGGGATTGAGTACTCTTCGTCCTTCTCGCTGGAAGTCGTATTAACCAAAGTTAAATCTAATTCGTGTGCAGTCATGTGCAACTCCATTTTATGATACAAGTAAGCGGTTTGTGAATTTATAATTGGCGGTTTACCTCCTGGGTTAATCCTTATCCTATTATCTCTTTTTATTAATAAAGAGAGCTATAATAAAGAATATATCAACCAGATTAAGTATTTATGAGCCTAATTTTTCACTAGCTTCAATTGCTTTTTCTAAATTGGAATTGATTTTCTTGTATAGATCGTCCGGCGCATAACCAGGGTGGGGAGTGCCAGTTGAGTGAAATACTTCAGCTTTCTTGTGACACTCTTCACACAAAGAGATTCCATTCTCCCTAACGTACCCACCATTGGGCATTAGGTTCCTATCTGTAATGTGATGTGCATCTAACTCTTCATGGGCATGTTCGGCGGAAGACTTCATGTTGCACATGGCACAACGGTAACCGTCACGCTTGTAACAAGAGTCACGGAATAAAGATCTAATTTGTTTCTTTTGGTTACTCATTGGTTCTCTTGGCTGCGGCAAGCTGAGCTTCTAGCTCATTGATACGTTCCTGCATCAAATCAGCAGGACATTCATGATGAAGACAGCTATCTCTCCATTCTTTTTTATGACTATACCCTTTCCAATGGAAACAGAAGCACAACCAATTAAATTCCCAGAATGGAGCAATCCAGCCCTTCCCACCAAGCTCGTAAACGATGGAACTCTTTATAAAAGACGGCTTCCAACGCCAACTCTTTTGGCGGTCATGGGTAGTAACTTCAAACCAAATGTGACGAGTTTTCATCCATCCAACTCTTCGTAGATAACATCGAAGCCGTATTCATTATACAGGCGCTCCAATGCCGCACGAACCTCTGGATACTTGGAAGAAAGATTAGTCACAGCATTCCTGCCATCATGGACTTCATAGAAGATATCCTGAAGGCAATTACTGCCACACATCTTTTCCAAGCGATCAATCTCTTTGCAGAGGTCGCTTACATCATACTCCAGAAAATTGGAAGGTAGCTCGACAATACCATCATCATCTACCAATTCGACTTCCTTGGTCACATCTTCAATCTTTGTAACCAGAGGAAACGGAGCATGCTCTTCTGTCGGCTGATTGGTAAACTGATCGGCACGAGCCGTTTTGCTAGCTGCAAAATGCACCAGCACCTGACGGTTCGCAACCAAGTCAGGAATGTCATGAAGCGTTTCGTGGCACATGTACTTCACATACACCACCAATCGCCCATAAGGATCGGTTCCAACACTGTCAAACCAGTCGCGAGTTTTGAACAAGTCGGCGAGCGTTTCAAGACCTTGATTCACGTCCATAGTAATTTCCCTCATTTCAAATGAATGTTAATCACAGAAAATAAAAAGTCAAGGCGCCCAAATTTTTAATATTGGCCGCCCTTAATGTCGTATGCAATTTACGAAGTTAGTTCGTAATAAAAATGAAACTGTCTAGCTAGATAATCTCTTAATCGAGGAAGAAAATCAGGATGCTCTGAAGTAGTACTACGAGGATAATGGTCTAGATTAGGATAAGTACCTTCCATTACCCACTCATTGAGTCCATGATCTAACCAGCGTTGAACTGCCGGCCTTAGTTCTTCTTTGGCAAAATTGATTTTTACAAACCCAAGATGGTATTCTAAATCAATCAATGGTTCAAATTCAGTACTTACTTTCAATCTCATAATTGGCAGGGGCAGTAGGAATCGAACCCACGTAAGCCGATTTGGAGGCGGCTGTCTTACCATTAGACGATACCCCTGTAGGTATTTGGAGGAAGAAAGAAGACTCGAACTCCAGCCATTTCAGGCCCGTCTGTTTTCGAAACAGCGTCAGTCCCTGACTGATTTATCTTCCTGGCGGAGAGTACAGGATTCGAACCTGTGGGGGCCTTGCGACCCCTTCTGTTTAGCAAACAGACCCAATCGGCCTCTCTGGCAACTCTCCGTGTTGCGTATGTATTATATCGCGTTATGCAGTAATTTTATCGAGAATAGATGGATGAACTTCCACAAATTCCCCAAAGTCATCGTAATCTGGGTACTCCTTCATCTTTTCGTGAAGGCGAGTAAAGTAAGCTTTGGTTAGCTCTAGATTGAATCTATGTGCGTTTCCACTAGCCTCAAGAATAGGTTTTAAGTATTTAACGTATCGCTCAACCGATGTATCAAAATCATATTGTTTTAGATATTCAAAAGCAATATAGAGGTGTCCAAAGTGGTTGAATTTCTTAACATCTAATAATCCACTTTCAAATTCAAAAACCCACTGGTCTGGAGTAAAGGGAAGCTTCTTCTTGAATTGAGCCTTTGCCATCTGTGCATCAATGTACTTCGTCAGTATTTGGCGAAGGTCTTGCGGGATTTGATCTGTAAGAAACAGTTCACCAGAGGCTGCCATAAGTAACATATCAACTTCGGGGATATGACGGGCCGGAAGTGCCATACGACCACAGATACAATCCGTCTCACAACTCTTATCAATAGCCAGTTGAGGAACCTCAAGATACTCAGAAAGTTTTAGAATCTCACTCTTCCATAGATGGATAATAGGTTGCAAGCTCACTGCCATGGAAGCATTGCTATAGTTCATTAGGAAATCTTCCGTACGATTCCTAGTTCCAACTACCCAATATTGGTCTTCAGGAAGACGCATCGTACGTTTTCTGGTGTAAGTTACAACAGAAAGATCCATCAGATATCCCCAGCGCTGACCATCACATCGCCAGTCAATTGAGGTATCTACTATGATTTCAGCGGCCGGAACTTGTTGGCGTAGCCAAGGAATAATCGTATCGAAGAACCAAAGATGAGTTTCTGCCTCTGGATGGTCGTAAATGAAATCTTCAGATGGGGCAAAGTGAACGCCCAATACACGATTAGGTTTCCCAGCTTTTTCACAAGCTTTGGCGGCAGCAAGGAAAGTTACTAATGAATCTGTACCGCTTAGACCAACCAGGAAACCTGGTGCACCTTTTTGAAGCATATCCCCAAACCATTGGATCAACGCATCAAAAGTTCTAGCAGGATCAATCGTTCTCGGGAAGGCTTTCATGTGAAATCTTAATCTCTAGAAGCTCGTCAGTTAAGTCCTGAAGTAACTCGAAATTCTCAACGTTGTCTTTATAATCCGCTGGAATTCCCTCTAGACCATACCAGGTACCAGCCATTGCTCCAACAACTGCCGCAGTGGTATCGGTATCTCCTCCACCCTTAACAGCCATCACTACAGCGTCTTTGAAGTTATTGGTAGCTCCAAGACAATAGAAAGCTGCACCCACCGTCTCAGCAACGTAACCACTGGTTCCAATCTCGGCAAGAGCCTGGACAGGATCCATACCCTGTTCTAAACAGCCTGCTGCAATTTCTAACTTTCTACGGACATCACTTTCAGTTAGGGCCCCGCCCACATCATATAAAACGCTCTGAGCGTCAGATACCCTGTTAGCTAATAATGCTACCGCCATAGAGACGGCAACGGAACCTATCTTAGGTTCCAAAGAGTTGTGAGTAATGGCGGCATCTTTGATGGCACATTCCATTAGCTTAGTCAAATCAAAACGATAAACCAATCCAATAGGAGCTGCCCTCATAGCGGTTCCATTACCACCAGCAGGAAGACCATCGGGACTATGGGTCAGGCCGCTTGTTTGATGGTCTACACCAAACTTTAGATTAACCATAGCGGAAGCGGTAGTAGTACCAATTCCACGGGTGTTGCCGCTATTATACCAAGCTAGATATTCTTTGGCAACATCTTCTGGATCAAAACCATCACATTGAATAAGGCTAGTAGCTAAGGCCATACTCATAAGGGTATCGTCAGTATACTGACCGGCATCGCCCTTCCAAAAGGTTCCGCCCGCTTTGAATTGTCCATCCCATTCAGTAAGTAATGGACTGATGGCTGGTCTCATCTCGAAAGGGTTTCCGAGAGCATCGCCAATGGCACATCCGACTAATGTTGCAATCTTAATCATGAATTCTTACCTGGAGGAAGCGGTGGGATTCGAACCCACGGGCGCCTTTCAGCGCCACTTGTTTTCAAGACAAGTAGAATAAGCCACTCTCAACACGCTTCCTTAAATTAAATCTCTCTTGCTAACCTATATTGTTCTTCTCTTAAATTTTCAAGAGTCTCTTGCCCAACTGCACATTGAGGCCCTTTTTCATATGTTAGAATTAATTCTTTAATATGTTTAGCTCTTGCCTTTTTGCTTTCAAGATTATCGCGAGATGTATCTCTAATACCAAAAGGATTATTAGAACCAGATAAACATAAAGTACACATGATATTTGGCGGAGGAGGAGGGATTCGAACCCTCGGACCCCTTACGAGGTCACTACCTTTCCAGGGTAGCCGTTTCAGCCACTCACGCACCCCTCCGTAGGGTTTGGAGTCGCAGGTCAGAATCGAACTGACGAATAGCTGTTTTGCAGACAGCTCCCTTAACCATTTGGGTACTGCGACTTAGCGTATCTTATATATCGCCTTATTAGTTGTTTTTATGCAGCTTTTTATCGGCTAAACTAAAGTTTGTAAACCTTTTATCCTTAGTTACTTCTTTGATTACTTTAAGAAAAGGAGGTAATTCCACTGTATCATTTTTGTCTTTAAGCTCAATTTCCAGAATTGCAAGACCCTTGAGGGCGCCTTTAAAGACATCTAATTCAAAAATCTGATCATTGTATTTAAATACAAACCTAGTTTTTTCGACTGAAACCTTATCTGGATTAGATTTCTTTAGGTATTTTTCGTACTCTGCTCTAGAGATTTCGTGTTCTGTTTCCTCATGAACGCCGCTATCTACTGGCTTTTTCTGATTAAAATGATAAACTGTTTCAGTATCTCCCGTTAAACCTTCAACGGTTTTACGGACTCTGGCAGCCTGTTCATTCTTTTCAGCGACTAAATAGGTCTGACTGATTCTTTTTACATCAACAAGATCTTCAAACATTTCTGATAAGGCCGACCAAGATGTCGGAAACTTTACCAAAAACTTTCTTTCGATTTCTAATTTTGTTCCCATAGTAACTTGTCAGCTAATTAGTATCTTTGTTTCGAATCGATTCACAATATTCTTTGTACTCAGGATCAAGGTCGTACAGAATAGAACGAGTTGATGCCTCATACTTTCCAAGACGAATCGCCCCACCATAATCAATAATTTCAAGATCATGGAAATCAGGGGTTTCGTTTCCACTTGGCTCAAACATTGTGAACGCTGCTATAACGCTAGTGCCATCTCCTCGAAACAAAACTAATTGCTGAAGTCGAAAATCCGGATAGCCGGCAATTAGAAATCTTCGTTTCTCCACAGCCGGCAAGTTCTGAATTAAATTCAGTTCCAAAGAAGATAATACCTTTAAGGGACCAATATCACTCATTGTTCTTAGGTTCCGGAACAGTGAGGTCGTGAATCTTGATTCCAAGGGCGGTTAAATGTAACCATGAAAAAATTTGCATCAAGGGGTGGCCAATTAAATTATGAATTGCCCACGAATGTTTTGCGTGGCGAGCCCGCTTGCCCTCAAGTACCGCAGGACATAAAGCCATAATAAGATTGGTAGCTTCTGCACCCTTGGCAAAATCTGAAGTGCCATTAGTAAAGTAAACTCTAATCTCTCCCTCAGAAACATATTTGTTACAGTCAACATATGTTATCGTGTTGATACTACGAATAAAATTATTGAAGTGGATGAACATTGCGGTCTACCTGATCAGTTGATTGAGAAAGGTCAAAATTTTCATCAATGAATTTGATTACATCGTATGGGTGAACATTCCTATTAAACACGATGTTTGGGCCGTGATTATCAAGGTAAACGCACTTAATGCCAGGTGCAGCTTCCTTCAAACCAATGCTAGTATTCTTTCCACACTCGTGGCTTCCGCACTCAAAGAACTTCTGTTGACGAACAGAAAGCTCTGAACCCGGCTTCGGAGGGCAATGGAAATGAACAATGCAGTCTGCATCCGGATGATCTTTAAAGACAATTCGTTGAGACTGCCCACCAACAGATGGCTTAGCTCCATAGGCAATGACTGAATCTTGATCTTCAGCTCGGCACAACACCATACCAACATCTTTAAGTTGATTAAAGTTGACTTTGCGCTTAGAAGTAATGAAGTCAGTACTATTTACTTTAACTGCAAAATGTCCAACAGTTGCACCATTGAAAGGTTTGTAGGCGCCTTCTTTGATGCAGTGATCTACAACTACTCGTAAAGTAGAGGGAATTAGGTGACTAGCCCACGGTATCGCCTCTCCATCAACCACGGTAGAGCGGGTGAACTTAGCATCAGCTCGACCTAATGCCATCTTAACTAAAGACTCAAGAACTTTATTACGATCGGTTGTGACACAATAGCGGGCCTGTTCAGGGGTAATGATCATGTTTACACGAGTCTTGGTGTCATTAGCCAAAACGAGGTTACAGGATGCCGACTTGAGTAAGTGCAAGCCAGTTAAAAACTGCTCATCTTCGGTTGCCCCACAAGTCGTCTTGAACGCTACTAGGAAGATATCTTTACGTTCTTTGCGAATTTTTTTGACAATTTTCTCAGCAGGCCACAAAAGCATTGACCGCTCACCCTCAGAGGTCTTGAGGCGTTCCTCATACTTACCACTTCTGGTAGTGATGTCATCTGACCATTCGTAGCCAACTATGCCCGAAGTAGTGACCGCCCCTTCAAAATCAACAAGGGCGGGATTGAAAAAGATAATCTTAGTATCATCTCTAGCAATTAACCTATCAACTAAATCAGAAATATCTTGATTTGTTTCAAGATCACTTAGTCCACCATTAGCCATTTTGGTAATATGAAAGCCAATATCATAGTGATCAGCTCCTTCATCCCAACAAATAGTCTGAAGGGTTCTCGCAGTCTTGCCATAGGCCGGGGCACACAACGCCAAGTGATTGCGCACATGAAACACTGTGCCACCACCAATAATGTGAATCTTCTTCATAAACTTACCTGTATGGATTGTTCCTACACGAATAACAAATCAAAGTACCATCGTTTTGATTGGGCTCAGCGAAGTCATAGAATGATTTACATTTGACGCATACCATTCCGTCTCGCTGTCTATGCTTCCTTCGATTCTCTAGAAAGAATTCAATTTTGTCAGCTAGAGCCAATAGATCAATACCTACCCGCTTATCTTGAACAAGCCAAGTAAAATGCCCTTGGGTTTTCTCAAGGGCCTCTTCAGTAGCGGTATAATCAGCAATTTCATACTCATAAGTATGATCTTGTGCCCACTGTTTAATTAATTGTTCTAATAGGCGGCGATCTCTGGTAACCATTATTGCTCCACATAAGTTAGTTTATAACCTAACTTTTTGTGGATTACTCGTTTGAATCGGTGGAAGGTGTCGAATCAGCAGGCTTGACCTTCTTTGGTTTGACAACCTTGACAGGGCGAGAGCCTTTGATGAGTCCACCATTCTTGCCACGAGTAACGTAGGCAATGTTGGTTTCATGGGCAAAATGATTAACGAAACCCAAAATACGCTTGGGCTCCATACCAATTGCTGAACCTACATCAACAGCCAACTCCTTGATTTGCTTACGCTCTCCACTCTTCATGGACTCAACGATAGTATTGGCCGCTTCAAAAATACGATTAGCAGTCTCGGTCATAGACTGAACATTTGCATTGCTCATAATTATTTCTCCGAATTAATTTCTAAAATTTGAGGGGATATCCCTCTGGATGTTGTAACTATAAGCATGTCTTATATCGTGTCAAGCTACGCATTCAAATTATAATATTAAGATGCGTGCATCCTATCCTGATTCGACATCATGCTTCCATGATGCGTCGCTCCCCTACCAGAAACCGTAAAAAAGGTAGTTTCAATGCTTACGAACCAGCAACAAGACCTGACACGGTTCAACTACGTTACACGCTAATAAATGCAATATTAGTCAATGTACTTGTCATTATTAGCGCCTGGGTATTTAACTACCACAGTTACTACATCAGTTAAGCATTTGAAATCAGTACGATCATTTGGTTCAATGACAATAATATCATCTTCTTTATACTTAATTCCATTCATCTCAACTTTACCAGAGATAATTACAGTAATCTCTGTTGCAATCTTATGATAATGGGCCGACTCATAATCTCCGGCATTATATCTCTTGACAGCCACCTCGACATCATTGGTCTGAATGAGTGTGGGGCTGAAGTTGCCGACGAACCAACCTTTGACAAAATTTTTAAGATTAGCCTTGTTCATCTCTTCTCCAAACGCTTTAGATAGTCCTTAGTCTTCACTTTGGTCATGAAGACTTCCCCATCTACTATGCCTTTTACTACCACGCCTTCGTTGACGTTGTACTTGCCCTTTCTAACATCTTCGGCAAACTGTCCAGAATACTTACCAGTATAGATAACCTGGGCTGTTGGAAATTCTATATCTCCAGGTATCAATTTAAAAACTTTAAGGAATTCTTCTGGAGGAAGAATCTTCTTGTCACAAGACAAATCAATGAGAATTAATTCCTGAGAATCATTCCTAGCATCTTCATCTGAATGGCCACCAGCAAAAGAATTGGGACCATAAAACTCGGTAAAGAGTGTGAATTTCCTATACCAATCATTACCTCTGGCAAACAAGACAGTAAGTCTATCCCTTAATCGCTCATTGAATAAATGAGGGGCGGGAGCTAGCTCCGGATGTTCTTTGGCAAAGTCTGCAATTCCATTTCGAGTGAAAGGAAATTGAGTGCGACGGGTTCCGAACTTGTGCCATCCTTCTTGAACAGACCAGCACCAATGTAAATTGGTACCATCATACTTTTCAAAGGCGATACACTTGTCGTGAAACTTATCGCTATTCTCTGGGATTTTTGGATATACTAAATCGATTTTCATGGGAAAATAAAATGAAGGGAGTCATCAATAAGCGGAGTCCTGTCTATAAAACGAGGTAATCATTAATCTCGCTCAACAGTCACCTGTTGAATCTAGCACCTACCTGAGAGACGATCGAGCAGATCTTAACCTCTCACTTTGGCTTGCAGCATTTGGGGTTTACCTTGCCATGTTTGTTACCAAACATGCGGTGGGCTCTTACCCCACCATTTCACCCTTACCATATAAATTGAGTCTCTTGCCTTTCGGTCATTTGGCTACTTGTGACAACGGGATGCCTATACCCTTTAACATCACTTGCGTTTTTTCCCGAGACCCGACAGGGGGACAAAATGGGCCTACCCCTTACCACGCTGGTCTTTAATTCATATGGCGGTTTATTTTCTGTTGCACTATCCGTCGTATCACTACGCCCAGGCGTTACCTGGCAAATTGCTCTGCGCTGCTCCGACTTTCCTCGACAATGTCGCGATTACCTAGATGACTCCCTTCAAAACTAAAATTAATAGGGTACGAAAAATTTCCCAGAAAAGCTGGATTAACAAGTGCTAATCACTAATCCCTAATGGCTAACTGCTACGGGCTAACTGCTCAAGATGCTATAAGGGCTAACTGCTAACCAGCTTAAGAACGCTGGGGGCATTATCAGTATCGAAAGCGGTTGTGCTCTTTTCAAGAGAGCGTCCGGTTGTATGCCAATTTCACCCGAAGGTGAAGATCCTTTGACGGAGGGGATCCAAACTTTTACATGGTACGTTCGTCGTACCCTAGTCTTTCAATCATACCATAGTGGTATGATTTGCATCTTCTACGGCATTGTTCAAGACTTCGAAACGGTCTTGAAATACCTTCACCTGTTGATCTCTATCCTTCTCGGAGAGATCAGAAACAAAAGTGGTTTCAGTGACACGAGTGAGTTGCTTCATCTCAGTATCATCCCACTCAGTCTGACGGTCCTTAACCGTCTCATTACGCAAATGCAATCCCTTAAGGAAAGCAATGCGGCCCTTCAACTCTTGAAGGGTACGGATGGCTTGAGCCAAAGAAACTCTCTGGTCTCCATCCTGAATATAGTTACCAGCATTAGCAATGGCAACTCGGCTATCTAATGCTACCACTTCATCTTGAATGGTAAACATTGCGTCAACGGCTTCCTTGAAACGGAAGGCTGGAACCTTGGTCTGGTCGTAGCTTACGCCAGCCTTAGCACGTTGATCGTGCTCTGCAATCTGTCCCTTGAGCTTCTTGATTCTACGAAGCGCTTGGGCAATAGTCATCTTATCAGACATGTGCACTCTCCTGAGATAGAGTTGGCTTCTTTACCAACTCTGCTTTAAGTGTTTGTGAAACTCTTCGGGCATAGCCAACTTCAAGGTTGACTGTAACGGTTGCTTGGCCAACTACCAATTCAAGTGGCTCATCGTCTGGGGCTCCGCCACCAGCCGTTGCAGCACAGGCCACAGCTCCCTCAAGGTCATCGTGAGCCACGCTACGTGCCATTCCTGCAACCTTACGAGAATGAGCGGCAACACGGTCACTACGCTGAGAATCGCTATACGAAGCTTCCCAGCTCGCAATTTCAAAGTCCGATGGATTTAATCCAAGAACCTTGCATTCCATTTCAAATCTTTCCGTTACCTTCTCCCAAGCATTCTTGAGAGCCTTCTTGTTTAGCTTGTCTCTGCTCTTCAACGAATAATACGGAGAGCTAACTCGAACCTCTTCTAAAGAGGTAAGGGTATCATAAACCTGACTAACCTTTTCCAAATCATCAATTTGGAAAGAATAATTATAGACGGCTTGATAGCCTTGAGAAACCTGCTTGTTGTTCTTCCATTCATATTGCTCTTGAACATTAGAGCTAGCATGAATCGAATTCTTAACGAACTCGATACCTAGCTTCTGCTTCATGGCATCCAATGCGGCCATTAGAGCGTCAACCTTTTTCTTCAAAAGAATTTTAGCAGTTGGAACGGCCGGTCGAACAGCTTCCAAAGTTACACTGAACCCAGCCAAATTATAATCACTCTTTGCCTCACCTTGGGCAGCCACGGTCGTTGCTTGCATGATGTATTCCTACTCTTTAGGTTAGATGTCAACCACGTTCTCTCACAACGTAAGTATCGTTGGTCGAACTGTCAACGTTTATTTATTTTGATAAAATGGGGTAATCTATAGCTTTTACACTATAGATTACCTGTTTACTTCTTAGTAAAGGTCGCAGCTACCAAGCTTGTCACCGCGTCTCAAATGAGCCGGGACAGAAGGAGTGCCTACACACAAAGTGTGCTTGTTGGATGGGTTTCCAGGAGGGAAGTGACAGATCATCGTTTGATGCTCATGACATACCTTCTCTGGAGGAGGTGGTTCACCATCAGGAACACATTGACCATTAGCGCAGTGTCTGCTTTCTGGGCAGGTTACTCCGGCACATGGATCAACGTCAACACATGAACCTTGCTGACAAACTTTGCCTTCTGGGCAAGTTACGCCGGCACATGGGTCAGTAGAGACGCAGGTTCCACCTTGGCAAACGGAACCTTCAGGGCAGGTTACGCCAGCGCAAGGATCAGTGGAAACACAGGTTCCAGCTTCACAAACTGAGCCTTCTGGGCAGGTTACACCAGCACATGGGTCAGTTACAACACATTGACCATTTACGCAGGTACCAGCATCGCAGGTAACTCCGGCACATGGATCAGTAGAGACGCAAGCACCGTTTACACAAGTACCACCGTCACATACAACTCCCGCACATGGGTCTGGAGTAACACAAGATCCATTTTGGCAAGTTGCGCCTTCAGGACAGGTAACACCAGCACATGGGTCAGTGGAAACGCAAGTTCCATCTTGACAAACAGATCCTTCAGGACAAGTCACACCTGCGCAAGGATCAGTCCTAACGCAAGCTCCATCCTTACAGACTTCTCCATCAGGACAGGTAACGCCAGCACATGGGTCGGTCGCGACACATGCGCCAAGTTGGCATACATCCCCTTCAGGACAGGTCACACCTTCACATGGATCAATTACAGTGCAGACATCATTTCTACATGCTTGACCAGGTGGACAGTTTTGATCAACACACGCTGAACCGCTATCTTCTCCTGGAAGAGCGGGGCGTGGGGCAGGTCCACTGCCAGTCGGTTCAGCAAATTCTACAACTTGAGAACCACAACCAACAGCTACTGCTAACGCAGCTAATACTGCTGAAGTTACTAATACCTTTCTCATTTCTTAACCTCTTTCACAAGTACAAAAGTTACGTCAAATTCCACTCTTCTATTTGCTACTCGGCCGGCTTCGGTCTTGTTAGTAGCGACTGGAACTCTCGAACCAAACCCGGTTGCAGATAGTCTGCTTCTATCAACACCATTAGCAACAAGGAATTCAAGGACAGCATTTGCTCTCTTTTGAGATAGCTTGTTATTGTGTTCGACTTGGCCCTCAGAAGAGGCGTGTCCTTCAATTTTTACACTGTAGGATTTATCAGCAAGCATTGCTTTAACGACATCCTGGAGAGGAATCAATTGACTTGGTTCAAGTTTTGCAGAATCCCAAGCAAATTGAATGCGCGGCCTAAATTCAAGCTTAACCACTTCTGCTGGAGGTGGCAAGGGCTTAGGCTCTGGTTTCGGCTCAACCTTGGGGGCCGGGGGTGGAGGTGGAGGTGGGACAGCCTTCTCAGGTCTCTTGTGAGCTGCGCCAAACTCAAAACTCAAACCAACAATTACAGTCTTTGCACTATTGGTATTAACGCGAGTCTTACCATCTTCCTGATTAACAAGGTCATATCTTGCGAATGGACCAACCCAAAGCCAACGAGAATCGCTGGTAGGAACAGAAGCACCAACGGCTACTGCTGCACCAAGACGATCCAATGGATCAGTATGGACCAACTTCAAATCAGCATCAACCCAAGGTGAGATGGCAGAGAAGCCAGTACCGGGATTGTGAACGTAGTCATGAGGACGCTTGACACGGGCAAAGCCACCATAGCTCCAAGCATTACCTGCATCAACTCCGGGAACATTAGATGGAAGCTGCATAACTTGCAAGCTAGGTCCAATGCTCAAGTAGGATCCTAATCCAAGTTCTGGCTTGATAGCAATTGCGCCGCCAACACCAAAACGTTGAGCTTGAGGATCAGTAGTCGGAATGGCTACACCAGGCTCAACTCTCAAAGTTACTTCTTGTGCCTGGGCTAAAGCAGGTAGCGCTAACAAGCCAACACCTACTAGGACGGCACTCATTCTTTTCAAAAAAGTTCTCATTTTTATATCTTTCCTTTGCAAAGCGGCTCGAAAGCCGACGCTCAGGATATGTCACGAGGACATCGAAGTTAAATGAAAAAAATTACTCAAGCCAGATATCACATAGATAATCAATAAATTCATCACCTAATACTACAGGAACCCACGCCTTCACATACTTCTTCTTGTAGTATTCACTATCTACAGCCGGCTGCGCATCAAACTTATCAATTAGCTTAAGTTGTAACATGCGGCTGTATTTTCCAGCACAAGCCCTCGAACAGAACGGCCCGGCCTTATTCTTCTTCGATTTGTCTCTTACCAATCTTGGAGAGCGCTCAAACTCTTTATCGCACCAAGCACAAGTAAACTTAACATGTTTTACCCTGCGAGTGTCATCGGCAGAGTGTTCTTCCCTTGGAACAAGACGAAGGTTACTAATATCATTGTTATCAATATTAGAATCAATATGATCAACAGTTTCTAGATTAGGATCTAGCCTACGACCTAATTGAAGCTCCATAAGCCACTTAGGGTAGGAGACAGTACGACGTTTACCGTTAGTCTCTATGACAATAACGATTTGTCTACCATCCGTTTTTCTTTTGTAGGGGCCATGTATCTTCACACAATAATGTGAAATAATTCCTACAATTACCAGTAGTAACGGTTATAATCTGGCTTCGGTGGATTCGGATGTGTCGGAGAAAGCTCCAAAATTTTGTTCTGGTAATATGCCGGAAGAGCGTTGAAATAATTCAATTCTTTGGTAGAAAGCTTGTTTCCTTGGCGGAAGCTGGCTGGATGGCCGGCAACCCAAACCTTTTCGGTACCGATGACAATGTAGTTGCCATCCTCTCCCTTAACCCTCAAACCAGTAAGAGAATCAGTCTTATAGATTGATTGCTCGCCCAAATACAAGAAACGAAGACCGTAATTGTAATAGTACTTACGGGAACCCCAGTCGGTTCTCCAGGTACGATCCACTCCACCCTTCTTCTTGTTCTTGTCGGCGGGAATGAACCAGAAATACTTGTTACCAACCTTACCAACCACTCGGCCAGAAAGCCAGTTGGCAATTTGTTGGGTGTTATAAGGGGGAACCTTTTCGTTATATCCCTTGCGCTTAATGACGGTCTTCTCACGGAGAATGCCCTCAGCATCAACGTAGAAGTCATGACGGCGATAGGATTGGGTCCAATCATCTGGGTTGCTGTAATAGCGACCGTAACGCAAATCAGGAGTTTCCTCTACTGATTGCAGCAAATGATCAAAGACAATGTGACGGCCAGCAGTGGTACGGGTATCGAAAGTCTTAGCAACTTCAGAGCGAACCTCGTTCCAGGGTCTACCACATTGGGCAGCTAGCCAACGATACATAGGGCCAAGCTTGTCAGTAAAACCTTTGCTAACAGGGCGGGTTGGTTCGATATCGTAATCGTACCAGTTCTCTTGGTTATCCATTACTTCGCTGATGTAAGCCTTTTCGTTGGCACGGGTTTCAGCATGGGAGTAACGGCGATCCCATTTGTTGTAGCGGTGGCGACCACCTTCAATAACGGTGTGAGCCAGATTCTTAGTGGACATTTCATTCTCCGTAAAGAGACAAATTATTGAAAGACTAAAATCGTCTTTATTTTGTTGAGAAGTTTTTCTTTGGTAGTCTTAGTATAATCAAACAGTAACTTATGATAAGAAAAGAATCTAGTATGAGTACCATCTAGAACGCGATGTTCCGGATCAACCTTTACAGTTTGAATGGTAGTAAACCCTTTAGTTGGAACGTACTGTTGCATAACGGTATGTTTGTAGCTACCGTCATAAACAACAACCTTGTCGTTTTCTAATCGAACTGGTTGTTCCCAATGTACTAACCAAATACCATAATGCTCAGGATCAGAGACGCAACAAAAATTGCTGCCACTTGATTTCTTTTTGGGCGCATCCCAAGCAACCAAATCGATCTGGCCACCACAAATGGGGCAGCGTAGGGCATTTAATATTTTCTTAGCAATAGGGTCCATATTACTATGAATATAGCAAATGGAAGTAAATCTTTTCGCAAATATCTCTATGAGATAGATTCTCTATGTTAATCTTTAGCCAGTTGGCTAATCTAATAACATTCTGAGGTTTTGCTCGTAATAGAGTTTTTCTATTCATTAACAATCTAATAACTAAGTTGGTAGCAGATAGTGGGAGTTGAACCCAATGTCTCTAGGGTATGAACCTAGCGTGGAAACCGTTTCACCCATCTGCATATTGATGGTTCAGGTACTACGATTCGAACGTAGATTAACGGGGTCAGAGTCCGTTGTCCTGCCATTGGACGATACCTGAATATGGCTGAGGAAGTACGATTCGAACGCACACTAACCTGGGTCAAAACCAGGGGACCTACCAATTAGTCTATTCCTCAATAGGTAAATTACATGTGTAATTATTGGTACCTCGCTCAGGAATTGCACCTGATTCTCTGTCCGTGCCAGTATCTTGTTTGCAGCCGCGATAGACAGCCAGCAGAGAGTATTTCGATAATGCGAGGTATGTTGGTGGAGCATAAGGGATTCGAACCCTTCACCTCTTCGGTGCAAACGAAGCGCTCTCCCAAATGAGCTAATGCCCCAACTAGGAACAGTTTTTGCGAATAGAAGTCATGTTCCAGGACTTCGACTGGATCGATTGATCCAAACTTTTACTGAGGCTGGTGCAAGCAACTAATGAAACATTCGCGAATTGAATTCTGTTTCGTGCTTGACCAGTCAGTTATGGCCCGACTTGACAATGTTACTTGTCACGACGGATATGGTGGAGCCTGCGGGGGTCGAACCCGCGACCTCAACACTGCCAGCGTTGCGCTCTCCCAATTGAGCTAAGGCCCCATTCATTTTTCTGATTCGGCAGCTTCTTTATATTTCTTTATAAGCTTCTTAAGCTTTTCATTTTCTTTCTTTAATGATTCGATTTCTTCTTTTAGATATTTAGTAGAGGTATGATCTTGAAGATATTCGGTTCTTTCTTTTTCTTTTCGATCAAAATCTCTTGTCATCTTGGTGGACCGTCCGGGAGTCCAACCCGGTCCTCTACGGTGCAAACGTAGCGTATTCGCGACCTACTCACAGCCCATATCTGACAATATATCACTATATTGCCAGCTTTATTTTAGAACTTTGATTTTACAAAGTCAACAACCTTGCCGGCGTTTTCCATTGCAAAAGGTACAAACATCAAAGTTACCATAACAAAAGTTAAAGTAGAAAGCATATAAAGCTCCGTGTAAAGATTAAACTTACCTCTTACACCTATATACCGTCTTATTACTGGTGGGTCACCAGGGATTCGAACCCTGCCTGGGCAGATTAAAAGTCTGCTGTGCTAACCGCTAACACTAGTGACCCAACTATTGGATACGTTTCGTTAATTCTCTTATAACATCAAAAAGAAAATTAGTCTCTTCCAAATGATGATTTCGTAATTTCTTCCACTCTTCATACCAATCGAAGTCACATGCATCGCCTACCGGCTCTTCATATCCGTGAACGGCTGCCCACTTCTTTGGATTATCAATCCCTTCTTTAAGAAGGCGATCAACCCTTTCTTCAATAGAAAGCTTTTTCATTTATGAATTAGCTTCTCTACTTCAGGAGTACAAGGCACATTAACAAAGATATGATACGTACCTAGATTTGAATTCTGAACATAATTATGAACAAAACAAAGATTAGTTCTTTCATCTTTTACGTAAGAAAGATTCTGCGCCCTCTCATATTCAGAAGGAAAAGCCTTAGCTCTAGCTTTCTCATCACATGCCATCAGAAACAGTGGAAGACTAATTATCGCTATTTTGAGCAAACGCATGTCTAATTTTCCCTTGAAACGAAACATAAACGAAACCTTGAAAAACATCACCATCATCCACTGACTTGTTAGCAAAATGGAAAGTAATGAGGTTCTTGTGGACATCATGCGGAGTCAGACCCTGCACTTCCCAATTCTCTACTTTGTGGCCTTCCGCCTTGAAAAACTCGGCCATGCTATCGTTATCCTCTAGCAACTTACCATAATCACCATACGGCGCAATGTTAACAAATTCATGAGTCAATTCTTCAGCGTGGGCTAAAACATACTCACTAAGAGCTTGCTTTAGTCCTGCAAAGGATACGCCAAGCTTTTCTTGAAGCCTAGCATCAATTTGCTGAACCATCGTATCTACATCAGATTCGGTCTCTGATTTGATTGAATCTAACTCTAAATCTTCAAACTTTTCGATCATGGCAACACCTGAAACTATTGTAACCATCGGCCCCAAACTGTCCAGCCATTCGTATTTTTAAGAATGGTCCGCTACAATTTTCTTATAAATCTTCAGTAGTTCGGTCTCATCTGCATCTGATTCAAGAATAGGAAGTCTGAATCCCTGTAGCACATGCTTGATACCGGAGTCAATTTCTTTAGCTTCTTCTTCTGTTTGGTAGCGACCTTCACTCAGATATGGTTTGGTTCGCTTAAGGAAAACATGAAGGTGCTTGTGACCATCTTCCTGTGCTTGGCGATAGAAAGAAAGGGTTGCAGCTCTAACGCCTTCACCTAAGGTTTGAGTGCAATATCTTTGGGCATAGTATAAATTCATCATGACGGGGGAATCGGTAACAATCCAGTTGACCTTTCCGTACAACATAGACTCTCTTCGAACCTGCTTGCCAAGAAAATAGATCTGGTCATAGGTGGAAATCTTGCGGCCCTCCCAAGCCCAATCTTTCACATACTCTCTGACCAGTTCTACGTTCTTTCCCTCTGCTTTAAGCAGATAGTAAAAATAAGCTGCCGAGGTTGATTTACCAGTTCCGGGACCACCATATAAATTAATGATGGTAGTTTTCATACTATTATCGTGATGCATTTTTCTTACCCGACTTCTTCTTAGGTTTATTGGCTTTCTTGACATGCTTCTCTGCAAGGTCAATTAAATGTTCCATTTCACTCTCAGCATACTCCGGCTCTTCTGCCGTTTCCGGATCATAAGACTTCATCAGATCATAATCTGCCTGCCCTAGAATAGCCATTATCATATCTTTAATTTGATCACGAGTCATGCTTACCTCTGGTGGGCCCACCGGGATTCGAACCCGGATCGAACAGATTAAGAGTCTGCCATGTTTATTCCAATTAACACCACAAGCCCATTGGTGAGTCCAGTCTGGGATCGAACCGACACATGAAGGTTAAAAGCCTACTATGCTACCATTAACATTATGGACTCATATTTAATGAAATGCCCAAAGCTTGGGATCAAGTTTGGACTTAATTGATTGATATAATTCTGGGATGCATCCCCTACAGTAAGTTTCATACTTACCACCAAGACTAACAATTGCTACCGTCGTATCTACTTTAATGTGCCAGACATGACCAAGGATATTGACCATGTGCTTAGGATCTTTTTTACATTCAGAGTTGGCACAATGTACACCAGACATTTCTAGCTTTTGCAATTGAATATGCAACATTACTTACCATTAATCTTCTTAGAAGTCCAATCATGGAAGTCGAATGTTTTCTTGCAAGGGGCGACCCCAATTAGTGGATGAGCAATACAGTTATGGATGAACCACCAAACATGATGCTTGTAGACAGGCTTATCTTCTTTCTTGAAGACAGCTACTCGACTTTCGAATCTTTCTTCAGCTCCTGTCTCATCGGAACTTTGGAAATCTTCTTCTTGTAACTTCTCAAAAACAACTTCTCTGTCTTCTTGATCCAGACCGTACACCAAGGAAGCGTGGCCAGCTTCACGAGCCTTTTGAGCAAACTCACTTGGAGAAAGCTTTGGTTCTCGTGGAACAACCTTATCTTCTTCGTCATCATATTTCCAAAACATATTACTTACCTCTGTTTTAGTTTGGTGGGTCCTGACGGAAATCGAACCGTCGTCTACCGGGTAAGAGCCGGCTGCTCTGCCATTGAGCTAAAGACCCATTGCCTCTTTCGAGGCTTAGTTTTATTTGATTAGTTCTTTGTTAAAGGACCACATAGGGAATAACCATTGCTTGCTAAATGTGCAAGCTTCGTGTGGCTTCATTTCGTTTAAGAAACCGTCTCCCACTTTTTCACGTCCTAAATTAATTCTATAAATGAATTGCTTTGCGTAAGCTGGAATAAACCAACCCATCAAAAAGTATTTGGGCATCTTGCCTGTTAATAAAATAATTGGGACCTTCTCTTGGTCCTTCTTCATGATCATTAATCCATCTTCTGGATCATTGACATGACGTACATTGACTTGTCCGACATCGGGATACTTATGAAACTCATTGGGCTGAGTAACACGGGCTGTTCCGCCTCCCCACTCCTGGACTGCATATTCGGCACCCTTAGATTCGGTGGTGCAAATTAAACTCTCTTCATGAGAGTTCTGAAAAGCATTATCATAAAGCTCGGAATCTCTCGACTCATCTTCTTGAATCTTAGCTAATCTAATTGACTCTGCTACTTTGATTTGCGGGATAACTACTTCTATCCAATCAGTTTTTTCTGTTAGAGTTAAACCTTTCATTCCTAATCGAATGAACAATTCTTTATTTATATTCATGGCCATTCTCCTTAATGGAAAACCCACAACTTAGGATTTAATATCTTTCTGATGTCTTCATATAATTGATCGACGCAGTCTCTGCAATAATATGAAGTATTCCATCCTGCTGCGCTGTCCATGGTAATGGCAACACAGGTTGTTCCGGCTTTTATTCTTCCGTTTTCTGAAATATATTCAGGTTTCTTTTTACATGTTCTAGAACGACACTTCGCACGTCCTGAGGACTTCTCTAGTTCAATCTTCATGTCACGTATATAACGTGTGGTGGTGCCGATGAGAATCGAACTCATTTCGTCCCGTTTTCAGCGGGCGGTCTTGTAGCCACAAATACGACAGCACCATTGGTCCCCCAAGATGGATTCGAACCATCGACCTCCCGCTTTCTACTGCGAGCGCTCTAACCTAAGCTATCATTTTCCAATACCCGTGGCCACAAGTAATTGGCAATCATATAACTAACTGAGCTATTGAGAGAATGAAACGACGAAAATTGGAAAGACTATTTTTCACGTGCTGCCATTACACTAACCTGCGATATGGTCGCAGGTGAAGGAATCGGACCTTCTCCTTGTTCTCCTAATGAATGTAATCCTTACCGGGCATTCGTTTCGTAGAAGAAGCCTCAAGACTTTCGCCCTGAGGCCCCTTTAAGTTATAGGAACGACATTAAATTCTTGTAGAATTCTTTGATATTAGCTTTCGCCTCATCAGAGATATTCGGTCTAGCTAGCAGTGCAATGGCCGAAGTTTCCTCCGGTTGCCACTGATCTTCCAAACCAAAACAAGAACAATGAGACCCATTCACTTCATATATTTTGCCATCTCTGACGAAAATTACGTGGGCGTAACCTTCATAGGGTGGACAATCATATGAAGCATAGATCATCTCTATTCCATGGCGGTCCTCGCAAGGAACACCAAAGTTATCAAATACATCATCAATACATGCGAAATTCTCAAAATAGATTTTGTCCATCGTTTTTCTCCTTAGCATAGGATTCGAACGAGAACTTCACATAAGCTGGGAACCATCCTGGGAGTTGAACCCAGATCCACGTCGTCACTAGTGACGTAGCTCTACCGTTGAGCTAGACGATTCTTTCCACAGTTTCCATCCATGTGGGCAGGCTTTTTCACCGTTTCCGTCCAGGTGATCCGGCTTGACTCGGTTAATCTCCCCTGTTTGGTTATGCAGGTCGAGTCGGCATCAGTTTCCAGCCATGATGCGAGGCAGGAGGAGCGACCTCCCGTTGTATACTTACGGGTGCTGTCTAATGCGACAGTCCGTATGTATTAGTATGGTCGTGCCACCGGGATTCGAACCTGGGACCTCCTCCTTATCAGAGAGGCGCTCTAACCAACTGAGCTATAACACGATTGTACAACGAAAGTGAAAGAGATGTTTTACCTGGCGCCAGCCGTTAAGGAGAATCGAACTCCATCAAATTGTTTAACAGACAATATAATCCCTCTCGAGCATTTGTACTGGTGGGCCGTGATGGAATCGAACCATCCACATTATGCTTATCAGGCATACATTCTAACCACTGAATTAACGGCCCATGTTACCCCTATACCGGGGATGATGGTGGAACCTGTCAGGATCGAACTGACTTTTCATGCTCTTCAGGCACGCGCAATGACCACACTTGCTCAAGTTCCATTAGACGACAAAAATTGAAAGAGATGTTTGGTTCTGATTATTAGTCGGAAATGTAATCCCATTCATACATTCGTCTTGGTACTACCAGAGGGACTCGAACCCCCACGCCCTTACGGACAGTTCATTTTAAGCGAACGGTGTCTGCCATTCCACCATGGTAGCATAGAAACAACAAAAATTTGAAAGTTAGCATGCCTTGCGGCACCATTGCGTCTGCCATTCCGCCACATGATCCTTACGGAATCAAGGAGAGACTCGAACTCTCACACTCTTTCGAGTGATGGTTTTCCAAATGTAAACTTTACAGGCATTTGTTTCCTGGTAGAACTGGAGGGAGTCGAACCCACTTCTTGCGTTTATCAGACGCTAAACCGGGTATAAGCCGGGTGCACTAACCGTTATGCTACAGTTCCATGTGACAGATATATATCAGGTTATTCATATATCTTTGGCGCCTCCGAACGGACTCGAACCGTCCTCAGATGATTGACAATCATCCCGCTTCACCCGATGCGTACGGAGGCATACGGAATTTCTAGAGCAAGGTTTCCGCAACCTTTTGCCCAATCAGTTCCAAGACAGCTTTGAGGTAACTCTCATACATTACTGTATGATTTGATCCTCACAATTCTCTGATCAGTATCTTGGCTCCCAATTGCCCTAAGCGCTGGCGGTCCCGAGGGGAATCGAACCCCCGTAATCACCGTGACAGGGTGGTGTCCTAACCACTGAACGACGGGACCGTTTAAGTAATACCATATTTGGCAAAGTCAACTACGTATGGCCTTACTAATCTACCAATCGTCAAGTGATACCATGGCTTTGCCACAAAACCAAGTTCTTGTCGAATGGCTGATAAATCTTCCGAGAAGATATCCACCCAGGCATGTTTTCCATTATCAAAACGAATAATATGACTGTAATGAAATTCTACTTCGTATCCTTCATACTTTCCCCATGATGTAAGATCAGGAGGTTCATCACCCTTCAAAACTGAAATGTGTGTCTTCCATAATCCTTTATCATTAGAGTGAGTTTCTATTCCATGCTTCTTGAGTTGCCAGGCATAGTACCTCGCAATCTCGTTATCACATAAGAGCAAAGCCCAGTGAGGATCGAAATGTTTGAGTCCTTTACCAGGATCATAATGCAAGATTCCAGTTGAGGTAAACATAACGACACCATGATAACTTTAACTTAATTCAACTACATACTCAAATAACTGAGAGTAAGTATTCTTAGTAAACTTTGCAATCTCTTCCATTTCTTCTTTTGAAAGAGTGAGTGGGGTATTATTTACCGCCATCTCATTTGTAGTATTGATTGGCATTAAGTGCAAATGAACATGAGGTATTTCAAATCCACTGGCACCAATTCCTACCCTCTTACAGTCAATTGACCACTTGAGGGCTTTAGCTACCTTCTTAGCAAAGACCATCATTCTTCCCAGTAAGGCATCATCGACATCCCAGAGGTAGTCGATTTCTTTCTTTGGGATTACTAAAGTGTGCCCTCGAACTAAAGGACGAATATCTAGGAAGGCTAGAAACTCATCATCTTCCGCCACAATGTGTGCCGGAATTTCTCGATTGACAATCTTAGTAAAAATGGTCGGCATAATAACTTTCCTTTTATGCAAGAGTTTCTTTTTCCGAAGAATGACTGATTATCAGTCATGTCACAACAACACAAAGAAACTTGGCTCTCCCCCAAGGAGTTACACCTTGACTCTCCGGAATGGACCCGGCCATGCTGAATTACAACAGAGGAGAATGATTTGATGACTAAAGTTCGTAAAGTTTGAGTTACCAGTTGTAACGTAACTGAAAACCATTAACGGTATGCCCTTAACCTGGTAGCATACTTTGGGACATGTAGTGTTATCAGTGCGCAGTATGTCGCCACCTTGCTCTTCCTAACATGCTTTACAAGGTATCTGGTTTAGCCTCATCCTGATACAGTATACGAGGGTTCTTGTGTATTAGATGTAAACCTTACAGCATTCATCTTTGTAAACGTTTATCTACTCAGAGAAACATTCTCTTCTTGTAAATAGGTTGTTACGTAACCTTTGGCTCTGAGACTAGGACTCGAACCTAGAAAGTGTTTTACCACCGGGTGGTTAACAGCCACCTGCCTTGCCATTAGGCTATCTCAGAATATAGTGACGAGAATTGTAAAGATACTTTGTATCCCTGCACTTTTGCCTTGCGACCCACTTGTGCTACGGCTCTCCCCAGTATAAATGGGGCCGGTGGGATTCGATACCCACACCATCAGGACGTTGTTAAATGTAATCCTTACTGCATTCACTATGGCTCTAAGGGCTGGAATCGAACCAACATAGCATGGTTAACAGCCATGCGTCCTACCGTTGAACGACCTTAGAATAAGCGTAACCCGCTGAGTTACTGTTACGTTATAGCTGCGGGTTACAATGGAACTATATTCACTCCCATTGAAGTATCGGAATATCAAGCGCAACCGATTACGCCTCTAGTCCATTAAAATTTAATCTCAAATATACATTTCAAATTAAGACTAGAAGAATCTTTGAAACGCCCATTGAACAAAGTACAATCATAAGAATCAATGGAAACTCTTGTGAAGGTCGGGTTTCATTCTACCCGCAAACTTGGCGCCGCCAGCTAGGTTTGCACTAACATCATCCCGTTTAATTTCCGGGAGTCCTACCGATTGATTACTCATCAGTTATTGAACGACAGCGGCAAATGGTGACCCTGGTGGGAATTGAACCCAACATGACGAGGGTGAAAATCTCGTATCCTGAACCATTAGATGACAGGGCCATTGCAACAACAAGAATCGAAAAGTCTATTTGACTAGCACCAGCTTCCCCATATAAGTAGGGAATAAGAGAATCGGACTCTATTCGTTTTTTTTATCAGAAAAAATGTAAACCTTTACAGGCATTTGTTGCTGGTCAGGAATAGCAGATTCGAACTGCTTCAACTACGCTCCGAAGGTAGGATGCTACCGTTAAACATCAATTCCTGATTAATTTGATTCATGTACCAGCTACGATATCTGCTTGCTAACCAACCTTACTTGAAGGCTTGAAAGGACCCATTTCTCCGTCATACAAAAATCTGGTCAGAGTGGTGGGAGTCGAACCCACTGGAACCTGTATCCAAAACAGGGAGCCTACCTCAGACAATCACTCTGATTTGATAAAGCACCGGAGTTTCGCCGGAAGAGGTAGCCTACCTCTCAGATGATTCCACATCATACTTTATCATGGTCCCTCTCCTCAGTTTAACCCAAAGAGAGAGATATGGTCGGGGTTACAAGATTCGAACTTGTGGCCTCCTGTACCCAAAACAGGCGCTATACCAGGCTTAGCTAAACCCCGAAAGTTATTAGATTGTAAATGAACACGCCGTCAATACTTTGCCTAGTTTGCTCTGACAAAATACTGGAACCATAGGTTCCTAATACGGTTGGTCCCGCCTGGTGGAGTCGAACCACTTAGCGCATAGGCGACCGGGTTACAGCCGGTAGATGCTTCCGAGCATCGAGTCAAACGGGATATTTGTATTGCCGAACTTTATTTCCTAGATTGACGCTGTTTCCAACGACATTCGAGGGTAACATATATACTTCATTATCGCTTGTCAAGATGAATAATAAATCAACTTTCGACTTATCAAACCTCTTAATTTTTCCAGTACCGCTTCTATTTCCGCCCTTTACTGTCAAGGATACTTCATAGATTCCGTACTGATTTTTATAGGATGCAGTTTTAACCTGCACTCTAAAAAGCTTACCTTCTTTATCAACGATCAAGTCGTAATCCTGACTATCTGTCAACGGAATAGATACCGTGAATGAATTACGAGTGAACCAAGCTATTGCTTGGCCAAGTCCAACATCGCCTTGCTTTTTCGAGTTAGCTTGCTCAAACATAAAAAGTGTGCTGACAAAAGGTTGATAAGTTTTTTTGTTTGCAATAAATGTAAACCTATCTGGCATTCAGCATGGTGGGGCCGGAAGGGATTGCACCTTCGTCTCCAGGTATTTAAACTCCTGGCGCTCTTTAGCTAAGCTACAGCCCCATGTGATTGGGATGGTGGGGGAGCCTGGAATTAAACCAGGGACCTTCAGATATTCCTACCTGACGCTCTTTCTCTGAGCTACTCCCCCATATTAGAATGGCGAATCGTAATACTTATATAACGATATGCCTAGAACTTTTCAATGAACAGTTACTTTTTCGAAACGGTTTGCGTTGCGAAGTACATCCTATTATAACCGCCCCGTCCCACCTGTCAACGCTACTTATTTTTTATTTTTCTGCGTCACCAGTTTTCAAGAAACCAAATTTTTTATTAACCGCCTCAGCCACATAAGAAGGAACAAACTTACTGATATCTCCTCCGTGCTTAGCGATTTCCTTGGCCGCTGAAGAAGAAACAACCGCCATCTCTGGACTGGTAGGTAAGAAAACTGTTTCAATACCTGGTGCTAAAGTCTTGTTTATATTAGCTAAATTGATTTCATATTCGAAATCAGAGACAGAACGAATACCCCTAATAAGAAGAGTAGCTCCTTGTGACTTTGCGAAATCTACCAAGAGACCCTGAAAATACCCAGCGGTAACATTGGTTGCCGTCAGAAAGTCAAGCTCTTTAATAATCATTTGATTGATTAGATCAAGTCGCTCAACTTCGTTAAAGAAAGTTTTCTTAGTAGGATTAATACCTACACCGATAACTAACTGCCGACAAAACCTCATACTACGTTTGATGATATCTAAGTGGCCATTTGTAATGGGATCAAATGAACCGGCATACACCGCTTTTACATTCATAACACTTGCACCTTAATCGCAGTCAGCGCCCCTATAATCACACTCTTCGTCTTCAATCTTATCTTCAATCTTTTTGATTCGATCCTCAACTTTAGCCTTTTCAGGATCTTCACAATCGGGTTGCCCCGCCTCTAAATCAAAGAGGCGGGCATCCTTTACCATGCGTCTGAACAAATCAATACGTTCCTGAGTATACCATGAATCGGGTAACGGAGCAAACATATCATAGATGACAGACACAGAACACATTATGGATTACCTTGGCTAGAGCCACTACCGGAACCAGAACCAATTGGTCCCGTTCCTGGAATAGTACCTTGTACTGGCGCTGCGGTTGGGTCTGGAGTTGTTGGGTCAGTTGTTGGGGTTACTCCGGTTTGACCGAAGAAGTCTGCCCCTGAAGCAGCGTATTGGCCTGCATCTGCCAAACGATAGCTGCGCATATTGCTAGAGACGGCGCTATACAACTTGTGAGTTCCGCCCTTAGTTGCGTTATAGCTAACACTATTCTGTCCTGAGAAACCAAGAGATTGTCCTTCGCTGAAGGCATCGATGTTAGCACCGATGAATACAAACTCCCACTTATAAACATCTCTTTGATGCTCAACCATGGCCTTAATTTGTTCCTTCTTAAAAGTCTTGCTGGAGTTTTCCTCACCATCAGTGATGACCAAGAAGATAACCTTAGAAGGTCTTTCATCCTCTGGCATAGCGGCAAGCTTGGCGCCGACTGAGTTGATGGTGGTTCCAAGAGCATCTAATAGTGCAGTGCCACCGCTTGGACGATAGGTCTTGGAGTTTAGGTCAGGCACAGATCCTAACTTAACAAAGTCGTGAACGAGTGAATAATCAGTATTGAATGTGCAGAGAGTAAAAGCAGCTTCTCCTGGCACAACCTTTTGCTCAGCCAAGAAGGTGTTGAAGCTTCCGATGGTATCAGCAGTTAGACCGCCCATGGATCCGCTTTTGTCAATAATTACGTTAATAGAGGTGAAATTTTCTTTGGTCATTGTTTTTCCTTGTGGAGTACCGGCTCCGGTATAATATAACCCAATTAATCTACCCTCTCAATTTTCCATAAATAATTATAAGAATCATTTTGAGAGATGGGTGGGTAAACACAGCCGATACAATAGACGTGCCATTTAGTATCAGCAAATTTAGTTTTATCATTCCTACCATACTGATAGGTAACGATCCAATCATCTTCTCCTAATTCTTCTAATAATTTCCAGGGGGTTTGATCAATTACAATCGAGGGATAGTCTGTGAAGCACTTATCCCAACTGGTGGGTTTCCATACCTCTCCGGGGTAACCGTATCCATCTTCTATGAGAGAATACCATGGATATGAATACGATCTTGGTGGTGGTAGGGGCAAAGGCTCTTTGCCCTCCATCATCCTGCGAAACAATGCGGACTTACGAAATGTAATTTTTAATTGATTAAAATCAGTGGGGATATCATACCCATTAAGTAATCTAATTTCAAGTACCTTAAAAAGAATATCAATATCTCTGGATCCAAAGCTCATATATTAATTATAACTTTAACTTTTCTTCTTTAGGAAGTTGTTTAATTTTATATTCTAACTTGAGAGCTTCACTTTTAGTAGTGCATTCAAAGAACTTAACGAGGGCAACGGGACCACGACCACGTGTATATTTTGCGCCTTTACCCTCATTATGTTGCTTGATTCTACGCTCTAAGTTGTTGGTAATACCAGTATAGAGCGTATCATCAAAGCATCGAAGAATATAGACAAACCACATGGATATATGCCGCAGAGTTACCCACAGCATATATCCAGCAGTTCTCTTCCCCTTTACAGGGAGACGGACTCAATGGTTTTTACCCAGAGATCCTTGTTGTTTCCAAGCTCAACGAATCTTGCGATTACGTCGAACACCTGGTCGCTGAAACCACCAACGTTGAGGATGTCCTCTCGGTCATGAGCTTGCGTGGTTCCGTTAGGAGTTACGTCAATACAGACAAGCTTTGCATTTGGATTGCGGGCCTTGAACTTGTTCCATTCCGTCATGGTAGCAGTGCTACGATAACGGTTGGAGTCAACCCAAGACTCATTGTCAGACACGTAAATAACAAGGTCACCCTTACCATTTCTCTTGTTGACATCCGCAAGTGCAATGTGACAGTCCGTTCCACCACCACCGAATCCTGCCAACGTCTTGGCGTTGGTCATGATTGAATCACGAGGATTCAAACGGTGAGAGTGTACACGAGTGTCGAACGGAACTACTTCCGTATCTGGATTCTTGCGCATAATAGCCGCAGCTACCAATGCAGCAACATCGATGCAGCGCATCTTGGTCGTAACCGAACCACGGTGACCCGTGACTGGCGAAGACATAGAGCCTGAAGTATCTACCATTACGTAGACCTTTCCATCGAAATCCGGAATGTTATCCAGAGATACATCCGCAGCGTCTTGCAACGCATTGGTCAACTGGACAGGAATAGATGCATCAACGTTTAGGAACGCCGTGAACAACTGGTATGGGAAGACCTTAGCCTTCTTGACCTGTTCTGCATCAGACAACTTAGCTGCCAATTGCTTGACAAGCTTAGAGTCCTTAAGCGCGTTGTGACGCGAGAAAGTATTCAAGTTCATTCTGGTTTGGTTCCAGGTTGCGTTCTCAGCAATCTGCTTCCAGTGCTCATCGGTCAACGGAAGAGCCGTCAACATCTGGAAAGGAACCTCTGGGATTTCTCCCTTCATTTCCTTCTTGAATGCTTCGAACTCCTTGGCCAACTTGCAAAGGTCTCTCTTGTTGTACTCCTTGTCGAGCAAGTATCCGTACAACGCGGAACGCTGCTTGTTGCTTGGCTTCGGGTGAACCAACTTGATGATGTCCTGCAATGACGGATCATTACCAACATCTGCCTTGAACAACTGTTCATCGCTCAAGGAATCAAGATAGTCCTGTACCAACTTCTTTGGGCGAGTACCCAAAGACTTACGGCCAGTTGCACCAGAACGAATAACCTGAACGAAGTTGCGGAGCATCTTCGGGTTATCAACCACTCTGGAGAAAATCTTGGTAAGCAAGTCAGAGTCCTTGCCTGCAACCACAGCAGCTAGAACTGCCGGCATATCCTTCATAAGGCCCTTCTGGCGTGCGTACACCGCCAACTTTGCAACGAAGGTAGGGTCTACCTTGTTAGCAAGTTCAAGGGTTCTCTTCAACTGTTCCTGATCGGAAACGTAGTACGTTCCGTTGAAACAGCCAGTCATTGCCAACTGGGCAAGGGCAGCCTTATCGCTGAGCGAATAAGCCGTTCCACCTGCGTTATTCACGGTGTTGGTTGCCTTGGTAACCTTAGCAGAAACCACGGACTTCTTGGACTTGGACTTGTTAGAGAATAGATTCTTATTTGACATGATAGTCTCCCTTTAATTTGGACAATAGGTCCAACAAATGTTTTGCCTGAGGCGCCGCATTGTAATCACAATGTTTGCGGCGTCAAGGGCGGTTCGTATTTTCTGAAATGACGAATCAATCGGTCTCAGGTTGCTGCCAAGGTTCTTCCTCATAATGGCAGTCACCAGGATCTTCCCATCTATTTTCATCATGATTCCAGTGACGGTGATCATGAATGTTCAGATTAATCCAGAACAACTTATAGATAGAAAATATAAAATCAAATCCAGCATGGTCGCGCTTAGTAGTCCACTGAAGACTTAGCTCGAACGGCTGATCATTAAATTTATCAAATTCAATTTGATATTCAAATGACTTATTCTTCGCCAACTGTATCGTACCCCACTTCGGAGTGATACGTGCAAACTTGCCGAATTTCATTTTCCCCTCTTACGTAACAGCAATATATCATTATTGATAGAGGTGTTAATTTTTAATTTAGACTGGCGGTAGCAGTGAAAGATTTTCTACCGCAATACGATCTACTTGCGATGGAGTAACTTTAAACTGACGGAATTTTTCCACCGGACACAGTTTGCGCAACTTATCTTTAGCCACCGTAAGGGGACGCTTATTGCGCTTCGGATAGCTACCAGGAATAAGGATGCGCTTAGAATTAACAAGCCCATACAAATGTAAAGTATTAGTCTCGGTATGCAACTTAATACCTTTAATATAAGTGCCATCCGCATCAAAGAAACGGGTATATGCATCTTCAATTTCGATGATTGGAGTTACCGCCATCTTTTGAAGAGACATGGTATAACCATCGATTAACTCAAGTTTAGCAATAGCTTCTAGAGTGTCAGAGGGAACCACGCTCTCCAGAGCTGTTAGACTGCGCTTTAAAGCACTCTCATAGCTCATATGAAAAACGATACTGAAGTCAGCTACTTCGCCATGTTCATTGCGATAGCCTGCCAACGAAAGGAAAGTTGCCGAAGGACGGAGCTTAGACAATTCCGAAACGAATTCTTTCTGATCCATTTAATGTCACCTGAATAATAATCTAATCACTGGACGCTAATTGTCAAGGATTTAAAAAATAAAAATTGACGGGGCCTTAGTCGCGCAAGACCTTACACTGCCCACCACACGGACATTCCAATAACATTTTATCCTCTTGGACTTTTTGAAGGTCTTCCTCTTCATCAAAATCAACAGAGAGTATCATCTCGCAATCTTCACATTTAAAAAGGAATTTTCTTTTAGAGTCATTGAACATACTAAGATGTATTATTTTTAGTATGTCAATGCAGTAAGAATCATTCCTAATGTTGAATAATCTGCTTTCTTTTCCTGAATTAAATCCCAAACTGTAACCACTTCAATATAGGTTCTTTCCGAATCTTCTATATTACCATGAACAATTCCCTTTTGGGATCTAAACCATTCCAATTCTTCTTCAGTTAATTCTGCACAAAATAAGTGGCATTTATGTGCCGAAAAGGTTCCGGTAAGCTGTCGGGCGCCCCGGTACCGTAAACGGTCGGCATCAATGCGGAAACCAGTCTCTTCAAAGACTTCTGAAGCGGCAGTCTCTTCTGGGGATTCATCTCCCTTCGGAGAAGAGCCTCCCGGCAATTCAGTAATAAACCCGTCTGAAGTAGACGCTGGTGATCTGAACTCCCTGACCACGACCACTTCGTAATCATCAATTTTTTGATTAGAATCCGGATGAAGATAATAAAGTAGAACAGAGGAAATATCTGTTCTCGCAATAACTAATTCATTAGTCTTGTTTCTATCTTCTTCGGAAACATAAACATCTACCTTAAGAACCCATAGCCAAACAAACTTCTTATACCTGGGGCGGAAGTTGTATTCTAATCTAGCATGGTCAAGACGGTTACCAGCTTCGGTTTGAGCCTTATACCACGACTGAAAAGAATCGGTCTTCCAAATATAAAGTGGAACCTCTCGCTCACCTTTAGATCTATCGGCACCATCATCTACCATTTCCATGGCGTGCTCAAGTGTTTCAGTTAGGGTATCGCCAGTTGGTACATTATACTTCTCAGCATAGTGTTTAAGATAACTAACCTTCTCAGCATCTTCTGGTGCACCAAAGACTACCTTACCGGATGAAGCCCAGGTACCCCACTCCACGTTGGTAGTGAATGCTGCCATCTTAGGAAAGCCAGTGCTGTCAGGGGACAGATCACGAGGAACCCAAAAAACAATACAATCAGCCATGTTGAGGTATCGTTCTTCCCATTCGATTTGGTCATCGTAATCCTTTTTGAATTCACCATCTTTATCTTCTGGAACAAAGACTACACCATCGTAGCCTTTGTCTTCCAGGATTTTGAGCGCATCAGGACGCCAAGACTCTACTTCTTTTTTATTGCGAGGAGTTGGTCCCGCTAAAAAAATAGACTTGGCGAACTTCTCAGGAGCTTCGTCACCAGTATAAACAACTTGCATGTTACTCGCCTCTCAACTTAGATAAGTGTTCTTTAAGATGCGAGATAACCCTATTGGTTGACTTAACAATGAACACACTGTTCTTGTGACCAAGCGGCTTGACCCAATCAGAATCCTCACCAGGAATGGTGAAGTTGTATTCAAACCACCGCTCCTTAGAGATTAAGTCGGCAGAAGATAACCAAAAACAATAGTCTCTCATCAAAGAGACCCCAATGTTTTCGTAATCTTTATATTCAACTTCACTATTGTTAGTGCGATTAACAAAGACAATCATATCCTTATTATAATCAAACATGGCCATCAAATCCCTAGGAGATGATAACCCATCGATTACAAAGGTAAATTTGTCTTCAGCATCTGGGCCATAGGCATCCATCGTATCATAAATGTTATCAGTAATAAATCGAGGATTAATCTTCAATCTATTAGTAAACCAAGTATGAAATTCATCACTATATTGTTGAGTTAATTCGCCAGGAAATGGTTCACGGAAGAGACCTTTCACCCAGGAAGTAGCATCAATATATTGATAATCTTTTGACTGGGCCAAAGCCTTAGCAACCGTAGTTCTTCCACTTTGAGGCATTCCAACAATAAAAATTTTCATAGTTCAGCTCACAATATACCCTACATATTATTGTATTTTATAATGAAATTGTTTTGGAGAATTCTATCAGAAATCTATTCTAATCTCGTTGTCGCGGGCCTCAAAATATCTCCACCCAATTTCTTATTCTATATTCCAAAAAAGAAATTATCTTGTCAGTATACCGCAACCATTTTAGCGGATATTAATTTCACAGATAATGAACGAAGACTTATTCTAGAAGGGCTTAATGATTTACATCAATTTTGTAATGGAATATTTGAATTACAAATACTGTTTGTATTAGACCCAGAAGACCATGAAAGAGTTAATAACAATTATATTCTTTTGAGAGTATCTCCAACTCACCCATCTATTGTTGCCTCGGATGAGAAAGTAGAATCTACTACAATAGGGTTGTGTGAATATATGGAAAATAAAACTGTTAGACTTTATTTAGTTCCAGAACGATTGACGAATCCAATTATGTTCCGAACAACTACCATTCATGAATTGGGGCACTTTCTCGGCTTAGGCCATACAGAGAGGCCGAGCATCATGCATAAGCTTAACTACGAAAGTGTATTATATCCAACAAGGAGAGATGCGGAAGCATTCGGTAAATTAACCGGATTAGCTCCCGAATCTTTTAAATACTTCAAGCTGTAAGCTTATTCATTGTAATGGCCATGAAAGCCGCAGCAATATCTGTGTCAGTATAGGTCTTACCATACTTACGTAGATTAAATTCAAACTCATGTTCAATGAGCTTCTCCGCATACTTAAGAGCTTCTCCCTGAGTTTCGAAGAAAGAATGGGAGAACCATACGTCAGGAGTTAGTACCACTTCCTTCTTACCATCTACCATCTTTTCATGCTTCATATGAAAAGAAGTCGGCCGAAGAATGCGGGCCATATATTCGCCTGGCTTGAGCCACATAACAGATGGATCGTCCAAAGGAGAAACGATCTCTACCTCTACTTCAGAGATAGAAACTTCACCCCTCTTAGACTGAACAACAAACTTTCTCATTACCAATCTCCATAGATGTAGTGCTCGTATGATGCGTACGCAATACCATTGTAACCACAACCCTTAGGACACAAACCGCCCAGTCGAGGCCATCGCCTCTTGATTTCATCATGAGCAGGATGACCCATAACAAAATCTAATGCGGGATCTCCAGAGCTAGGAGCCGGGGCCTCTAATAGTTTTTTAGCTGCCTCTAAATCAAAAGACAAACCGTGATCGCATCTACTTTGATTTTCTTCTGCAACCTTGGATAGAACATCATCAACTTCTTTTTCAGACATATTCCCTCAATACTTAAGGCAATCAAAAGTTTTATGGTATTTATTCCATGATTGGTCGTTAACGATGGATTCGAACTTCATTTCGGTAAATGCTGTGCGCAATGCGTCAAAATTGCGGGCACCTTCGTGTAAAGTGATTTCGTCAACCGGAACCGTTCTAAATTCAATTAACTGCCTATTGACACTGAAATTAGCACGATTCTCTTCTACCGCCATAAACTTTTCAAAAAGCTCGGGACTATTGACAGTATCCAGGGCTTTCTTTGGTTTAAGAAGGGCTGGGATATTATCCGACTTATCACCATTGAGACATTTCCATGCCACGTAGGGATAGGGTGGAGCTTCCATAAAGACCTTCTTAATTGGATTATATATCCTAATCTGAGGGTAAGAGCGTTGGAGAAGCTGAATGTAATCTGAGTCGTTACTTAGGACTGTCAAGTCCTCGTCACGCATGTTGTCACAAAGCGTAGCAATTACGTCATCCGCCTCGTAGTTGGCCGCCCTACATGTCGTGATAGGTAAGTGCTGAAGAAGTGGAACGATGATGTCTTTGGTCTTTAGAAATCTATCATTGGTTTCTTGCTTAGCCGCCTGCTTGATAATGCGGTTTGCTTTGTAATCCGAAAACAAATCGTAACGAAATTGAGGGTGCCCCTCTAAAACAAAGAAACACTTATCAGGCTCGAAGTCTGCAATGATGGGGCGGAGATTACGAAAGAAGTTGAAAGCAAAGATAACTTCATCCGGAACATCAGGTTGGACCGCACCAAACTTGACGCAGGCTCGCCACATTGCATTATGTGCATCAATAAAAAGAATCTTGTCCATAGGTATTATTTTTTATCTGGGTCATAAGGATGGGCACTAATATATTTAATGGAACCATCAACAAACTGTTTACGAATAGGTATTTCACAGTGAAGACACCAACTATTGAATAAGTCACAGACAACATGATACATATCTGGATTATCGTGATGGTCAATATCTTCTGATGATATCCTATCAAAAAAAGATTCTGGCTCAAGGGGCCATCCATTTTTCTCGATTAATTCTTTATTCTTATCGAGAATGATGCGCATCATCGCACTATCACCGGCCCAAAGCAACAACATGTCCCCGTCTTCCACGATACGTATTAACTTGTTCTCTGCGTATAGTTGCTCGGCCAGGGCTCGCATATCAAACTCTTTGGTAAGATATGTGGTATTCTCAATGACATAGCCTATGGCTTTTTGTTTACCAACTTGGAGAACGTCATCCAGAAGATCATTTGATTTCCACTTTCTCTCATCGTTGAACCATAAACTTCGATACGGTCTGCTCATAGCTTTTTAATCTTGTGACGATAAATACTTCGCCAGATAGGGTAGGCGATAAATACAATAACGCCAACCAAGGCAGAATAAGAATGATTCATTAAGAAGTATAGACACCAGAATAATTCTTTGCCAACAAAGTAATACCATAACTTTCGATAACAATCGACGGCAGGCTTATCGCGTAGCCCTTCTTGTTCAGCCATCCTATCAGCTATCTGAGCGTGGCCGAAAGTCAGAAGGACAGCAATCGCTGCCAAAGCTTCAATAGTAAATATCTTATGAGTTAATAGATTAACGGCCAGTAGTATGATAGCTACTACCGACATTTCTATCTTCCAAGTCTTCAATTCTTTACAATCTCTGGTTCAGTAATATGACGAGTAAGTCTTTCGAACTCTGAAAAAATAACTAATGAAATTAGGTACATACCTTTACGATCTTCTCTCTTTGCATTACGAACAACAGACTCATACAAGGTTCGGCGCATTTGTAAAAGCCTCTCCTTATTTTCCTCGTTGATATCGTCTATGTGTAGAAAGCTATCGTCGGCCATTAGTTTATTTTGAGTGTGCCCATAATGTTGGAGCACAAGTCACGTTGAGTTGTATCTCCATCCGGGCCACCACAAGAGAAGCCATAGCCGTGGTTATTCAATAGAGTAACCCACATCCAGACCCTCATGCCGTTTTTGGAGGATTCAATTAATACAAATTTATGACCATTAACTTCTGTTTGTTTGGCAGAAGCAACATTGGCGCCGGCATCCTTGACGCCTCTAAGAGCTACTAAAACATACTGCTCATATGTTCCAGAGAAGTCTTCATTAACAAAAACAATTATGTTTTTCTTAACTGGATTAATCAGCGCGACTGAATGACTTGGAGGAGACTCTAATTTCTTCCACTCATCTGTAGGTAGCGTGAACTCAACGTTATCTTGCTTGATAACAGTTGTGGTCGGCACAGGGGTAGGAGGCACCGGAGTAACTGTTACCGGAGGTGCGGGGGCCGGAGTTGATGGGTCGGGCGTCTTCCTTGCGCAAGAAGAGCAAGAGACAATCCCTAAAGTTAAAATAGAAATAATTGCAAATGTCTTTTTCATGGATGAAATCATATTACCTTCTGTTAGTAAAACACGATATTATATACCCACGCTTCGCAATGTTGCCCTAGCAATTTATAGACTTCGTCAAATCAAGAGGATCCCAAGGTACGTTAGCCTATGACTTGGAATAGTTGAAATGGACACACAAAGTTTGAAATTGTATTACAGACAAAGCGATGGTCAGTACTAATGGCTTTGGGTGGAGCTTGGAACTTTTTCTCGACAAAAGTATGGGGTATTATATAGGGAGAGTAATATATTTATAGTCTCCACCAAAACAAAATGGCAGATAAGCTATCTAAACCTACCTGCCATTCTCGTACTTGTTATTCAGTTTTCTTTTACTCTGAGACAGTTCCAGACTTAGCGGCAGCGGCTTTAGCTTCCAAAGCTTCTTGCATTTGCTTCTTTGCAAGTTCTTTTTCGAGCCTAACGGCTTCCTTCTTTTGTCGCTCGGAGGCTCTCATGATTCCACCATGAGCCCCACGAGTAACATACCAATCAGGGTTACTGCGTACATACTTTCTAACGAAAGGATCAGCTTCACGAACCTGCTTTTCATTCCAATTCAACTTCATTGCGATTGCTCCAAGAAGCTGCGGAAACTGGAGGTTCCCCTCACCGGTCCACTCACTAAGCGCCTGGTTCGTTACATCGAATAACTCACCCAACTCTAACAATACTTTTTCTTTAACTGGATCATTGCTCATCGTCTTGAGACTCCTGTTGTTTAATATACTCCCTGAGTTTATGGTTGAATACTAACCAAGAGTAGACTACCACGGCAGTCAGGAGTGCCGCCCCTAATCCAACATGCTTATGACCCGCAGCAGCTAGTTCGATCATAACGACCCCAGCTACTGTGGAAGTGATAAACACATTCATAAATGTTATCAATAGAATAGCTGGAAGGGCAGCCAGCAATCTTGATAACTTACCGCGAAAGGCTGGCATTTAATTAAACTTTACGAGCAAAACGGCCGCGACTATCACGAACGTTATAGTAGCCACTCGTACCGTTCGGGTTGCTCACTGGCGTACCCTGAACTGTCTTGTTGGTTCCGGTCTGCTGTAAGGCATAGAACTCACCAAGAGTGAAGACGAAGGTAAGGTTGTTTCTGACAAGCTCGTTTGCAGCGGTCAGAAAATCACCATTAGTATCCAGCTTTGACTGGACATCGCGTGCCAACACTTCAATCTTTTCGGCAAGCTGCTTAACATCATTTCGGGTTGTATTATTGGACATATGAAATTCTCCTTAATTAGGAATTGAGAGTAATATAATCACGTAACTTAACGAGGCAAGGGCGCGAAATTTCTTTTAATTCGAGCCCGGAAGTCCAGAGCCGCCGCTGCCTTTGAGGACGCCCAGAATGGAAGAGAGGGTGACGTCCTTAGGAGCTGGACTGGTATTGTATCTAATAGCCTGACGAACATCAGCAATCAGCAGGGTAGCTTCTTCAGCAACACCCGCCGCTAGGCCGGCACACTTAGACATCTCAACGACATAGTCGCTAACATTCTCTTCAGTCTTTTCTGCTTTGATTCCATCAGCAGTAGCTAGAGTAGCTTCTAATTCGCCCACTAGCTTTTTGAGCAAGGTCAAATCAATCTTGGCATCTTTATTCTTTTCCATAATTAACTCCGAGTTAATTGCGCACGATCAAAATCTATGAGTTTAAAATTCCCGGCTGAATCTTTCATGATGTTTCTAACATGAATATCCAGGTGCGTCACCGGAGAATTCTTGAAATTATCATAGAAAAATATAACCCTTTCCGCATCAAAGTCAAGACCTTTGGACAGCCCATTAAGAATTTCTTTTATTTTATTAGATGAGAAATTCTTTTTAATTCCTCGGTCTTCGTGCGAAACAATTGTATGGAATACTTTCTTTTCATCTTCTGAGATTTTGTAAAGTTTTTCCATCGTATAACAATAAAGAATATACTTCTGTTCTTTCTTGGCCCAAGCTATGGGACGGGAGTACTCACCCAAATACCAATGAGAATACACCTTGGCATAGGTAGAGCATGAATTACTAATTAAGTAATCTAATACTTTAGAAATGTACTTATAAGTATTCTTATAGCCTATACTGCCCGTATCATATAGGACACAAAACTTCACTACCTTATCTGGGTCATCTGAGATATCAAATACCTCTCCATCGGCCCCATCACCCAAACGAGTGCTAGCCGTAACGGGAATCTTCTCAGGACAAAGTTGTTGGCAAAGCTTTAAAACAAGCATGTCATTAAACAAAAAGCCGGATGTAAAATCCGGCTTCAGTTAAGGTAAAAGAAATTTAATTATTCAGTATCTGGGACCATTGTAAGAACGCCAGTTTCCTTATCCACAGCGGGCTTGACGGAAGCTGACTTGCCTTCGGTTGCAGTACCTGGGTCTTCAACAGACTTCATAGTAACTACTCCCGTAGAGTCGGTAATTGCCTTGACAGCAACGGTTTTGGGGGCGGCCTTGGCTGGTTTTGAACGACTTACTTTAGCCTTAGGCTTTACTGATTTAGCAGCTTTAACTGCTGGTTTCTTGCCGGGTTTTTTGCCGGTCTTGGCTGCGGCTTTCTTAGCCGGTTTCTTAACAGCCTTTTTCTTGCTTGCCATTTGAATCTCCTTCGGTTGATTGGGAGAGAAGGTTATTATCAACCATTACTTGACGCAATTCACTACTAGAAAGTTCTTTATTATTTACCTCTTGCCAGGCAAAAATAGCAGAAGAAATAGTAGGATATTCGTCACCTAAATAATGGAAGCTATCACCTATCTCAGCGACCGTATTTCGACCGTAATCAGTTTCATCAGAAATGATATTGATTTCCTGTCCCATCACGATGAAAGTAACGTAGTCTTTATACACAATCATATATATCCCTTTAGGTTACAAATCGCATTCGTGCTCGTCGTTATCGTTCATTTTTTCCAGGATAAAATCATAGTTCTTGTCTGCGCACACACGTGAACAAAAGAGATTGTTGCCACAAAACCGATGCGTATACACATCTCCAGTGAGGATTTTCCCACACTCTTCACACTTCGGTAAGGACTTATACTCTTCATTTGCCCATGATTCTAATCGTGTTGGCGTAAGAACCTGCCCATCAACCAGTAACTTAATCTTTTCTTTTATCTCTTCCTTCCAGAGCCGGCGCATATTTAAAGCTTTATTGGCGGCCTGGAATGGTGTTTGGTATTCACCAGAATCTTCTCTGGTAATCTCTACTACATTTCCATATTTACTATGGTTCTGCTTACTTACTCTATACATTCTGGTGCCAGGGAATGGATTCGAACCATTAATGCTCCAATGGTGTAATCATTAGAACATGACACCCAAACTACTATTACACTGTAGTCTAGGTGTCGCGTACGCCATTCCGCCACCCTGGCATTTACTTAACCTTATTTCTCAATTCCGTAGAACTAATATCCCAGCGGCCTTCCAGGGGAAGGATCATTCCGCCCAACTTGACTCGCTTATCTGCCGGTAAGTCGAGAACTATATCATCTCTGGTTACAAATTTACCATCAACCTCTCGACCAGAAACATAAAAATCATTTCCATATGCTCCAATTTCTTCCAACATAGGAAGAGGATCCATTCCCCATTTTGGATCCAAAATGCGAAGCATTGTATCAGCCCCAACAATGAAAGGCATACCATGAAACTGCTGAGCCTTTTGAAGGTACATCGGCATGTTCTGACTGAACAAAACATCATACCCTTTCAGCATTTTAGCTCGCTGAAGAAGCTCTTGAACAGTCGGAGGAGTTTTATGTGGAGGGTTGGTGCCAATCTCGAAAATCACATTGCGCCCTTGCTCAAAACGAAAACTCTCCACCAAACCAAAGTGTCCTGCATGCGGCGGATTAAAAGAGCCGGGCATCATCGCATAACTGCGCTCGGCTCCTTGTGGAACCTGAGCAACACGTTTTCCATTTGCGGTAAAGAAAGGATGTTTAAAGAACTGGATACTAGCTTTAGCTGTAACATCATGAATCTGATAAGGATAAGAAGGGCCTCCCTCGGCATTCGGACAGACAGTTTCCAAAAGAAGACTCAATCCCATTTCATCACAGGTCATCCCATCACGATGGCGGGCGGTGGCACCAACACCTTTTTCGAGAATGATAGAGGAAAGTCGAACCCTATCATCCGTCATGATACACACGAAGACTCGATGATCACCACGATGTGCCTTCTCAGAAGCAACAGAGGCCGTGATACCAAGGCCAACTGGCTTCTTGCCACCAAACTTAAAAGCTTTCATGTAAGCGGCAGAAGCAAGATCAATCGCAGCTTCTTCAGAACAAAAATGCTCTGGGGTAAAACCAAGAAGCTCAATCTGCTCATCCTGAGCATAAGGGAACGAAGCTCCCGACAGGTAGGTAGAACTACCCGGAACATGCCAGAGCGCTTCTTGAAGTCCAGCTCCACCGCCAGTAGCAATAACGTGAATGTTAATACCAGCGTTTTTTAGTTCATCTTGCCAAAACATTACTTCTTCTTTCGTTTAAGGGCCTGATTCAATCGCCCTTCAACATATTCTATATGTGTTCGTGGGAACGTGATTTGAGGTTGCAAAATAAATTCACATTTATCACAACCATCTTCAATCCACATTTCAACCGTGGATCTTTTTCCTCCCCAGTTGGGCCTACCCCAATGTCCTTTGGTACCAACATTGGACATCAAAAAATGAAAAGACCAGCCTTCCGTTCCGTGCCTGTACTTATTGCTAGGGCCTGTCGGAACAAAACGATCACAACTCATTTTACTATACATAGAGTTATCATCGTCTGGATTATATTCAGACACAATATTATAAAATAACTCTATATCGCTAACTGTTTCAAACGCTAACCAAACACTATTGTAACATGTTTTGGTTTTATTATGACTAGTGAATGAGGTTCCGTTTTTATATTTGATAGTTTTATATTTATGCTTACAGACAAAATTACATTGGGCCTGGCAAGAGTTCGTAGTGCGAATACCAAGCTTCCACATCTTAGAAAGAAGGGGCGCAATGTCTTCATCGATCCGGACTTTCCGTCCATCGAAGGTCAACCATTTGAATGGGTGGCGCCCGTCCTTAGTCAGCATCAGTTTGATCCAGTATACTTGTACCAGACTTTATTTTCATCATGAAGGTAAACTCGGCTCTTACCATGCTCCCTCCAATCAAGGAAGATAATGGTACGGTCTGTCCCAGTTTCTTCTTCAATTCTTTCTACATAAGCAGGGAACGACATTCCCTGAACCACTAAACGATCTCCAACTTGCACCATGTGTTTTCTCCTTTTCACAAGTTATAGTGTGAACGTAATTTCCAAAAATTAGATGTCAAGTCCGGCTGTATTATAAAAATTCAACCAGCTTAATTTATAAACTTACTTGCTGACCGCTGGGGCCGGAGTGGTGCCTCGACTCGGGCAATGGCAGATAATGCCAGGCTTGGGGGCGGGCGGGGACTGCACCACTTCCACCACCGCTCCAGGAGAACAGGTATGGCTATTCTGGTAACCAGAATTGATCTCATAGAATTCATCCTTGCAATTCTCAGGACTGGACTTGCAAGCTTCAATCTTATATAAAAAGAAGAGCAAACCCATAGCTGCAACTAGAATACTAAAGATGGCAATACGGCCCGTCTTATGAGATCTTTCAGAATCATCATCGTATGACATAACTTATCCTTTTAAGTGAGATGGAAATCTTTTACCTAACATTTCAGTATGAGTTGGGAAAGCCAGCTCAACTGCATCATGAACAATTTGGATGGCACTTACTTCTTCATTAGGAGTGAAGTGAATATCTTCTAGACGTAAGGTTTGAAGATAAGAACAAAAGATTAATAAATTAGACTTACTTGTATTACTATGAACTTCTAATAGATGGAAGCCATTAGGGATGGTCTTGATTCCAAGCTCCTCATATACTTCACGCCCGGCTGCCTCTTGCCAAGTCTCGCCACCATCAATGTATCCACCTGTCAAAGCCCACTCACCCTTCTTCGGTTGAATGTTTCTTTGTTGGATTAGGGTTCCGAGTTTATTACCTTCCCATACATTAAGGAAGACAACAACTACTGGAAGCGGATTACTATAGCTATCATTGTAACAACGAAAACATTTACGAGGCCAGGCAACTTGTTCAGTAAATCTAGTTCCACAATACGAACAGTGAGAGTTTTTAATATATTCTTCATTCATAACAGCACTCACTATATATCAAACGCAGATTCGGGAGCCCCAAAGGACCCCCGAAAACGCGCGAATTTAACTGGCCTGCACTTACCAATCGCCAGAAGCACCACCACCACCGGAATCTCCACCTCCGAAACCGGATCCACCGCTAGAAGAACCTCCACCCCAATCAAAAGAGCTAGAAGAACTTGAAGAAGAGGAACTTGAGTAGGAACTACGACGGTCTTCCTCATCACGCTCACGCTTACGGCGAGCTTCTTCCTCTTGCACTCTTCGCTTGCGGCGATCAGCTTCTTCACGCTCTCTACGAAGCTTAGCTTGAGTAGCTTCCGCAGTAGCGGCGGCAGCCATAGCAGCGGCAGCAGCAACGCTAGCGTCCGTAATGGGGGCAGCCGGAGTCTTTACAGTCGGCCTGGGAACTGCCGGCCTCGTAGGTCGAACAGAAGGATGAAGCTCAACTACATTTGTAACAGGAAGAGGAGGCGGAATAACGGTCCTCTTAGCTGCAAGTTTAGCTGCGTGCTCTTCACGTTCACGTTGCTCTCGCGCCATGCGGGCTCGCATTTCAGCTTCACGCCTGATACGAGTTGCACGCAATTCCTGCAAACGTTTTTCTTCTTCCTCTTGCTTGCGGCGGACGTAAGCTCGAACAAACCAGAATGCACCCAAAGCAATCATCACTAGAAGGAAAGGCCATGCTAGTGTTGCAGTACCAACACCACCAATATCACAACCACCAGTGCGTGGTCTACTCGGAGTCACCGGAATGGGGTCAGACTTAGCTGGGACTGGATCAGCCTTTTGATCGTGACGGGTCTCCATTAGGCTGGAAAGAGAATCCAGAGTTGCATCTAGCCCGCCGTAAAAATCACCTCGTTTGAGATGAGGAGCTAAAGTATTCTTCAGAATATCGCTGGCTTTCAAGTCAGGAACTTCTCCCTCAACTCCTTTACCAGTTTCGATACGGGACTTACGTTCCTTGACCGAAATAACAATCAAGCAACCATTATCAAGGCCGCGCTTACCAACTCCCCATGATTTATAGGTAGCATTGGCTGCATCCTCAATGTTATCTCCATCCATATCTCGGAGAACCAAAATACCAAGCTCATTCTTGGTAGAACGATTGATACGCTCAATCTTTTGATTGAGCTGCTGAATCTGTCCACCGGAAAGCTTTCCGGCCTGGTCCACTACATACCCACCATTAGCCGGAGCCGGAGGCGGAGTAAACGCCAGAGCATTGACCGTAAACAAAGTCGCCAATAGGACGACCAGCATCGCAACATATCTTTTCATTGAAAATCCCTCTATTCTTTTAGAATGTTAATTGAATCACCAATCGCCTGATGCGCCACCGCCGCCATCCGACGAACCACCAGAATCAGAAGATCCTGAATCGCTGCTACTCCAAGAAGAACCAGAGTCACTGCTACTGGAACCCCAATCACTAGAGGCTCCACCGCCCCCAGAATCACCACCACCGAATCCACTAAACGAGGAATCGGAATCGCTGGAACTTGAACCAGAGCTATAGCTAGAGCTGGAATCATCCGAAGAGGATGAAATGCTGGCAAGTGTAGATGCTGCCGCAAACGTTGATAGGAGAGATGAGCCATCATCACTCGAACTAGCTGACGAAGTAGGCGGAGTATAGGGAGTAGAATTACCACTATAAGAGCTGGTGTACGAACTATCGTACGAATCATCTTCCCGCGAAATAAGCCAAACAACCAAAGCGACAAGAGCAATGCCGCCCAAAATCAAAAGAACAGTTAGCATGATAAATTACCTTTCACCAGTCACCCGAAGCGCCGCCACCACCAGAATCTCCTCCACCAAATCCGCTTCCAGAATCGGAAGAAGAAGAGCTAGAATCACTCCAGCTTGAGCTGCCCCAAGAACTACTAGAAGAACGCCCACTACTACCAACAACCTTGCTCAGTACCCAAACCACAGCAATAATTGCCAGCAAAACAAAAAGAATAAACAATACAGTTAACATAGAAAATACCTTTCTTACTTGGTCGTAGCTGGGGTAGTCGTGCCACCAGACGGTCCAAAATCAATCTTCGGAGGCTGCTTCGCACTCTCATCAGCCGAGAAGTAAACTCGCGGCTTGAATTCATGACCAGTGATAGGATTGATTACCTTACCGCTGACATGGCGAAGCTCGGTATTGAAAGCGCTGACTGCTTTGTTGTACTCAGTACGTGCACGAAGAAGACGGTTTTCAGTTCCTTCAATCTGAATTTGAAGATCATGAAAAGCAGCGTTGGCTTGGAGATTAGGATAATTCTCCTGCAACTGCTGAAGCGCAGTGTGCACCTTGGTTTGCGCGGCCTGATACTCGGCAAACTTCTTTGCATCTTCAAAATCACCATTCTTGGGATTGAGAACGATCTTACTAGCATCAGCTCTAGCTTGAATAACCGCAGTCAAAGTTCCTTGCTCATGAGCCGCGGAACCCTTAACCACTGAGACCAACTGAGGAATCATATCAGAACGGCGCTGAAGATTCGACTCATAATCGCCCCAGGCTCTAGTACAAGCTTCATCCTTGTCAACCAAGGTATCGTACTTAGCAACTCCCTTGTCAGCGAGATCACAACCACTGACAGTCAAAGCCGCAGTGGCCAACGCAAACACCAAACCAAAAACACGAATAGATTTCATTGTAGTTATTATTCCTTAAACGAGAGAATTAAATTAGACCGAACGAACTAAGTCGCCGACCTGGACTGAACCAAGAATGAGGGGAACGTTGGCAGGAAACTCTGGTGTTCCAGGAGTATCACCAACCACATTAAGACAAATAAGTCCCGGTCCCTTACTGCGCTTGGCATAGAAGGTTCCAAGAACAACATCTACACCATTGATGTTACGGTAAACTTCAAACTTATTTGCCTCGGTTAGGCTATCCGTTGTAGCATCCATCTGAGCTTCAACGCCTTTGGGACGGAAGCGAACTATAGTTCCATTCATTTGTTATCACCTTTCTTAGCCTCTTTTGCCTTAACCTTCTCGACAGTGGCGAGCTTAGCGGCCTCAGCCTTAGCGGCTTGTGCTGCAACTACTCCCTCCAACTTGGCGCGCTGCTTAGCAGCATGGGGAGGGGCAGGAAGCTTCTCCAGCTTTTGCTGAAGAGTCAACTTATCGTATTCCGCCTGACGCTCTTCAGCGCGCTTACGACGTTCAGTATGCATAGCTTGAGTAATCGGGAAAGTCATAATCATTCTCCTACAAGGTAAATATTGGGAAACATTGTTTTAAAGATATTAATTGTATTACGATTGTAATCACCGAAAGCAGCTTTAGTGGAAGTAACTTCCTCAGCCGTCAACCACTTGACATCGCCCTCTTCTGACTTTTGCGGGGTGCCGGCCCACTCCGTAGCATAGTAACAGTAGCTGTAAAAGTCAACCCCGGCCGGGCCGTCTCCCAGCTCAACACGCTTGTAGATTAATGTACAGTCTTGTACTACAATGGAAGTCTCTTCCAGAGTTTCACGAATTGCAGCTTGCTTAGGTGTTTCACCGGGATCTACCTTACCACCAGGAAGACCAAACTTTGTTTTATCATGACGACGGGTAATACCAAGAATGAGTCCATCCTTGATAATTAGCATGACACCAGCTTCTTTCATTAAACTTTCCTAAATAAAAATATCTAATCAAATGTATAAGGATGCGGCTTCAACTCGTTTCGGCGATAGCTAGTCCGAAGACCTGTTATCTGTGTTGTTATCTGAGTAGACCGCTTTTGCATAGCGCAACAGCATTACTTATATTGGGATATGTTATCTCAACTTTCATAATATGTGCTAACTAATTTCATCACTATCCTTGGTAGCGAACTTTTTTCCTGGGCAGGAATCCCAAGTAGGGGTGGCTTTCCGGTAGCGACTCCGGTTTTCCTGAGTTTCCATCTCAGTAGCAGGTGGCTACCCTGCATGCATCTTTTTATATATCAGAATATAAGCACAAGTAAAATATTATCAAATATTTTATAAAAAATGCATAACTTGTCATTAAATTAGATGCGGCGTAGCACATTTTTAAACCGCTAGGGGAACTAAATGAGTAAATTTCTGGTTCAAAATACTTCTTCTGAAAGAAAAAAAGTCACCATATTCGGATTATCTATTAGTCCCGGTATAGCAGCCGATTTAATGGTTTTACCAAATGTAAATGAGCAAGATATTACTAATGGTTTAAGCCGTGGAGAATTACGCAATAAATTATTAAATGGTAATTTAACCGTACTTGAATGCACGATTTTAATTCCATCTGGTGATGCTGAATTTTCAGAATTTTTAAACAAAATTGGAATAGGCTCACGTATTAAACCTGAGGGAACATCCAAATATGTAACACAATCTAATTGGTTTATTAATGCTAATAATGGAAATGATTATTTTTCCGGTGAAACACCTGATAAGGCATTGAAAACTTGGGGAGAATGGCAAAGAAGAGTAGGGTTGGCAGTATTAAAGCCAACTGGAAATCTTCTTTCTATTAGGCTTTTATCTGATTTACCTTCATCTGATCCTATTACATTTTCAAATGCTGTAGCGCCAGAAGTAAGTGTTAGAATTACTGGAACTAAAAAGGTTTTAGCAACTGGAACTTTTGGAGCAGTTGAAGATCGTGACAGATCATTTGTTGATGGAACTTGGCCAGCCGGCAGACCATTTACTGCTACTGTAAATGATCCTGAGGCACCAGCCGACTACTGGACCCAGTATGTTGGAAAAGTTGTTTGGGTAACCAGTGGAGATGCTGTTAATTCAAGAGCCCCTATTGCTAGAGATTTAGGTAGTAAAAAAGCTCATCTTGGTTCTTGGTTCACTGGTCTTGAAGAAAACGGACTACCTAATAACTTAGGAGAAATGTTTCCGGCTGCTATTCCAGTAGAAGGTGACACTTTCGAGATTGTAGAATATACAGGCGTTTCATTTGGATTTAGTAATGATACTAATCTTGCTTTCCCAGAGCCATATGGACCACCTCTTTGTAAGCTATTAGAACAAGTTACAGTTAACTCATACAACAATGGTGTAGTTAACGCAATAGCAGATTATATTACAAATGCTCAAATTGAAGTGTGGGATGCTTCATTTATTGGATTGGCTAATGGTGTTCATAATTTTCCAATACTTGTTGATCCTCCTGCATGGATGCAAATAATGGGTGGATTATGGCTAGGAGTAGGGCTTGAAATTAGAGGGCAATTAGCCTTGGACGGTGATCCAACCTTTATGTCTCTGCCTGATTTTAGAGACTCATTCTTGTTGACCGAAAGATGTAGCGCTCATTTTGGGCCAATGAGCTTTTGGGAATCACCATTTCACACATTGGTAATAACCGCTAACTCATCAATTGAATTTGAAGGCAACTCTCCACTATTTGGAGAAAGTAATTATGTTCCATTATGGGGGACAGGATCTACTGTTAACGGAGAACTAACTTCTGGTAGAATGTTCGTTTTTGGCGCTTCTAGTTTAGTGTTTAATTCTTTTAGTGATAATGGTGATAATAAAC
>Ga0105248_10000251_pt1 | contig 62628 bp, 93 predicted proteins | sample KBSS34metaG_FD_81524 | JGI IMG/M metagenome (GOLD analysis project Ga0105248, IMG submission 81524) | Switchgrass rhizosphere microbial communities from Kellogg Biological Station, Michigan, USA - KBS S3-4 metaG | ecosystem: Host-associated > Plants > Roots > Rhizosphere > Soil | place... | reverse complement strand
GGGCATGAGCCCGTCCGTGATTGCGTCGTTCTGCTCGTCGGGGGTTGGCCAATCGGCGTTGAGGTAGGCGGGGTTGATGAGCCAGTCCGAATCGCTGTAGCTGGCGAAATTGAAGGCCGAATCCAGGGATTCGTACTTCTGGCGGATCGCCGCCACGTTGCCCGCGATCTCCGCGCAGTCGTGGTCGCTGTTGCGCTGCCACGCAATCTGCAGACGCTCGTAGTTGCGCGACGTCGCGAGTGTTTGGCCAGCCGCGAGGCTCCCGGTCCAAGCCGTGATCGCCACGCTCCGTAGCCCTTGCTTGGGCTCCGACTTCGTCGCGACGTGCGATTGGATGTTGGTGAGGCTCGTGGCGTCGTTGGCCGACGAAACGATGTAGTACTTGCGAGTCGAGACCAGGCTAGCGAGCGCGGTAGCGAGGTTCGCGGCTTCGGTGGTCGAGCCCTCGACACCTGCGGCGCCGGTACCCAGGAAAAGCCCGCTCTGCGCGACGGTCGTCCCGACGCCGGCGGTGATCGACGTTCGAAGTCGGATGACACCGATCGTTGCCGTGCCCTGCGAGACGCCCTTGAGCTTCGCGGTCAGGGTGATCGTCCCGGTGACGTTCACGGCCGTGCAGGGCAGCCACGTCTTCCCGTTGATGACGGCGACGATGAGATCGCCGATCTGGGTGGGGGTGGCGCCGGTAGCGAAGACGCACGTGCAATCCTCGTCGCACACGCGAACCGTGAGCGCACCGGTGGCCGTCGCGTTGTTGGTGAGCGTGACCGTCGCTGTTGCGGCCACAGGCGAGCCGCCGCTGGTCTCAGCGACCGGCAATGCCCAAACCTTCGAGGTCTTGTTGGCCTGCAGGAACTTGCGGATTCCCCGATGCAAGGGCGAGCCCGAAGCCGCGCCCGTGATGACGTCCTGCTCGTTGTTGACCGGGTACAGGGTCGCGACGGTCCAAGAGCCCGTCGAGAGCTTCGGCATCACGAACACGACTTCGCGCGCCGGCGCCGAGGCCGTAGACGGGCCCTGCGCAAACAGGATCTCGGCGTACGTGCCGGGCACGCGGAAGTCAGCCGCAATGCCCGTGATCGGAATGATCGCGCTCATCAGCTATTCCCCTGCTCGGAAGCTTTTGCGGCCTTGGGAGCCGCGGCCTTTTCGAGCTGCGCCTGGTCCTTCGCCACGTACACGCCGTTACGGAGCTCGACGGGCACGAAGGCCACGTTGCAACGTTTTGCGGTGGCCTCATCAGCGGGCCAAAGCGACGAATCGATGAACGTCAGGCGAATCAGGTGCTCGGCACCGGGCTCGCTGTCGTCGATTTCGAACGGCTCTTTGGTCGCCGGGTGCTGGGCTCCGACGCCCTTGCTACCGGGCACGAAGTCGCGTCCCACGTAATGCGGCCGCTGCTGGTAGGCGCGGGGCACACGCGGGTCGTACACGAGGTCAGTGCCTCGCGCGTAGAAGCGCAATTTCATCGACTGCTCCTCAGAACCGAGCCGCGAGCTCGGTCATGTGCTTTGCGAGGTCTGCGCCGAGCACGCGGTAGGCGGCATTGGTGGCGCGGTACAAGAACTTGTAGGGCTTGTTGCCAGGGTGATTGATGGCTTGCCGGAACACGATGCCGCCCGCGCGTCCGATGAAGCGCAGGGCTTTCGCGCGTCGCGCCACGATGCGGTGCGGCCGCGCACCACTGTCGATCGCGGCTGCGTACTTCGCGGGGTTCTGGATGCGTAGCAGGTGCCCGCCACGCGTGCGGACGACGCGGTGTCGCGTTGCGTCCTGGAGCTTGCCGGTCCGGCGCTTGAACGTCGCGTAGCGTTGGACGTGCTCTTCGGCGTGATCGCCCGCGCGGTCCGCAGCTTCGACGATCATCCGCTGGTTAGCGGCGAGGAAGTGCTGATGCGCGCGCCGGATCTCATCGAGATTGACGATCGGCCCGCGCATTCGAATCAGCCTTGTTGGAGTGGAACGTCCGAACTGGCGTAGATGAGACCCGGTAGAATCTCGAGTTGGTTCCCGACTCCGATCTGGAAGTCGGTACCTTCAGCGTCCGGGAACACCGAGTTATCGTCGCTCGTGAGTTCGCTCGTTTTGAGGTGCGCGGTCATCGCGTAGTAGAGCGTCCCGCTCTCATCGCCGGCGAAACGCGCCTGCCCGGGACCCTCGAACGACTCGAGGTCGACGGCCATCAGCCCGCCGGCGCCGGGAAAGAACTGGAGCGCGCCGCTCTGGTAGGACTTGTGGCCGCGCTGCCGGACCACCATGCGGAGGAGCTTGGCGATCGGCACGCAGATATCCGCGACCTTCCGGAGGTCCGCGACGTCGAGCGGCCCGAGCACGTAGTGGACGTCCCAGGGCTGGACGAGCCGATCTTCCTCGAGCGTGTGCGGCTCGAAGGTGCCCGTGCCCGCGCGGTGCACGCACAGCATCGGGAACTTGGGTTTGAGTTGTAGGAGCGTCGTGGCGTTGGGCTCGAGCTCGAGCTTGAACGCGACGGGAAGGGTATCGAAGAACGGATGAGCGTTGCCGCCGTCGAGCTGGCCCGTGATGGCCGGTGCGGCGCTACGGCCGACGACCTTCTGCCAGACGTTTCCGAGCTCGGCGTTGATCGCAGCCTCGAAGAGGTCGATCAGGATCTTGCGCGCCGGATCGAGCGGTGTGAGCCCATCCGTGATGTCGTCAGAATTGAGCGGGAACTTCAGGGCCCCGAAGCCCTGGAAGATCGAGTCCTGGCGGGACATTGGTCACGGCGATTCGGCGATCGGTTTGGCCTGCAGGGTGATATGCAGCGCGCTTTCGGCGTTGACGTTCGTGATCTCGTAGCGGGCGCCGTGCGGGTGCTGCGGCCCCGTGATCCTCAGTTGCCGCCCCTGCATGGCTTGGAGCTGGCTGCCGTCGAGCGATGCTATGTCCGTGCCTCCGAACGCGAAAGCGTGGGTAATCGGCCCGATTTCGATCGAGCCCGAGGGCAACTGCCCGACCGCGATCTCTTCGTTGGAGAGCCAGCGGACTTTCGGAGGCTGCCCGTTCGCTTCGGTGATTGGAGTTGCGTCGCGTGTCACCGTGCCGTCGCCGACGTGGGAGCCCGACGACGAGACCGTCACGAGTTCGACGGCGTGGGGCCGGAGCCCAAGCGTGCCTGCGATCGACCGCGCCTGGGTGAGGGCCGGACGCAGCGATTCGGCCAGCGTCACCGCCGTCTCCAGCCCGAGAGCACGACTTTCTGGCCCGCGCCGGCGCTCGTACTCGCCCCCGCCGTGAATGCAAGGCGCACCTTGTCGCCAGGATGGGCGCAGACGATCGTGCCGGCTGCGATCGCGGGGCTCGAGCCTTGGCCGACAGCGACGATCGAAGTCGAGGCCATGCGGCTGTCGAGCGTGTAGCGGAACGAGGCCGAGCCGGCTGCCAGCTGCGTGAAATGCACCCAGTCTCGCCACTCGTTTAGGGTCGCGACGAAACGCTGCAGGTAGACGTCGAGCGTCCCACCAGTGGCCTGGGTCAGCAGGGCGTCGAGCGTGAACCAGTCGAACTGCGAGAGCCCGCCCGTAACAGCTGAGCTTACAACGGTCCCCGGCGCAGCTGGCGACGTGTCGCTGAGCAGATATTCCTTGAGCGACATCAGTAGACCTCGAGCGCCGCGTTACCGCCGCCGCCACCTTCGGATTCCCACTGCGGCGGCACGCGAGTCAGCAAAGAGATTTGGCGAACGATCGCCTTGTAGTGGGAGGTGCGGTCGCGCAGGATCGGGAAGCCCTCGAACCAAACGACGTCGCCCTTGTCGACCTGTTTGATGCCTGCAGCGGCGCCGAGATCGGGACTGAGAATCGCTTCCCACGCCTTGTCGGCCTGCGCGAGCAGGAGCCGCAGACGCGTGTGCCCGCTCTGCACGCAGACCGGGTAACCGCTCGCGGCGTGCGCGAATCGGAACGTCGCCGTGAACGACGACACCGTTACCGACCGCACGACAACGGTCTCGACCGCGTCTCCGACGTCGACGACCAGCCTCGTGTGGAGGCCGATCCCCGTCATCGAGACAGGCGTTACCGCCGTCGTGCTGCCCGCCGCGACCGCTGTCGTCGCGGTGGTCTCGTCGCCGACCGTGAGATTCGGCGCCACGACCTGCTCGAACAGCGACTTGAATCCGTCCGCAGTATACGGATAGGCGCCGAAGTCCAAGTTTCCGTAGCCGAGGTGGAATCGAGTGTTCTCGATCTCCTCGTCTGACATCGACATGGTTTCAGCGCTCCAGAGCTACGAGTAGGAGAGGGCGCGCCACGTGGACGCGCCCGTCCTCACATCTGCGTGCCGCGACGCAGCCAGCGATACGTGAGCGCCAGCAGCGAGTTCGTGACCGTGCCCGAGCCTTGCGCGGTCAGGCGGAACCACTTCCAGCCCGGCGCACGGAACACGTATCCGATCGCGGCGTCGGCCGTGAGGGCGGCGCTCGTCGCGCCACCGAGAATGCTCGACAGGTTGTACCAAGTCGTCCCGTCCATCGACACGTAGCCGCGGAGCGTGACATTGGTCAGCATGCCCAGTGTGAAGTCGACCTGCACCGAGACCTGCGAATCGAAGGCCTCGTTGAGATCGAACTTTGCCGCCGCGACTTCGCCGGTCGTGAGAACGGCAGAAGCGCGCGCGACCGCATTCCTGTTGGGGGCTTGACTTGCCATCGGTCCTCAGATCTGGAACGGGATGCGCTGCACGCCGCGCATGTCGAGGGTCTGGAACGCGTGCATCACGTACCAGATCATCTTTGCCAGCGTGCCGTAGTTGGTGTCGTCCGCGAAGCGCACTTCGGGTCCGATCGATCCGCTCTGCTCGTTGACCGCCGTGCCCATGCCGACGGCGCCGGGGCCGATCAGCAGAGCCTCATTGAGCGTCACGTTTGCGGCCACGTTCGAGCTGTTCAGAGCGGTGTCGGTCGCACCGCTTGCCGCGTAGGTTGCGAGCGTCGTGCACTCGAAGAAGTCGATGTCCTGGATCGACCCGATGTAGCCGTAGATCAGGTTTCGGCCCTGAGCCTGCAGTTTGCTCAGTTCACGATAGTCGACGTCGCCGACCATCTGCGTGTTGAATGACGTCGGGACGATACACATGTAGCGCCCGTTCGAGAACTTTCGCCATTCGCGATCGCTCAGCGCCTTGCGGGCGTTCAGGATCTGCTGGAGCGAGATATACGCGGTGCCGTTCGCGACGAAGTCGCTGCCCTGCGTGATGCCGTCGGGGAAGGTCAGGTTCGTGTTCGCGCCGTTGCAGCGGAACAGATCCCGGATCACGGCATCGAGCCACTTGACGTAGTCTCGACGCAGATAGCGCGTGACCTTGCCGGCGAGCTGCTCCTTGTTGCGACGATACTTCGCATCGAAGTCTTTAATCGCGTAGGGCTGCACGGACGTGCCCGCGGCGTTCGAAGGTCCGTAAAACTCCTTCAGAACGACAGGCACTTCCTCGGCCTTGATGTTCTGCCCCGTCGTGCTGATCGCGACGTCCTCACCGAGCAGACGCCCGGCTTGCGTATACAAGCCGCCCTCGTAGACGTCGCGCCAGAGTTTGACGGTGTCGCCAGCGTCTTTGCCGAACTCGTCGACGGCAATCACCGCCTCGGGATAGGCGTCCGCGGCACGCGCCATGTCGTCGAGCTCGGGCGGCAACTGCGCACCGCCGCCAGCGATCGTGACGAACTGCTGCGCTGTCGAGACGCCTGCAGCAAGAGCCGCCAGCGTGATGCGCATGCCGATCGCCATCTTGGCGAAGAAGTATTGCGGTTCCGGCGTCGGAAGCCGCATCCCCGTGGATGCAGAATCGAGGAAGTTCTGCGGAAGAGAACTTCGGCTAATGAGTCCCATTTAGATACTCCTTCGCCCGATGGGGCGTCGAACCTTCATGTGCGCGGCGTTGGCTCGCGCTGTTGATTCAGGCGGTCGGGCGTGTGCGCTCGATCTCGCGCTGATTGTTTTGGTAGAAAATGTCGCCGAGCATCGGAGAGCGAGCCTTCATGGCTTCCCACTCCTGAAACTTGGTTTGCGCCGCCGCGCTTGGCGCCGGATTGGGGCCGGGCCCACTGCTGGCAGGCGGCGGCTTCGGCGCGGGACCCGGCGGGGTTGTCGGCGTTGCCGGCGTCGGCGCGGTCTGCATCGCTGCCGCGACCTGCATGAGCGTGAAGCGCTGTACAGGATCACCGTTCGCGACAACGTCGATGGCTTGCTGGGCAGCTTCGGGCAGCTTCGCGAACTGCTGATCGACGACTTGTCGAAACAGCTTGTCGGTCGCCTCGAGTTGCGTCGTGCGAGTCGTGAGCTCTTGGAGCTTCTTGTCGGAACGCTCTTTCTCGCTCAGCGACGCGTCCTGCAGCTCTTTCAGTTTGCCGAGCGCGCCCTTGAGGTCGTCGGGCTTTTCGAACCCGAGATCCTTGAGCAGCGCGGCCGTACCCTTGCCGCGCTCCTCGGCGAGGCGCTCTTTCAGCTGTGCCGGCGTCATCGACACCGATTCAGCCGCCGTGGGCGCTGGAGCTGGGGAGGGGGTCGCGGGTGCGGGCGGATTGGCGGGCGCTGGCGTGGGCGTAGGCGCAGGCGCACCACCACCGCCCCCCGCGCCGACTTCAGTGGCGAAGAGGATTACGATTCTGCGTAGCATTGCTCTCCTACTCGCGATTGTCGGCCGCGAGAGCCGTGGAGATTGCGACTCGGACTACGTCACTCGGCGGCGTCGCTTTGACCGCCGAGTAGCGAATGGATGATCGCCTCGGTGCCGCGCCATTCAATGCGATCGATGGCGACGAGCACTACGACGTTGCGCCGCTCATCCAGCGGCGTATCCGGGCTTGGCCCCGGCAGACAATCTGTCTTGAAGGCGGCGGCGCCGAGCACAGAGCTCGCGTGCCGCTCGACACCGTCGACGGACAGCGTCCACCAAAGCCCATCGGCGCGCCCGGCTCGCCTGAACCAGAGCGCGACGTTCATGGGCTACCGCTCAGGACTCGTAGAAGGCGATCGCGAGCCCAAACGGGCGGTCTTGCGCAGGCACGGCACCGTTCGCGAGTTCGGTCGAGGTACTGTTGTCCGTGACCTCGAACGTCACGTCGGCACCCGAGACCGCTACGGTCTTGAGACCGAAGTACTTGGTACGATCCGAGTCTTGCGAAGCAAATTGGCTCATCATCGCGCCAAGCAAGTTCACAGTCTTGCCGTTGCGACGGCTGTTCTGAATGAGCGTCGCGATGCCCTGCAGCTGCGCGTTGTCGGCCTGCGCGTAGGTGCTGGCTGTCGGGAGCGTGAACAAGACTTCGGCGATTTGGACGGGCACGGCCGAGCCGATGTAGTCGGACTTCATGGTGTGCACGCTGTGGACGGTTCCGTTTACGACTGCCATGGTGGCTCTCCGTTATCGGGCTTTCGCCTTGGGGCCTGGGGTGGGCGCGGGCGGGGTTTCGGGCGTAGCTGCCGGCGCCGTCGGCGCGGGAGCGGTGGACTTGTAGGCGTCGAGGGCGCTCGTGAGCTTCGCGACGTCGGCCTTGGCGGCATCGAGCTCGGCATTCAGGGCCTTGTTGGCGCCAGCGAGACTCTCGTTGTCGGCCGTGAGCTTCGCGACGTCGGCCTTGGCGGCATCGAGCTCGGCAGTGACGGCTTCGAGCTTCTCGTGGGCTGCTTTGATGCCCGCGTGAAACTTATCGATTATCGCGCCGACATCGGATTCGCTGGGCTCCGCGGGATGCACGTCATCGGGTGTATCGACCTCGTGGTGTCCCTTATCGCTGTCGACGGCGAGCGACACACCGGGCGCGGCAATGCGCGCACCCGTCTTGTCGCAGAAGTGAGCTGCGGTCATTCGTGATTTCCTTGTACGGTGTGGTCAGTCCGCGACGGTGTGCGGGACCGACTTGGCGGCATCGAGGAAGCGCTTGGGCTGGTCCTGGAGCATCGCGAGTGTACGGAGCACCGTCGGAGCCACGGGCCCTACCGCGGCATGCTCGCGGAGCACGCGCAGCGCGGCGGCGATGTCATTCCGCGCTATGTCGTAGGGACTCGTCGGCCTCGTCGTCATCGTACAAGTCCTCGAGCTCGAGCGGCGCCTGCTCGACGGCCCGATCGGCATCGCCGACCAAGTCTTCTTCGACGGGCTTTCGCTTCGGTTCGGTCACTTCAGATGATCTATGAGGCTGTCGAGAGATTGCGTCAAACGCTCCATCTGGTGGGCGGGGCCGAGCAGGAATTCCTTGCCGATTTTGCGGCCCTTATGCTGCATGCGCGCGATTTGTTCGAGCGATGTGACCTTGCTGAGTGGCGGAACTCGCAGCCCCTCCTTCGCCAGGAAGAGCGCGAACTCACTCTTGAACTTCGCGAGGCCCGCAGCGTCAGGCTCGAAGCCCATCGTCGGCCAAACGTATCGGCCGACTTCCGCCGCGTCGAGATCGACGGTCTTGATTCCGAGTCGCGTGTAGGCGTTAGCCTGACCGCGGAGCACCGCGTTGCCGAGGCCTTTGCCTTGGAGCTTCTTGTCCAGGAAGAAGTAATCGTGGTGAGCGCGGCCCGGTCGGAACGTACGACTGATCGAGATCCCGGCGCTGCTACCGTCGACGCTGAGTCCGCCGCCGCCGAGTCCGACGTTGACCCGTGAACGAACTTTGAGTGGCTTGCCGTTCCACTCCGCCGGGAGCCCGAGGATCTCTCGAACATCGCTCGGCTTGAACTCGGCCCCCGCAAAGGTCTTGCGCCAATGTTCGCGTAGACGCGGCACCGGTGCATTGATTTCGATCTTGAGCCGCCGAAGCTCTTTGGCGATGGCCTTGTTTTCTTCGGCCTCTCGCTTCTTGGCTTCGCGGGCCGCAAGTCGCGCTTGCTCGCGTTCCGCTTTGGCGGCGGCTTTGGCCGCTTCTCGTTCGGCTTTGGCAGCCGCGCGTTCCGCTTCGCGCTTCGCTTTCGCGGCAGCCTTCTCGGCTTCGCGAGCGGCTTTCTTTTCCGCTGCGATCTGCGCGCGCTCTTCAGCTTTGCGGACTCGCTCGGCCTCCTTGATGGCCCGCTGCTGAGCGAGCTTCGCGGCCTTGGCTTCAGCGGTGAGCGCTGGTCGGGTGCGTGTGACCTTGGGGAGAGCCTTGGGTTTGAAACCCGGCTTCCACCACTCGGTGGTCATGAGCTCGCGCTGCACTCGCGTGCGCTGCGCGGGCGTGAGCTTCAGGCCCCGGACGAAGTTCGCGACATGCTGGTCGGGCGTCTCCGCCATGCGGTCGAGGCGCTTGAGCCGCAGAATGCCGGCGTCGAGCAGCTCGGAAATCTGAGCTTCAGTCGCTTGCGTGCCGAGCACCTCTCGGAGACCGGCGATTTCGTCGCCGTAGATGCTGCTCTCGTATTTGCCAAACAGCTGGCGCGCGATCGTTTGCGCGGCGCGCTCGGTCGTGGCCTCTTCGAGTGCCGCCCCTACGCCCTGATAGGCAGAGCCGCGGAGCGGGGAGGTGCCGTGCAGCTCTTCGTGGATGAGAGCCGCGATGCAATCTTGTTCTTCTTTGGAGGGGCTGAATCCGAGCTGAAGCTTTCGAAGTCCCGCGCGCGAACGCATGAGCGTCTTCGGCGCAATCTCGATCTTGCCGTCCCAGTGATGGAGACCCGCGAACGGCATGTCGACGACATGCAGGGCGTCGGGGGCGCCGCGTTCGAAGTCCCGGCTGATGAAGCCGTGCGACTCGACGATTTCGCGAAGTGATTCGCGCGCGGCCTTGCCGCCGTCTTTGCCGAGGGACCCAAGCGAGATGTCGAGCTTCTTGGCCCACGCCTTCGTCTCGGGCGTGACGGCGAGTCGGCCGCCTTCTACCTGCTCGCCGCGGAACGGCGATGGTTTCGGGGCCGCGGCAGGCCTCGCCGCTGGCGCGAACACCGGTTGAACGGGCGCGGGCTCAATGAGCGCGTCCGTGCCGTGCTCGGCCATCGTGAGCAGGGTCCAGACGCAACGACACCACGGATGCACGCTGCCGGGCTCACCGAGCGCGAAGCGTTCGTGGATACCGACGATCGTGCCGTCCGCGGCCGCGCAGATCGGGCACGCATCGAGTTGCGCGTCCCAGACTTTGAGGAGCGTCAGCCCCTCGTGCGCACCCGCAATCGCCTGCGAGCGCCCGTCGTTGAAGCCGCCCGCCGTCTCGGTCGCGGCGATCATGCGATCGCGCGAGTCGAGGGACTCATTTGCGGCGTGGCCGGCGAGCACCCGCTCGGCAGCGCTCTGCCCGGCTACGTCGCGCGCGAGCTCGAGCCAGCGCGTCGCATACCGGTTGGCGATCGCCGCGGCCCGCGCGGCGTCGTAAGAGCCGAGCGCATCCGATGCCGCGATGGCGTCGAGATCGAGGCTACCGAGCTCGGTGTTGAGCTGGTCGAGCCCCGCCGCGCGACCCATCCCGCGCACCACCACGATGCTTTGCGCGACCGTGCTACGGAGTGTCTCCGCCGTGTTCTCAAGGCTTCGCCCTCCCTTGAGCGAATCCGTGACGGCCGCGCGTTTGCGGCCGCGAAACAGTAGAAGCGCCGCCGCTTCAGTTGCCAGGAGGCGTCGGCGGTTTCTTTCCGCCTGCTCCTGGCGGTCCTGGCTGTTGCGGAGCATTGCCCTTGCCGGTCGCTAGCCCGTGCAACAGCAGGGCTTCGTTCTGGCGCTTCTCTGCTTCGAGCGCCTGTTTCTCGTCGCGTTCGTCCTCGAGCTCTTCGAGGGCGTCGCTGACGTCGTGGCGATCGAAGTACGGGAGCACCGAGCGGGCGGCGTCGTCCTCGGGAACGAGCCCCGCGTCCTTGGCCTTGACGGCGTTGTCGACCGCTTTGCCGATCTCGTCCTGGTCAGCCGAGAAGTAGTCGCCCCACTGTGCAGCGATGGGCGGGCACATCCAGATCGGCCCTACCGTGGTCTCGATCGTGAAGCCTTGAAGGATCTCGGCGGCCTTCTTGGCGCCGGGGATCCAGATGTTCGCGCCCTTCAGGACCGCGACCATGCGGAGCATCATCGAGAGCAGAGCTTTGAGGCCGTTGGGCCACCAGCACTCGCGCATTTCGTCGACGAGCGCGAGCAAGGGCTCATAGGCGAGCTCCAAGAACTTGGCGCTCATCTGCCCCTGGCTGGTCCGATTCATGATCTCGGACACGTTCACGAGCACGACCGACATCGCTTCGAGAGCGCGCGAGCGGATGTCGTTGACGTGAAGCGACGCGGACTCGAAGGCCTTGCCGGTCGTTTCGAGGAGCCCGATCTTCGCGTCCTTGCTCCGGTACCGCCACGTGTTCGCGGGACTGATCGGACGCGCGGGCGCCGTTGCCTCGACGGGTTTCTGCCCCGTCGACGCGGCCGCGCTGAACGGCACCGTGCGGGCTTTGCGGCCGCCAGCGTCAGGTCCGTCGTCGTCCTCGACCCCGGATTCCCACGGCTGCGGAACGCCCCAAAAGTTGATGCCACGATGGCGCTGCGAGAGCGCGAAGTTCAGGGCGTCGAACTCGTCCTCGAGCCCCTCGTAGAGCGATTGGCCGTCGACGTCGCCGTTGTCCTCGTCTTCGACGTTGCGAATCCAGAGTACCGGGCAGAAGCCGAGCCCGTGCTCGGTGACCTTCGACTCGCGCCAAACCATCGCAGTGTTCGGCTACACCTCGACCTCTGCAAACTCCCGGTACGCCGTGGCGTCAACGTCGAGTCGAAACCAGAAGCGTTTCGATGTCGGGCGGCCCTGCTCGTCCGGAATGGACTTCGTGTACTGGTAGACCCACGTAACCGCGAGGACTTCTTGCGTGGGGTCGCCGTCGCGGAACGTCGGCTTGACGTCCTCGACGTTTGCGCTCCGAACGCGGAAGAGGCCCGCCTTGAGCTCGAGAATCGCGCACACGCCCCCGACAGCGAGGCCTGGCCGCATGAGCCGGCGCATGAGCGGCCGGATGTGGCAACGGTCGACGAGCGCCGCGAGGAACTTCTCGAGCGTCGCCGCGTCGTCTTCGCTGAGCTGCTCGTCCGCGACCGCTTCGTCGGGCTCGATGGCCTCGACCTTCAGCGCGGGGAAGCGCTTGCTCCCGAACGTGAACTTGACGACTTGGTTTACCGCGCCCTTGGGCAGCGGATAGATGATGCAGGGCGCGCGCTCACGGAGCGGGACCGGTTTTCCGCCCTCGTTGCCCTTCAGGCCCGTGAAGAAGTCAGCACGCCCCGCGTACTGCTTGTCTTCGTAGTACGCGCGGAGCTTGCTCAGGCGCTTGTAGCGCGGCAGCTCGCAGAAGTACTCGGGGAGGAGCTCGGCCATCGGACATCAAATCGCGTCGTGCGGCATGCCCGCGGCGCTGCGGTCCGGTTTGCCGAAGTGGTTGAAGATCGCGTAGCGAAGCGCGTCGCAGCCGTGGTTGTTCTTGTCGACGATCTCGTCGAGGAAGCGCTCGGGGTTGTCGGGGTCACGCTTCCGCATGTACGGCCCGATGCCGTCGAGCGGCTTGCGACCCTCGTAGGTGCGGGCATCGCAGCCGAGTTCGGTCAGGAGATTGATGCAGCGCGGGCTCACGTAGAGCCGCGAGAATGGCTCGCCGACTCGGTTGCCCTCCGCGTCAAGGCGATGGCGAGTGAAGAACCGATCGGCAACCGCGCTCACGCCGTCGTCGATCGAGTTGTCGACGTCTTGGACGCGCGCGCCTTTTTGCCGAAAGGCTTCGACGCGTGCGGGCTGCGACGGGTCAGCGAAGAAACGGTGATTGGGATACCACTCGAACCACTCGCGACCGCGTTCCGTCCACCAGTCTTCGGTGCGGTGCCGCTCGTAGATCTCGTCGACGACGTAGCCGACCGCTTCGCGGCCAGAGCCAAACAGCGCGATGTTCAGTAGGACGCCCGGATCTTCCCAGCCGTGGTCGCCACCGAACAGGATGAGATTCGCGACAGCGCCCGGCGGGGGCTCGCGAACGTGAAAAGGTTCGTTGAAGACCTCGCCGTAGACGAGACCGCCGGCGGCGTCGAAGTCGACCTCGTATTCGCGCTTCAGGATATCGGGCGGCGTGTCCGCCGCGACCTGCGCGAGCCACGCTTGATCGACTTGCGGCGATTCGCTCGAGCGGACGCGAAACCCGCGATAGCCCGGCACTCGAGCGAGCGCCTTGCGGTAAGAGCGATAGAGCGAGCCTGAACGACCGCGACGCGGCGTCCCGAACTTCACCCACAGGGCTTTCATGCCCGCCCGACTGAACGTCGGTCGAACGACGGCTTGCTCGACGTCGGGATCGACATCGTCGGACTCGTCTTCGATCAGGACATCGAAGCGCTGTCCGCGGATGCCGCCGGCGTTCTCGGCGCCCCACGTGGTAAGCCGCGAGCCGTTCTCGTACGTGACCTCGAGGAGTGTGCGATTTGCGCGGCCGCGAATGCGCCGCCGAAGCGGTCCCTCGAAGTCTGCAAACAGCGCCGGCCAAAACACCTGCCGCGCTTGCTTGAGCGTTGGGAGCAATAGGCCGACGTGTCGACCCGGCTGCTCGAGCGCCTTGAGGTGAATCAGCCCGCGACCGAAAAACGTTTTTCCAGAGCCACGACCCCATGGGTAAGTGCAGATCGTTCCGGGTTGCGCCTCCCGCAGAGCTCTCGACTGATGCCGGTCGAACTCAAGACGCAACGTCATCGCGCGTCTCGGGTTCGGGCGTCGGCGCCGCATCGTTCGCGGGCTCTTCCGGTGTCGTGACGATCACGACCGCGGGCCCATTTGCGATCTCGCCAGTCTTCTCCGCCTCGAAGCGTCGGTGTGCCGTCAGCTTCCCGAACCCATCCACAATGCCTCGGAGGTATTGTGGCTTCGGGTTCTGGTACGAGAACGACTTCAGGCCGTGCTTGACGGCGAGCTTTGCGAGCTGCTGGGGCGTCGGGTCCGCGGTGAGGACTCGCGCGTGTGCGGCTCGCATGGCCGACATCATGAGCGCCTCGGCCTCAGGGAGGTTCAGTGCGCGTAGCTCTTCCCGGGCTTTCAGGAACGCCGGATCTTCCAGCGCTCTCTTGGCCAGGTCGAGCCCTGTCCCGACCGGAATCTTCGTTGCCCGCGCTGCCGCGCTCGCGTTGCCGCTTGCGAGGAAGTGCGTCCGGAACCGCGCCTCGATGTCGTCGGGCGTCTTCGATCCGCGTGCCATGGTCTCCCTACGACCGATTGTCGCCCGGTCGAGGCGTGGGAGCGCTTGGGCTGCGCTTGCTGGTTTTGTTCTCGTTGACGCGCCGTGCTGAACCCTCCCAGATCCCGCGCGTCGGTGTCTCTGATCATACGCGCTCACCCCCTGTCGATTCTGGGCGATTGTGACCGATTCTCACCGTTTTTCGACGAGGCGACGCACACGCATTTTTAACTCGTCGACGGCTTTTGCGATGCGCTCATCTCGCTCCCACAGTTGCTCGAGGCGCGGGTCGACGTGTTCCGAGACGTACGCGGCAGTTCGGTCCTCTATGCGCTCGTCGATTTCGTCGAGGTACGACTTCAGACTACTCGACAGCTCGTCAACGATCGAGCGGCGGAGCTCCGGGAGGTAGCGCATCACCAACGAACGCGTGAGGCGGTGCTTGGGTGCCTTGGCGCCGTCGAGCCGTACGGCTATTCGACGACGTAGAGCACGCTCCCGCGCGAGCACGCGCCGCTTCAGCTTCCGTCCTGCCGCTGCTGTGTCGCCCCAGCCCAGCCACGCAGCGGTTTGCCGGTATGTCCAGAGCTGCTCACCGTGCCCGGCGCTCATCGGGCCTCGTTGTACAGTCGGCCCCCTTCGTACAGGAGCGCGCGCGCTTGCTCGTCCGCGGCTTCGAGCAGCGCGCGCCGGCGGTCGTTAGGGCTTAGCCGCTGCGCCTCGCGTTCGTTCGCGAACAGCACGTCGGGGGTTAGGCTGAGCGGATTCGTACGCAGCATCTTGTGCCCTGCTGACGTCAGCACCCAGATGCGCCCGAGGGACCCGTTCGGCGAGTAGTAGATCGTGAGCGCCATGCATGCCTGCGCGTTGCGTGCGCGAGCGTAGGCGAGCCGTCGCGACACTTTCCCGCGCCGCGCGATGTCGCCTTCGTTCAGCTCGACCCCCCCGCCTCCAGGCCGCTTGCTGCTGCCTGTCGGTCTGGCGGTGATGGGACGACGAGCGCTCGCGCGGGTACTACGGACGATTACCCCGCAGCCGCGACACCGCGGGCACTCCCGACATGCGAGCGCAGGGAGCTCGGGAAAGAACTCCCGCACTTGAGCGGGCGTCACGGCGTTGATGTCGAGCAGACGTGCGACTTCCAACTGGCTCGCCGCTACCACCGTTAGGCCTAGCCGCTCCGCTTCCGACTTCTGAAACACGCGCAGCTCCAGGTGGTAGGCCTTGCCGTTCATGGGCACGAACCCCGTTCCGGGACGACCGGGTTTGCCCGCTCGGTCGGGTCTACCACCGCACTTCCGGCACGGTTTCGACCCGAACGTCATCGCAGCGCGCTCGAGCTGCGCACCGAATGTGCTGCCCTGTGGCATGAACAAGACGTCGCCTCGTAGATGCCACCTCAGCTCCTTCGCGTCGTCGTTGCTGAGCACGCACGACACCTGTTCGAGGACGCTCTCACGACCAATTCGAAATGCCGCTGCCATCTGTGCTACGTTCCCTTCCGAGGTCTGCCGGTCAGCGATCTCGAAAAGGCCCGCCGCTCACCCCGGCGGGTTTTTTGCATTCTACGTCGCTGTCGCAGGCTGCTCCGGTTGCCATTCGACGGATCCACCATGTCGACGTCGAGACCTCAGCACCGATTCAATGACGCTTGCTATCGCCGCCTCGACCGTGGAGTGCGGACCACTCTGGCTAAAGAGGGCATCGCCATCACAGTCCCAGCTATTTTCACCTTTGCCCGGGACCGGAATGCCTTTCGCGATTTCGACTTCTGATCCGAGGCGGTGTAGCGCGAACCAGCGGGGGCGCTTCCACGTTGACTCGTACAAGCGCACGGTGGCGTCGTACTGAGCTTCGGGCAATGCGATCTTGACCGCGGTTCGCGAAATCTCCCGTTCGCTATGCCTCTGGCGGCCAAGCAAAGCGTCTAAGATTCGGAAACCACCCTGACGCCAGCGCGGGACGTTGCTGCTCCAACTCATCGGATCGCGCCATACTCGCCAGAAGACGGTCCAATCGTGCACACCGATCGAGAGTTCGCGATCTTCGTATCGTGCATCGCGAAGTAGCCAACGTGTGGCTGATTTGATCGGGCCGAACTCGGAGACGGTTAGCCATACTGCGACTCCCGGAACGGCTGCGTGCAGCTTGAAACCAAGATCGTCTGCCTGCGTTGCGCTGACTGATGCGCCACAGAAGGGACCCAGTAGGTGCCAACTCCAATTCAGGGTTCCGCCGAAGATCCGCAACCAGGCGCGGCCGTGCCGCAGCGGTGAACCGAGCCTACCGCCGCGCTTCTCGTTCAAGTTTTGCCAGTGAAAATGCCAACGCTCATTCATGACGCCTCACTCCTTTCGACGTACCCGACGTCGTACCAACCCTGCACCCCGACGCGCCGAAGCCGGATCGCCTTCAAGCCGTCGGGCATCCGGATCGAGTAGAACTCCGACTCTTGCTCGCAGGCGCAGCAACGATACCGACGCACGCAGCCCTCATCGGTCCACGGAATAACCGCCACGGGCTCGCCGCACGTGCAGAGGATCCGCGCGTCGCCGGTCACTCGCCGCTCCTCGGCGCAATGACGCGCACTTGAATGCCGTGCCGCACCGCCTTCTGAATCATGTCGAGCGTGCCGCGACTCTTCCCGTCCCAAAACGCGATGCACTCGTCGGCGCCAAGCTCGGCCATCTTGCTGTTCCGAATCGGACCCGCCGCGCTGCCGTGCGTCCTCCAGTCGGCTGGATGCTCCTCGGTGGCGATGCCGAGCGTCGCGCAGTGCTGCGCGGCCATCGCGTCAGCACCAGCAGCACAGCCGTGCACGATCACACAGCCTTCCACCTGGTGCCGACGCTCCAATTCGCCGATCACGGTCACTACGCGCGTTCGGTCGCTCCAGTCACGGGAGCCGCAGACAATGATCCGTTTCACCGCCCGGCCCTCCGAAGCTTCCGCAGCTCCCGCTCGAACTCGCGGAGCGCGGGCTCGTCCGTACGACGCTTGTGCCACTCGTCGTACAGCACCGCTTTGGCGAGCTGCTCGGCTGCCTCGCCGTAGCGCTTTGCGAGCGCGTCGTTGGCGAGCTTGTCGAGGCGCGCGTGCTCTGCGGCGCGCTTCTTCTCGGCCTCGCGCGCACGCTCTTGCTTGAACTCCTCCGAGGCCCAGCGCGGGTGCATGGCGCGCCACAAACCGAGGAGCATCGCGGCCATTTTGCGGTCTTTAAACGTCCTGAGCTTGTCGAGGTCGACCTGCATCGCGATGTGAAGCCGCGGGTTGTACGGGTACTCGCGATTCACCTCGACGAGCAGCGCGGCCTGCTCGTCCGCGGGGAGGGGTACGCCGTCGGCGAGCGCCGCGCCGTAGCGCTCGGGTGGCACGCCGGCGCCTGGCAGGCTCGCTGGCGCGCTTTCTTCCGCCGGCTCGTCGTACCACGGTGCCTCGTCCGCAAACGCTTCCACGAAGTCGTCCAGCGCGGGCTCAGCCATGTTTCGCCTCGTCCTCGGTTTGGGTTTCCTTCGCCTTGGCGATCCGCGCGTCGACGCGGGCCCTGGCGGCCGCGAGGTAGCTCTCGCTGAGGCGCTGCGCGGGCTCGCTGTGTGACTCGTGCTCGACGGCGCCAGGCGGCTTCAATTGCCCATCGCTCGCCCGCCGACGGATCCGTTCGCGCGCTTCGCGCATCCAGAACCGCTTGGTGCGGCCCATGCCGGCGCCGATGGTCCAGTAGCTCACGAACTCCCGGAACGCGTCCTCGATGACCGCCTCGGGCTGCTTGAGCTTGTCGGCGAGCTGCGCGACGACGCCCAGGCGTCGAGCGCGGTCGAGCAGGTCGAGCGGGCACGATTGCTCTCTGCCGCTGCCGTCCCACTCGCTCGGAACATCGGGCGTACGTACGTACGTGTCTGCAGGCTCCTCGCGCGGAAAACCTGTTAGATCTTCAGACTTACGTCCGTCTTCTTTAGAAATCTGGGATCGGGATCTGGGATCGGGATCGGGAGGTTCGGGACGTTCGGAAGCCGTTCGGCGAACGTCGTTCGGTCGAACATCGTCGAACGTCGTCGGTGACGTTCGCTCGAACGTGCCGGAGTCGTTCGGCGGTCGTTCGGGTACGTTCGAGGGGACGTCGTTCGAACGCGGTTGCGCCGTTCCGTGTTTCGCTCGACGCACCTCGGCGGAACGGAGCCCCGCGACTCGAGCCGCCTCACTGCGACTCATCCCCCCCGAGGGCTCGCCGGTCTCTCCGCTGCCCGGTTGGTACTCGGCCCAATCGTGGAAGCGCCAGCCGCCTTCCTCGGGCTCCCAAAGGCCCACCTCGAACATGCCGCCCGCTTTCGCATCGACGAGCTCCTGCGCGAGCTTCTCGAGCTTCTTCTGCGGCGCGCTGTTCTTGGCAATCGTGCGCAGCATCGCGCGCGGCACGAAGCCGTTCGTGTGCGCGTTCGTGGGCTTCTTGCACCAGCATGCCGCGCGGGACCAAAGTCGGTGCGCCGCATCGCTGAGCGGCTCCACCTTTGGGTGATCCTCGAAACCGTCGTCGATCTTCAGCCAGCTCATGCCGCACGCCTCGTGTGCTGGTCGATGTATGCGAATAGTTCAGTCTCAGCTCTGAACCACTCGCCGCGTATTCGAAAAGGGGCGAAATGCTCGTGCAAGCGGCGCTCCAAAGATTGGTAGCCACTTCCGGCTGCGGGGTCCTTGACCGGTATTTCGATCAATCCAATCAGTCGCAGGACGGCCCAATTAGCCGTCTGCATTTCGAGGAGCCGCACCCAGGGATTCGTAGACCATCCGATCTTGATCGGATCGAGATCACCCGGCCCCTGCGCGAAGTAGACGAAGCCCGTCGTGTAACCCATTGGCTCTCTCACGGCGTAAGCGCCTCCTCGATCGCAAACTCGATTTGCTCCCGGCGCGCTTCCTGGTGACGCCGACGCAGCACGCGGAAGGCGGCGAAGCGCGCGACATCGCCGGCGAGGTCGTCGCTGAACACCTCGCGGGTGGTTCGATAGTGCGAGCGGGCGATCTTCTTGCCGACGCGCAGGGCGTCGTTGGCCAGCTCGCGAGCTAGAGCCTTCTCGGACTTCATGAGCGCACCTCAATCACCACACAGCCTTTGCCGCGCGGCGCCGGCTCCCACCATTGGTGGATCTCGGCGTCCTGCGGGCGGTCGTCGCGCAGGAACCCTAGCCCGCGATGTTTGACGGTCAGACGGTCGATCGCGTGCTTGGCCCAATCAGCGTACTTGTCGGGCTCGGTGCTCGAGAGGCGCAGACAGAGGACCTGCGGACGCCCTGGCAGCGGCTCGCGCACGCGTCCGTTCTGCAGGAGCATGGCGATTAGGATTGATTCCTTGAGCTTGCCGATAGCCCAACCAGCAGCCTGCGTGCCCGCGCGCGCCATGCGGTTCTGCGGCTTGCAGAACTCAAGTGGCAGCGCGAAGCGAGCCCACCGCTCACCGCGAGGCGCGGGGCGTTCGATGTGTGCGCGCGCCGGCGGCGAGGAAAGGACGTGGTCCGCAAACGCGAGCGCGTCGCGGACCACAAAACCCGTGGGAAGGATCGACGCCTTCAAACGCCGAAGTCCCCTTCGTTGGGCTCTTCCGGAGCGTCTTCATCGTCTTCCGATTCGTCATCCTCTTCGTCGTCGGACTCAGCAGCTGGAAGGCGCGGCAACGGATCCGTGCGCCACGAGTGCCGCTGGCGTTCGAACTCGCGCGCGTGGGCCTCGGAGCACTCGGTGAAGCGGTAGAACGACTTGCCGCTCACGTCCGTGATGAGGCGCCAGCCTGCTTGCTCGAGCAGCGGCACGTGCAGGCGCGCGAGGGTGGCGCCGTAGCGCTCTACTTCGACGACGAAGGCACCGTAAGCGACGTGGCCGAATAGCTCGACCACGGCCCACGTGCCCTCCGATGGAGCGGGCGTGCTCACGTCGACGCCCAGCGCATTAGCGAGCGCCGCGGCCGAGCTCGTTTTGCCGTTGCCGGGCGGCCCGTGAAACAGGAACCGATTGCGGGCGCGCAGCTTGCGCGTCGCTAGCTCGTCCCTATATTCGAGCTCGAGAACGATCTCGTCGAGAAAAGCCTGCAATTGCGGCTCGAGCAGCAGCTCCGCGAAACCGATAGTTGGGAGCGGATTGAGCGGTCCAATTGGGCGCGGTCGCTGTGCAGGCGGCAGCGGCTCAAAGCCGCGGCCAGTCGGGGCTGTTGCGCCGGCCGGCTGCTGGAAGCCGCGCCGGATCAAGTCAGTGATCTCGTTGCGGATCAGCTGCGTCTTGGCGCTGCGCGCGAGGGCGGCTGCAGCACCAGCGAAAGCGCTCTCATCGCGGCGATAGTGCGCACGCACCAATTGTAAGACCGTGGCAGCTGCGCTCATTCGTTCTCCAGTCCTGCTTCCGAAAGCGTGCTGATGGGTTGGGCCGACTCATGGTCACGGTAATCAATGAGCGCCTTTAGCGTGCTCGGGCGCGAGAGCTTCAGAACGGCCGCGTCCTCGATCTGCCGCACGCGTTCCCGCGTGATGTTCAGAGAGGCGCCGACGTCTTCGAGCGTCGCAGCGCCGCGATCGGCGACGTCGAGTACGCACGTCTCGGCCAGGTCCCAGGGCTCAGCGAGCGGGTAATTCAGCTTCAGTCCACCCGCGGGAGTGACGTCGAGATAGAGATGGTACCGGCAACTCACGAACGGGCAGGGGCGCGAAGCCTCCACGCATTCGCCGCGGGTGCGCGGACGAACGATGTGAGCCGTCGGGATGAGCTGCTCGAACACCGCCGTCTCGGCGCGTAGGCGTTCGACCTCGCGCAGCGTGTACCGCGTGCCGAGCGTGCGGCTCCGGGTACGTGGCTGTCGTTCTCGGCGGGTGGGGTTCACCGCTCCACCTCGCCACGCATCCGCTGCCCGCGCGTCCGGTTGTCGCACGTCTTGCAGCGCGATTGATGGCCGAGACTCGAGCTGCGCATGATGTAGAACTCGGACAGCGGCTTCGTTTGGCCGCAGAAGCGGCACCGATACGCGCCCGCACGCGAGACCGGCTCGGCGTTGCCGATTGGCCGCGTCTTGCGCAGGAGTCGCGTCGGGACGTGGCAGACCACGCAAAGCGGCGCGACGAAGCCGTGTTCGCAACGGTTCACTGGCGCACCGTCCCCGTACGCGCATCGATCTTCACGCTCTTGCCGCTACTCGTATCGAACACCCCAACGGTCGGCGCGCTCGCAGCCTTGAACGCCGGCGCGAGCGACATGCCGGAACCGCGCCCGACAATGAGCTCCATCTTGCGGAGCTGCGCGAGCGCCTTCGTGAACGCGCCGCCGCGACAAGCGAGACCGGTCTCGGCGCCGAGCTCGTCCAGCGAGGCATGCTCGAGGCGTCGCAGCGCGCGCAGAATCTGCTCGGCGGTGGTACCGAGCTTGCTGCACCAGAACTCGAACAGCGCGATACCGATGGGCAGCGGCTCGAAATCGCCGAGCTCCTCGAGCCCGGCGGACGTAATCCGCACCGCGCCGCCCGGTCCCTCGACGCAGCCCTCGGCACGCAGTCGCGCGAGCTCCTTCACGAAGGCGCCGCCCTTGTGGGCGAGGCCCGTGTACGCGCCGATTTGTGCGGCGCTCATCGGGCGACCGAATTGCGCGAGCGCGACGAGAATCCGGCGACGCGCCGGCGCTTTCCGAGCGGGTGCCGTGACAACCGCCGGGACGCGTGCGGGCTTGCGAGCGCGCGGCTCAGTGGTTTCAGCGCTGGCGACTTTGGCCGACTTCAGCTCTGCGGCACGCAGCGCCTTCGCGACGCGCGCACAAGCCGCTGACAACGCCTCGAAGGCCTCGGCGAGCTCAGTGCCCACGGTCGTCCTCCGGCGTTGCGACCTTCGGCCAGACGTCGCGGAACAGCTTCTCGAGCGCGTCTGCGGCCTTCTTCGACCGCTCGCCGAGCTCGCCCTCGAGACGCGTTGCGCGGAAAACCCATTCGGGCACCGCACCGCTCAGGATGAGCTCACGCTCGCGAGTCGTGTACGACGTGCCGCGACCGAGCAGCTTCTCGAGGTGCTGCAAGCGGTGCCGGGTGAGGGGGTGCTCAGCTGCCATCCGCCCCTCCGAGTCCGGGCAGTAGCGGGCCGCGTCGGCGCTCAGCTCGGCGCTTCGCTAGTTGCGTGGTTTGCTCACGGTGGCACGCCCAACAAAGCGTGCGCAGGTTCTCGAGCCCACACGCACCGCCGCCTTCGACGACGGGAATCGTGTGGTCCATCTCCCAGAGGCGACGCGACCACAGATGCCGCGGGATGCCCCGCTCCGCGCACCACTCGACCGCCCGGAGCTCGCGCATCGCCCGCACGAGCTCCTCCCGCAGCGCCAAGCAGTCGAGCCCGCACAGCGCGCACACGCCCTTGTCGCGCGCGAGCACGTGCTTGGTCTGGTAGCCGCCGTCCGTGCGGAGCCTCCACTCGTGCACGCACTCCTTTGAGCAGAAGGTCTGGCGCTTCTTCTCGCACTCCTTGCCGCATTTCCGGCAGCAGTTGCGACCGTTCGGCCCCTTCGGGAGCTCGCCGGTCACGAAGCCGCGGTCAGCGGGGAAGCGCTCGGTTGAACGCTCAGCCACGGCCACCCCTCCGCGCGTCCGCAGCGGCGCGGCGCAGCTCGTCCGCAACCGAGTCCGCTAGCTCCGGGGTAAGCCCGAGCTCGACCCCGTCGTCTTCGGTGCCAACCAGCACGCGAACCGCTCCGGGCTCGGCCTGGATGACGAGCGCAAGCCCGCGACGCTCAGCGCGCGAGACGGCCGCACGGCGCGCCTGGTCGAGCTCGACCACGTCAGCCGGCATCGCGCACCCGCTTGCGACCGACCACGACGCCGGGCACAACGAAAACACGACGACGTAGGACCGTCTCTGCCGCTAGGGCGAGCGCCCAAACCCCGGCGGATGCTTCTTCCGCCCGTTGACTCCCGCGTTGATCAGACGCGGCAACGGGCGGGTTTCCTGGCTCCGGCGCTAGGACTCGAACCACCGAAAGATTCGCGTCTACGGCGGCTTTCTGATTCTCGAACGTACTCGACGTTCCGCTAGAACCCCCGTTTTCTCCGCCGGAACCATTGGTGCGCCGCGGATCGCGCCGCGCATCAACCGTGATTGCAGCAACGGCTGCGACCATCGGCTCCCACAGCGAGTGCGTGTACCGATCAACAATATCACCGGTCGCATTGTGCGTGATGCGCTCGACGACATCCTTTGGCGCGCCGGCTTGGCGAGCCATCGTGATGAACGTGTGTCGCGTGCTGTGTACTGAGCGGTTCGCAACGCCTGCCACAGCGCAGCACTGGCGCCAGAGCTTGTAGCCCATCGAGCGCGTGACCGCCGTGCCATCCTTGCCAGCGAAGATGACGTCGTCTTTGCCCGGCTGGCGGCAGAAGACGAGCCGCCACTCTTCGCGGTATTCGTCGAGCGCGGCCGCTACAAGCCGGTGGACCGGCACAACCCGCGGGCGGTCGGTCTTCAGCGGCTGCCCATCGTATTGGCGCAGCACCGTGACCGCGGCACCAGTGACGTCCCCCCAGCGGAGCCCGCAAACCTCGCCAAGGCGCATCCCGGTGAGGAACAGAACCGTGGCGAAAGCGTACAGGCGCGCGGGCAGGGGAGCGTTGAACACGGCCTCGACCTCATCGCGCTCGTACGCAACCCGCGGCTTCACGGGGCGGCGGTCGATGAGCCCGCGCGGCAACACGCAGGGGTCACTCGCAATCAGGTCGCGGATCGTCGCCTCGCGGTACATCGTCCGGAGCGCGCCCCAGATGTTGTGAATCGACTTGCCGGATAGCTTCGTTTCGCGCTTCAGCTCCTCGATGAGAGCGATCAGGTGGCGCGGACGCGTCTCGGCGATCGGCAGCTCTGCAAAGGAACGCGTGAGCACGTGCCGACTGACGATGCTGCGATCGTGATCGGCGCTGCGGTTCGTCCGCTTCGCCAGCCACTCGGCGGCGAATTGTCCGACAGTGATGGCGCGGGATTCGGCGGGCGGTGTGTAGCTGCCGTTCTTCACCTCGCGTTTGCGCCGCGCATCGAGCCGCTCAGCTTCGCGCCGGTCCGAGCCGGCGTGCTCCCATACGCGCTTTCGCTGCCAGGTGAACACGACGTAGAAGACCGTTTTATGCGCGCGCTTTCGTTCAACAACCGCCATCTCAAGCCACCTTCGGTGAGGTTTGGGACGCCAGCCACTTCTCGACGTCGGCGCGATGCAGACGCCAGAGGCGACCGACACGGAAAGCGGCCAGTTCTTCCGTCCGACACATGCGCGTCACCTTGACTTTGCTCACGCGGAGCAGCTTGGCGACGTCTTCGACTGTGAGAATGTCGTTCACGCGGGCACCTCCGGTTCCTGGGCAAGGCACTCCCGGCACACATCCTCCGGCTGAGGCGGCCACACCGCTGCGTCGCACCCATCGCAGGGCACCGCGGTCGCGTCGCAATGCTTGCACTCGTAGTCGCCAGCCTCATTCACCATCGCGGCGCTGAAGTGGTGCTCTTCGCCCTCGCATTCGGTGCACCGGCGGCAAGCTGCAGGCGTGACCGCGCCGCGCGCGAGCACGACCTCGCCGTACGTGCCCGGCACGCGCGGCTCCTCGGTCTCGGTCTCTTCGACGAGCGCCTCGTGCGCGGCCATCAGCTCCTGAGCAAACCCGTGCTGCGCGGCGAGCGTGTGCGCGTGGAACAAAAGCGCATGCGCGACGTCGACCGCCGGCGCGTGCTGGAGCATCTCCGCGATCTCGTCGTGCAGCTGTTCGACGAAGACCTCGACCTGGCGCGTGTTGGGCTCGGTCACGTCTCACCTCGCGCCCAGCGCTTGAACTGGTCGAGCGTCCAGGCCGTCTCACCATCACCGGCACGGTTCAGTAGGATCACTTCTTCGAATGAATCAGCGAGATGCGATGATGTGCCCTTGGCATCTGCGCGAGCCAGACGCTCGGCGAAGTCCTGTGAGCCGCTCGCCCCGTACTCATCGCGGTAATACGCCGAGAATCTCTCGAGCGTCATCGGCCGCGTGATCGGCGCGTCGACGATGGTTGAATACTCGAAGTACTTGCCCTCGAGTTTGCAGATGAAGCGGCCCATTATCGCGCGCCTCGCTGCTCACTCGCGAAACAGTCCCCGCAAAGCCCCCGCGCGTAGAGCGTCGGGCAGCCGCACGCGCAAACCTGCGGGGTGAGGTCACACGGCGTGCTCACCGAGCCGTTGACGGGGTCCACGGGATTATCAGGCGTGGACTTAGCCGCGCGGCGATCGCGAATCGCCTGGGCCAATTGATCCCACGTTAGGCGCCCCGAACCGCAGACATCGCAAAGAGGTGCGCGATGAACATCTTCGAAGCCCTTCGGGGGGTCGCGGTATGCCGCTGCAAAGAAGTGATAGCCCCGATGGACGCCATGGTCGCACGCTTCGCACTTCATTCGCTTGCCTGCTTTCTGTCCGCGAGCTTCCGCTCGAGCAGCGCGTTCTCGCGCAAGAGCTCTTCCAGTCCGTTCGCCGCGTCGTGGACGGTTTGCCCCTCAGTGCCGAGTGGCTGCCAGCACTCGCGCAGAAACGCGGCGTGCGACTTGAGCTGGCGCTTGCGCATCTCCGTGATCATCGGGACACCGGATGCAAGGCGCGGAGTGCGCCGGAGCTCTTGGCCTGCGCCTCGGGCGGCACGTCGGTGGTGCCCTCGGGTGCGGGCTTGTCGGCGGGGTGGCCGCAGAACGCGCAGCGATTGCCGCTGAGCACCCGCGAGCCGTGGCACCCGACGCTACCGTGCGGCGTCACGCAGCGGCGCGAGCGCACCTTCGTGACGGGGTCCGTGTACCACTGCAGGCCGGGCGTCATGGCCACTTCACCCCGAGGAGGAGGACAAGGCACATGCCGACCACCGGCAGCGCGGCCCAGAGTTGCTCACTCACGACACTTCCTCCGGCCACCGCGTATTGCCCCCGCGGGCCGCGCGTTCGCGTAGCGCCCAATCGTCCGCGCCGTCCTCTACCGGTTGGATGCCGCTCCGCCCGTTGAGCTCGCGACGCGCGTCACGGAGCAGAAGAGCGAGCTGTTCGCGCTCGATGCAGAAGCGCTTGGCGACCGCTACCGCGCGATCATAGGCCTCGCCGAGCAGGAAGCCGGCTGCGATGCTGCCAAACGCGAAGCTCCAGCCCACACGGCTGATGGTCAGCCAGCGCGGCACGTGGCCGAGCCATCCCAGCTCGCCGACCATGAACGACGCAATGAGTAGGAGCGTGAGTACGACGATGCCAGCGAGCGCGAACATCCTGTGAGCAGGCATTCCGACCTCCAAGACCAGCAGACCGAGACCACGAACGAGAGACGAAAACCGGGACCGGGCGCGGGGCCCGCAGAATCAGCGCGAAGTGGCGGGCTTGTGCTGCCGCGCGTGCACCGCGCAGTAGTCGACGTCCTTGCCGACGTGGAGCGCGCAGCTCTTACACGTCGGCCGGTCGCACGTGGCCGGCTTACCCTTGCGGGTCACCGGGTAGTCGCAGAGCAGGGGCGCGGTGTTGTGACAGCCTGGCGTCGAGCACGTGCGGCGCTGCTCGCGGCTGCACGCAATGCCTACGACCTTGCCGTCGATGACGATGGGGCGACCGACCATCGGCATTTAGGCAGCCTCTTTTCGAGCGGAAGGAGCGGGCGCTGTTTCAGGACCACTTGTCGCAGCATCTCGCTGCGCACCATGGCGCCCGTCCTGGTTGCAGGCCGCGGAGTCGCACCGCGCTAGTCCCGGGTTATGAGCCCAGTCGCCGCCTCGCGGCGTGCCTGCAGTAGCTCCGGTGCTGCATGCGGGACCTGCCCCCGCTACCGGCCCTTTTGCACCGGGGTTCGCCCGGCTCGCCTCTCGAGGAAGGCGATGCACGTCATCTCGCCGTGCTGATGCAGCACCGAAATCCTTGGCGGCTAGGTCCGCCTCCATTTGCTCGACGAGCTCGAGCGCCGTCATGCGCACGCGGCCCGACTCGAGCTCGCGCACCGTGCGCACCGACACGCCGACGCACCGCTCTGCGACGTCTTCCTGCGTCCAGCCGAGTGCGCAACGGAGTCGGCGGATATGGGCGGCAGCGGCCCGCCTGGTCGGCGGGAGAGGGGTGCGCAGCTTACTGGGCATGGTCGCCCTTCCCGCCGGGCAGCAAGGTCAGCTGCGCGGCACTCGCGCGGTCGTCTGCATCGCGCACCAGCTGAATCAGCACTGCGCGCACATCGCCGAACTTGTACGCGGGCAGCGCGATCCAAGGACGCGCGGGGCCACCCCAGCCGACAAGGGCGCCGAGCGCGTTGTAGATACGTCGGCGGGCGGAGTGCTCGCTCTTCGCTTCCTTGCGGCGCACCATGCTTTTGGCGAGTTCGCGCACAGTCGTCTTGATCCAAGAGCTGTTCGCGGGACCGATGCAGCCGCTCGCACCGTTGGCGATCATCGACTCGATGCGTTCAATGCGAGTGGCCATGTCGGCGAAGCGCGCGGAGTTGAGGATCTCGCCGCGACGTACGGCGACGAACACGCGGATAAGTTCGTCGAGGATCGCATCGGCGCGCGCGGTCTCGCTCTTGGCGACCACCTTCAGCGCCTGCGCTTCGGTGAGCCAGAACTCTTCCACATCACGTTCGGTGACGCCGATGCGCGTGCGCCGCACGGTGCGGCGTACGTCGGAATCGCTCAGCTTTTGCTCGCGCACGAGCCGGGTGATCAAGTCCCGAATGCCGCGCGGCCTCTCGTAGCCGAGGTGCTCGGCGAGCTCGAGATCACGAACGCGCGGCTCGCCGTCGTCGAAGCCCGACGTGGCGAGCGTCCAACCCTCGACTTGAGTGAGAGCGAGCGCGTTCATTCGGCGGCTCCGAGCTCGCTGGTCGTCTCCCAACCATCGGCCGCAACACGCCCACCCGTCGCGCGATGAAGCTTGGCGATCTGTTCCGCATTTGGTTTGCGGCGGCCCGTGGCGTACCGCCAGAGCTGCGTGCGATGGATCCCTGTCGCTTCGGACATGCGCGCAACAGCGCCCTCGGCTTTCAGCTCCTCATGGAGCGCACGGCTCGACAGGCTAGGCGTTCGCGCCAATCTCATTCGGCTACGAATAGCCAAAGGGCTACAGGAAGTCAACCGGTAACCTGTCGCTACATAGGTAGCCATATGGCAACCTCCCCACCGTGAGCATCGGCGCCCGCGCTTGGTACGCTTTCCATTGTCTGCCGCGTGACGGCCGGGGCAGGCCGCCGGTTGTGAAAGACTTTGAGGAGGAGCACCGCATCTCGAACGGGAACCTCGGAAAGCTCTTCAGCGGCCAGCGCCGCAGCGCGCGCCCGGAAGTCGCTGCCAAGATCGCGACGGCCCTCAATGTATCCGAGGAATGGCTTTTACTTGGTCGCGGACCCTGGCCGGAGGCTACCGGGACTGTGCCGCAGCGTCGAATCACGCACGATGGCACCAAAGCGCTGCCAGCCCCGATCTACGAGTCGGTGGAGCCGCCGATCGAAGAGCAGCTGCGCATCGCCACCAAGGACACCGAGGCTCGACTCCGACAGGTCGGGCTCATCCGTGAGGATGAAGTCGGCGCGATCACGATCGTACGGGATGCGCTCCACCGTCAGTTTCCCAATCATCCTGGCTTCGTGAACCAGGTCGTCGGCGAGTCGGAATACATCGGCAAGCCAATCAGCAGCATCGCCGATGTGAGCATCGTGCTCGCGCAGCGCGTCCTGGCCCTTATTCATCCCGAGAAAATCGTGGGCGAAACCGCGGTGGCCTTTTCGGAGCCGCCCGCTCCGCGCGGTTTGCCGGGCAAGCGCTAGAACTCGCCAACAGCACGTAGAACCGTTCGCCTCGGATCGTCGCGCAGCCTCGTGTTGCGCAAACCAGGACCGCTTCGCCGCGCAGCCGCGAGGGCTCGCAGTTGCGACTCGCCAGGCCAGGAATACATCGCGCCACGAACCCGCACCGAACGTGGCGCGACGAGCGCAAGCGGCTCGCCAGTGGTTTCGCCAAGCCGCAAAGCTGTCAGCGATTCGGTGGTCTGGAACGCTCGCGCAAGACGAGGGAGTCGCGTGCCATAAGCCCGGACCGCGTCGAGGAACGCGCGACGCGGAGCGATCAGGGCGGCCGCGAGAGCATCGCACGCAGACTCGATGTCATTCTCGTCTTCAGTGAGCCTCGTGCCCAACGCCCAATGGGCCAACTCGTGAGCGACAACGAAGTCCGCGCGCTGCGGCGCAAGGCTACTTCGGTAGTAGATGCGCGGCGCACCGAGCACTCGGGTAAGGCAGCCCCCGCCCGCATGCATTAGCGAGTGAACTCGCACAACCGAACCGGGCCCAAGAATTCGCACGGCTAGCCACGCTGGGGCTGCCCCCTGAGAGCTATCGATTCCGGCTGCCTTGTAGAGAGCTTCCGCTTCACCCTCGATATCAGCGCTGCACCAGCCCGCCATCCGCTTATGGAAGCTCCATCGGGCTGTGGACATTCAGGGGTATTTGACGACCCATCGGACATTGTTTGGCTAGCTGACTTTTCTCACGGTCGCCGCTTGACTACTAGAAGCCGATTGGCTACTGATAGTCATATGCGTTGCGTCACCTCCCTCGAAATCCCCTGGTTCGGCGGCGTTGTCCGTCTGACCAGGACGGAGCACCGCTCCGAAATCCCGCCTCGCCCGGTCGTCGAGACCACGGGCGTTGAACTCGAATCCCTTCGCCCGGTCGCCAAGTGCGGCCCCGTCGCCCCCGTCGTCCAGCTGCGCAAGAGCGCGTGAGAGGGCGAGGGGGCATGTACTGCGAAGTTTGCTTCCGGCTGTGCGGCAACGACGTGTGCGCGTCGTGCTGGCGCGACCCGAACCAAGGCACCGAGCGCTGCGTGACTTGCGGCTGCGCGTGCACCGATGATTTCGTCGACGCGCGCGGCCGCACTCAGTGCGAGGGCTGCTTCAGCGTCGAGACGTTCACGGACCGCGCCGCGCGCATCGCAGCCGGCCCGCGTCGCATTCGCCCGCGCACCTGGGCCGCGCCGATGCTGGTGTCCGGTCTCACGCTCCGGATCGAAACGGTGGACGGCGCCGTCGAGGGCGGCGCCGTGCTCGAGCCGAGCCGCACCGTCCCGCTCGCGGCCGTCGAGGTGTTCATGCTCACGGCGGCTGCGGGTGGCGGGTGGATTGACCCGGGACTGGGGGTGGCGTCGTGAACCCTCAGTGGATCGAGAGGACCACGTACCGTCTTGGCAACACGACGCTGGAAGTCATTCCGAGCTTCGGAGAGCTCTATTACGTCGTCGACTCGCGGGACCCGGAAACGGCGCTCAGCGGCGCTCTGACGCTCGAAGGCGCTAAGGCGTTCGCCGTTCGGTTGGCTGCTGGACGCGGCGAGCTCGCCCACCGAGGAGGCATGCTGTGAGCTCCCTCGCCATCAACCGCGAGCGCAAGGCCGCGGCCATTGTGGCGGTGCTGGACCGCACGTTCCGCGAAATCGGCGTCGACCCGGAGCGCGCTGCCGACCACGTGCGCAGCATGCCGGAGCTGGACTGGCGCATGGCGGCTCTCATCGCCGGCAAGGACGCGCCGAGCGCTGAGACGCGCGCGCTCGTGCTTGCGACCTACGAGGGGCGCGAGCGCTTCGTAACCGAAAACCCCGAGCTGGCGGGGGTGGGCAATGGCTGATGGGCTCGGTCCCTCGGACACTGAAGCTGCGTTCGTCGCGAACGTGGCCGGCGTGTCGCTCGCATTCCCGGGCGGAATGGTCGATGCGTCATCGTTCGCCACCATCGACTCCAACAAGAGCACCCGAGTTCCCGAGCGCGTAGCCGCTGCGCTTAGCGAGCTCGAGGCCGCAACCCGCGAGGTTGACCGCACGCTGTTCTTCGGCGGTGACGTTGCGACGCGGCTTGCTGCATCCGATCGGCTACGTCGCGCGGTCGCCCAGGTGCAGTTCGAGACGAGCCAACACTGCACGGAAGCGAGGGCGCGGTGACTTACGTCAGCGTCGATATTCCGGACGTCGTTGTCTACCAGGACGAGGACAACCCGGAGACGTGCACCGCCACAGTCATCGGCTATCCGCGTGACGACATCGAGTCCGGCATGGTGCGAATCAATGCCGGGCCCGTAAGCATCGAGGTCAGCCGCGACGACCTTGCGCGCGCACTGCGGGTGTTCGAATGAAACGCCACGAAGCCCGTCACGCGCTCCTGTGCGCGCAGCAAGAACTGCTGCTCGGTCTGCTCGAGCTCGAGACGCCCGCGCCGGCAACTGTGGAGCTATGGCGCGCGCTCAATCACGCGATCGAAAAGATCGGCGCGGCAAAAGACCTACTCACGAAGGGATGAACCATGCGGGACCGTATCGTTTGGAACCTGTTTTTCCGACTGATGTGGTGGGGGCGTCGTGGCTGAGAGCCAGCGCTGCCGCGACTGCGCCCAGGAGCTCGACGCCGAGCAGCGCGCCGCCGCCTATCCCGAGCGCCTTCGCGGGCTGCTCGAGGAGCTACAGAACCGCAAGCGCGACCACATGCGCCGTCGGCTCGTCGAGGGCGAGAGCACGCCCGAGGGCAAGGTCTACCAGGCCAAGATCGAGGAAGCCGAAGAGTTCGAGCACGAGCTGCTCACCAGCTTCCCGGAGCTTCGCGCGAAACGGACCTGATCGCGAAGCTGGCGGCTCAGCTCTGTGGCGTTCCCCCCGCGCCCGGCTCGGCCGCCAACTTCGGCTCACGTCCAAACAAGGGAAGGGCAGCAGCATGGAAACGATGTTCACGATCGGCAAAGGCGACAACAAACGCCAGGTGACGGCAGCGCAGCTCGATGAGCGCAACCTCAACTGGTACGCCGACGAGTGCAGGAGCGAGCGTATGCGTGAAGCCGCGCAGGCGGAGCGGCGGAAGCGCCAGGGTGGCAACGCGGCGGCGGGCTCGTCACAGCCACAGCAGCGCCAGGCGCCGCCAGCGCAGCGCGCTCCGCAGACCGGCATTCAGAAGGCGTCGAGCGGATCGGAGCTCTCCCTCGAGAAAGCCATCCACGAGCCCACGCTGGTCACGCAACGGCTGCGCGACTTCTCGGAACAGTTCCACCTCGTGTCACCAGCGACGAGCGTGGATGCTCTACCGCCCGGCTGTGGCGTCGCGATCAGCATGGTGCACGTAAACCCGGACCCCGGATCGAACGGGCCGAAAGAGGTCTACGAAGTCGGCGGGCGCCTCGGGCTTAGCGGCGACACGCTGAAGCGCATCGCGGCCGCGGCAGCGATCAGCTGGGACCCAACGCAGAGCGGTCGTCTCGACGACGGCAGCGACCCCCATTATTGCCACTATCGCGCCGTCGGCTCGGTGCGGAATTTCGACGGCAGCATTCGGGTCCTCACCGGTGAAGTCGAAATGGATGCGCGCGACGGCTCGCCACAAATTGACGAGATTCGCACGAAGGCGAAGAAAAAGGGCGGGGACGGGGCCAGTCAAATCCTCGAGCTACGCAAGTTCTTGCTACGGCACGCGGAGAGCAAAGCGAAGAACCGCGCGATCGCCGACATGGGCGTTAAGCGCAGCTACGCCAAGCACGAGCTGAACAAGCCGTTCGCGGTCGCGCGGATCATGTGGACGGGCGAGACGGACGATCCGGAGCTGAAGCGCGAGTTCGCACGCATGCATGCCGAGCGCATGCTTGACGGTGCGGCCTCGTTGTACGGTCGCGGTGCCGCACCGGCGCTTGCGCCGCGTCGTGTTGAGCAGCAGGAGCCGCGTCTGCCGTCCTTTCAGGGACACAATCCGCCGCCGATTGGCACGGTCGCGGAATCGCTCGATGAGCCGGGCGGCTACGACTACGACGCGCCAGAGTTCGACGAGAGCCCGGCCGCGCAGACGTCACCGGCAACAGCGACGCCGCTGCCTCAACAGAAGCTCGAAGGCTTGCCAGCGGACCAGGACCGCGGCGCAGACCCAAATAAGTACTGAGGCGCCCATGAAGATCGGAATCGTCGCTGACAGCCATTTCGACGAGCACTCGCGTTTCGCCGAGTGCGTGGAGATCCACGACTGGATCGCCGAAGACGGCGAGGCGCGTGGCGTAGCCCTCTGGCTCCACGCCGGCGACGTCTACGAGCGTAAGAGTACTCCTCTCGAGCGCCGCGCCGTTGCGCGCTGGGTGCAGCGCCTGGCGAGTGCGGCCCCTGTCGTGCTCGTGCGCGGCAATCACGACGCGGTCGACGACCTGCCGCTACTCGAGCGGCTCGATACCGAGTTTCCCGTTCACGTCTACGAGCGCTTTGGCCAGCTCGAGATTGATGTGCAGGACATCGAGACCGAGACCGACTCAAGGGTTGCTATCGCGATGCTCGGTTGGCCGCAGCGCGCGCACCTCCACGCGATGCTGCCGCTCGCCTCAAAGGAGCAGGTCGAACTCGCCGCCGGCGATGCACTGCGTGACGTGCTCCGGGGGCTGGGGACGTGGCTCGACGCGCAGCCCCCCGAGGTTCCGCGCATCCTGCTCGCGCATGCCATGGTGCGCGGTTCACGCGTCTCGACAGGGCAGCCGCTCGTAGGCTGCGATTTCGAGCTCGGGCTCGAAGATCTGGCTCTGGCCAAGGCCGATTTCTATGCGCTCGGACACATCCACATGGAGAACGCTTGGGACATCGCCGGTGCGCCGGCAGTGTATCCGGGTAGCCCGCGGCGCACGTCCTTCGGTGAGCTCGAGCCCAAGGGCTACATCATCGCGGAGTTCGATGGGCGCAAGCTCATCGGCTGGAGGCGAGTCGAGACGCCGTGCACGCCGATGCTGCACGTCGGCCTGACGTGGGCCGAGGGAGGCATCCTCCTCCTCGACGACGGCAGGCAGCCGCACGAAAACGATCTGGTGATGATGCGTGGCGCCGAGGTGCGGGTGCGCTACGCAGTTGCCGCCGATCAGCGTGAGGCCGCGAAGGCCGGAGCCGCTGAGTTTGCGGAGTCGGTTCGCGCAGCTGGCGCCGTGAATGTGAAGGTCGAAGAGGTCGTGCGCACCGAAACGCGTGCGCGCGCGCCCGCAGTCGCGAAGGCGGCCACGGTCGAACAGAAGCTAGAGGCGCTGTGGGATTCAAAAGGCTTCGAGCCTGGCGAGCGCCGCACGCCATTGATGGCCAAGGTGAACGAGTTGGAGGGAGAGTCCAATGCGGCTTGAACAAGTGACGATTCGGAATCTCGGTCCGTTCCGCGGTGACTTCACCGTCGACTTTCAGTCGGCGGCCCTGCGCGACGCGAAGGTGGTCGCGATCTGCGGGGCCAACGGGGCGGGGAAGTCCACGCTGCTCGAGCTCGGGCTACCCGGTGGAATGTACCGTTCGACGCCTACTCGCGGCACGCTCGCTGCGCTCGCCACGGCGCGCGACTCTTGCCTCGAAACCCGCATCGTTAACGGCAAGGCGTGGACGATTCGGCATGTCGTCGACGTTGTCTCTGGAAAGGGCGAATCGGTGGTGCTCGACGCCGACGGCGCGCCCGTGCTGCCAGATAGCAAGGTAAAGAGTTACGACTCCTGGGCGGCCGCGCATCTGCCCTCGCCCGAGGTGCTCTATTCGACCGTGTTCCAGGCCCAGGGCGCGGCCGGCTTCTTGGGCGCCAAGCCAGCGGAGCGGAAGGCGCTGTTGCTCCGGATCCTCGGCGTGGAGCGACTCGAGCACCTGGCCGAGCTCGCGCGAGAACGTGGCCGCACGGCGCGCTCGGCGCTCGATGTTGCCGTGGCCAGGCTCGCGGATGAGCAAGCCCGGTGCGGCGACGTGGCGGCGGCAGAGCGCGATATCGAAGCGGCCCGCCAGCGCGCGGCCGAAGCCGATGCGGCGCTCGACAAGGCGAACCAAAAGCTCGCGTTTGTCGAGGCCCAGGTACGGGATAGCGAGGCGAAAGAGGCAGAGGCTCGAGCCGTGGCCGAGAAGCGAGCGCGGCTCACCGCTGCGCAAGCCACGGCCCGCCAGCAGATTGCCGATCTCGAAACGCGGATCGCGAACAACCGGGCCCTGATCGTCGACAAGGACGCAATCGAGAGCGCCATCGCGGATGTAGCTGAAGTGCGGCTGGCCCTCGATACCTTGACCAAAAAGGCCAGTGTCGCGGACCTGAAGGTTGCGGGGCTCGAGAGCGACATAAAGCAATTCGAGTCGATGCTTGCCCAGATCGAGGAGCGAGAGCGCCGAAGTGCGGCTCGCGCCGAGATGCTGCGCACACAGCTCACCGAAGAGCCCGCGATCCTAGCCGCGACCGCACAGTTGCCACAGCTCCGAATGGCGCTCGAGCAGGCTCGCGCCGACGTCGAGATGGCAGACGATGCGCTGAAAGAGCTTCGTGGCACCACGATCGCCGGCGCCGAGTCACGCATCGCTGGACTGCGAAAGGGCCTCATCGACGTCATCGAGAGCGTCGCCGATTATCCGGACACGGTCGACGTAGTCGCGCAGCAAGCGCTCGATACCGACAACGATGCCGTCTCACGAGCCGCGGAATTGCCGCGCCGCATCTGCGAGCTGGACGCGGAACGCGATCGCCTGCGCAAAGCCGAGATCGCGGCGGAAGTTGCACTTGCGACCGCCGAGCGCAAAGCCGACCGCGCCCAAGGCATCGCACGCGATCGCGCAGAACTCGACGACATCGAGCAGCGTCGCGTGACCGACCTCGAGGAGCGCCGGACCGTCGAGAGCTCCATTGCCAACCTGAAGCCGCAGCGCGCCGCCCTTGCAACCGGAGCGACCGCCGCGCGCGAGCAGGCGAATGAGTTCCGACGAGGCCTCGTCGGGCTCGAAGACCTGGCTTCCAAGGCACCGCGGCTCGCGCAGGCCGAGGCCCGTATCGCCGAGCTCGAGCCGCAACTAGCGACCGCGCAAGAGGCGTTGCGCATGGGCGTCGAGGAGCTGCTAGCCACTCCCGGTCAAAACCTTCCGGCCTACCCATCGCTCGAGCCGTGGCAACGCGCGCAGGCGGCTGCCGTGGAGACAGCGAAGGCGGCGCACGCCGAGGCCGCACGGGCCGAACAGCGCCTCGAGCAAGCTCAGGCCGGCGCCGCCCGTCTTGCGGAGCTCGAGCCCGAACGGACACGGGCGGAAGCCGAGCTCGCGGACTGGAACCGCCTCTCCGCCGACCTCGGCAAGGATGGCCTGCAGGCGCTCGAGATTGACGCCGCCGGGCCTGAGCTCACCGCGCTGGTGAACGACCTGCTGCACTCGTGCCACGGGCCGCGCTTCACGGTGCGCGTCGACACGCAACGCCTGGCGAGCGACGGCAAGCGCATGCTCGAAGGCTGCGACGTTGTCGTGCTCGACACGCGCAACGGGCGTGAGGCATCGGGAGAAACGTTCAGCGGGGGTGAGCGCGTCGTGATTGGTGAGGCCCTTTCGCTCGCGCTCTCGATGCTGGCGATTCGCCGTCAAGGCGTCGAACGTCCAACCATTGTGCGCGACGAGTCCGGTGCCGCCCTCGACCCCGAGAATGCGCGTGTCTACGTCGCGATGCTGCGCCGTGCTGCCGAGCTCGTAGGCGCCGACAAGGTTCTTTTCGTTTCGCACTCCGCTGAAGTGCAGGAGCTCGCGGACGCGCGGATCGACATCGGGGGCGCTTCCTGATGTGCAAGATCGCCGAGCACGAACTGAAGGAAGCAGAGAGCGGCCTCGACTGTCAGGCGGATTGCGTTCGCCCGGCAGTCGCTTCCGGGACCAACGGTTTTCAGTTGCCGTTCTGCCGGCCGTGCCTCGAAAAGCTGCCGCGGTGGCAGTTTGACAAATTGGTCAAGTTGGCAAGTCGCAGCATCTACGACGAAGACGCCCGCATCGAGGCGCGGGAGAGCATTATCGCGTGTCGCCGGATGCTCTCGCGCCGAACGGCGCGCAGGCTGCGAAAGGCGGTCGACTGATGGCCCGCATCACGGCCGGCTACTGGTGGGCCCCGACCCGCGACCGCTCGTTCGACCTGACAGGCCTCGTGCACTCGAATCAGGTCGTGCTCCGCATGATGCCGGGCCATGGCAAGGGCGCGGACGTCGAGATTCAGTGCCGGCTCTGTGGCGCGAGACGCCGTTATGGCGCCGCGGACTTCAATAGCGCGAAGAGCCGCGGGCGCCCGGTCGTCTGCGAGTCGTGCAAGCAGCAGAACGAGAGCCCGCTCGCTCGTAATCTCGTGATCGACCCCGAGCGCTGTAACAACGAGTTCGGACTGAGCGTCACGGAGCTGCGAACCGTCGTGGTGGTGATGGCGCACGAGCGCACGCTCGGCAAGCCGATCAGCGGGCTCGAGCTCCGGCGCGTGGCGCATCGCAACGTGAAGCTGCAGGACCTCGTGCACCGGCGTTGGCTCGATCTCGCGAAGACCTCGCCGCCGAAGACATATCGAGCGACCAAGCGGGCCTGGAAAGAGCTCGGGCAGGAGCAACCTAAGTGAAGTGCGATTCTGTGCATCCCGAGCATGGCCGCTGCGACCGCGACAGAGGGCACTTGGGGAGGCATTCACGATGGTTGGATGGCGGCTACCAGGTCCGCTGGCTGCTTAGTCTACCCGGGGCGCCGGATGCGCCCATTCAGCCTCCAGTCGCGACCGAGACGCTTCGCGCAGGGCTGACCGCCGAAGTGCGCATCTTCACCGAAGTGCTCGAGGCGGCGCGCGGGTCTCGTGAAGACGCCTCGCGGATTGGCGACCGGGTCGACTACGAGCGCCTGACCGGCAAGATCACCACGCTCGAGCACGTCATTGACCGCCTGAACGCGCTGCTCGCTGGAGAGCGACTGTGAGCGAACAGCTCGAGCGCCGCCGTTCTCATCGTCGAAAGAATGGCACTCGGATCGACCGCGCGACGGTCGACGAGGTCGTGCCCTTCAGCGTCATCGCGGAGCGTATCGGCGCGCAAGAGTCGTCCGTCCAGCGCACGTACCACAACGCCATGAAGAAGCTTCGAAAGGCCCTCCGATGACCGAACTTCGCCTATTGAACCCCGCCGACATTCTCGACTCGCCGACACAGCCACGGCGCCGCAATGCGAACAAGGGGCTAGAGACGCTGACCGAAAGCGTGCGCGAAAAAGGCGTGCTCGAGCCGTTGCTCGTGCGCATCGTGAACGGCCTGCCCGAGTGCGTATTCGGGCACAGGCGCAAGCTCGCCGCCGTCGGCGCCGGCGTCGACACGGTGCCGTGCATCGTGCGCGACTTGAGCGATGACCAGGTGCTCGAGGCGCAGCTCATCGAGAACATCGAACGGGAAGACATGCACCCGCTCGACGAGGCCGACGGTTTCGCCTCGCTCATCAAACGCGGCTACGACGTCGCGCGGATCGCCGGCAAGATTGGTCGTCCCGTCGCCTACGTGGCGCAGCGCCTGAAGCTCTGCAGCCTGTCCAAAGAAGCGCGCGCGGCTCTCGACGCGGAGAGCATCTCGCTCGGCGTCGCGCTCCTGATCGCGAAGTTACCGACGGCGAAGATCCAAGCGGAGGCGCTCGATCGTGTCGGTGGTGGCCGGAGCTTCGGTGTGGAAGGGCTGATGTCCGTCGCGGATGCACGCGAGGAGATCGAGCAATACGTGATGCTGAAGCTCGGCGAGGCGCCATTCGATCGCGCCGATGGCGAGCTCGTGCCGAGCGCGGGGCCCTGCACGACGTGCCCGAAACGCACTGGAATGCAGACCGAGCTCTTCGGCGATGCCTCGAGCCCAGACCTCTGCACTGACCCGGTTTGCTACCGCGGCAAGCTGGACGCGCTCTGGAAGATCCGCACCAAGCGGCACAAGGACGCCGGCGGCGAGGTGCTGAGCCAGAAGGACGCGGAGGAAGTGTTGCATCGGGTGGGTTACACCGGCTCCGACTACGTTCGGCTCGACTCCAAGCACTACCCGCGCGGTGGTGGCAAGGCGCGCACCATCAAACAGCTGTTCGGCAAGGAGCCGCCACCGATCGTGCTCGCTCGCGACAAGCACTCGGGCCTTCCCGTCGAGCTCGTCGCGCGCAAGGACGCGGACGCCGCGATCCGCAAGGCGGAGCCGGCAGAAAAGAAGTCGGTGCCGACCACCACGGCGGAGCGCACGCGCGAGGCGGCCGCGAAGCGCGAGCGCCTGAAGCAGCGCATTCGCATCGAGACCACCAAGCGCATCACAGCGAAGCTTGTCGAGGCGTTCCAGAAACGTTGTGCCGACGGCAAAGTGTCTGCTGCCGCCGCCGAGCTGCTCGCGCGCTGCACGGTGTCCTCGACCTGGAGCGACGTCGGCAAGAAGCTCTGCGAGCGCCGTGGGCTCGACCCCAAGAAGGCGAAGAATGGCTCGATGCGCCGCCCCGTCGAGGAGCTGCTCAATGAGTACGCGGAGGGTAAGCCGCCCGCCGAGCTGCTTGGACTCGTGTTCGAGCTGCTCATCGGTCGCTCGGCGCCTTCGACGTGGAATGACGGTGCCGACCTGTGGGTCGACGCCTGTACGGCGCTGAAGGTCGACGCGAAGGCGATTCGCGAAACGGTGGCGGCTGAGTTCAGAGCGGCGGTGAAAGCGCGCGGGAAGAGCAAGCGGGCGCTCAAGCGAACCGCCGTCACGCCTGTTGATGACGACGGCGCCGACGACGTCAGCACGTGCCGCGTGTGCGGCTGCACCGATATGGAGGCCTGCGAGGGCGGTTGCACATGGGTCGAGGACGACTTGTGCAGCAAGTGCAACTCCAAGGGCAGGCCTCAGCGCGGCCGCAAGAGGTCGCGTGAGAAGGCGACCCCGGCAACGGCGCAGAAAGCGGCGGGGTAGGCCGCTTCCATGGGTTACTGGTACGCGGATCCGACGACCGGCGATCTGATGGTGCTACTCGGCGACGGCACGCACCTGAACGTATCGCGCGCCAAGGTCTCGCCGCTTCTCGCGTTGATCTTCGACAGAGCTGAGGCGACGCTGCGCCGCGCGGACAGTGAAGCCGGCAAGCCAAAGCGCAAACGCAAGAGGCGCTAGCCGCGTGAGCGCCGATGAGCGGCCTTCTGCTCGCGCGCTGTCGGATCTGTTGGCTTCGGTGCTGGCTTGCCCGCGAGCGCGCGCCGAGACGCCGCTTCGACGAGTTCCTGCGTTGAGCTCCGGTGGTCGACGAGCTTGCCGAGGCGCTCCGTCGCGGCTTCGGCGTGTCGCCATGCTGCGCGGTGCCCGAGTGTGCCGGGCTTCGTCTTACTGGCGAGGTCGAGCGCCGTGCGGAGCTGCTTGCCGACCTCGAGCAGCTCGTCGAGCTCGATCGGTCCCGCGCCGGCCTCGCACCACGCCGCGTACATGGCGCGCACGATGCCTAGCAAATCCCGCAATGACTCCAGGGGCAGCTGGTCGCGGGTGTTGATCGGCACCCTAATTCGGTAGAGCGTCCGGGTCCGGCGGGCAACGCTGCTCGAGAATCGCCAGGGTTTCGCAGGGATCGAGGAGCCGCTGCACGAACTCGACGATGACGCTGGTCTCGGCGTCGAGCTCGAGAGGGGACGCGGTCGGGGCCTCGGAGCGCCAGAGCAAGAGCCGCCATTTGCCGTTGCCGAGATCGGCGAGCGAAATCAGGTGGTGCATGCGCGCTCTTCGGCCGCCACCGCGTCGCAGTTGCTCGTTTTAAGCGGGCGCGTGAGAACGGCTTGCGAAGTCGTTGCGGGGCGCGGCGAGCATGAGTCGACCAAGATCCGAAAACCACCGGAGCAAGAAGTACACACCTACGATGCTTGGCGTTGCCACGCACACTAGAACTACGTGTCGCCAAAGTAGTACGCGCGTCACTTGCGTGGCCGCCGCATTGTAGATACGCGCGAGCTCGCGGTTACGCTCCGTGCCGAGCTGCCGCTGGAATTCGGTAGCTACGTTGCGGTCTCGCTTACGAACCTTAAGGTAAGCCGGGATGAACATCCAAAGCGACACGTATTCGTCTTGGCAAAGCCCACAGAACGAAGTGAGCGCTTCATCGAGCTCTTTGAAGAGAGCTTCTGAAAACTGCCCAGGGTTCGTGATGGCGTCCCAACGTAGTTCATCGCGCAGGCGATAGATTGCCCAGCGTGCAGCATTCATCTCCGCGCGCTGCCAACGGCGCAACGCAAACGCCATGAACATCGATGCGACTGCAGCAAGTGCAAACGTCATGGGTTACTCCGGGAGTTGCGGCGGTTCCTGCACTGAGTGGCCAAGCGGTGTTCCAAGCGCCTGTTCTTGGAGCCTACTCTTTTCGTTTGCAACCCGACGCATTTCTGCCTGCTCTTGTGCATCAGCGCGCGCCTTCGCTGCGTGAGCTGCGTAGATGCAGAACAATACGAGCCCGCCGAAAAAACAGCTTAGATATCGATGTTGTGTAACATCTGCGAACAGGACTTCGCGGATAAAGTCCACTCGCGTTTTCCCATCACCGAAGAACCATACCGTTCCAAGGCAAAGGACCAGTGTGGCCGCGGGAATCCCAAACCTATCGGTGATTCGGTTCAGTAAGTCGAATACCTGAAACGTGATTTGGGTTTGAAGGGGCGGGATTTGTCGCTGTGTTTCAGCGTCCTTCTTGCCGCCCCCTCTAGTGCCAGTCGGTTTCGCCATCCGAATAGACTTACTTGTTGGCTCGTGGATAGACGCATCTGTGGCATTTTGCCAATACCTATCGAGTGCGTCCCACATCCTTTCGGAATGGTTTCGCGCGGATTGAGCGCACAAAAAGCAAAAAGCCCCGTCACCGGCGAAGGTGAAGGGGCTTTGGCCTATCCGGGCCAGGGAAGCTCGATCGTAACCGATCAGCTGTGAGCAGGGTAGGTAGGCTCGGGCCTGTCGGGTGTTGGGTGAACGTGAGCGGAGAGCCACTCGAGCGCGCCAGCGACGACAGCCGAGATGATGAGCGAGACAATCGCGGTGCGCTTGTTCTGGCTCTGACCGACGACGAGGGCGGCTTCATGCCCGGCTGCGCTGCCGGCCTTGCTGGCGGCCTCGAGCGCACCGAGCCGCTGTTCTTGCCCAACATCGCGCTGGAGGGCCTGCCGCACGTCAGCGTTGAGCGCGCGCACGTCGCCAGCGAGGCCACGGGCGTCCGCAGCGGTGTTCTCGAGCGTCGTCACGCGCTGACCGAGCTCGGCGACTTGCTCGCGCGTCTCCGACTGCCCGGCGAGCATCTTGCCCTCGAGCGCGGCGACCTGACCGCCGAGATCGCGCTTCACCGTGAGGAGCGTCTGGTAAATCACCTCGGCCTCGCCGGGCGGCAGACCGCTCGACTGCGCGGGCGGCTCGGGGATGCGCGGCGGGCGCGGTGGTCGCTCAGGTGGGGCCATGTCCGTTGCCGTTCAGTCCGAGTTCGCGCTCTGCATCGCGCTTGCGCTGCCACTCCTCGGTAGCGGACACGCGTTGCGTGAGCTCGAGCACGCCGTCGCTCAGCGTCTCGAGCGCGTGCATGACTTCGCGGTGCCGGCGTGCCGCGACGCCATCCGGGCTGTGCAATGCCTCTGACAGCGCGATGAGCTTGTCCTCGACTTCTTCGAGCGTGATGGGCCGCGGCGGCTCCGTGTCGCGCTCAGACGGATCGCGCTCGTCGCTCACGCGAGCCCCTTTCCACGCGGGCTGCCGGGCTCGGTATCGGGTATGGCCTCGTCCTCGTGGATGTTCTCGGCCGCGCGCCCGCTGATGCCCTCGTCGAGCGGCAGCTGCCTGGCCGCGACGACGCTCGGATCCGCGGGGTCCGGCGGCTTCACGCTCGGGGCTTTGATGAGCGGCAGCGGAGCGATCGCGTAGTTGTGGTCGATCGCGCCGACGACCTCGGGGTGCACGGCGGGAATCCCGGGCGCATAGTGACCGACCGCATACTGCCAAATCGCCCACGGCCGCCCCGCTGGCGTTGCCGGCGAGCCGACACCCCAATGCGCGACCCACAGCGGCCGCTCGAGCAGCCACGCGGGCTTGCCCAGCAGCCCGAAGTCGCGCTGCGTGATGTAGACCAGGCAGTCACCGAACGAGCGCGCCAGCGACGTCGTGAGTTCGCGAACGGCCGCCTGCCAGTCCGGGCTCACAGGTTGCGACTTCGGCACCGGGTCGAGCTCGACGTCGAGCGCGGGGATGATATCGCCCACCCCGTAGCCCGCTGCGTCGGCCTGCGCGCAGATGGCGTCGAACTGGTCTAGCACGGGCTCGCTCGGGCGAAAGAACGCGTAGAGACCGACCGCAAGTCCCGCCGCTCGAGCGCGCGCGCAGTGCTGGACGGTCAGGTGGTCGCGTGTGCGGCCGTACGTGGCACGCACGAACGCGAATTGCGACGTCTTGGCGATCTTGTCCCAATCGACGCTCGTTTGGTGGTGCGAGACGTCGACGCCGTGTAGGCGAGCGGGTTGATTCAGCATGTGACAATTCCCTTCGAGGGCGGCATCGCGTTGCATGGGCGCGTTCGCCTCGAACAGCTGCCCGCGCTGCCCGAGGCGGTCGGCGCCCGCGTTCAACCCTTCGGCGAGTCTTCCGGCTTCACGTTGGTCAAGTCATCCTCGCCGCCATGCGTGATCGATGCGGCGACGATCGTGTGACCCGCGGCCTTGAGCGCGCGCACGAACTCCGCCGTCATGATGTTCGCGTCGTGCGGGTGCTTATCTGCGTTGTGGTGGCGGCCGACTCCGCGGATCGTGATGTTCCAGTTTCCCATGGTTTCTTTCCTTTTCTCCGCAACCAGCAGCGATGCCGGTCGAATGGTGTGCGGCCGCGGCGGCAAGCCGTGACTAACGCGAGGTCCAGCGGTGCGAGTCCCGGTGTCCGGATAGCCCTCGCGCGTCGCGTGAGCTCCGCCGCTGGCCACTTACCGAATGAGATCTCGAGCGCGCAGCACCGCACCACGCACCCAGAGCACTCCGATGTAGAGCGCGCAGCCGCCAATCACGACGGCGTCGACGGCGGCGATCCAGGGCTTCATCGCGGTGCAGCCGCGTCCGCGCTCGAACTCGGAGCTGGTGCCGCGGCGTCGGGCTTCTGGCCTTCGAGCGGCCCCGGCTCGTAGGGGCCGAGACCGCCGTCGGGCCAGCCTGGGCCCGGGTAGGTGGGGTCTCGATGCTGACAAGCGACGACCACCGCGGCGATCGCGATGACGAGTGCGACGAATGCCAGGAGCGAGAGCACGCGCTTCATTGTCGGCACCGCACCGAGCCGCAGGCGCGCACCGCGCTCTGGCTGTGTGCCGAGACCACGCAGTCGACGCGCAGGTCCACGATGTCGTCTTCGCGCACGCGTTCGCACGCGCTGACGCAGTTGTCGGCCTGGCCCTCGGGGCAGTCAACTGCGAGCAGGGCCGCGCAGTATTGCTCGCACGGCGTCGTCGGCCCCGAGCCTCCGCTCGGCGTCGGTGTTGGAGCTGGGGACGGACCGGGATCAGGTGGGTTTGGCGCGCGCGAGCACTGCGACGCCATCGCGAGCGCGATGACTACGAGAGCGAGTTTCATGCTGCCTCCTCGGTGGTGATTTGCATGGCGTATAGGTCCCCGCACTGGTCGAGGAACGCTTCGGTGGTTTCGATGTCGCCACCGTCGCCCCACTCGGTGCCCCACGAGTTCCGGATGATGAATGTGAAGTTGCCTTCGGCGTCCATCCGGTACCCGACGATGTAGACGTAGTGATCGAGTTCGACCGGATGCTGCGCGCCGAGCGGGCCGTCGCTGGGTTCCCAGCCCTGCCAGGTGTCGTTCGACGCACTGACCGCGACCGGCACCGTGAAGCCGTGCGCGAGCGCCCACGCGACGTCACGCGCGCGTTGCTTACCCGTCGACAGAATCGCGTACGCGCCCACGATCAGCTTCTTGGCGCCGGCCTCGAAAGAGCCGAAGTCGGGCTCGTCGTTCACGCCGTCCAGTTCGACGTCCGAGTTGCGGCCGTCGGAGGTTGGCCCCCGCATCCGCACCACGCCGTAGCGAGAGATCGCCCGGATGCCGTCATCGGGCATGGCGCCGGAATCGGTGAGTGGCTCACGACTCACTCGCTCGAGGCACCGCTCGAGCTTGTAGATGAAGTCGGGGCTCGCGACGAAGCCCAGCGGCATCTCTGCCTTCGCTAATGCGCACGTGACCGCGCCGCCGATCGCGTGACCCGTGCAGCTCCCGGTTTGCCCTTGGTCGAACACGTCCGGCGCGAACGCTCGAAGGTCGACAGTGGTGGGGAGGGAGGCCGCGAACGTTGCGCGCAAGTGCGCGAAGTCGCGCTTCTGGACGTTCGGACCGTCGGGCTTGTAGCCCCGGCATTCGCGGCGCTGGTGGGCGGCAAGCTGTTTCAACGCGCACCTCCGAAGTGCCGCATTGCAAGTGGTTGCGGGATGGGTGGCGCGCGCCCGTCGATCGATGCAGCGAAGCGTCCTCCGCGAAGCACGCCAGCATCGGTGAGAAGCTTCGTGAGGTCCGCATAGGCCTTTCGAAACTCGTCGAAGGCCGCGTCAGCCTGGCGCTCGTCGAGGTCCTTGGCGCCCTGCGCGGTTTCGGTCGCTGCGACGAGCGCGAGCCGACACTCGGCGATCGCGCGGTCGATCGCGGCCTGCCTGGCTGCATCGGGATGCGAGATGAACCAGGTGTCAGCCGCTTGCGACACGACATCCAGCGCCGCCTCGGCATTGGTGGCCACGGTCGCGACCTCGGCGAGGATTGGGACGACGGCCGATAGCGCCGCGCAGGACGCCACGCAAAACGGCAGCACAGCGAGGAACGCGAGCGTGAGCGCGGGCGGGATCTTCGGTGCGGCCTTGCCGACGTTGCCTCGGTAGTTCTTGGCGATTTCGTGCGCGACTGCAGCGACGACGCCGGATAGAACGCCGAGAATCGCTGTCTTGATGCTCACGCCGCTCGAGACCGCGGCCATGACGGCGCCGAGCAATTGGCCGGGTAGCGATTGCCAAGCTTTGCTGAGAATGCTCCAGAGCAGCGCTGAATCGCTCTGCAGAAACGGGAAGGGCAGAGTGGCAAACCATTCCCACTGTCGCGGTGCGAATTTGCGTACGAGGTAGATGGTCGCGAACACCGCGATGGTGATCAGCGCGAATGGCACGTTGGGGTCGATGGCGAGCAGCCACGCCCATGCGGCTTTGATGAATTGGATCATTGATTGTCTCCGAATGCACCGAAGCCCTCGAGCGAAGGCGAGACGCCGGCGCAGCGGGAGGGGGACCGCGCACTGACGTGCCGCCCTCTCGCGAGGGCTTCGACGAGTTGATCTGTCGGTTACTGAGCGGGCTTCTGCGCGGTGAGCGCCTCGACCTTGGCTTCCAGGTCGGCGATGCGCTGATGCAGAGCCTTTTCGGCTTCGGCCTTCTTAGCGGCATCGAGGCGGGCCGCCTCTTTGGTCTCCGCTTTACGGCGCTCGTACGCTTCCGCTTCGGCCTTCTCTTGGGCTGCGATCGCGGTGCTGACGCGCTCTTGTTCTTCAGCGGCTGCCTTCTGTTCAGCTTCGAAGCGCGCGGCCTCCTCAGCTGCCAGTCTTGCCTTCTCAGCTCGCCGCGTCGCGCGCTTCACCTCGTCGGCATTGGCGCGCGGGATCGCTTTCTGTTCGAGCTCGCCCTTGATCGCGCGCGCGAGCTCGGGATCGAATGCTTCGAGGTGGCGATTGAACGACGCCGCATGATTGTGGTGGTCGTGCTCGCCTGCGAGCTCGTGCGTGCCGTCGTCTCGCTTGCGCAATTCGACATGTGTGCCGAGCGTGATGCGGCCGCCCGTGTGCGTGCATCCCGAAAGAACGAGAACCTCGTCCTTTGGCACGTCGAAGTGCACTTTCGCGTACGCGCGCACGCCGGACGCATCGCCCGTGAATTCTGCAGTGTCGACCAGTTCAATGGTGTGTTTCATGGGAAACTCAGAGCGAAGCGAGACATGCGCCACCGGCGCCGCCGGTCGTGCCTGCCGTGGTCGTTACCGCCGCACCTGCACTGCCCGCGGAGCCTGGTGTTGGCGTGAGGGTGCCGTTCGCTAGATCGAAGATGAAGATCATGCCGCCACCGCCCCCGGTCCCGCCCTGTCCGCCCTTGCCGGTGCCGACGCCGTTGCCGCCAGTGCCGCCTTGCCCACCTGAAGCATCGAAGCAATTCGTTGCCGCCGAGCCGCTGAGTTGGAAGTAGCCGAAATAGATCCAACCGCCACCACCGCCGCCTGCGCCCGAGCCGCCACCGCCGTTGCCCGTGACGGCGTTGCCGCCGTTGCCGCCTGCAGCGCCGACTGCCTGAAACATTGAGGCGCCCGTGCTGCCACCACGCGCGAACGTGTTACAGACGAACCAAGCGACAGGAGCGCCTGGGCCACCACCACCGCCGCCGCCGCCGACGTTCGTGCCATCGCCCGCACCGCTGGAGCCGCCGCGACCTCCGACGCCACCTTGGATGAGCGCAGTGCCACGAGAGAGACCGGAGAGCGCGACCCATTGAGTAAGGTACGTGGCGTTTGCCGCCGTGCCGACGCCGCTGGCACCACCTGCCGTGCCGCCGCTATTCGCAGTGCCGCCTGCGCCCGAGGCTCCGCCAGCTCCGCCCGCGCCGTTGATCTGGGAGACGATCGTCGCGGTCGTGCCGGCGCCAGTCGTGGCCGTTGTTCCAGCCGTGCCGACGCTGCCGATACCAACGAACTTGGCAGTGCCCGGAACCGTCGCGCCGCCACCCGTGGCGCCCGAGCCATTGCCACCTGCGCCCAGTGTCGCGAGTGCTTTGATGGCTCCCGTGGGCGCGGCAGTGGCGTCGTAGGTGCCGGCAACACAGGCACCGGCGGTGCTCAGATCGAGCGTCCCGCCTGTGATCGTCAGGTTCTGATAGAACTGGACGCGCGCCAGCGTTGTCGTGCCGCTCGAGATCGTGACGTTACCGTCCGAGCCGTCCCCGCACACGAGCAGCGCAAGGGCAGCGAAGACGCCGACCATGGTGCTGCCGACGCGCTTGAGCACCTGCCCAGGAGACCAAGCGCCCGCCGTGAGCGTGGTCGGGCCGCTCGACTCTTGGATCTTCGTCGTGCCGTTCGTGACGAGCGAGTCGAGGCTGCTCTTGTCGGTCGCGGACATCAAACCCGCGGTCGCACCACTGGCGTTTGCTATCGGGTCCGAACCGCCGACATGGCTCGATGCGTGCGCCTTCGGGACGTGGAGGTCTGCGCCGGTCAGGTCTTTGTGATGAACTGTTGCCATGGTTACTCGTGCACGACCGTGTTGCCCGCCTCGTCGATCACCGTGTTGCCGGCTTCGTCGATGACGGAGTTATCGTCAGGGGGTCCGGAAGAAGTCGGAGGGTCGACGATCGCAAAGTCGACGCCGACGCCAATTCCGATGAGCATTTGGAATGCCTTTCAAAGCGCGCGCGGCCCGAGCTCGCCGGGCTGGCAGATCATGAGTTTGTGCGTCGTCGGATCTGTGTAGACGTACGCTTCAGTCGACGGCATTGCGTTCGGTGCCGCCTGCGCGGGGAAGAAGATGGCGCCGCCCTTCATCCCGTTGGCGGGGAACGGCGCGAAATCGAAGTTCTCGATGTCGCTATTGACGGGGCGACAGAAGAGCAGGTTGCCCTCGATGACACCGTTTCTCGTGGAACCGCTGAGCCACGCGTCTGCACCGATAACGGTGCCGCTCGTCGTGCTCACGAAGCCGGCGGCTCCAACCCATGCGCCCGCGCGCGCTTGGCCGGTCGTGCTGCCCGCACCCTGCCCGAGCGTGACGAGCGCGCGTGCCGTCACATTGACGGCTGGCGGGGGAGCTTCGAAGAAGACGAACGAGTTCTTGTTCGGTGCCGAGAGCGAGCCTGGCGCGGCCGTCCCGATCGTGTTGACGAACTGAACGCGCTGCTGCGAGAGCAGGAGCCCCTGAAACCCGCCGTGGTAGCTGAATTTCGCGGCGAGGACGCCCTTGATGTAGAAGTTGTGGTCGATGTCGGCGTCGAGGACGATCGACGGAATCGCGATCTCGTTGACGCCCGCCTGACCCTTGCCGATGTAGAGGACGTTCGTACCGAGCGTGCCCCAGCGGAATAGCGTGACGAACTTGCCGGGGTTGCTTGGGTCAGCGACACCCGTTTGAGTGGTGCCATACGCGACTTGCGCCCACGGCGTGCCGGCCGGCCCCTGTGGTCCTGCCGGTCCCTGAATGCCTTGGACGCCTTGCGCACCGTCCACGCCATTCGTTCCGTTTTGCCCAGCTGGTCCCGCTGGTCCGACGGGGCCCTGCTGGCCCTGCAGGATCGACACGGCGCCCGCCGAATCCTTCTGTTTGAGGACTCGGTCAGCCGCGTCGACGAACACCGCGAGGCTACCGAGTGGCGGTGTCGGAATCGACGTCGCCTGGCGCTCCGTCAGCTGCCACGCGCCTGTGACCGTGATCGGCGCGACCTGCACGGCACCGAGACGCAGCACGTAAAAGAGCACACCGTCGACCGAGCAGGTGACGACGTAATAGCCTTCGACGTCCGGCGTGAAGACGACCGATAGGTCGCTGCGGCTCGATAGATCGCTGCGTGAAGTCGCGCCATTCGGCTTCGCGATGCTCCAATCCGCGACCATCGCGGAGGGCGTGAGACTCAGCGTAATCTGCTCGCCAACAACGAAGCCGATGACGGAGTTGGTCGGCAGTTCGTCCCCGATCAGCATGGTGACCGAGACGCTGTTCGCGAGGATGCCCGCCATTTAGCGCTACGCGGAGACGGCTTGTCTTAGGCGAGATGGCCGTACACGTTCTCGAGACAGCGGTTGTATTCGGCCTTCATGTCCGCGGCCGAGAGCTCCGCCGGATAGATCTTCGGCGAGAGCATGATCACGCCCTTGGGGATGCGATCGCTCGAATTGTTGGCGAGCTTGCCCGAGATGCCGAAACGCACCGGATCGCCCGTCGTTTGAGTGCCACCGGTCGGAGTGGTGGCATTGGTGATCGAACTGCCGACCTGCGTGCCCTGCAAGTACATCTTGATCGTTTGCGTGCCCGCGTTGTCCGCGGAGCGCGTAAATCCAAGATGAAAGAGCACACCGAGCGGCAACGTTGCGTCGGAACTACTGAACGTGCCCGTGTAAGTGGTGGGCCCGCTGCCGCTGTCGGACTGATAGACGAGGTTCAGGTTCGTGTCGACGCTCAGGCGATACAGGCAGTTCGTCGCCGGAGCATTGAAGTCCGAGCTGCCCATCGAGAGCAGCGTGAAGAGAGCCGACGGATAGTCGGGGATGTGCAGCAGCATCGAGCAGCTGAGCGCGCCCGTGCGTGCAAGCGCCGCATCGCGTGTCGATCGCTGCAGCTGCGTGTTGCCGTTGAAGGCAAAGCCCCACGCCGACGGACGGATTTGGGCGTATTGGATCGTTCCACCGTCGAGTGTCAGGCTGAGGCCACTCACTACCTCGATGAGCGACTTGTTCAGCTGCCAAAGCCCGACGGGCGACAGCGAGGTATCGTGGTACTGCAGTGCACCCGAAATGCCGCCCTGACCGACGCCACGGAGCGCTTCATTGACGGTCTCGGTGACGCCATGCGTGCCGTTGCGGTCGAGCTCCTCACCGACGCAGATCGGCAAAAGCCCCGCGTCATTGAGCGCACCGAAGACTGCGTAGCGGACGTCCTGGACGATCTTGCCGTCGGCGCCGACCTGGCGAGTCGAGACTGCATATTTGACTCGAAAGGAGCGCCCCAACCCGTCAGCGGGATCGGCCGGCATCGTGCACGTAGCGGTCGCGCCAAGCGGTGAGCCGCCGAGCGTGACTGTCGGCAAATCCTCGCCGGACTTGCTCGAGCTGACGATCTCGCACTCGATGCTATCCGCGCCGCTCGTTGACAATAGGGCAAACGTCGCGACGGCGCCGTACGCGACCTCGTGCGCAGCGGGATTGGACTCGCCGTTTACCGTGAAATCAGCTGAAACCATGGCCTCACGTCGTGGTGAATGGGTGCACGGTCCCGTCGGGTCGCTTCTCGACGACCTTCGCGGATTCGATCGAGTAGTAGACCGAGCGTCCCGTCGCGGGCGTCGGAACCTGCGCGTCGTGCAGCGGCATGAACTGAAGGATTCCGAGCGTGATGACCTGCCCGACGTTCGCGACGGCGAGCAGGAGCGTATACGTGGTGGTCTCGTCGACCGTGCAGGCAATCCCGTAGTTGCCCGCAACATCGGGCGTGAACGACACCGACGCGCCCGTCGACGCGCTGAGATCGGCGCGCGCGCTCGAGCCCGTTGGCTTCGCGAGCGACCATTCGTACGTGGTCCCGGTCGGCGTGGTCGAAAGCGCGATCTGCTCGGCCGTGATGTAGCCGGCGACGACGTTGTCTGGCGCAGTGTCGCCACCCGTCATGACTTTGCTGGCGGAGATTGCGAGTATGCCGGGCAATTCAGGCCTCCTTGAATCCCGCGACACCAATCAGCGCCATCGCACCGTCGGATTGCGCGGGCGGGGTCGCGGGTGCAGCGAGCGCGAGAATGGCGAGGTACGCGGCATGCACCTGCGCCAGCAGCGGCAACGCCGTGAGCGCCGTCGTGTCAGCCGAGCTGTGGTACGCGAGCGAAGCGCGGTGCACTTCGTAGCAGCGATGTAGATCTGCGAAGCCGCCGTAAGCGTCCTCGAGCGAGCCGACGCTGCGATAGAGCGGCATGTCGGCCCAGTCGTCGACGGTCAAGCTCGCCGACGGATTGTGGTAATCCGCTGAGTCGACGCCTTGTCCGTTGTCGTTGCTAAAGTGCGCGCGCATCTTGGCGAGCGCCGTGTTGACGAATGTCTGCAGGTCACTGGGCGTCGAAGCGTTCGCGAGCCCGACCGGCAATTCGTTATTGGTGTCCCCGTTCGCGTGAAAGCCCGTGTTGGTGACGTGGAAGTTCCAACGGATCACGTAGTCGCTGACCAACGGCCCCATCGAGCCGACCGCGACAGAGGCCTCGATGTCGCGCAGCGCAACGAGTGCCGCACGAACGCTCGCTGACTCGATCGCGGTGCGGGCCTTGGGTGACGGGCTCTGCGCGACGATGGCCGGCGATTCCTCGCCATGAAACGCCAGCGTCGTGCGGCGAATCACTGTGTCCCACACCCAGAGCACGAGTGTCGCGCTGTCCGAGCCCGGCCCGATCTTTTGCGTCAGACGTTGTCCGATAAACAGCGCGATGGTGTTTTCCCCACCGATCTTGGTCTCAGATTCTGCGCCGTTGGGATCGCCCTCGTAGCCGCCGCCGTAGCCGCTCCCCTTCAGATACTCCTGCACGATCAGCGTGTATTTGCCACCAACGTCGAAGATCTGTTTCCAAGGGAACGCTTCGCCGCCATTCGTGGTCGCGACCTCAACGCGGTTCAGCGTGGCCTTCAGGAGCTGCTGTTTGAGAGCGGATCCCGTCGGGGCCTCCGTGACCCAGATGCGTGCGAAATTGGCACCGCTTGCCAGGCTGAAGATCAGCTGCGTTTCCCGCTTCGGCACGGGAAACTGAGGAATCGTCCGCAGCTCGGTCATCAGATGCCGATGCCCAAAATCACGGTGTCGTCGAGGGTCAGCGCGATGCGCCGATCACACAGGTACGTCGCGATGTTGCTCGTCGAGCTCGAGAGATGCAGGGACGAAGTCCAGGTCGCGCCGCCATCGAACGAAACGGCCATGTTCTGGATGCTCGAAAGCGATGAGTTCCAGTAAGCGAGCACAAGCGCGCCGCAGAGCTCGACGAGGCCCGTGATCACGTCGGTCGCATCCGCGGGCATCGTGCCCAGCGTCCACGTGATGGCGTCGGGGCGCGTGTAGAGCTCATTCGTGGAGCCGTTCAATCCGATCGCGATCCAAAGCTGCAGGTCCGCGCTGTAGACGACTTGCAGGACATGATCGTTGTTGGGGAAGTGGCGAAGCGTCCACGTCACGCCGTCCTGGCTGGTCGCGTAAGTGCCGTCTTGCGGCCCCATCATGACGATCAGCGACTCGCTCACCGCGGAGTCGACCCAGCCATTGCCCGCGCTCGCGGCAATGGGTGACGTCTGGCTCGTCCACGTGACGCCATCCGGAGACGTCTCGATCTTGCCCAGCCCGAATCCGCTGATGAACTTGCTGGCCGACGGCGCCCAAGTCAAAGCTCGGATCTGGTCGACGCTCGACGTCGCGCTCGAGCGCGCGGTCCATGTGATGCCGTCCGGGCTGGTCAGGTACTTCGTGGCCGTCGCGGCGCCCGGGATTCCTGCCCCGATCACGAAAAGGCCCGCGCCTGAGCTTGCAGCAATGCCGGGCGTGAAGTTCGAACTCACGGGCAGGGAGCGCGACGCCCACAGTTGAGCGCCCACGCTGCTCTTGAGCGCCGGGACGCCACTCGCAGTTTCATAAGTCGCGATGTAGAGGCCTAATTTCGCGTCGTACGCGACGGCAAGCACGGGCTTCGACGATGCGGTCGCGATCGACGGCACGCCGAAATTGTTCGCGACCATGCCCTGAATGGCGCGCTTGTATTGGCGGAGCCCGCGGAGCTGCTCGTTCTCGGTCGCGCTCGGCAAGCGAGCGCCGAAGCCAAAGCCGAGCGGATTGGGATCGCGGTAGAGCGAAAGAAGACTCATGTCGTCATGCCTGCGAAGTCGAGCTGCGAGATGTCGAGCAGGAACCCGTCACCGGTCGTCCAATCGAACGTCGCCCACGCGGGCAAGAGCCCGTCGAGGAGCTGGAACATCTGGACGTTGAGCAGGTTCGAGAAGTCGCTATTCGACATCCCACTGGGTTGTCGGACTTCCACCGTGAGGTGCGAGCGCTCGCTCGACCAGCACCCGCCACCGATGTCGTACGCGGCCGGGCCGGGGTTGATGATTGGCCAGAACGTCAGCGTGGGCGGCGCGTCGAGGTCGTTGCCGGTCTGCGTGTGCAGAGCCACGAAGGCTTCGCCGAGCAGCGTCCGCAGCGATGACTCGATGACGTCGAGGCGCGGTCCCTGCGCGGCCTGGTAGTGAGCGGAACAGTTCTGCCGGAGCTTCCAGTCCGGATCGGTGGCGCGTCGCGCTACGCCAAGCACCTTACGCCAGTACTCGAGCCGCTCATCAGCGCGCCGTGGCGTCGCGTTCGCGCGGAACTTCTCGGGCGTTCGGCTCCAAACAGCTGCGAAGTGACGGGCCAGCGCCACGTTCTCGACGTCGACGAGGGAGCCGCGGTCCTTCGTATACGCGGAGCCCCGCATCGCCTGGATTTCGCGGAGCCATTGGGCCGCGTAGGGCTCGTCCGCCTCGGTCGTGTTGTCGCGCTTGTCGGGTTCGCCGCCGTAGGTGCCGATTTGGCGGTCGTCGCCCCATGAGCCGTACACGACGCACGTGGCTCGCCAGGGCGTCGCGTTGGTGCCGAGCTTGAACGAGACCTTCCCGGTTGTCCCGGGCACGACTTGTGAGTCGAAGGTGTTGGCGAACCCTGGCAGCAGAAAGTGACCGGTCGTGTTCGCGTGTCGGAGCGTCCAACGCTGTTGGACACCGAAGGCATCTTCGTAGCTGCGCGCCCATTCGAGCTCCCAAAGGAACCCGTCGGGCGAATCAGTTTGCGTGAGCGTTGGCGCGTGCAGGGGCCCGACACCATTGCGCCCGTTGTACCGTACGACCGCGCCGTCCGGGTAGGCTGTCGAGCGTTCGAAGGTTACGAGCGCCAACGGCAGCGTGCGCCACAGCATCACCAGTTCGGCCGCAGCACGTGCGTGCTGTCGTGCTGCCCAGCCCTCTGTCGGTGACCCGCCAAGGCGGATCGGGAGCGGTGCAAGCGCGCCGAAGGGCATTAGTAGACCACAAGCACGATACGGGCGTTTTGGATCGGTGTACCGCTGTTGTCCGTAGCCTTGAGCTCCAGCAACGTGTCACCGATCGTGTAGAACGGCTTCGCGCGCGGGCCCGCTTCCGAGGCTGCAATCACCTCAGTAGTGACATGTGTGAGCCCAAATGCCGCGCTGACGCCGTATGGATCCGCGTACGCACTCGCGAACGTGACAGTGACATCACCGTCGCCGACTCGAGCCCCGGACGGGAACCCCGACGGGGCGTTGTCGCCCGCGTAAGCCAGCGAAACAACGCCCGTCATCATGTTGACGAACTCGAACGTCGGCGCAGCTGGCGAGGTATCGTTGCAGCGCAGTGTGATTTCACAGAACGCCGCGGTGCGCTGCAGAGCTGCGAGATCGGCAGCCATCCGGGAGAACTGCTCTGCCCCGACGTCCGTCAGGGCATCGATCACTCCGCGCGAGAGGTAATTCTGCTTATTGACGTCGCCGCCGTAGTGCGTGAGGTCGTTCGACCGCAGCCACGGCGGTGCTCCAGCGGGAATGATCATCGTGTACTCAAACGGAGTAGATCGCGAAGCTGCGCGGGATCAGGATGTTGGGCGCGGTCTTGACGTTCGCGGGCACGGCGGGAGCGCTCGGCGATGCATAGGCGATCGCGATGTCGCTCATCTCCGGGTGCGCGCTCGTGAACTTGCCCAGCACCGCACGCGTGATCGACGACGGGTCTTCGTCATTCGTGAACGGATGGCGCTTGGCCCGGGGAAGCCGCGCCGGATCCGCGGTGTTCTCGCCGGGACCGAGCTTGCGCATGATGTCGATCCAAGTCGCGGCGTAGTGCTCGATGTTCTGCGCGGTCGGCGAGACCAAATCGCCGATGGTCGGTCCGGCGCCGGTCTTGTCGACGAGGGGACGATCGAGGTTCACGACCCACGCGCCCGCGGAGCCGGAATGGCCGGTGACGAGCGCCGTATAGACCTTGCGGTCCGCGCTCGAAAACCAAGACACGTGCGTGAGGCCGTCGACGGGCGCTGTGCTTGTGCCGGCGGTGAGCGTCAGGGCATCGAGGTTCGCTCCGACGGACGAGATGCTGACGCGCCCTGCGTCGCCAACGACGAGCGGTGGCCACGGCGTCGCATCGGTCCAGCCCTCGCCATTGCCGCCCGAAAGCGCGCTCGCGGGAAGCTCGAGCTGAAGCGTGAAGTCTGCCGGTGAGTCGTTCGCGGCCTGAATCACGACCTGCTGGGGATTCGGCATCTGCGACTGAATGGCCGCGCGGATCAGGCCTAGCGCCGTGCTCGATAGCGTGCGCGAGAAGTCGAGGTTGTCGGGGTCGATGTCCTTGACGGGTACGACCTTGCCCGAGCCCGGACCGCCGAGCGCCGGGTAGACGTAGCAATCCTGCACGCTGCCGAGCGCATCGAGGGCCATCTGGCGGAGGTGCGCCCAGTTGCCGCCCGCCGGCTTGTTGCGCCGTGAGTTGAGAATGCGGTCGCGCTTACGGTCGTCCTTTTCCTCGTCTGTACCGCCCGTGAGTGGCGCGCTCGTTGAGACCTTGGCCTCGATGGCGATGTTCACGGGGGGCGAGATGAAACGCACCGTCTCACCGGCGCCGAGGTTCGTGACCGAGCCGGTGTCGATCGCGATGGCGTTTACCTCGGTGCCATTCGCCGGGCCCACGTACGTGCCCACGACCTTGCCCGTTTTGCCGTTCGGATAGAGGAACTTTTGCCCGTCGGCGAGCGTCGTCGCGCCCAAGACCGTGATCACGATCTTGCCGGTCGCGGGTGCCGGTGGGACTTCGGGCAAGCCTTCGGCGATCCTGAGCTCTTCGAGATCGTCGCCAGTCGCGGTCAGGATGTTCTGCGCGGACTCGGATTGCTCGAGGTTGGCAAAGCCGAGGATCGAAATGTTCGAGACGCCGTCGCCGAGGAGATACCAATCGGTGCCGGGCTGCGTAGGCGGCTCCGCTAGGTTCGCATCGATGGCTCCGAGGCGCAGATCGCGCAGAAACTGATCGCGTAGGTAGGCCGCGTTCGGGGGTTGGAATAGATCGGCCATGCGTCAGCTGGTCGTGGTGGCGGTGTCCTGGGCGCCTGTCGCAAGATCTGTGAACACGACGGTGGTGCGTGAGCGTCCACCCGAGCCGCGTTCGACGATGACCGCGTCGAGGCTCATAACCTTCTCGACATCGGTCAGGTGTTTGAGCGCCGCTCGGACCCACGCCTTCATTTCGGCGACGAAGGTGTCGCCCATCTTGCGCGGCTTCTTGAGTCCGAAGGTCTGGTTGACGGTGATCGAGGCGTAGTCAGTCGAAAGCGCGAGCAGCACGCGCTGCCGCAGTGCGGGCATCTGCGCGAACTGCCGGGTCGCGGGGTTGACCTGATAGTCCTTGGTCGCCGGGTTGATGTACCGGCAGCCGGCGGGCCCTGTGGGCTGCCCGGGAGCGTCGGCGGGCGTGCCAATGCCAAACGGCGTGAGCCCAAAGGGCGTCTGTCCGAAGCCAGCCATTGCGGTGCAGTCGAGGATTGGTCAGGTTGAGGGCGTGAACGCCGAGGCCTTGCGACTCCAGGCCGCCCTACTGGCAGCCATCCAGGAGCGCATGCTTGGCGCGACCGAGACGGCGATCGAGTACGACCACGCGGCCGCGGAGGCGCTGGTCGTCATCGAGGATGTTTCGGCCCACTACCCCGGGGACGCGCAGGCCGCGTATCTGTTCGGGATTGCGTTGGAGCTTCTGAACGAGCTCCCGACGCCTCAGCGTTGGAAGGTATTCCAGGAGGCGTTCTTCGCGAGAGCGCGGCGCTGACGCGGGCATTGTGGGTGGCGAAACGCGCCTTCAAGGTGTGGGAGGGCATGGGGTTGCTTGTTGGCTCGGAGCGCTCGTAGCCTTGCCGGTCATGCGGGCGCTCGTTGTGGGTCTTTGCTGCGTGGCGTGCACGGGTGAGGCTGTGGCGCCGCCAATGCCGGGCGCAGCTCCCGTGCTCACCCCGACCGCGCTCGACGGTCGCGTTGAAGCGTTCGAGGCCTGGGCGGCGAGTGCCCTGCACGATCCGAAGGTCTACAATCGGCTCAGGCGTGATTGCGACACGCCGCACAAGATCTGCGCAGCCACCTACTACCGCGCCGACGACCCTGCATTGTTCTACTCAGTCGACTACGCGAAGTCGGTGCCCGATGCGGCGATCTTCTTCTGCGGCTTTCGGCAACTCAAGCTGGATTGCGCGGCGTTCGGGAAGCATCGCGTCGTGCGTCAGTGGCCTTACGCCTCGGGTGTGAAGATCTATTGCGCGATGGAGGAGGGGTTGCTCAAGGGCGCGAACGTGCTCGTCGAACAGTGGCCGGACGAAGTCGGTGTGCGGGTTTTTACGGATGCGTTCGTAGGCGTGGACCCGGATTTCGCGGACGTGCTCTACAAGCAGACCAGCGGAATCCGCCGTTAGCGGGCTGAACGGTTGCGCGGGCTTGCTGACCGACGCCACGAGACATACCAGTGCAAGGATGCGGCGGATTCTGGAGTGGCTCGGTGGTTCGGTCTTGGTCTACGTGCTTGTTGTGGCGTGCAGCGGGGCGCCCGGAAAGGCGCCGCTTCACGTCGCCGATGCTGGGAACGATGTTTCGAGCGCCGGGAATGGGATGGCGCTGGGTGGGGGTGTTGGCGCCGGCGGAATGTCGCAAGGCGGCAGTTCGCAAGACAGCGGGCTTCGTGATGCGCTCGCGGACGCCATCACCGACCCGACGCCGGATGCGGACGCTGCGGAGCCGACCGGCCCGACCAGCTTCGACGAGCCTTGCGACATCGACATCGAGTACGCGCCAGGCTCCCACATCTTTTTCGCCGATCATGCCTTTCCGGGAAAAACCAAAGCGGAGCTGTCCGCTATTCGCGTGGTCCTCACCTTCGACGAGGACATCGCCAAGAGGTCTCCCACTCTCGCTCCGCCCGGATACTTCAGTGAAACTAGCGCGCAACTCCTTTTGCGCGATGACGGCACGGTTGCGACCTGGTGTGGTTCGGGCACATCAGCCTCGAGCTTCATCGCAAAAACGGTAACGTTTGTTGTTCCCTAGGCTGCTTGATCGAATGGGCATTCGACGTCGACGTGCGGCAGCCGCGGTAGGCGGAATGCTGGCAATGCTAGCGTCGGAATCGCAATCACCGGCAACCGCGGCAATCGCGGAAGGTCCAGATCGAGACTGATTGTCGGAAGCCTCGGAAGGCGAAACTGCGGCAGCCCGAGGACCGCGAGGTTCAAGCGCGGAAGTTGCGGCAGCCTCGGTAGTTCGAGGTCTAGAGCTAAGTTTGGCAGCTGCGGAAGGCGGAAGATCGGCAGCCCAAGCGTTGGAACGCTCACCGCTGGCAGTCGGAAGTTGCAGCTCATTTCATTTGCCGACGCCCTGCACGGGAAGCAGCGGCACGGAGGCCGCGCCGCCAGGGGATCCGGTGGCTGGACCCTGCATCAGGCACATCCCGGGTAGCATCCCGGGTAGCGATATCTCTCCGTTGAAGTAGAGCTTGTTGCCTTGCAGGAGAAAGGACGCTTCACCGTTGCTCATCGTGAAGCCGTGTTCCTTCGACATTTCCCAAACCATCCCGAAACCGAGGATCTGCACCTTGTCGTTCTTGCCGTCGACCATCACGACAACGCCTTCTTCGGAGTTGTCGACGGTGTAGAGAACGACCTGGCGCTTATCTTCCTTGCACTGGACCTGCGCGGCCTGGTTCGGCCCGGTCGAATGCAGGACCGTGTCACCGGGATGTAGCTTGCCGATCGCCTTGGCGGTGCGGGTGTCGCGCCCGCCGACCAGCACCGCATTGCGGTTGCCGACGTTGCGGAGCAGCAAGCCCTCGGCGTGTCCGGTCTCATCGGCTGGCCACGGCAAAGACGAAACGCCGAGCGATTGGAAAATGTCGACTTCGCCGAACGGCTCGACGTCGTCGACGCTATTGCCGACGGGCAACAGCGCTTGCACGAGCGGCACGCCGTTGTCGTTCTGGACGCTCGCGCCCAAGACGACGATTTCAGCCATTCCCATGGGTGTGCCTCAAAGAACGAACGAGCCGGGGCGCCACGCCACAATGCGAGTCTGCGCGCCGTTCTGCCTGGAGTAGCTGAGCGTCCGCTGCTTGATCCACAGTGGCTCGTGAACGTTGGTGATCTCGTCGTCGACGTGGATCATCGTGTTGACCGAGTAGATCGCGCCGGTGTCGGGGTCCTGATGACCGCGCAGTGTCGCCGTGTAGACGAGCGTGTCTTTGAGCCGTTCGGCGAGCGCGCGCTTTGCCGCGGCAAGAATTTGGTCGGCGTTGCGGGCCTCGTCGTCACGGAAAACGAGCAGCCGATAGAGCGCGAGACCCAGTGCCGCGCCCTCGCCGGGTTTGCGCCGCACGTCGATCGCGATGGCCTGCAGGATGTCCGTAAGCTCTTTAACGCCCTCAGGCGTCCCGAACGACTGAGTGGCGTTGTCGCCTTTTTCGCCGTTCCGAGCCGCGATACCTTGGACGATCGTGTAGGTCGGAAAGCTCGAGAAGTCGCGCCGCGCGCGGCCGGACACGATGTTGTTCGCCGTGCCGGTCGCTTGGTCACGCGTGCGGATGAGCTTGCCGATCGGCTCTTGGTCGTAGTCTGGCGCGACGATCAGGATCGTCTGTCGATCCGGGCCCGGCTGCATCGTGCACCGGTGGCGCGACACGACGTTGTTCAAGAATTCGTAGATGCCCTGGCCGGGCTTGGGCTTGTAGTCGTCGAGCTTCAGCTGCTTGAGCTGTGCGGTCCCGCCCTTTTTCTTTCGGACCTTCACGCCGGCCCGCACGTCTTGCATGGCGACGTCGTCGGACGAAATCACCGCGTCGATCCCGACGGGTGACGCGGCGAGCGTGATGAAATCGCCAAGCGTCATCCCCTCTTTGAGGATGAGCGCGGGGTCGGTATTGCACTCGACGAGGTCGCTCAGATAGTCGCGGCCCTCGCACGTGACCGCGCCGCCGTCATCGCCGATGTCCGTGGCGTCGATTCGCCCAAAGCCTTGGCTGTGCCCGCCTACCGTGAGCTCGATGGGCTGGAGCTCGAGTCCGATCAACTGCCGCGGATCGTCGTCGTACAGCGTGAAGCTGAAGCCGTCCGTGCTGACCAAAAAGTCGGAGTCGATGCTCCAGTCTTTGATCCGGTCGGTTTCGGGCCGCGCGAGCGCTTCGAACCGCACGCGCAGCGGCGTAGGGAGCTGCTCGTTCATCGAGCCTGTGGGGCGCTATATGGCGTCCCGGGGCGCACGATGGGCGAGCGCGCGAGCGCGGGATTGAGCTTAATGAGATCCACGACGCTCATGCCGAGCTCGGCCGCAAGTGAACTCACGGTGGTGGCGGTGCGGCGCGTGACGCGCACGATCTTGCGCGCCGGATCTTCGGCGAGCCGGCGCTTCAGTCGCAGCGCGGCTTCACGGTCGCGGCGCGCGCTGTTGCGGAGCGGCCAGTTCTGCGGGTTCTCGGCGCGGTCCGCGGTCTTTTCGATCTTCTCGCACTTGAACGCCAGGTCATCGAGCGCAGCCGAGAGCTTGTCGACTTGCGCGAGCCCCTGCTGGCCGATGCCGTTGATCGCGCTGAGGACGTCGGTCATGCCCTCGGGCGATGGCTCTTGCGCCCAGTCGGCGGCTTTGACCTCTTCGTCGAGCGCGCCGGCGTCGGAGACGAGGCCTTGGATTCCCGTGATGGTTTGCGCGAGTTCCGGATCGGCGTTGCCGAGCTCGGGGCTCAGTTTGAACTCGAGCCGGATGTCTGTGCCGTCCCGCTTGTTGACGTCTGAATCGTCGTTGAACGACTTGGGGACGCAGCGAAATTCGCCGTAAACCGGGTCGATCAGCGCGTCTGCAGACCGATTGCGCACGTCGCGGAAAAGGACCGGCAAGCCCTCGTTGAAGAGCGACTTGTAGGGGCCCCGCGCGATGCCTTCCCGCATCGGGACCGTGTATGAAAACGTCAGGCCTTGCGCACCGAGCTGCTCGACGATCTCGTCGTCGCGATACTGAAGCTTGTGATCTGCGCCGTCGTGCGCGAACGACACCGAACGCGCGGTGACCGGGTACTTTCGCCCGCGCCACTGGAACGGGGGGAGCAGGCGAAAGACGTCTGTCATGGCTTGACGGGGGAGGGAGCGTTGCCGCGATTGGGTGGAGCTTGCGCGCCTTCGATCTTTTGCTTAAGGGCGTCAGCCGCTTCCTCGACGCCTTGCTTGAAAGCATCGGACGCGCTCTGACCGTACCGCTTCGCCAGGTCGTCGATCATCAGCAGGCGCTTCGTCTCATCTGCACCCTTGTTGAAGCCTTCGTTCTTGGCGGTTTCGCCAAGCGTCGTGAGCTGCTGAAGGTTCTCGTCGCCGCCCGTGAGGCTGTTGAAGCCGCGACGAATGAAGTCGCCAACGCCGTAGTTCTGGAGTGCCGAATGGGCGGTGGCGAGCGACTTGGACTCTGCGGCGCCCGTTTGCTCGAGCGCGGCGCGCGTCTCTGGCGAGAGCTTGCCCTGCGTGGCGATTTCCTGCGAGGCGCGCGACCGCACCTCTTCGGCGCGCTTCGCGGCTGCGTTGACGTCGTCCTTGGCCTTCTGCTCCATCGACGCGACGAAGAGCTCGGCCGCGGCAATGGTCGCGGCGATCGTACCGACGACGAGACCCGCGCCGGCGAGGCGGCTCGAGATGCCCTCTTCGAGGGTTTTGGCGAGCTGGGCCTTGCCGATTTCGGCCGCTACCTGCGCGGCCATGTACGTGCCGATCGTCGCAAATGGGTGCTCGGCTGCGACGCTGGCGAAGTCGATGAGCATCCGCGTTGCGCGCCCCACCACGGGCACGAACTCCTTCATCTCGGGGACAAGGTCCCGGACCACCGGGAACAGCTCGTCGGCCATGACTTCCTTCATCTCTGAAGTCACGACCTCGAGCTGCACGCTGAACGACTGCATGGCGTCCGAGGCGTCCTTCTGGACGTCCGCGTACGTGCCCGTGACGTT